>Ga0209755_10003158_pt1 | contig 21061 bp, 13 predicted proteins | sample TergutCo191P1_FD_187301 | JGI IMG/M metagenome (GOLD analysis project Ga0209755, IMG submission 187301) | Cornitermes sp. P1 segment gut microbial communities from Petit-Saut dam, French Guiana - Co191P1 (SPAdes) (version 2) | ecosystem: Host-associated > Arthropoda: Insects > Digestive system...
TAAGTATAAGACCATCGGGGCTTTCGATGGTGAGCAGGGTTCCGTTGTGCGTCACAGGGCGGCCGGCGAAATCGTAGATGTCCACGCCTTCCTCCAAGGTGAAAGCCCAAGTCGAGTCCTGCCCCAGCGACGGCGGCAGGAAAGCGTTAAGCGCGGCCCGTATCCCCTGCTGCGCGCCCAAACTGTTACCGGCTCTGGCCATCGCATCGTGGAAGAAGCCCCTTGCATCTTCCAAGGAGAACAACCAGTCGTAATACGATATGTGCGGCGGACGGTGCAGAGCCTCCAAGTCAAAATACCGCATAAGGTGCATGTCCATTCGGTAGACAATGCGGGCATACATCTCGGAGCCGGTTACATGCGTGATGCGCGTCGTAAAAGTACCGGAACCGGGAACGCCGCGGGAACTGAAACTGTACACCCCCCTGACAAAAGACTGCCGGTATGACCCTTCAAACCTCCAGGGGTCGCCCCTCTGCGGCCGGGCTTCGCCGAAATGCATTGCCCAAGACCAGCCGCGGGTGGTGTTGAGCAGAGCCGGAAAGCCATCCCACACGCCTTCCATGTCGGGGGGAAGCCTAGGGGAATCGTGAAAGAACGTCGTCCCGCCCAAGACAAGGCGGGGAAAGTCCAGACTGTACTCCAGCGTTTCCGGGGTAAGGCCCTGCCTGTGGAGGGTCACGAAGCTGCGGCCACCCTGCGTCTCCGTGGTAAATGTTCCGGTCTGAACCTCGCCGGGCAGCGTCCTTGTGAACCTGCCGGGGACAAACTCGATCATGATGCCGCCGTGGCCAACCCACGTCCCGTGGATTTCCCTGCTGGCGACATAATGCTCACACCCTGCCAGCATCATTACCGCCGGCAAGGCAAGCGCGGCGACCAAGGCCGCGGCAAACAATCGCTTTATACGCATATGCATTCTCCTTTGCTCGCTTGCCTAGCGCAATTCCAGACGCGTACGCGCCTGTTCCAGCAACTCATGCGGACCAACCTGGGGCATTGCCCTTCTCTGCCGCCGCAGTTCCATAAGCTCTTCCGGTACGTCAAACTGCCGAATATCCGCAAACTGATGCCCAAAGCCTTCCAACGGCAAAGCCGCCGAAAGCGGGGCCGACGCCCCAGCAGGTACGGGCCACGGCCAGACTTCGGCCGGGGTCGGGGTCGGCATGGCCGGATCCACGAACCATCCGGGCGGCACGGACCAGTTAGCCGGGTTGCTGGGGGAAGTCTGCATCAGATGGCCGTTCACCACGGCCCAGGCAAATCCAACGGTCGCCGACTCCGTAGTCGGCAGTCTGGGCGGCAACCTTACGCCGCCCTGCACCGGAACCAGCGGCGTGGTGATGAGCGCCGAACCGGTGGGGGGATTGGGTGTAACGGCGTTCACGCCTTCTTCCATTACCAGCGCCGCGTTGTTGCGGATGTACTGATCCAAGGCATCGCCGGTCAGACCGGACGGGAACTCGGCGAGTTCAAGCCTCGGCCTCCCTGGGTTCCAAGACACCATGAAATCGCCGGGAACCGGCGCAGGCGGAATGAACCAGTATATTTCCACATGCCTAATAGGTGTGGCGAATCCGTCCAAGAAAACCGGAACCAAGCCAGCCCGTCTTTCCCATGCGCGCGGAACGCCCGTAACCGGATGCGGGATAGGATCCGGCAACGCATCAAACGTCGAGAAGAACCCCGGCCGGGCCAAGGTAAGCGACGACGGACCGGATCTCCTGTACATATTACCACCAATGCCGGGAAATCCGTTGGCAATGGCAAACTGGTCGCGGTTGTTAAAGAAAAACCCGCCGGTCATGACGAATGCCCCGGAGTACTGGTTGTAGTTGCCTTGGACAAGGCCGCCGCCCCTGGCCAACGAGGTGTTGGCCATGACGCTGCCACCCTGCATAAGGAACCAACCCCTGTTGAAGATTCCGCCGGCCGGGCCGGTCGATTCGTTGCCGTGTATAGCCCCTCCAAACATTTGGAAATCCCCAAGGTTGTGAACGCCGGCACCCAACGTACCATCGTTCAGGGAGATGTGGCCGTCCCAGAATTCGAACAGCCCCTCGTTGACCACCCCGCCGGTAACGGCGCCGGCGTTGGGAAGGTTCAGCAGGACATTGCCGTCAAGCATCCTGACGAAACCGCTTTCGTCGTTGTAAATCCCCGTTCCCCTGTTTGCCCAGACCATGTTGCCGTACATGTAGAAACGCCCCATGGTACCAACGTGAACGCCGGCGCCCACGCGTTCCAATTCATCAAAACGATTAATCCAGAGGGCGACGTTGTCCGCAATACCGTATCTAAGGTTCAGGAAACCGGTGGGCAATGAAGGCATCGACCCGGCGGGACGACCCCTCAAGATGAAGACGGACGAGCCCTCGCCAACGCCATCCGGGTCGGAGGTAAAGTAGTCCGACGATCCGGCGACATACACGCCCCCGCCCGCTCCTATGGCGAAATTGCGGAACATAAAACCGCCGTTCATTTCGAACCTGCCGCCATGGCTAACCTTTACGCCGGCACCGCTGCCGAAACGTAAAACGCCGACAGGAATACCTGCCCAGTTTTCCTCTATGCCGCCACCATTCATTATGAACGTGCCGCCGCGAACCCACACGCCGCCGCCGCCGCTAAGAGCGTGGGACGCATCAAGCACGGTGGGGTGGCCAGACGCATTGTCGTACAAAAGACCGCCTTCCATAAGGAAATGCCCGCCGCGCTGCACCGTTACCGCGCCGCCGTATACATTGCTTACGGTATAGTTGGCGTGAAGCATGGTGCCGTCGCGTATGATCAGCTGGCCGCCGTCACGGACGACTATTATCGAAGTGTTGTTCCGGCTGGAGCCGTACAGGTTTATGTCCTCCAGTATAAGCGTAACGCCGCGACCCACGGTGAACATCGCGCCCGGGGCCTGAAGTTCCAGGGTATAAGGATGCGAAGGCGAAGTGCCGACATCCGGCCTCGACCTGATCGTAATCACGGTTTCCATGCCGCCGAAATACAGCAATTGGGGACGAAGCCGCTCGTGGCCCCGCCACTCCCAATTATCACCCCACGCCGATTCTGCGTAAATCGTAACCGTGGGGGGCAGGACGAAGTGCAGTTCGGCGATCCGCTGCGCGACAGGGCCCATCGGCCGCGGCCCTAAGTCCGTGTCTTCCCATACGCCGAAAACCTGGGTGTCCACATGGAACACCATCTGTTCGGTTACGCGGCTGCGACCGGCATACCAGCCAACAAACGCCGGGCCGTTGGAAACGGGCCGGAACACCGCACCGCTATGTTGGCAACCATGAATTTCGCAGTACGCGGGGCCGTGAAAACGCACCACCCATCCGTAGTTCTCCGGAGGGTTCGGGGTGTCGCTCCATGGCGGCCACGAGCCGTCCTCGTTCGGAACCCTCTCCCACCAACCGTGTACCTGCGGAAGGAAGGCTTCCCTTAAGGTATCCCCATCAAGAGCGGGTGTGGGCCCATGCCCATTTGCCCACCAATCGTACTCGTCGTCCCATACCGGGAGCGGACCCCGAAAGGAACAGTGAAAATCCCATTCGCCGCGCCGGGGCACCGGAAGCCGAGGAATCACCCCCCATGCGTTGGTGTACAGACGGACTACTGGCGCATCGTCGTCAAATGCGGCGTAATTGCCGGGGTTGAACGTAACGATATGCGCGTTATGAAGGTCTTGCGATATGTCCCTACACCCGGCGAACGCCAAGGCAAAGACCAGAACTGCCGCAAACAGCAACATCTTTCTCATACTATGGAACCTCCTATTGTATGTTCCTTGGATATTTTCACGCAAAACCGCCCGGCCCCCTTGCGGGAGCCAAGCAGTCCAAGCGTTTATCTAACTCTCTGCAGATGCGGCTCCTGCTGCATCAACTGCACCGGTCGCGAGTGATCCTGCGGCACAAACCGCAAGTGCCGTAGATCAACGCCCCTTCCAAAGGAAGGCGCGCCGAAGCTTTCGAACAGCGTCAACGCCGGTTCATCGACACGCGGTGCCGGCCTATCGCTACGCGGAATCAGCCTTTCGCGCGTTCCGGGTTGCGTCCGTTGTTGCGCTCCTCCGTCGAACCTCGGCGTCGGCCTTTCGGTCGGCAACACCCGTCTCTCTAACGTCCCGCCAAGGGGCGCCATGTTCGCGGCGGCACCTGTGGGAGTTATGTCGTCAAAATCGCCGAGTGCCACGGTGTTGGCTCCAGCTACGAGGGTTTTCGGATTTGCTAGGTATGCTCCGACCATTGTCCAGTGGGCGGGATTATTAGGATCGGTGCCCGTAAACTCCCAAAAGACCAGACGAATCGGCCAATTACCTGAAGGCAAGCCATCTATGGGAAGAAGCACGGAGTCGCCTGTTACTTCCTCAATCGCTATAATGTGCCATGCCGCAGGAGCTCCACCAGCACTAGCCCACAACTGAAGTTCCACCTCGGTGCCTATATAGGCTCCAACACCAGTGACGGTTACGGAGGTGATTGGCCCTGGGGGTGGCGGCGGCGGCGGGGTATCGCCGTTTAATCTGTCAAAATCGGCAAACGGTATGGTGTTGGCTCCCGCAACAAGATTCACAGTTGCGGTGTAAATTGCGTAGGGAACATCATCCCCTTCCGGATGCCACGGCGGGAAGAAAAACGGCATTACAAGTTCCCTGTTACCCGGCTCCAAGGAATCACGGGGGGTAAAGGTTACCGAAGGACCGATAGACACCATCATATCGATAAGAACAAAGTTGTCGCCAACAGCCTCAAACAAATCCACCTCGCCATTTCTGCCTTGATATGCGGCAGGTATACCCGTTACGGTTATGGAGGTGACCAAGGTCGGGGGCGTAATCACCAGCGGGTTAAACAAACCAAACGGCACGGTGGTGATTCCGGGAACCGTGAAGGGGATCGTTGCGGAGTAGTTTTCCACGTTTTCCCCTGTTGTAGTGTCAAAGAACCCCAGCCTGACGTTCCAACTCGCCAACGGAACATTCCAAGCCGGCCAGGTAAAGGTTGCCTCCGCGCCATCTATGGGGGTCTCCGAGCCTGTCAGCAGAGACCATTCCCCGGCCTGGAACAGGAACACGCGTCCCTCGGTGCCCTGAAGCGCGGGATCTATCCCCTGAACGGTAAGGCCAGTGGCGCTGATCGGGCTTGCAAGCAAGCCATTTTCCACATGAAGGGTGAAGTTGCTACTGGGTAAATTTGCCAGCGGAGCAAAGTTTATATTGGCCCCATCCACAGCGAATGTACCGCGCATGGATACAGGATCAGCATTCCCCACATTGGCATTGGATAACGCCACCGAGTCATTGGCCTCATTCCTAAGTCCAAGATCCGCATTGGTGCCGTAAATAAACCCGTCGCTCATAAGGAAAATACCTTCAAGGTTCATCACCCCGCCGCCCCACCCGGGGCCGCCAGTGGCGGTATTACCGTAGATTCTTCCGCCGGGGCTACGCATGGCAAACCAATTGGCTCCTCCGAGTCCTTGGGTAAGAACGCCGCCGCCATTCCCGGCCGTATTGCCAGAGATTGTTCCCCCAAACATATGGAAGCTGCCGCCTTCAAGACTGGCTACACCACCGCCCCAAGCGGTTGTCGTGTTGCCGGTAATTGCCCCGCCGTGCATGTGGAAGATGCTATTGAAAGTCTGTCCGCCTGTGGCGGCTATAACCAACACGCCCGCGCCGCCGTCACCTGCCGCAGCGGTAGCCGTATTGCCAGAGATCGTCCCGCCCTGCATGGTGAAGGTGCCGCCGATACTTGCCAGCACGCCGCCGCCTCTGGGCGAATTGTTGTTGTGAACCGTTGCGCCGGTGTGCATGACGAACGCCCCACCCCCGATACTGGCCACGCCGCCGCCGGAATTCGTTCCGGTATTGGCAGAAATTGTCCCGCCATACATGTTGAAGGTGCCCATATTACTCACGCCGCCGCCAATCATGCCGGTATTGGCGGTGACTGTCCCGCCGTGCATGTTGAAGGTGCCGCTGTTCGCCACGCCGCCACCGATAACCGCAAACGTACTGCTGGTATTGGTATTGCCCGTAATCAGCGTCCCCGCGTTCATCGTCAGGGTGCCGTCCGTTTGCACCACCACCAGGGCGCTGTCGTTGCCGGCAATACCCCGCAGCTCAACGTCGTCCAGTATAAGGGTAACCCCGCTGGGAACGGTGAACATAGCGCCTTGTCCGTCAAGCTGCAATACAACGTCGGGTACGGCACTTGTCAGCGTGATTGTTATGGGCTGGGTAAAGTTCAGCACCTGGGGAGCAATATCCTCATTGTTAAACACGTACACCGTAGCCGATGCAACGGGAGCGGCAAGCAGAGCCTGAATCTGGCCGCCCACGGTGACAAAAGGTATCGTACCGGTCGGATCGCTGGCGACGCTACCCGAAAAGCCGGCGTGGGTAACTACAACCCTTACGACATGCCCCAGATCGTCCGCAACCACCGTATGGGTGGAACCTGTCGCGCCTTCTATCGTGTCGAACGGCGCTTCGGCCGCCGCGGTGCCAAGCCTGCGCTGCCACTGGAAGTTAGGCGAGGTAGCGGTGGCCGGGAGAAGGCCGGCGACATTCGCCGCAAGCTCCACGCCAAACGCAGCGTCTGCCGCATTGTCTATGGTCACCACTCCGCTCAAGGCTCCCAACTCCCCGGGTTCGGTTATTACAAGACTGGGGGAACTGGGAACTGTGTTGCCAAACCCGGCGCGTCCCACGACCACCCTGACCTGATGGCCCACATCGGCCGCCGTCAAGACGAGGGTTTGTCCGGTCTCCCCGTATATTCCGACAAATCCACCGGCCGCGGCACTGCGTTCCCACTGGAAGCGGGGCTCCGTGGTGCCAGCAAGACCACCAAGGTACGCGGTAAGCGTCTGCCCCAGTTCGGTTACCCCGTCTATACCGACCGTTCCGGTCAGGGCGGGGGGAGCAGTCACCGGCACGGGAAAGGTGTTGGATACGACACCGTGCACCCTTACGACCATGGTGTAGTTCATCGCGGTCTCTCTGTTAACGTTCAGACTTAGCGCAAAGGGTTGGCCGGCAGCGTCCACGGTGCCCGGCCTTGCGGTAATGCCCGTCAACGGCTGCAAGTTAGCCCCAAGGACCTCGACATGCTGGCCCTGCAAATCTATCGGGAAAACGTTGCTTCCCTGAACCGTAATTACGAAGTTCAGTTGCCCGCCCGCTCCTGCGCCAGCGATTCCTGGGTTGTCCGTGTCTACCGCAATGGTTACCCCCGTAACCACATTGGTTTGCCCACCATTCGTGGGGTCGGGACAGCCCGTCAAAGTTGCGACCAATGCCAACGCAAAAGTCGCCACGGCGACTTTCGTGATAACATGCCATTTCCTTGTTTTTTTCATTACACATCTCCTTGCACAAGCGTATGAACTCAGCAGACCCATTCCGAAACGCACCCGAATAACATTCGGAGGCTGAAGGCCAGGTTTCGGTCACGAGGACCCCGCCTTTGCGTACATCCCGCAACGTTTCTGTGAATAAGGACGCACCTTCTATAAGAATGCCATGATCCGCACAAAAAAGTCAAGAAGAAAATCGAAAAAAAATCGTGGAAGGTAAAATATTTTGGAGTGCCTCCAAAGCGTGCCAAGTTTGCCAGCACCTTGCAGGGTAATTTGTCGCCAAGGGTTAATTTTGAAGCATCCCAGCCACATTTGCAAGAACTTCCACTGAAAATGCAGTTTTAAGAGCCTCTGGCTCGCAAAACTGCGGACCTCTCACCTCGTCCGCATACTACAGTTCGCTTGACAAGTCCTCTTGTTACGCTATGCTTGTAGTGTCAAGCGGGACACGAAGGAGCGGGCCATGAGCGCATTACCGAAAGAAGAACGCCGTTTCACATACGCCGACTATAAGGGCTGGGAACTAAAAGATGGCGAACGCTACGAACTTATCCATGGTGTGGCTTATGCCATGGCCGCACCGAACGCCTACCATCAGTCGATAGCATTCGAGCTGGGCAGGCAGATAGGGAACTACCTTGTCGGGAAACAATGCAAGGCTTATCACGCCCCCTATGACGTAAGGCTGTTTTACGAGGAAGACTCCGACGGCAGTGACGACACGGTTGTCCAGCCGGATATTTCGATTGTATGTGACGCCAAAAAGCGTGGACACGAGGGTTGCCGCGGATCCCCGGATTTTGTAGCGGAAATACTTTCGCCGGGCAACACCGCTATCGAGATGGCGGAAAAATTCGAACTCTACCGAGATGCCGGCGTGAGGGAATACTGGGTGGTGAATCCCAATCAAAAAACCCTGAGAACCTATCTCTTTGCCGAGGGTGAAATCCAAACCCTCTTATACACCGCGACCGACACGGCCAAGGTCGCCATCTTCCCCGACTTTGCCGTAGACCTGGGCCTGGTTTTCGCCGAGTAAGAGAGGGCGTCACAACTATGGGCAAGCCCTTAAATCGAGCTTGAGTCGCTTCGTACGGTCAATCCCCCACGCGTACCAGCGCACCGTCCGTCACCTCGATGGTGGCGTCGATGGCGCTCTCCGGGAAATCCTGCCAGTCGGCTTTTGCGCCGCACCACCACCGGGCGATGCCTTGGCTCAGCATCGCCGCGCCTTGCGGAGCCTCGTTTGCGCGCCCTTGCACAATCGCGTCCGCACCGTAAATGACCCCGCCGCGCATACTGAATATCCCGGCCGGCATAAGGTACGTTTCAGGGCCAACAAACACCCCGCCGCCAAATGCCGCGGTGTTGGCAAAGATTGTAGCCCCCTCTCCCATAGCAAATTCGCCGCCAAAATCGACGCGCACACCGCCGCCGCCGCTGGCATCGCCATAAGCGACATTGCCAAAAACCGACCCGCCCTCAAAGTCAAACGCACCCTGAAAGCTTACAAGCACGCCGCCGCCGCCATCCGAATTGGCAACGGTATTCCCTGAAACCGAGCCGCTTTCCATCGTAAACAGGGAGCCGCTCGAAGCGAACACCCCACCGCCGCTACCCCAACCAGTGGCGGTATTTTCGCAGATTGACCCGCCTTTCATTGTAAATGCGGCGCCGCTGTTGGCAAGCACACCGCCGCCACTACCCCAACTGGTGGCGGTATTGCCGGAAATTTCCCCATCCGCCATCGTGAATGCAGCGGAGCCAAGAAGAATCACCCCGCCGCCGCTGTTATCGCCGGCGGCGGTATTGCCGTAAATTGAACCGCCTTTCATGGCAAACGCGCCGTCCCACAAAACAATCACGCCGCCGCCGCTAAAGACATCCTCGGCGGCATTACCCGAGACTGTCGCCTCGCCCGACATCGCAAACTCGGCACCCATGGCGACGCGCACCCCGCCGCCGCCCTCCATGGCCGTAACGGTATTGCCGGAAACCTCCCCGCCCGTCATGTCAAATATGCCATAGTCCTCGACGATAACCCCGCCGCCGGCCTGGTAGCCGTTGGCGGCGTTACCAGATACCATCGCTCCACCCGACATAGTAAACCTGCCGGAACTGGCCGCAGTGCCAGTAACGCGCACCCCGCCGCCGCCGCCATCGCCCCTGGCGATGTTGCCGCGAATTGCCGCCCCGCCCGACATGGCGAACCTGCCGGAACCGGCGACAAACACCCCGCCGCCGCTGTTGGCGTTGGAAACGATGCTGACGGCTCTGTTACCGAAGATTTCCCCGCCCGTCATGTCAAATATGCCGTTGACGCGCACGCCGCCGCCACTCGAACTGCCATTGGCGGCGTTGTCGTAAATCTTCCCACCCGTCATATCGAACCTGCCCGGATTGGCCGCAGTGCCGCCGACAAGCACACCACCGGCACTGTTACCGATGATATTGACATTGCCCGTAATCATTGACCCGCTGGTCATGGACAGGGCTCCGCCCGCCTGCACGTTTACCAAAGGCGAGGTATTGTTGTTGATGCCCCGCAGGGTGATGTTATCGCCAAGGGTCATGGAAACGCCGTTGCCTATCGTAAAGAGGGTTCCCCTACCCGAAAGTCTTACGGTGCGTTCATACTCCTCGCCTATCAGCGTAAGACTGACGCCCGGCGTATTGATTGGCCTTGGGGAAAGGATCTGGTCTTCCGATACCCTGACCGTATAGCTCCCCGCCAAAGTAATTGAGCCAAGTGCGGACGCCAGATCGTCATGCCCGCTTAAAAAGTCGTCGCCATTGTAGAGTCTAACATTGTATTCGGTTGGCAGAACCGCGCCACAATCGCAGTCCGTACAGTCGCATTCGGGGCAGGCGCAGTATTCGTTCGGGCAGACCTTCACAGCATCGCCACAACCGCAGTCCGCACCTTCGCACTCGGGACAGGCGCAGTATTCGTTCGGGCAGACCTTCACAGCTTCGCCACAACCGCAGTCCGCGCCTTCGCACTCGGGGCAGGCGCAGTATTCGCCGGGGCAGACCTTCACAGCTTCGCCACAACCGCAGTCCGCACCTTCGCACTCGGGGCAGGCGCAGTGCTCGTTAGAGCAGCCGGCCTCGACGTGGCCGCAGTCGCAGTCGGCATCGTCGCAGTCAGGGCAAGCGTAGTCACAGTCGCATAAACCATTACAGACAGGGAGCTGGTCACAGTCGGTGGAACTTACGGGGCTGTCGCAGCCCGCCAGAACAAGGACGGCAACCGCAAACAGAAACGCTATTCTCAAAAGGCCTGTCGAGTTTTTCATGGCGATAATTCCTTCTGGTTGATGGTATCATGCCAACGGCACAAACATCAACCAGCCTAAGGAAGCACTGATTTAATCCAATGGGAACGCTGCATCTACGATGCCGAAATCAGTGCTTCCCTAAGCCGAAAAAGCCCCTCCCCGAGCCGCACGCCTACGGATTGGCGCAGACAGCGCACCTTACGCTTGCGCAATGTCGAGGCAGCTACCACTCCGAGGGAACGAAGCCCTCGGGGGGAGGCACCAGATCCACTGCCTCGCCTTTCAGCTCCAAGACGAAAAAGCCGGGGCAGGGCAGCGTCCCGATATAAGTCCGCTGGTCGTCCCTTATGAATTGCCTTCCGCAGGCGTTGCACAGGTAATTTTGTACGCCGTTGCGTTTTTTCCCGTTTCGTGCTAAGTTGTTGTCGTTACAGCGGGGGCATCTGAGTTCTATGGTTATTGTCATATCTCATGGTATCGCTTTTGCCCTGGCTGTAGCTACTACCTCGTCATACTTTCTGCATCACCACCCGCATTTGCGCACCACAGGGAGCAAATGCATCGGACTGAAAGTCCGCGGGAACCGCTGATTCATTCAGCGGTTCCCAAGAAACAGTATCTTGAGCATGGCATCATCGGTGCAAAATGTCGAGCGGTTTTTCGTCACTTTTCTTAGTCGGTAATTCAGCGGCTGCGAGCGGAACTCGAGGAACTCCGGGCTAAGCTAAAGAATTGATCCCCGGCATTCCAGGGCCGCAGTCCCCCGTGAAGCGCGGCGAAATCCGCCGGGCGGGGCCGCCGATGGGACTTTACCCAGCCGCGCAAACTTGCTATACTATAAAAAACCACGAAAGGCGGTGCGACATATGATAATCTTGACCTTGAATTGCGGATCATCCTCGGTAAAATACCAGGTTTTCGACTGGAACACAAAGGACATTCTGGCGGTCGGCGTTGTGGAAAAAGTAACCTTCGCCGGGTCCTTCATCAAGCACAAGGTGCTTGGCAAGGATGAAATCAAACAGACCAAAGACTGCCCTTCCCATACCGATGCGGTGGGGCTTATCATCCAACTCCTGACCGACAAGGAGCAAGGGGTCATCGACGACATGTCGATGATCAAGGCCGTTGGCCACAGGGTGGTTCACGGCGGGATGAAATTTACCAAGAGCGTGATCGTGGACGAGGCGACAATGGCCGCCTTCCATGAGGTGAAGGATCTGGCCCCGTTGCATGTCCCGGCGAACATCATGGGGATAGAGGCGGCGCAAAAGGTGCTGCCCGACGTGCCGCACTGCGCCATCATGGACACGGCCTGGCACCAGACAATGCCGGCAGAGGCCTACACCTACGCTGTGCCTTACGAATGGTACGAGAACTACCAGGTGCGCCGCTACGGCTTTCACGGCACGAGCTTTCTTTACACAGCGAAACGGGCCGCGGTGCTGCTGGGGCAGGATCCCTTCAAGACGAACCTTATAATATGCCACCTGGGGAACGGTTCCTCGGTGAACGCGGTAAAGGACGGCTGCTCCTTCGACACCAGCATGGGAATTACCCCGCTGGAGGGTCTTGTCATGGGGACGCGTTCCGGCGACATCGATCCGGCGTTGCCCTTCTATATAATGCGCAAGGCTGGGATGAGCGCGGACGAGATCGACGGCATTCTGAACAAGAAGTCCGGGCTTTTGGGCGTGACCGGGAAGTTCAGCGATCGCCGGGACATCGAGGACGCCGCGGCCGAAGGCGATGCGCGGTGCGCGCTTGCCCAGAACATCGAGGCGCACCGGGTCAAGAAGTACATCGGCGCGTATCAGGCGGTGCTTGGCAGGGTTGACGCGCTGGTTCTTACCGCCGGCGTCGGGGAGTTCGCGCCGATCATGCGGGATTTAATCCTTAAGGGGCTTGAGGGCATCGGAATTGTCTACGATCCCGCGAAGAACGCCATCGCCAGAACCCGCAACACCGAGATGCTGATCAGCAAACCGGAATCGAAAATCCCCGTGTTCATAATCCCCACCGACGAGGAGCTTGTGATGACAGAGGACGCGTTCGCCCTTATGCAGGGCACTTATGACGTTCACACCAACTTCACATATTCGTTCCAGAGCAAGGATTATGTGAACAAGGGGCGGGCGGAAGGCTTGAAAGGCGATCTTGCCAAAAAACCCGCTTTTGCGGATATCATCGCCAAACCCAAGTAAGAGGCTTAATGCTAGGCAAAAACGGGGAAAGCGAAAAAATAGAGCTTCTGTGCATCGGCAATGCGATTGTCGATGCGTTTGTCTCTGCCGAACCCGCTTGGCTTCATGAGCGGGGAATAACGGAACCTGTGCAGCATGTTTCCTGGGAGCGGGCCGCGCAGATATCGAACGACCTTCGCGGTGACGCGGGGGCCGATATGGTGCTGGCTTCCGGGGGTGCTGCGGCGAACGTTGCGAAAATCGCCTCCATGCTGGGCACCAGAACGGCTTTCGCGGGGTGCGTGGGAAGGGACGACTTTGGCGGCTTTTTCCAGGAAGGGCTTAGGAAGGCGGGTGTCGCTCCCCTTCTTACGTTCGGCAAGGGGGAAACCGGCGTCTGCATCGTCTTTGACGCGGGCGGCGAAACCCGCATAGCTGCGTCGCCGGGCGCCGCCACCGAATTTAACGAGGCCGATGTTCCGGAGGATCTTCTCGCCAAGGCGGATGTGGTGGTATTGGACGGTTACGCGCTGGATCGCGGCCCGCTGGTACATCGGGTACTTAAACTTGCCAATCGCCACGGGATACCCATCGCGCTGGACGCCGCATCGGTGTTCCAGATCAAGGAAAAAACCGAGGCCATTCTTCACTACAGCCGCAACTACCCTTTGATTGTGTTCATGAACGCCGATGAGAGCATTGTTTTCTATAACACTATCAGGAAAAGCAACAGCGTGGACGAATCCATGAGCGAACGCGACAAAGAGACGTTCATTCTGCGGGAAATCTGCCCCGTGCTAAAATACATGACGGAGGGGGACATATTTCCCGTCATAGTCATCAAACTGGGCGGGCGGGGCGCGGTCGTTCTCGCGGGGGGGAACGTCCACCGCGTCAGCACTTTCACCATTGTCCCCAGGAACACCGTAGGCGCGGGGGACGCTTTCTGCGCGGCCTTTCTTTCGGCCTGGATACGCGGCAAACCGATACGGGAGTGCGCCTCGCTGGGCAACAAGGTAGCGCGGGAAGTGCTGCTGGTGCCTGGCACCAACATCGACGGGGATAAGCTGGCATCGTTTTCAAAGCTGTTGCGGTAGGTTAAATCCGCAAAAGGCAAGCCCTCGCAAAGGGCTTACGCCTATGCCACTTGTTATGGTATAATTCCACTATGGTTCAAGGCAATACTTGGTTCGAATGCAACGATGGAACCAGACTATCCTTAAGATGCTGGTCTCCCAACGAGTCGGCCCAACGACCAAAGGCCGTTCTTCACATCGCGCACGGAATGGCGGAGCATTCGGGGCGATATGGATGGTTTGCGGAAAAACTATGCGGTGCGGGAATAGAGGTCTGGGCCGCCGACCAACGGGGACACGGCAAAACGGCGAGCGCAGACGTAAACGACCCCGGAAAGGGCGGGCTTCTGGGGCATTGTTGCGACGTGGATACCTTCGAAAGGGTCACCTCGGACATACGCGAAATCAACCTGGAAATCCGAAAAACCCGGCCTGGCGTTCCCCTTATCCTGATGGGCCATTCCTGGGGTTCCTTTATCGTCCAAAACTATATCGAAGGCCCGGACAGAAAAACCATAGACGGCTGCATCCTGTCTGGCACGAGAGGACCAGACGGGGTCAAGGTAAGGGCGGGAATTCCTTTAATGACGGCCATCGCCGCCATACGGGGGCCGCGCAAGGGATCGCCCTTTGCCCGCGCCATGGCCCACGGCCCGTACAACAAGGCATTTCGCCCAAACCGCACGCTCTTCGACTGGCTTTCCCGCGACGACGCGGCGGTGGACGCCTACTGCGCCGACCCTCTCTGCGGAATGCTCTGCTCGGCGGGCTTCCACAAGGATCTCGCAAAGGGCCTGCTCCGGATACACCGGCCCAAAGCGATGGGGCGCATCCCCCAGGATTTGCCCGTCTACATCTGCTGCGGAAGCTCCGACCCGGTCGGGGACATGGGGGCCAGCCCCACCGCCCTGGTCAACGCATACCGCTCACTCGGCATGAAGGACATGGAATTCGTCCTGTACCCCGGAGCGCGGCACGAACCGCTTAACGAAACCAACCGGGAGGAAGTGACGGCGAATCTGCTATCTTGGATACTCCGCCACACAGGGGACTAACGAAACGATGCGATACAGATATTCCACAGGGAAAAACGGCAAACTCGTGAAGAAGGCCTTGGTCTACACCAAGGACGAGCACGGGATAAACTTCGACGATGTGGACGGCGAGGCGATAGGCGTGGTCAGAAGGCTCAAGGACGCCGGCTACGAAAGCTACATCGTCGGGGGCGCGGTGCGGGATCTGATTCTGGGAAAAAAACCCAAGGACTTCGACATAGTGAGCGAGGCGAACCCCGTGCAGATAAGAAGGTTGTTCCGCAACTCGCGCATCATCGGCAGACGGTTCAAGCTGGTTCATGTGTACTTCGGCCCCCGCATCTACGAGGTCTCGACCTTCCGCTCACTAAGGGACGGCCTTACGGGAAACACCTTCGGCACGATCGACGAGGACGTGCTGCGCCGCGACTTCACCATGAACGCCCTTTTTTACGATCCCGGGCAGCAGATAGTCGTTGACTACGTTGGGGGAGTGAAGGATATTAAGGCAAAGCGGGTCAAGGCGATCATTCCCCTGGCGACAATCTTCAAAGACGATCCCGTGCGGATGATCCGCGCCGTCAAGTACGCCGCGGCCACCGGCTCGGCCCTGCCCCTGTCACTCCGGTTGAAAATCAGGGCCCAGTCCCCCCTGCTCACGTCGATCTCGCCCTCGCGACTTACCGAGGAGATTTTCAAGATCATCAACTCGCCCTACTCGGCCCGCATCGTCGAGGCGCTGGACGGCATCGGGCTGTACACATATCTCCAGCCCGACGCGGCAAAACTGATGAAGGAAAACGCGCCCTTCCGCAGACGTTACCTGCAAAGTTTCGTCCCGCCAAAGGGCGAGGGCTCACGGGGGCGGCCAGGGGACGCGGTCGGGGCGTTGGTTAACGCCTATCTGGAGGAAGTCGTGGATCTGACGGCTGGCACCGGCGAAAGCTACAAGGCGGCCTACAACGCCGCCCGCGGTTTCGTGCTGCCGATGAACCCCCCGCGGTTCGAGCTTGAGCACGCGGTGCGCCGCTTTTTTTCATCCCGCGGCATACACATAAGGAAATCTCAGTTGATGGAAAGGGGCGGCGGCGGCAAAACCGCGGCGAAGGAAGGCGCGGCGACCGGTTCCGCGGAAACAAAAAAGCCCCACCGCAGGCGCAGGCGGAAGCCCGCACAGTAATCCCGGGAGTTTGCGGCAAAACCGCGGCTCCGTCAGAAATCCCCGCCGAAGTATTTTTTTATCAGGTTGAGCTTGGCGTTATAGAGCTTTTCGGAAATCGACACCTTGTACACATGGGGGTTAAGGAGCCGTTTGTAAGAGGGGTCAAAGGTCGCGAAATCGGCAAGGGAACGGGCGCGGATTTCGACCAGGGACGGTTTTGGGCCAAGGGGTTCGCCTTCCGCAAGGCGTTTTTTTAGAAGCGGTTCCGGCGGCCTTTCGATGACCTGGTAAAAATGGCGGTAATCCGCCGCCGGGTGCCAGAACTTGTAGCGCTCGCCGATCTTGAAGTGCTCGGCGGATTCGCCCTGGCCGCAGATGGTATCCAAGGCCATCACGTCGGCAAGGGCCGATCCCTTGCCGTCCTTTATCCGCCACACCTGCTTGATACCCGGATTGGTGGTCTTTTCCGGATTGTCCGAAAACTTCATCACCTGCGCCATGCGCCCTTCCGCGTCCTCGCAGGCCGTCATCTTGTACACCCCGGAAAAGGCCGAGTCGGTGCCCCCGGTAACCATCTGCGTCCCCACCCCCCACACGTCCACCGGAGCACCGGAGTTCACCAGCGTCTGGACAACCGATTCGTCCAGATCACCGCTGACGGCTATAGTCGCCCGGTTAAGCCCGGCGGCGTTCAGCATCCTTCTGACCTCGGCGGAAAGATACTGAAGATCCCCGGAATCCAGCCGCACGCCGAAAATCTTTCCCTGCCTTTGGAGCCGCTTCCCCACCTCTATCGCGCTGCGGATCCCGCTCTTAAGGGTATTGTAGGTGTCGATTAGGAAAACGCAGTGATCCGGGTACAGTTTTGCGTAAGCGTCGAAGGCTTCCTCCTCGTTCGGAAAGGACATCACCCATGAGTGAGCCATTGTTCCCACCACGGGTATGCCGAACTTCTTCCCGGCGAGCGTGTTGGAAGTCCCCTCGATACCGCCTATGAACGCCGCGCGCGACGCGGACATTGCCCCGTCCGGCCCCTGCGCCCGGCGCATCCCGAACTCCACGACCGAGCCTTCCCCGGACGCAAACCAGACCCGGCGCGCCTTGGTGGCGACAAGGCTCTGAAAGTTGACGGCGTTGAGGAGCATCCCCTCGATAAGCTGGCACTCGACAAGGCTGCCCTCGACCCTGATGATCGGCTCGTGGGGAAAGACCAGCGTGCCCTCGTCGATGGCCCGGACGGTGCCGGAAAAGCGGAAGGTTCCCAGGTAATCGGCGAAGGCATCCTCGAAAAGCCCCAGGGTTTGCAGGTACTCGATGTCGTCCTTGGAAAAGGAAAAAGCCGCGAGGTTTTCCAGCAGGGTTTCAATCCCCGCGAAGACCGCGTAACCGCCGCCGAAAGGCTGCCTGCGAAAAAAGAACTCGAAAACCGCCCTGCGGCCGGGGTTCCGTTTCCAGTAGCCCTGCGCCATGATAAGGGAATAAAAGTCGGCGAAAATCGCCGAACCGGCGATGGTGTCGGTAAAATATTCCGGACGTCTCTGAAGAAACCCTCCCCCTGACATCAACGAAGTTCCCCCAGCAATTTCGCCGAATCGGAAAAGATAACCCCCGCCGCCCGCATCTGGGAAACCGCCTTCTCGACCGAGCCCGCGGGATACCCAACCCCCCGCACGGCGTCCTCGGCGATTATGGTGGCGAAACCCAGCCTTTGGGAATCCATCGCGCTGTAGAACACGCAGTAATCGGTGGCAAGCCCCCCGATGATCACCGTGTCAATGCCCAACCCGCGGATCCAACCTTCAAGGCCCGTGGGGGTTTCGCGGTCGTTTTCGAAAAAGGCGGAGTAGGAATCCAGCTCTTGGCGAAAGCCCTTGCGGACGATCAGGTTCACGGGCGCGAGGTCGAAACCGGCGTGAAAGGCCGCCCCCCGCTCCCCCTGCACGCAGTGATCTAGCCAGAGAACCTGATCCGACAGGCTGTCCCCCGGGCTTCTGCCGGGGTGGGACGACGCGAAGGAAAAGTGCCCCTTGGGGTGCCAGTCCTGGGTGGCGGCGACCCGACCGCCGCACCTGGCGAAGGCCGCGGACAGCGCGTTTAGGGGGGCGACCACCTCGCAACCGTCCCGCACGGCCAATGAGCCGTCGGGGTAGTTGTCACTGGAAGCGGTGTATGCGGGACAGAAATCGTTCTGTACGTCGATTGCCAGAAGCAGGGTTTTTGCAATGTGCAGGGATGCGGAACCGTTCATATCGACAACTTTGCCGCTTTTATTGGATGAAGTCAAGGGAAGCACTGATTTAATCTAATGGGGATGCGGCATCTACAATGCCGAAATCAGTGCTACTGCACCGCAGGGAGCAAATGCATCGGACTGAAAGTCCGTTGCATTCCCGCGAAAAATGCCTTAAACTACCCCACATGAGCGCAAACGAGAAACACAAGGACAGCATCTTCTCCCGCCTTTTCAGCAACCCCGACACCCTGCGCGAACTGTACTCCGCCATAGAGGGCGTGGAACTCCCGCCGGACCCACGCTGGAGCTTGTGGTGCATGTGTACAACATAAACCAGGGATACAACGCCGAGATGCTGGGAAAGTGCGAAACGCTCAACGGGTACAGCGTCCTTGTGTCCAAGATATGGGAATGCCGCGAGACGATGGGGCTAGAGGCCGCGATGGAAGCGGCGGTAAGGCACTGCATAGCGAACGACATATTGCGGTCGTATTTGGAAGCCAACAGTTCGGAGGTAATGAACATGCTGATAACCGAATGGAACCTGGAGGAGGCCCAGAGGGCCTGGCTCGCACAAGGCAAGGCCGAGGGAAGGGCCCAAGGCAAGGCCGAAGCCGAGAGCAAGATACTTGGCCTTTTCAAACAGGGGTATACCGTGGAAGAGGTGGAAAGGATGCTCGCACAGAGCGGGGCCGGGAACGCAGAAATTCCCGCAGGGAACCGCTGAATAAATCGGCGGAAGCAGCGATTCCCGCGGACTTTCAGCCTGGTGCGTCTGCATGGCGCAGATGCGGTTTTAAGTAGCACTGCTTTCGGCATCGTAGATGCCGCGTCCCTATTGGATTTAATCAGTGCTTCCCATGCGGTCACCCGATAAAACAGACTGGAAGGCGATGGAGCATAACCTGCCAGATTATTTTTCAAAAAAATGCGATTTCCCCATAGAATTCGGTTGACATCTTTGCATGAAAATGCAAAATGGAACCTGTAACCTTTCTGAAGGTTCCGAATGTCAAAGCCCTCCGGCGCTTGATTTGGGGGGCGGATGCGGGACTCGATCGGGGGATGCTTGGGGATATGGCAGCTAAAAACGGCTTTCATATATGCATGCGTTGCATGTAAAAAAACAAAGGAAAGAGGTTTGGAGAAATGAAGAAAGTTCTAGTAGGTGTGTTGGTTCTGTTTTTCTTGGCCAGTACGACGGCGTTCGCCGATGATGCGTTCGTACCCATCACAGGCGATGATCATGACGGCGAAGGCATAGCCGTTCTTTACGGCGACGGCGAGGGCGAGGACGGCCCGGTGGAGGCCTACTTCGGCTTCCAATTCAGCATGGATTTTTTTGACGGTAACATGGCCGCAATCCCCGGCATCGCCTTGGGTGCGCGCCAGTATCTCATGACCGTGGGTGAGGCCGGGAATATCCATCTCGGTTGGTCCACGATGGCCAGTGTTGGTTTCATCACCTCGATGTATTGGCCGATGTATAACTCAGAAACGGGCCAGATGGAGAACACCGCGATAACCTGGGACGATGCGGACTACCTGTTCAACATCGGCCTGCTTCTCGGCGGCACTGCGAGGATTGCCTTCTCGGACAATTTGGGTTTTGTGGGTGATATCGGTATCGCCGCCAACGCCGATGTTGCGACGTGGCAGACCCATTGGTTCAGTATAGCTACCGGGGCGCATATATGGACTGATACCCTCGATTTGATGTCCATCAACATGGGGATTGGGGCGAACCTCGGTTTCCAGTACCGCCTGCAAATGATGGACAGGAACTGGCTTATCTTCGAAATCGGGGCGAACGTTGCGGCCACGTTCTTTAGGCACAATGTGATAACGCTTACTCAAGAGCACATACCAACTGGCGCTACGCAAGAGATTTCCTTGCCGGCGGGCATGAGCCCCGAAGGTGTTACCGTAAGGGTCGCCCCCTACTTCCTCGTAGGCTGGAGATTCTAGTCACTGATTTGATCTTTGCCGCGTAAAAGCGGATCAACACACACCGAAAAACGGGACGGGCTCAGACAGTCCGTCCCGTTTTTTTGCGCCAGGCATCGGCGGCGAATCGACACCGAAAGCACCGCACCGAAAAACGCGCACACGAACCCCCCAAAGGCGCAGACTTCGCAGACGGGTCGCCTCCCCTGCTTCTTCGTAGCCCAGAGATTCCCGCCCTAGATTTGACCTTTGCCGCATAAAAACGTACCAACACACACGAAAAACCGGACGGCTCACACGGTCCGCCCCGTTTTTTGCGCCAGGCATCGGCGGCGAATCAACACCGAAAGCACCGCGCCGAAAAACGCGCACACGAACCCCCCAAAGGCGCAGACTTCGCAGACGGGGTGCCCACCGTCAACAACTTCAGAGTTTTGTACCTGTGGTAGAACCCGGCTTATCGATGCGCCAGATGCTGCGCGGGTTAGGCTTGGGGGCTTGCCCCGGCGGACTTTGCCGTCATCGTTCTGGTGCGATACTCCCTGATAATATCCTCCGGCGACTTGCCGCTTTCCAGCATTTCAACGATGTTCCTTTCGCCTTTCTCCAAGCCTTTTTCCAAGCCTTTTTCCCGGCCTTCTTCCAAGCCTTCCTCGTACCGTACCGCCAGGGCATCCTCCAGCTTCCATTCTCTCGTAAGCATGTTCAGTACCTCCGTTCCGTGTTTTTCCAGAAATTCCCTCAATATGTCCCGGTCGCAACAATATACCACTGCGC
>Ga0209755_10003159_pt1 | contig 21060 bp, 21 predicted proteins | sample TergutCo191P1_FD_187301 | JGI IMG/M metagenome (GOLD analysis project Ga0209755, IMG submission 187301) | Cornitermes sp. P1 segment gut microbial communities from Petit-Saut dam, French Guiana - Co191P1 (SPAdes) (version 2) | ecosystem: Host-associated > Arthropoda: Insects > Digestive system...
GGGGGGGGGGGGGGGGGGGGGGCTATTTATACACTGTTAAATAATTTATAACTGCAATATATACGTACAAAGATGGAACCAGATTTAAACTGTACAATGCATTTACTGTAGATAATGTTTTGTTTCTTTTATTACAGGGCAAGTGCATTTATTACATCCTGACCAAGTTCCATCATATTGAAGGACTGCACCAAAGTTTGATTTCTTATAGTTTCCCTTTCATCTGGATAAACGTTAAATAGAAAGCTCTCACACATTTTGATTCTAAATCTAAATGTGCAAAGCGCCCATTTTTTTACTGTTTATTTGATTCAGGCTGCGAGAGATGTAACAGAGAACTGATGAACCCAATTGCCCACATTTATATCCCACTTTAACCTTTGTGTTCTCTTGAACATAACATACCTGATATTCAGTTTTCTCTGAGTTCCTTTCCTCTATGACTTATATCACATAAGAAAAGAATGGTATGGCAACCAACACTGAATCTTCAACATGTTCAATATCATCATTCGCACATTGTTCTAATGTGCATCTACGGAATATTCTGTCGTCGTTATATGAAGTCTGTCGTGGGCGCAGTTTCGTGGTTCCCATGACTTGTAAGATGATTGCCTTATGTAGACTGTGTTTCCCACCCATCCCACTTATTATAATACATCTTGTTTTACATTTCTTCAACTGGATTAGATGTGTCATCATATTACCACTGCTAGTTTCGGTCTTGATAGTTGGTCTAGTTGTTTGGTGTGGACGTAGCGTTGTGTTACGGAATTTAAACAAATGGGCTATCTCAAGCCATTCCAGATGCTGCTGCTGCTGCTCCACTAGGGGACGGGATATTTGGATCAGTTGTTGCCATTGAGTTGGTGTCTGCTGATGGTGCACTAACACCTGGGTTACTGCTAGCCCCACCATTTCCATCAGCTCCTGAATTCCCTCCTCCACTGCCACCTCCACTAGATTCTTCTTGCGCATGGTGTGGCAATAGCACAGAGTTGAGAGATGGCTGAATGCTCAGTTCTGGAAAATGTAATCAGTAAGCATTAAACATACTAAAGTTCATACTGAAATAATTAATTTTCTCATTCATGCCAATGTTTGATAAGCAGTGTAGAAATGCTATGCAATTTTACTATGTCAACATGTAATGAAACATACTGAAATTGCTGTTCATTTTTTATCAATCCTTCATGGTCTGTTGTCAAATTGTACCTGTTCGAGTCCTGAAGAATTAACTCACCCTGTTCTGTGAAGTTGAATAATGGTGGTAGTTCCCTACCATATGGTAGCCGTGTGTTTGTCTCCCGCAACTCATCAAAGAAAGTGTGGGCACATGCCTGGAGTGGAGAGATACGGGATGAAGGTGTGTACTCTAGGAGCCGTGACACCAGATCAATTGCCTCAGGTGGTGTGCGAGCACGGAACACCTGCCACCAGCACCGACAGATTTACACACAGATTACACAACACATAAACATACAAACTGTCTATTTTGTAGAATACAGTAAGCACAAATGTTTTCTCCTTCAAGGGCTGAAGGATGCATTTCACTATTTCATATTCCACTACTTCACCCTTATCACATCCAGAACTTGTGATCATAACAGGATGTTCAGAATAAAGGTTAAGAAATTAAACCGTTCTATTGGAAGTCGACATGCAGTGTGATGCTCAGAAAACCAAACATCCACCAAAGTATTCAGTACACAACATGTAGTCATGCATGGCAACTTAAGTTCTAGGTCTTTTGCAGAGTACAATGGGCATTTAATTCTGGCTCCGAAGGATTAATGAACCTTGAAAGACAAATTAATAACATGAAACCTCCACTGTCACCATCAAATACAGCTACACATTTCCCTGTCGGCTGTCTGCTAGCACAGAGCTGACAGAACTAGCACGACAAATACCTGTTGCGTGTATACAGTGTTGAGATACTTCTGATGATGGACAGTGGACCTGTCCAAAACATGAAGAGTACTTTATCAAATAAATGCGAGAAACTGTGCATTTGATGGCTTTTATAATAACAAACTGGCATCCTGCAGTCTTCATGACATACTGTCACGAATATAAAAATATGTGCTCTGAATCACACTACCCTCTGAGTTTGAATATAATGCAGGTATCAAAATAGTGCCAATAGCACAGTTATAATTAATTTAATTTGTATGGGAGGAAAAAATGCATGGAACACACCTCTTCATACACAGAAGTAACCTTACTGGCATTTCACTAAGGGTTACAAATTTTGAGCAAATAACAAAAAATATATGTATATGTGTAGGGGTGTATATTGTGGAGTCACATGCCATTCCCCGTGAGGTAATTATCACAAATATCTCCTTAAGAGTACGACAATAAGGAAGAGGTTACCACTTTACATATTAGAACTTACACACACAGCAGCAACAAACACCATGTAGAAATATATGAGTTCTGACAATAGCCCAGAATTTACATAAAGGAAAGTAAGTATATCAATACGCCTCCCATCTTAAATTTACCGACATGTTCTGATCCCTATCTCCGTTTCTTTTATTAACATATTTTGACATGGGTAGGAGGAACGGATACATTACAATATAAAAAAACAGTGCTTCATAGTTTGTAAAGCAGAAATATACAAAATATAATTTTGGTAGATTGCATATGAAATGTGATGGCACACGTGCAAAAACCAGATTTTGTCTTTCGGCGAAATGGACGAGTCCATTTAAATCAGTGGGGGCGTTTAGTTGACTACTGACAGTCAAGGTGTGTGCATCAGTGTTAGTAATGCTGGATACACCATGTTCTGAGGTAGTGTGAAGAGTACTGGCTACCCACTTCATTCGCCAGTGTCCCCTTCACCTCCCCTCCCATGCGTCACCGTGTGCCATCACATTTCAACTGGACTCTAACAATCATTCATGTTTTTATGGCTCTGTTTAACGGAATACATAAATAATCTATATGCAAAATAAAGAAACTTAATGGTTTCTGTTCTAAATACCTCTTTAGGCAGATCCTCCATTTCGGTGAACTCTTATATGGTATTTCTAAATACCAAGGAAGAATATTATCTGATGAATGAGACACAGTCAAAAAGTAGAGTGAGTATATTAATTATTTTGTGTGTGTCAATCTGTGACAAATGTAAAGTGTACTATTTCTCCACATGATCACCCCTTTTTTTAATATGTATTGTGTAACAGTTCACAGGCCTTATAATGCCATCTGCAAAGAAAGTTTTTGGCTGTAACTGAACCCATGTATGCACCACATCTTCAACTTCACCATCACTTGCAGATCATCGTACAGACAAGGCTTCTTTTAATGGTCCAAACACGTGATAATCTGATGGACCTAAGTCCGGACTATGTGGGGGGTGTGGCGGAAGTTCAAATTTCAGCTGCCTAATTGCTTCAATGGTACTTGCCATAAAATGAGGAAGTGTGTTATCGTGGAGCAAAAGAATACCTCTGGACAGCAAACCACTGTGCTTGTTGCGCAATGCTGGTTTCAGCTTTGATATCAGTATTTCAGTGTACAATGCAGCAGTAACAGTGGTGCCTTGCTCACGGTAATGTTCCAATATTGACCCACTAAATTCCCAGAACAAGAGCAAAATCACTTTACCTGCAGAGTTTTGGGATTTAAATTTTTTGTCTTCCCAGATATGGGATGTTTCCACTCCATACACTGTCATTTAGAGCAGGGTTCACAACAATTCACAGTAACTGATCCTCTTCTTCTTCACTGTCTGTCTACAAGAAACCCTCAGAAATCCGTAACTGGTCTATTTGTGTTCCCAATTGTTCTTCATCATCAAAAGTTGTCCTCCCACATTTTAGCCTGTCCATCCATTTCATATACATTTTTCTGTGCCATGCAGTGTACAACACACTGCATTAACATTCTCCTATACATTTAAGATGTTTTTAATGCCTTCTGACCACAGAAAATGGATTGGAGAAGCCATTAATAGCCCATACCCAACTGTCATGGCACTCCATCATCCAAGACATGAAAGTGGCTGCTACACTGTTTCCTGCATAACATTTTATGGATTACGTTTGCCATGCACTATTTTCTTTAAGGAAAAGGTTCATACAGAAAGACCTTAAATTCATTTTACTATTCAGAGCTATATGTCATGGCCATTACTTTATGTGGAACAAAATATTTAAGCACATACAGATTCTGTTTTAGTTTGGGCCACTGAGACACACTGTAAAATTGAGAAGAAAATCATGTTTGTTGCCTGGGAGTACATAACTACATGGTATACTGTGCCCTCTTTCTGAAAAACAGAGAAGTATGTATCAAATGAAAAATATAGTAACTACTGTAAAAAATTATACAAAAAATTATGGTAAAATACTGAGACTGGAATTGGTCTGTCACCACAGATGAAAATTAAAGCAGCTTCTCATATATCTAGCTTTCTTCATGGTTGACACTGCAGATGAAGCTTGTAAATTTACATTGTATCGGTGAATGTATCATATAACAATTACTACACCAGGAGTATGAAGAGCACACTGTGTTCTTATACTCACAAGAATCTCTTGTCTTTCAGCCTAATTGAAATGTCATGTACTTGCAAAAAACGCTTTCTTTAATGTTTGTGGAGAAGCTAGGCCTTATCCATATCAAGATTTGAGTAAAACAGTGAGTTTTGGAAACTGGCTCTGTGTCCATCTTCAGGCAACAAAACACAATGTAAGGGGTTGGTTAGCACAGGTGGTCCTCTGGACAAGACTAGCTCTTTCACTCTAATGCTTCACATCAATTCTTCTTTGCCTGACAAGGGAAGTTGAACCAGTTGCAGAAGTGTAAGAATAAAACCAAATGATAGATAATATGCAAACTACTAAATCCATATTAAAACACCATTCAAAAGATGCCTGTCAGATGTTTTGACACTACAAAGAAGTGTTTTACTTTAATCTGTACATCTCAAATGCACTTTTTCCAAATTAATAAACATCTGTTCGAACCTAACCACTTCACCCGCAACAGAATTAGCTGCTTCATACATACATACATACAAACATACATATCCACATAGAAACATTCATTCCAGTAATTACATACATTAAACATGCAGAACAGCCTGTATGTTCAACATGTTAAGGTTAATATGCACCTATTCACAATCACAATTACCAAATAGTATTCACCCATGAATTACGCTTGAAGCTTCACACTCACAGTCAATACCATATACCACTAAACAATATGAACCATCGAAAAGCCATAGGAATGTGTACATATAATCAACACAAGAAATCTAGTTCACTATGGTAACTGTGCCAACCAGCTACACTCTGTAGCTTGAATTTTTAACTAATATATTTAATGGAATGAGACCTGCAAACATTTAAAAATGGAACCAAACAAAGAATTCCATTCAGCATTCATTAACTCAACCAACAAGAGAAGCAGCAAGTGAATTATAAAAGAGTTTGTTTTCACATTAACATGTCATGCGTTATCATTTTCACATATATTTTTGAGGATTTGTGAACCATTTATGCAACCTGCTGCAACTAAAGAATAACATGGAATGACTACTGTACTCCCCAGATGTCTTGTGAGCTGTGCTCCCTACTTTCAAGGCTGCACTTAATCAGCATGGCTGGGTGCCTGTTCAAAATTGTCTGGTGAAATGGCAGCCATTTCAGAAATACTACCTAGTTGGCTGGTTAACAATGAATTTTGATATCAGATGTAACTATTAGTGTGGTGGTAACAGAAGAGCTGAAGCTTTCTGTTCTATATGTTGATCTAAGCACAGCATCTCCTCCTCTCCACTCCTTACTCAGTGCTGACAGCTTGCAAGATGTCTGGCGACTACTGTATTGCCGTTAACTAATAATGAGACTTACTAGTAATATGAAGGACATGAGATACTGCAATGAACAGTGCCAAAATTTCAAAAGCTGCGTATCATGAAAATGACATACTTGGAGTTAACTGAAAGCTGAATCCTGGGGCATGGAAAGCTCAATGGCATTTCTGCATATAATATATAATACTTAATACATGTCTCAGTACATGTTGGAAATGACCTCCTTCAACTCTCAAAACACCCTGGACTATGAATGAAATGGAACAACAAAAACAGTATTCCAAATTTTGTACAATACTGTTCAAATTTCTTAATTATTAGGCTTCCACAATAAAAATCCTCTGTATTAAACTGTACTGCATACTCATCAACGAAAGAAATGTACATTACATTGTACTTCACACCTGTTATGACAGCAGATTCAAGGGGACTATGAGACTCAAATGGTGCAATATTCAGTACACACACTGACATGAGTTGCAGTGATGAGTCATTATTCCTGCTGTGTTGTGTCTACAACCTTTGGAAAAGGACTTCAAAACTGTATTTAATACTCTGTTCACCAAATGTCAAGCATCTCTGAGGGATGAAGAAGGTTACCTCCGATGTCAAATCTAGTATGCAACAAGTTATATATTATGTGAGGAAATGTGCCCATTAAGCTTGCTGCACATATGGGTTTGGTTTTCAGTTCAACTGCCTATATAATTAAAAGTCCCATCCTTAATGAGATAAATTAAGATTTAATGGAATAAGTTGAAATAACATGCCATACAACCTGGTCAAGTTCAATATATTTCATATTCTCAGTCCTTTCAGGTTCAGAATCTTCCTAAAAACCCAAGATTTTAATGGAACAAATCTAAACAGCATGCCATACAAGCATATCATAAGTGTTTATCAGTCAGTCTCAACACATCTGGCATTCTCAGCCCTTTCAGGCTCCCCAAAAGCCACTCACTTCAATGCAAATGACATCTCAAACTTTGAAACAATTTGCACAACTGTTAATAACTTGTCAAGGAGGGTAAGTCCTGGTTAATGGGATGCCCAAGCTACTGCTGATCCAAATCAGAGCACCCTACTTACTCTAATTTTTTGATGATCTGTAGTACATTTGGGAACAGACATTCTCTGCAGCATGCACTGCAAGGAAAAGCCCAGGTCCCATTTGAACCATCCAGAAATAACACAAACGTAGCAAATTTGATTTTTGAATCAGAATATTTCCTACTCCAACCCTCTCTAATCTTCTTTCAGAAGGCTTCTGGTACCTACTGCACGAATTTATAGCACACTGTGTCTGCATGCTGACTGATATTAACTACGCTATTTACAGTCTTTCAATTCTGTTCTAGTAGTACATGTGACTGAGCAAGACATGGCAAAGTTTTATATTTACCCATTCCAAAGTGACCTCTTCTTCAATTTTCACAAAACTTAACTTGTAGATGTTAGGGGTGAAGTTGGGTATAAAGAAGAAAGGCAATGTATGTACAATGTAACATTGAGGTGTGTTTGTGCAACCACTGTAGCAGTGGAAAAGCAGTAAGTATTACATATTCTGGGTGTGTGTTTGTAGCTTTAGTTATTGCGCATGCGCTGTATTCTATTGTCATCTGTTGCCTGTCCATTTCTACAATATCTTTCCACACTACCTCATAAATGCCATGATACTGAACAAAGTTTCTGGAACATAAAATGTGGGTTTTGATTTTCTCTACAACTTTTGTTGGAAACATATCTCATTCTAGGAAAAACTGAGCGAGATATAATCATAATGTATACTGATATTCATCTCAAGTACCCATTATTCTTGTCAGATTTTAATGGAACTTGAATTTTCTGAACAGATTTTCTACAAATACTCAAATATCAAATTTCACACAAATCTGTTCAGTGGAAGCCAAGTTGTTCCAAGTGGATGGATGGACAGATGGAGAGACATGACAGAGCTAATAGTCACTTTTTGCAATACTGAAAATACACCTAATGAAGAGTGGAAAAACTTAGTGCTAATTTTTCAAGTGTAGAACAGTTTTAGTACTTAATTTACATTAATGCAAGGGGGTGCACAAATTTTGCAAAATCTTGGGGCCACTTCCAAAATCTATGCACAAGGGTGACATGAAACAAGTTGCATACTGAGAATCCAAAATTCTGTACTGACCAGTGAACCACATTGTTAGCCTTCACTTTCTGCTCAGTTCATGTCAACTGACACAGATTTCTGTATGTAAGAAAAAATGCAATAATTATGCTCATAATATTTGGTTCCACCTTAAGAAAATTAGTTGTTCGAGACTGGCGCAGCTCTACATTAATGGGTAAGTAAGATCACTAATCCCAAAAGTAAAACATATCAGACATGGTATACACACACACACACACACGCACACACATTGTTAGCAGTCATTTACCATTCAGTCTCTCAACAATGTCATGATAAGCACTGAAGACTTTTACGTAATGCTGTCACCACAATAGGCAACATTTTTCACATCTGCCTGGTAACAATCTGTACGCTTAATGAAGGCAACACGTAATGAAAGGGCATAACTTCAAAACAACAAGTTATCCTAAACTGCTGGGATGAAACTAGATATGATAGAACACACCATGGATTATAGAAACACACACAGAGAAACATGATGGATTCTCTTATAGGGCAGTATGTCGTTCCTCCATACAATACTATCAAAAAATTGTGTAACTCTTATAAACACATATTTTCAGACAGTATGTAATTCTGTGGACAGTACACAGGCCCAGCACAATGCATTAAAACTGCTGTGGCATGTGCCATGCAGTAACCACTACAAATTTACTGCTTTTAAAAGAAAACCCACGCATAGAATATTTTTTAATTTTGTATGTATTAAAAAACATTTTGTACTTTTCACACATCCAGTTTACTCTTACACATTCTATTCAAAACACCAGTCACCCTTTGCACGCACTGTAAATCTACCAACCCTTTTGGCACCAGAATTAAATGCTCCTAGTTAAGTGCAGAAGACCAGAATTTAAGTGCCCCCTACATAAGACAGGATATATGTACCCCAGTGTTTGGCGTTTTGAGTATCACACTGCACATGTTATGTACATACAAAATTTGGCACTGAAGGGTTAATATTATTATGCTATTAGTTGGAAGCTTACAGTACAGGTGAGGAAAGTTGCCAGCATGTTAAATCTAAGACACATAGGTCTCTCCTATCTCAAGATCAGAAAACCCAATATGGTTATACTCAGCAAATATGCCATACACAAATGTTTTCTCATAATCTTCTGCAATTTTAAGAATATCTTTCTCTGTATGGTCTATTGCAGCCTTTAGTGATTTAACTTCCTCTCTTCTATTACATTATCTAAACGCCATACCTTCCATACCTTTTGCCAAGGATGGGATTTGATCTGTGGGAATTTGAACTCTGTATAGTTGGGATTCATCTCTCGGATCTGCTCCCTTGTAGGAGTACCAAGAACCTTGATGATTTCAACTAGCTGATCAACACCAGAGTCTCCCGGGAAAATAGGCTGACCTAAAAGCAACTCAGCCAACACACAACCTGCACTCCATACATCTGCAATAAATCAAGGGAATTATTACTATGTGTCATACAATGAATTTTTCTGTATTTCTTAAATGTGTGTGAAGTTTATGTTACCAAGCAGTTTATTCAACAGTTATGGCACACTGCAAGCAGTCACTAAGCTTCATACTGTGAACTTCAGGGTTATGGTACCATGTAGTCTGGTTGAAGAGTACCAAGCACTCCTAAGCGGCACACTGCCTCCATCTTCTATCCTGACGATGGGGGAAGTGCATTCCTCCAAAATGTTGGTACCAAACTTACCAGATTACTAAAATGCCAAATCTGTAGTCACTCAGATGGCTGGTGCCCACCTGCAGTGTCAGGTGTTAATGCAGTGGTTCTGAAACCTGCTTGTTCACAAACCCAAACTGTGTATCACATTGGACTTACAAAACAAATGGTACCAGTACCTACATGACAACCCAATTCTAAGCTATTAAGCTTCATTGATTATTTTGGAAGTTCATGATCCAATCAAAAGGATCTCACAACCAATGTTTGTGCCATGACAATGGGTTTGAGAACCTCTGCAGTATAATCTGAAAGATTATTTGACTGATAATCTATTCAATCTTCACCAACACAAATGGGCAATTTAGTTAACTGCATATGCCAATACAGGATATTAAATTCCAGAGCTTATATGCACTTTCTTGTTACTTGTACCACACTGTCATCTGCTCTAAGCATTAATTCTAACAATGCAGCACTGTTACATGCCTTTGATTACAAAACAAGAAGCAGAGGACTGTGGCTTCCTTGTTTCCAGATTTCAACCCATACAATTTTTACTTGTGGGGAATGTTAAAGGATGAAAGGCACAGTAATAATCTTTCTACTGAAGATAATCTTGGAGGAGGAGGAGGAGGAGAAGGAGGAGGAGGAGGAGAAGGAGGAGGAGGAGGAGGAGGAGAAGAAGAAGAACAACAACAACATACAGGATGTAATGTCTTCAATTTCACCAGCAGACTTTGATATGCAATGAATAATGTGCTGCATGTCTCCATTCTGATAGAAACCATTTCCAGTGCCCTCACTACAGATGGTGAGTACAAGTCTTACATTATTAGAAATACATTAAACTACAATGTGCATATCCTAACTCTTGGTAAATTATAACAACTGTCAAGAAGAAACCAATGACATAAAATTATGACCAGTTATTTAAGATTCAGTTCAAACCTCATGGAGAACACAGTGTGCTTCCATTCAAAAGAATGATCAGTGTCTGTTGTGTAGGAATATAACTACTATTTATTGTGAGTACATATATTAATGACCAGGGTTTAAATTTAGGAACAGACTGGTTGTGGATATGTGCCTTGCAATTAGAGGAAGCGTACATAATGGGTCTGCAACGTAAAAAAACCTGCAGAGCCCGGGCTTTACGCTGAACTCTGGTCAGTGCTCAACACTAATGATGCTCAGAAACTGTGGTAAATATTGATGTCATAAACAATGAGATGCTGAGACAGATGGACAGTAAATAGAATTAGATTTATGTACATTTTCAGCAGAAAAGTATCAGCACAGGCTACAGAAAACTCAGCACATGCTCTATAACCTGTTTTTAAGAGATGAGTAACTTGGAGGGGATGGTACCATTACAGTCCCCAGATCCAAATGTATGTGCTTTTCATCTACAGGAAAACTTCAAATATAAACTCTACACAGATGTATGCACTTGGACAGTTTTTACGACAGAACAAAGAATTTAAAAACAATCCATTATAGCTCTGTCAGACACACCCAAGTTTTATTTAGGTATGACTACATGTTTCAGTCTAAAAAGACCTTCATCAGGCCAACATTACATAAACTTTTAAAATGTGTTTTTTATATGGGATCCCATATGACTTACACATTGGTTGTTACAATGCAATATTTACTGTTGTAATACATAATTTAAATAAAAAAGTACATAATATTGTTGAGTTGGTGATGTCCTGGCCAGTTGTTGTGTCCAAATTATGTATAAATAATATTAAAATGACAAACGTAAGTACGAAAGATTAATTCAACAACATTATATAGTTTTTTAAAATAAATTCTGTATTACAAACGTTTTATAAATTCTGCACTGTAACAAGCCTTGTAAGTCATATGGGATCCCACAATAACAATCTATTATACCTTATTTTAAAAGTTTTTGTAATGTTGGCCTCATGATGGAACTATAACAGATTGTTTTTTAAGTTCATAACATAGCAGGATGTCCTCTATAAAATTAGTTTGAAACACAGAATGTTTATTCTAGAAATGATGGCATAATGACTCCAAACATACATAACAGAAATTGCTACACCAGTTTAAAGTCTGTCAGGATGCTGGAAAGTACAACTTCCAGTGGTCATTTTAAGCCCTTTAAAGATTGAAATTAATCTGAATTATACATGTACTTATTCAGTTTGTACCATACTGTCAGCGCACTTCATCGTTGTTATAAGGACCAATCAGTTTCTCTTACATAGGCAAATAATCACTGTTGGTTCTGGGAACCATACCTAACACACAAATGCAATCTATGGGCAGAACACAGACTTTTTAAATGTCAAACTTGGTTGTACACCGACCAACCACTAGGCTCTAAAGGGGTCAAACAGATAAGAAAAGTGGTTCTGCTTAAAATATATTTTGAATGAGGACAGAACTCCCAATTGGAGCCATTTTCTTATGCAAGAGAACCACACCACTGTTCTATGTATTGCCCTGCAAAACTGGTGGCAGCGTTAAGAGGGCATAAAGAAATGTACTGTTCCGTATCTGCATAATTTATTGCACAAATAATTAGGCAATTAATTAATTAAATCCAACAGGTACCAAAATCTAAAATTTTGTACTGCAAATACCTGAAATGAAAACAGAGTGGTTTAATGATACACCACACTGATTGCTCTAATGGCTACTGAGTGTAACAAGTTTCAAAAATTATTTTGGTGACAGATCAGAATTCTTATGTGGTGCACAAGTAATACTGTGTCTTGAATTCAACTGTGATGATTAATCGCTGTCACTGATTTATATTTTTTGGCTTGTTCAATGACAAGAAACAAGGCAGACAGAATTCCTTCTGGTGCAACAGCAACTTTGGTTGTGTAATGAAAATCTTATACAAATACAAAATTTGCACACTAATTTTATACATCCACGTGAAGTACAGACATATCAACGTTTCATATGAATAACAATATAAGTGGTGTAAAAGTAACCCAACTTAAATTTATTATATGGATATTATGAGTTCACTTGCAGAATTTATGATTATCAATACTAGTACATTATCACTACTACTACTACTACTACTACTACTACCATCATCAGCACCAGGATTACCACTACAATCATCAATGCCACCAACACAAGAGTAATTATGTTTTGTAAATAAGAAAAGTGGCATACCTATCTTAGTAGTGTAATCGATAGCCCCAAATATAAGTTCAGGTGCCCGGTAGTATCGTGAACATATGTATGAAACATTGGGTTCCCCTTTAACAAGATGTTTAGCGCTGCCGAAGTCACATAACTTGAGCACACCCGTATCAGGATCCAACAACAAGTTCTGAGGCTTTATATCTCGATGGCAGATTCCCAAAGAGTGGATGTAAGCCAGGCTCCGGAATAACTGGTACATATACAACTGCATAAAGAAGAAAAGAAAATGGAATTAAGACATTAAAATCTACTCTGGTTCCTATTAATTATAAAAGTAAATGCATACATATACGGACTGGTGTTTCTCATTTTTTACTTTCTAATTTATTTTGTTCACAAAATGGGCACATAATGCACAGATCATATATACTGATCTGTGCATACATTGGTTATGGTTCATCAATGTATCACTCAATGGCCTTGGTGAGATTTCTTACTGTGATGGGTTTAAACTGCACACGTCAGGTGAATTGAATTTGATAAATAATGGTCCAATACAGCCCCTCCTTGACATTAAATCCAAAAACTTCATTTAACCACCATGTGCTGAAACTGCTACACAAGTGATAGCATGTGACAGGTGCTGCTATTATGTATGAACTACACACACAATACATATTAAGGGAAATATTTCCTACATATCTGAAGTACCAGAAGAGTTTTCATACATATTTATCTACATAAAAAAAGCAGCACTGACAACATAAAATGGTGGCTAGAAGAGAACACATGGCGAATAAATGTGATAAAAGTGTGAATACTGTGGAAGATGGAATTCAACAAGCTGAAATTGAGAAACAGCTGCCATGATAATGAGAATGTTCTATGCTGCATGCCCTGAAACTGTCTGAGAGTGACCACACAGGCAGAGGTAATTTAGAAAATAATCACACAAGCTAGAATGAATGTTGCGTCGGAAACATGATCACACCCTCTCGTTATTGACAACAAATTATTCCATGTTAAGTTGAAAACTGTGGTTTTTATACTTGTCAAACAGAACAGAGTCTCAACACAGTCAGCTCAGTATTAAAATACAATTGCAAGTGTAAGACCTGAGGTTTTACAGCAGTGTGTTAAAGACTGTGGTCTTCTTGTCTTTTGACACCGGCAAAACTACATGGTGTCACATCCAAGAACATAAATCAAGTACTACTTCATATACTGATCTCGGGTTTCCCCCTGAACTTTGAAACGGAACTATAATGGAACTGAATAAGTATGAATGCAATCTACTAGAAGAAAATAAAGATTATATAAGGGCATACATACACTGCAGCCTTGAAATGATAAGGTCCCTAAAAATAACTAAAATAACTGAAGTACTGCTTTAGTAAGGTACAGTTGTTCCTGTCCATGCCAAAAAGGCATACTGGGGGAGGGCACAGTGGAACAACACAATGTATTCTTAACCTTAGCAACAGATGGACGTGAGTAGTCAACTTTACGCTCCAGGTGCTTTACCTGTGGGGAACAACCCTCATACCCACTCAACAGGATGCTGGGTGGGCCCCAGAGCCCATCTAAACCATTTCAGACAAGACAAAATCTTGTGCCCCTGCCAAGATTAGAACTTCAGACTGTCTGGTTCACAGTGAGATTGTAAATATGGGTCTCAATAATAGAAATGATACAATGGGACACTTATTTTCTCAGCACCATCCATTTTTTCCTTAAAAACAATGGCAAGATAAAACATGGGCCTGCCAACAGAATGCTGTGTGTCAATGATAATCATACAACAGCTAATACAAAATACTGCCACACAAACTTGCCCTTACTTTTTGGAACTACTGAACACCATAACGGTGTGTGTGTGTGTGTGTGAGAGTGAGTGTGTGTGTGTGTGTGTGTGCACGCGCGCGCGCGTGCGTGCGCGCCCATTTAAACAAGCAAACCATTCAAATTATGTATCCTAGCTCAGTTTCAAGCATTTTGTAGGTTTCTGAGACTATTCCTCCAAGTTTTATACATAGATTGATACTCATGTCAACCTCCACACAGTGAGTTCACAGCAACAAACAAGTGCATACAAAACTGTGTTTCACTCACAAAGAATTCAAAGTAGTAAATTTTCTTCAGCTGGTGATGCCAGAAATGGAAGTCAACAACCCTTACCACCCCCATGCATTTTATCTCGTAAGAAAAATGGTGCTACTCACAATACACAATAGGGACTAACTGAGGCCCAGTGTGTTTCCTTGAAGAAAATAGGTGTCTGTACAGCACCACTGTGTATGATCAGCAGACTGCACTGATTTGCTCTGTAAGGTATATTAATGCCGTACAACAAAAGAATCCATAGTTTCAGGAATGATCCACCTATGTGAATACGAAATAAATTTCCAATTTTCTGGGATGGTATATGCTTAGGCCAATGTGCAACTTCTACCATGTCTAAGATCCTGAAGAAAGCTCTTGTATTTTCCTACATTAACCATGCATCTTCCTCTATTCCATTCCTGCTAAACCCTGTCAACTGATGGGACAAACTTCAACAGTGCTTTTTGATATTAACATCTGTATGCGTTGAAATTTATGCTGAAGCAAATTTACCATGCCACATAGTACCCCACAAAAACCTCACTGCCTGACAATTTTAATGACAGCAGTATTAACAGCTGGAACTATTTATGACTCCTCATGGCTAGGTATTACACTCAGAGTGAAACCCATTTACGCAAAGATACTTGTTGGTAACTTACAGCTACTGTGCACAGTTACACTTAAAGTGTAAGAATAAAAGGTTATATAGTCACTTACCTTTATAAAACTAATAGGTATAGTCTGCTTAGATTTACTGTAATGCCTAGCAACTTTGTACACAGTCTCGGGGATATATTCCAGTACTAGATTCAAGTACACTTCATCCTTCTGAAAAACATAATAATGAAAACATAATATCAGGACATGAAATGGTTTATTCTTCCAGTTAAATCTCTCTCATTCATAATTTGGCTTGCAAAACTCAGGATATGGCAGGCAGATGATGTAAGAAGGTTGGTCTGAAAGCAGAAAAAGTGTAAGCACACAGACAAGTAGATGTATGTTCATGTCCTGTTACAAGAATGCAGGAAAAATTTTTAACATAATGATGCTTAATAGGTCCTTCGAAATGGGATGAGGTCCAAATACTTGGAAATAATGGTAAGAAATCACACTTACATTCACAAAGAAAGTAACAACAGATTAACTTTCATGGATGCTTGCCACCATCTTCGAAGCTTTTATATTCATGTGTGTATCTTTTATTTTATACATGTGTGAAAACAGGATGCTGAGAATAATAGGTCCTAGGGGATGGAAACAGACAAAGAAAACTGCATAATGAGAAGCTTGCTAATTCATACTCTTCACCAGGTATTCAAAGAGTGATCAATCAAGATGATAGGCAGACAGGTACCAAGAACAGGGGTGATGGAAAACATACAAAATTTTGGTTGATAAACTTGAAGGGATGACACCACTTGGAATTCTTAGGTACAGATGGGAACAAAATATTAAAGCAACCTTTCAAACAAATAAGATGGGAATGTGGACCGAATTTAGCATATTGGTTCACAGAACTGCCACTGTAAACACTGTCATGGGATTCTGTGTTCCATTAAAGGCAGGGGATTTCTTGACAAGCTATGTGACTTTTACCTCAGGAGATATAAGGTCATCAAAGCAGTGTAGCTGAAAATATCTGTCTTCTGGGATGTTATGTTGTGACACTAAGCAGTTTCTGATGTTCTAAATAACCATACTACTGTCATCTTCAGTGTCAATCAAAGATCTGCTGTGTGGGTTGATTGGGCACATTATAAAGGTACAGATGCTGAGGGTAGCATAAGTGTAGGTAGTGAGCCAATGGGGGAGGTAGTGGCAGACAATGAAGCCACAAGATGCAACCTGCACTATACAAAACAAGAATTCTGAAAGCACATTAACCCATGTGTTTTGTGCTATCAAACAGGCAACTGTGTGCTCTTATAGCAAATACAGCAATATATGTGGAGAACGTACAGTGGAAACATTCCACCCCACAAACACACTCTTTCCCTTGGAAGTGGTTTTGAACCTGCTCTGAACATTGAAATTGATATCAATTCTAACACACCCCACACACAGGCAGCCTTCTGTCAGAATGATGCCATTCTGAGAGCAACTCCACGACACTGTTTGGTTTGGTACCTGCATACATCCATGCACACTTGGTATAACACATAGCATAAACAAAACTGGAGTTTTGTTCTTCATATGGTAAACACTGCACTCGTGCAGCTTTACTGATTTTCACTATTAACATTTTCAATATGTGGTCATTCTTCCCCATACAATGTAGTGACCTCCTCTTTGAGGGCATGGTTGCCCAAAACATTTTCAGCCAGTTACCCAGTGATGTGACATCACACCTCAGAAGAAAGAAAATTCTCAGCTACACCATTATGAAAGCTTGAAGATCTGCAAATCCATCATTAGTGTCAATAACCTTTTGGAAGAAGACAGCCACATGACATAGTCAGTTCTGCTGTCAATCTTGTTTTGTAAACACAGACTGGCCATTACATAACTGATGAATAAGTGGATGTTGCTTGTATAATATGAGCTTTCACATGTGTGCGCTGGCTATTATGTGATTTCTGCAACCAATAAAGATACAAGGTTGGATAATAATTTTTTTTTATCTGACCCAATTTTTGTTACATGATTTTCTATAATGCAAGGTCTCATGAGAATTGCAACTATCACATTATAGCAGAACTGATTATAATGGAATTTATCATAAGCAGACATTATTATGTGTCCACTTTCACCCAAATATCTGCACCAAGAATCTCACACACTTGTTATTTTTATTATCATGCTGATTGAGAATGTGTCACAAGGCAGGCAATGCAGCTGATCATATAACAATGTATGGTTGGGAAGAGCTTCCCTACCTTCACTAAGTCCTGATGTTAGTCCAAAGAACCTATTTTTATCTGAAGGCAAAACATTCCTGTTTGGAAAATGTTGCAGAAGCATTTTTGGGGGCATCTGCAGGTTTATTAAAAGCACTGTATTGTATAAAAGAATTGATATTACTGGAATAAAAATTAAACGTGTATTACTTCTAAATGACCTGCATGACTCTAACCCATCTGATCCACTCCTTCATTCTTGAACACTAATACAACACACCTGGAACATGTTCCTACCCCCCTTCACCTCCTCCCCCTAGAAAGCAAGTGTCTTTCCCAACAAGTGGCCAAAGAAGTAACAGAGGTTAATTTAATGTAAGACAATACACCAAAACATAAAACCACAAAAGAATCTCATACCTTGTCCCCACTAGAGTAGAAGAAATATTTCAGTTTCACTATATTACAGTGCTCCAGACGTCTCATGATCTGAAGTTCACGGTTCTGAAAGATAAGACCAAGTTAAGGAACCACATTCATATTGCTTTTCAAATGAAATCAAGTGAAAGAAGTAATTTCACAACAGACTGGATCAGTAAAACACATACCCATGTCCAAATTGGACTTCTCTTGAAAAACCCACAAATTATTTTTTTGTAGATTCTTTTATATTCTATTCTTAACTACTGTAAAATGTAACAGAAGTCAATCACGGGAGGTTAGTTTCTCTTCTGTACTATCTGCAAGAGCAGTGTATGTATGAATATAACTTCTGGGATATGGATTCAATTTCTGGCAGGTAAAAGATTCTTCTCTTCTCCAAATACATCCAGATTTGCTCTGGGGCCAACCCAGTCTCCTACTCAATGGCTACTAGGAGCTGCAGGTATGATAACAAAAATAATGCAAAAAGGCTACTAATACCACCAAAAATGTAGAACACATGCTCTGAAAACTAATTATATGATACTAAATTTGAAAGCACACTTTACAAAAGTTACAGAGGTAGAAAGCATCTGAACTTCCATATGATCAGTCTCTCTCACCTTGAACCTCTTATCCTGAAGGACCTTCTTTATGGCCACCATTTCTCCCGTGTCACACAATTTTGCCTGGTATACCACACCAAAACTTCCATTGCCTATCACCTTGGTGTCAGTATAAGACACCTCCTGAGGCCGATCAGGACCTTGTCCAGGGGTGGCTACCACCGTTGTCACCTTGCTACCATCCTTGCCTGAGTAGAGACATGCAAAAAGAGAAAAAAACACAGCACCTTTTATTTTACGGTGAACAAATATTACCGTGCAGAAGAACAGTATATATTATCAAGCAGAATACAGAGACAGCAACAGCTGTGATTCCATTTTTAATGTGAGTTAGGGGTCATGCGTTCTAGTTTAATGCTTCAAAGTTGGTATTACACTTTGTACTGAACTCTGGCGATGAAAGACATGTACACTGTATTTCAGGGTGCTATGTTGAATTCCTAAATGATGCATCAAATGCATCAGTCAATTACGGCTATTCTTGTACAGCCTTGTTGGGTTCTTTCATTTTTACTTTTTGTTTTTTAAGAATATGCATTACAAAAATTAAATCCCCTACTTTAAATCCAGTGTTTTGCAGATTGCACCGGGAATTTAATTCTGGCGCCAAAGGGTTACAATGCAGGAAATGGTTAGTGAAAGCTGATGCACTGTCTTACACCTGACTCCCAACAAAGGGAAGGGGGGCACAGATTCTCTGACAGGCAGAAAAAGAAGAAGAAAAAAGGTGTCAGAATGTGTGTTACATACTGGTGTGAATTTATGGTCTCAGAACACAAAAGTCCAATAATCATAGTTGCACTCATAACACACCACATACAAACAACTTCCACGTAAGTAATGGCACTTTGTGGTTTAACCCGGCATTTTATGCAGACCAATACCTGTTCTGAGAGTTCACGTATCAAATGAGACTAAACCACGCTTCACAGTTAAAAAGAATGTGTGTGGGGTCATTGTATATAGCATACATACCCTGTAGGTACCAGTTCACAAAATACAGTCTGGGTTCACAATATGCACTGTACAGTGTGTGAATAACAGCCATCTTACACAGACGCAAATTCAGCAATTTTTCCCCATTCTGTGGTCAAGATGCAGAAATATGTCTCCAGTGCAAGTTGAGCCAAAGATTTTCTTGGAGATGTCACATTCTTCCATAATTTTTTTCTCACTTTTTTCCACAGTTCATCAAAACCTTTTCTCTTATGTGTAAGTTGTTTGCCTGGTGGCCAATTGGCACCTCACGACCTTATTGTCTGAATACAACAATCTGTCTAGCAACTGTATTTAATATATGTGTTACATAGAAAGTTGCATACTGACTAAAGACGACTCACAGAGACCTCAAAAGTTCTTCAACAAGCAGTGTGGAAACAAGGTGGTTGATGAGCTTCGCACATAAGCGTAAGTAACATGATGGGAAGTAACTAATGACTGGTATCATTACAAAATGTTGTACTGTATACTAGAACAGTCATATACAGTGATCACATATAATCCTGAGTGCCGAACTATGGCCTTTTTAAGTTTTATATGGGGCAATTAACACTGTTCAGCCAAACATAATTAAAAAATGTATTATGAACATTAAAACACTTGGGTACCATAAACAAAATAATATTATGGGCCTAAAATTAAAATTTAGTATTATTACAAGCCCAGGTGACCCCAGTTCTCAGTGCATAGATTAATGATTCTTGAAACACAAATCAAGGTGTTCTGTGGCAATGAAAGTGATCTAAAACATTCAGACTATGTTCCTGCGCCAAATTTGTTCACACCAAGTCCTCTTTTGTTTATAAGGGAATCTCTTCTACTTGGAATATATTTCTATGCCTCATCAGTACTTGGCTATCTCCTTTGTACCATGCAAACACATCTTTCTGTGGTGGCATCTTTTAACAACACAGCTCATTATACTAGGTGGCATTACAACAATCAGGTTCAACACTACTTATACAAACAGCCCTCTGAGCCGATTCAAAGCAGTGTACATCACTTATATTTAATTCATCAAGATACATACTGTTATTACAATCCCATATGCATTTTCCAAGAATTTTTAACACCCCCCCCCACCTACACAATGGCCTCTACAGCATGATCTGTGAAGAAATAATACATATTCTTACCATGTGTCATTATTACAAATGAATGCTTAACATTTATTTATTCTTAAAGATAGAGAGAGATGAAATTTTCGTGACAATTTTGTTATTTGTGATGAAGGTAAGATAACCTACTGTCAT
>Ga0209755_10003160_pt1 | contig 21059 bp, 17 predicted proteins | sample TergutCo191P1_FD_187301 | JGI IMG/M metagenome (GOLD analysis project Ga0209755, IMG submission 187301) | Cornitermes sp. P1 segment gut microbial communities from Petit-Saut dam, French Guiana - Co191P1 (SPAdes) (version 2) | ecosystem: Host-associated > Arthropoda: Insects > Digestive system...
GGGGAGGTAGGTAGCTGCTATTCCCAGAAGCGTTTTTTGGTGGAGCGGAATTGTTCGAGGATTTCTTTTTGTTTGCGGCCGAGGCTACGGGGGATTTCGACGTAGACGGTGACGATGTGGGGGCCGCGTTGGTCTGTGCCGGGGCGGGGGGCGCCGTGGCCGGAGAGTTTGAAATTGGTGCCGGGCTGGGTGCCGGCGGGGATTTTCATGGTGACGGTGCCGTCGACGGTTTTGACGTCGATCTGTGTGCCAAGGGCGGCGTCGACCATGGAGATGACGGCTTCGGAAAGGATGATGTCGCCTTCGCGGGTGAGGTGCTTGTGGGCGCGGACGCGAACCTGGATGTAGAGGTCGCCTCTTTGGCCGCCGCGGGGGGCATCGCCGCCTTTGCCGGCAATGCGGATGGATTGGCCGTCGTAGATGCCGGCGGGAATCTTGAGCTTGATGGTTTCGCCTGGGATGTCGACAGTGGTGGTGGTGCCAAAAATAGCTTCTTCGAAGTCGATGGTGACCTGGGTTTGGAGATCTTGGCCGCGAACGGGGCGGCGCGAACGTTGGCCAAAGCCGAAAATGTTGCCCAAAATGTCGTCCAAACCACCGCCGCCGCCAAAGTCGAACTGGAATGACTGGCCGTTGAAGTTGAAATTGCCGCCGCCGAAGGGGTTCCCTGCCCCGCCTGGGCCTGTCGGGCCGCTGGCGCCGCCGACGCCGGCGTGACCGAATTGGTCGTAGCGCTGGCGCTTTTGTTTGTCTTTTAGAACTTCGTAGGCCTGCCCGGCTTCTTTGAACTTGGCCTCGGCTTCTTTGTCCCCGGGGTTTTTGTCGGGGTGGTATTTGACGGCTAGCTTGCGAAAGGCTTTTTTGATCTCGTCGTCGCTGGCGGTTTTGCCGACGCCGAGGATCTCGTAATAGTCGCGTTTGGCACTCATGATACGTCCTTGTAGGCTTTTTTGACTTGGGAGTTTTTTAAGACTATAACGCCACTTGCTACTTTGACCAAAGAGGTGACAATATCGCCAGGAAACGCAACATAAAAAACTTTATGTCCCATACTTACTGCTCTCTCGATAGCTGGCATTAAGTCGGTGTCAGAAGAAAATATAAAAAGTCGATGGTTTTTGCCGCTAAGAGATAGGATGTCTATAGCTACACGCACATCTACGCCTTTTTCTAATAATACTTCCGATTTTGTGCCACATTTTGGACAGGTTTTGCCATCACGAACCCTTAGAAGACCTGCTTTTATTATTTTTGTACCTTGGTTCGCGATGTAGGGTATCCATTTGGCGTTCCATTTTGTGATATTTTGTGCTTTTCTGAAAAGCGGACTAGCTTTTGGTACCCTAACCATATTCGAGTAGTAGTTGATAGCTGGATTTTTAGCGAAATAGGTAATGTGCGCGATATTGAGTTTGCCTAGAGCAGATCTAGAACGCACAAGACCCTGAGATTTTAGGTTTCGTACCAAATTGTGGGTAAAGTTTTCGCCGTCTATGAGAATGATGTCTTTGTTGGTGCGCGAAAAACCCCCGCGATGCTTCCGAGGACCCAAAGCGGGGGGCTGTGGGTTTATCTTAGCGCTAGCGCGCTTGTTTGTCAAGCGTTTTTTGTTTGCGATTGGTTTTTTGGGGCTCAAAAAACCCCGCGATGCTCCTTGCAGACCAGTGGCGGGGGTAAGCCCCTTTATTGTAGCAGGATTGGAATTTTTCGCCAATGTGGGATTTTTTTTCATTGGCTTAAGTATAGCATTTGGCAGTCGGGGGGGCAAGAGTGCTAAGCGGCTTCGCGGCGGGCGACGGCGAAAAGTTGGAGGTCTTCGTCGAAATCGTCGGAGATTTCCTTGCCCAGCATGGCGCGGGCAACCATTTCGTAGGTGATGAGGCCGACGGGGCTTTCGGCGCGGTCAACCACGATAAAAAAGTGGCAGTTGGTGCGCAAAAAGGCGGCGAGGGCCATTTCGAGGGTGTGGTCATTGCGAATGTAGTAGACATTTTCGTCGAGGTATTTGAGGGCACGGTCGGTTTCGCGGACCTGGAGACTGTTGAGCTCTTTGGTGTGCAGGAGCCCCGTAATGCGGCCAGAGGCGCCAATGACCGGAAAATGCTCAAAACCGGACTCGTAAAGTTTGCTGAGGGTGAGGGGGCCAAGGAAATCGTTTTCGTGCACGAAGGTCATTTTGGTTTTGGGCAGCATGACCGAGCTGACGGGCCGGGCCGAAAAAGACATGGCCGCGGCGATGATTTCGCGCTCGTCGCGACTTAAAATTTCCTTGGGCGCGCGGGCAAGGATCTCAATGAGCTCTTGCTTGGTTTTTGGCTTGTAGGCGGCCTTCTCGGGGCGGTATTTTTCGAACTTCGGGTCAAGAGTTTTTACTATTTTCTTCATTAGTTTGAAAAATAGTGGGGACATGGAGTAATTATAACATAGAAAAGACCCTTCAGGAGAAGGGTCTTTTTATAACTTAGCCGCTTAGACTATCTATTATCGATCTGTCAGTAGACTCAGATATCAGTTTGACGTATTGCCATAGATTGCTACGCGTCTGCCCGATAGGGGGCAGATCTGGGTATTCTTCAGGCATTTCGCCAACATAATCTTTCCTCATAAATGTAAGGAAATTTTCCCTGTCGCTTCCGAACATGGCGTTGCCGATATGAATTTTAGCTCGAACCGCCGCTGGCATCATATGTACCGGTTCGGCGCCCGATTTACGCACATTTATAGCGGGGCCATAATTGTGCTCTGTGCTACCCGAAGCAAACGGGTTAGCCACGAAGACTGGAACATCCGCGACGTTCGCAGCCTCCAAGATCGCGGACAAATTGGCAGGGTGGAAGGTGAAGCTTCCGTACGTTACGAGGACAATACCGGACGACTTGCGATTCGAAGTCGCTGCCTTGACGTGCGCCCTATCCATTTCGGGATCACGTCCTTGCTCGGCCAGGATTTTCTCGACGTTTACATAGCCACGAACGACCAAAGGTCTGAATTTGTCTTCGTTGCTGCTATGAATCAAATTCGCCGTCAAAGCGCGGATGCCAGTGGCGCCGAATTTCGCGTACGAGATGATATCGGGGTGCATGGGCGAAATGAAGCCCATGATGTTGTTGTCGGACACTTTGCTGATGCCGGTCTGATTCATGGCGGCACCTGAAGAGCCGTTCATGAACACAAAGTGATGTGTTGCCGCAAACTTATTTTCCGGGTAGCTATTGGAGTCGTCATGGGCATAACCGAGACAGCTTAGGACGCCGGTTAAATTTGCGCTCACGTCATTGAGGTCGTCCTCAATGGTTTTCTGAGCGCCGACGAATGCTGTATTGAATGGGACATTACGCCCCAGCATCATCCTAAACAAAGCCGCGCTGTCGCTCATAGTATCTGTACCGTGCGTAATGACAAAGCCGGCGAAGCGCTTTTTGAGACTGGCACTCATTTTGCGCCAAGTAGCGGACGCAAGAATTACTGTATCGGCAATAATGTCTGGCGGAAGCTCTGAGCTGTCGACCATTTTTTTAGTCTGTATGGTTACGGCTTTATATTTCTCCCTAATGTAACTTGGTAGTATATTCAGTAACTCAATAGAATCTAATAGAGGAATGAGTTTTCCATTCCTCTTGATCATGGCAATAGTCCCGCCGGTTCCGACGATGACTACGATCTTTTCTGTACCGCCAGTTTCTATCTGACGATAGCAGATGACTTCGAGTTCACGCAAGAGATTCTCTGCGTCACTCTTGTCAAAAAACACAAGATTGTCGAGATCGAAAGGGTCCTCGAACTTCCGGCCGGGGTTGGTCGAGAGTTCATAGGTTTTTCCTTTCGGCTCGGGTAGCATGTCTGGGGTGTATTTTGCGAAATCAAATTCCTTGGCAGGAATCTCCAGTATATATTTTTCTCTCATCGACTAGCGCCTCCTTTGATTTTTGCCCAGTCGGGCATAATTTTTTTATGCTGACTGGGCGTACCATAACAGCATCACGGCGACGAAATGATTCGTAACTATAATGCTGTTATGGGGCGGCACAAGAAGAAAAAACGGCAGATGATAAAATCTAGTAACAGAGTGATTTTTTAACTTGCTAGACGATAAGGGCGCGCAGGATTTTTGTAAACAAAAATCCTCATCTATAGATGAGGCAACGTTTATGGTTGACCCACCTAGATCACACTTCTAATTGTCTCTGTTCGAGCTGGGTTCTGGCTACATAGGTAGCCCCCAACTCTCCTCCATTATAGCACACCTTGGACAAAAAGTCAATAGTATTTTGTGACGAATGGTTAGACGGGGAAAACTTGGCGGAACCAGGCGTCGGCGGGGCCGGCGGACATGAGGAGGATCAGGTAATTTTGGTCGCGCAGGTCACGGAGGGTGCGAGCGAGACTATCGTCTGCCTCGGCGGCCACAGCGACATCTTTGTTGTCGAGGGTGGCGATGAAATCCGCGGGGGCAAGGACCTGAAGGCTCGGATCTTCGCGGGTGAGAAAAGTGGGGAGCCAAAAGATACGGTCGGCACCAGCGAAGGCACTCGCGTAGCCGTCTTTGACTTGGTGCTGACGAGTGTTTTGGTGCGGCTCGTAAACCACGGCCAGACCGGCATAGCCGTCTCTGCCGACCAGTTCGCGGGCCATTTCGACGGTAGCGACGACTTCCTCTGGGTGGTGGGCGTAATCGCTGAAGACCCCCGGGGCGATTTGCTCGAAACGACGGCCGGCGCCGGGGAAAGAGTTGAGGGCGGTGATGATGTCGCCACTACTGACGCCAGACGAGGAAGGTTCGAGCGCCATCATAGAAATGGCCGAAAAAGCTAGCTGAGCGTCGAAGCGGCGCAGTTGCCCCGGCAGGGTGAGGCCGCTGGCGGGCAGGGCGTCCGCCTCGGCGATGACGCGCTGGCTTTGGCGGCGAAACTGGGCGAAGGCCGCCTGGTATTCGGCCGGGGTTTTGTAAGTGTCGGGGTGGTCGTAAGTCTCAGAGGTGATGACGGCGAGCCAGGGGTGAAACCCCAAAAAATTGCGGTCGTATTCGTCAGCTTCGTAAATGAAAAAGTTGCTGCCCTGGACGTACTGCCCAGAGGTCGCCCAGGGCAAGGTGGAGCCAACGAGGTAGCTGATGGGCAGGCCTAGCTGGTGGCAGGCCCAGATGATCATGGCGACGGTGGTGGTTTTGCCGTGAGTGCCGGCAACGGCGACTAGCTTGAGCTTTTGCTCGGTGATGATGGTCTGGAGAAATTCGTCGCGCTTGGTGGTTTTGAGCCCAAGCTCGCGGGCGAGCAACAGTTCGGGGTGATCGGCAGGCAAGGAAGATGTGTGGACAAACCAGTCGATGCCTGGATTGTTGTGTTTTTTGCGCAAAAAATCGCCGTTTTGGTCGCCGATGAATAAATCTATTCCCTTCTCGCGTAACTCCTGAGTGACAGAACCTTCGGCGCGATCGGAGCCAAACACACGGTAGCCGGCGTCTGCGGCCAGCTCGGCCAGGGGGCCGATGCCGGTGCCAGATATCCCCGAAAAGTAAACATTCATGGTATCATTGTATCATTATGGGTGGCCAGAGAAGCAAAATAAAACACGTGTTGAAGTCGATTTTCAAGGTGCAGAGCTGGAAATTGATCCTTGTTTTGATACCTTTGCTGTTTTTGACGGCGACGTTGCTGAGGTTTGACCACATTGGTATGGTGGAGCTGCGTAAAGAAGTGCTGGAGATGGACGCGGATGGCACCGACGAAGAGCTGATGGCCTCGCTGAAGCGGCTGCAAAAATATACAGTGTCGCACATTGTGGTGAATATGGTGGAGGAAAATGGGGTGGAGAGGATTGTGTTTGGTACGGGGCCGTTTTATCTGGAGCAACAATATGTGCGAAAGGCTCAGGAAGAGCTGGCAAAGGCGGAGGCGGCGCTGCTGAACGCGGGTGAAAATCCGCACGGCAATGTGTTTAAGCAGGCGGCGGAGGTGTGCGATGCGCTGGGGAGGCAGTACGGATGGGGGTATAGTAAGCCGTATTTTGACTGTATGATCAACGAGCTGGCGAAATTTCCAGAGATGGAAGAGATTGAGGACTTTCAGAGAGCGATGATTCCGCCGACGGTGCTGTATCGGCGCGATTTTGTTTCGCCGGTGTGGGCGCCATCTTGGTCGGGATTGGCGATTTTGGCGTGTGCGCTGCTTGTTGTTGTAATTTTGATACGCTTTGTCATCTGGATTGTCCTTCGAATTGCCCTGATTTTGCTAAAAAAGAAATAAAACCTCTTGACACCTCTATAGTCTAATCATAAGATTAAGATACAAACTAATGGAGGAAAGCTAAGATGGCTTACAAACATACAAACGGTAAGGGAGTTACTTACTATCTGCACAAGACTGAGGTGACCCTTCGTGGTGGCAAGCCTCAAACTATCTACTTCTTTGCGAAGGTGGAAAAGAACAAAAAAGGTACTCCAACTGACTTGCCAGCAGACCGCACCGTCAACGAAAACCCACGCAATGGTTTCTTGACTGTTTCGAAGAAGAAATAATTCCCGGTAACCGAGGAGAAAATGACCCCCTTGAGAGGGGTCATTTTCGTGTGTTATAATAAAGCTTATGGAAATAGAGCTGGGTGATTTTTATTCGCGACTAGGGACGATAGCTCTGATCATTGCGCTGGGGTTTTTGTTGGGTCGTAAGAAATGGATTTCGCACGCGACCAATGGGCAGCTGGTGAATTTGCTGCTAGGGGTGTTTATGCCGGCGGCGTTGTTTTCGGCGTTTCCCAACACTTATTCGACCGAATCTATGAATATGTTTTTGGCGGGGCTGGCGGGGGGTGCGCTGGTGCTGATGGCGCTGATTTTGGTGTCGCGAGTGGTGTTCAACAGATACATTTACAAGGGTGAGATACGATACGAGTCGCAGTTTGCCTTTATCTTCAACAATGCGACTTTTTTGGGCTATCCCATCATCGCGACGACTTTTGGGGAGACCGGTCTGGTGCCGTATAGCGGGTTCATCATTGCTTTTAATGTGGCGCTGTTTTCTTATGGCGTGTTTTTGTTTGAGCGCAAACTGAACTGGCGGTTGGTGCGCGACACGATACTCAACCCCAACATCATAGCCGTGCTGCTGGGGGTGGTGGTGTTTTTGTTCAGTCTGAAACTGCCAGGGTTTGTGACGGACGGCGCATCGCTCGTGGGAAGTGCAATGACGCCGCTGTCGCTGATTTGTATAGGATTTATGCTTTCGCATGCTAAATTTATGGTGATGATCCGCAAGTGGCGACTGTTTCTGACGGCGGCGATTCAGTTGACGCTGGGGCCAACGGTGACGTACTTTTTGCTGAGCGGGCTGGGTTTTCCCACCGAAGTGGTGGTGGTGTGCACGCTAATTCAGGCTTTGCCAACGGCAACTTCGCTGGGGTTGTTTGCCAAAAAATATGGCGGCAACGATATCGAAGCGTCGGAACTGGTGGCGATTTCTACTTTGATGTCGGTGGTGACTTTGCCGATTATGATTTCGTTGTACCTTGTCTAAACTTTGTGCTATGATGGGCATGGAATCAAAAGGAGGTTAGAAAATTTATGGAAAATGATCCGAAAAATCCAAGTTTGTCACCGGAGGGTGGGGCTGAGTCGTCTGGGCCGCAAGCGGCGGCCGCGTCTGGCGACGTCTCTGCGCAAATGAACTCGCTGCTGGACGAGCCAGCAACGGAAGATCAGGCCAAGAAAAGTAAGTCTAAGCTAGTGAAGATTGTCATCTGCGTAATTGTAGGGGTGGTACTAATCGGTGGAGGGGTGGCCGGGGCGCTTTGGGTGACGAATCGTCAGAAGCCGGAAAATGTAGTGTTGAATGCTATGGTCAAGACCATTAACCAAAAGGCCGTAAAGATGACTGGCGATCTGACCATTAAGCCAGGCGAAGGCACCGGCGTTGCTTCTATGCGGATCAAAAGCAGTGGCGAGAGTTCTATTTTGCCGAGTTCTTCGGAGACTACTATTACGATTGCGACTGAGGATGGGGACGAGCTGGAGGTAAAAAGCAGCGAGATCTACCTGGCGGATGGCGTGCTTTATTTTCGGGTGGACGGTTTGGCGGATACTGTAAAGTCGGTGCTGCGGAAAGTAATGGACGAGATGACGGCTGGTATGGGGGCTTTTTATGACGACGAAGGACAAGAGATGTCGAAATACATGGATGGTATTGGTGAGATTTTGACAGACATAGAGGGAACGTGGTGGAGGTTTGACATTGCTGATTTTGGGGTGCCGGAGGAGGCTGGGGACATGTATGATTGCGCAGTTGGCGCGGTGAGCTCGCTGAACACTACGCGCACAAAGGACGAACTGACAAAGCTATATAAGAACTATCCGCTGCTCGACGCCAAGAAAGCTGGCGAGAAACAAGGTGATTACGAAGGTTACGACGTGACCTTGAACGCCGCCAACGCTGCTGGGTTTTTGAACAATCTGAGGACGACTGGGTTTTACCAGGATTTTTCTGGGTGCGTGAAGTCTATTGACGGAGATATTGACACCGACTATGGCAATATTGGTGCGAGCGACATTGGAAACCTGAACGATATGCCGACCTTTAGGCTCTTTATCCACCCTTGGTCGCACGAGCTGCGGTCTGTTAGTATGAACTTTAGTGACGTCGACGTTAGCATGACTGGCAGCATGACGTTGGAGTTCATTGACGCGGTGAATGTTGCTGCTCCGGAGGGCGCAAAACCGGTGAAAGAGCTAGTGGAGGGCGTAGCGATGAAGGTATGTGATCTGTTTATAGTGGGCAGTGCGGGTACGGAAGGTTTGACAATGGAAGATTGCTTGGAGGCGATGACGGATACATATCTGGATGGCTTGCTGATGTCGGGGCTGGGGTCGGGGCTGTAGGCGCGCATAAAAAAGCTTGGTTGTTTTTGACTCGCTTGTGGTATAATTGGGGCGACTGCGGGATGAATTACTAACGCCAAAAAAAAGGAGGCAAAAAAATGAAAACGTTGGAAACCAGGGGGGGGGGGGGGGGTAGAGATTTAGGTTTTAGGTTACGCTCAAACTTTATAAAGTCCACCAGTTTATTTACTAGCTTTTTAATACTGTCACTGACTAACAATATCGCTAATGCCGCTGGTACGCCCTGTTCCATTACGCCGGTGATGAGCGAAACAGACTTGGATAGTTGTATCGCCGAAGCACCGACGGACAATAGCGAGTTCACTATCACCCTAGGTGCTGACTTCAGCATTACGGCGCAAAAGAGTATTACGGATGGCAAAAACATCACCCTGATATCTGTCGATTTGGCTAATCCAGCGACCATTACGCGTGGGTCTGGGTTTGTTGGACGTCTATTCGGCATTAGCACTGCTACGCCTGGCGGCACTACTACCTTTACTGTTGACAGCGTCATCATAGACGGTGGCAACCCCGTGGCAGCAGCCGACAACCAGTTAATTTATAGTTCTGGTCCTGGCAACGCAACGGTTAATGTCGTGGGCAATACGATTCTAGAAAACAATAATTCGCTGTCAGGTGGCGGAGCAATCTCGCTAGGTGGCGGTTCTTCTGAATTAAACATAACGGGCAATGCGCAGATCATTAACAATGTTTCTGGGAATGATGGTGGCGGGATTGGTATCATTAGCAATAGTAATACTTTAAATATCTTTGGCAACGTGGTCATCGGTGGTAACACTGCTGGTAGAGGAGCCGGGATTTATATTGCTGGAGTTTCGGCAATAGCGACAATTGGCGGCGGGGCAAAAATTACCAACAATACAATAGCGACCGGTAACGGTGCCGGGCTGTACCTTAACAGCGCATCCGGCACACTCACCATCTCTGATGCAGCTATTAGCGGGAACTCTACAAACTACTACGGTGGGGGCATATATGTCTTGCTTGGTACATTAAACTTGGGCAGCGGCGCAATCGTCAGCGGTAATACGGCCGATCTTAGTGGCGGCGGCATATATGTGCGCGACGCAGGCACAACAATCATGTCTGGCGGAGAAATTAGTGGCAATACAGCCAATGGTAACGGTGGCGGCGTCAACATAATTGGCAGTACGGCAACATTTACTATGACTGGCGGCACAATAAGCGGCAATACGGCCGCAAATGGTGGTGGGGTACGGGCCGACGACAGTGGTACGTTCATTATGGCCGGTGGTACTATCAACAACAATACTGCCACAAATGGCGGCGGGGTATACGTAGGCGATGGGACCTTGGGTGGAGGGGCTTTTGGCAGCGGAACTTTTACCTTGACGGGCGGCAATATTGTCAACAACACCGCATATGCTGATGGTGGTGCCATTTGGGTGCCCCATGCAAACCTAGCCTATCTGACCGTTGGCCCCAGCGCGGTGTTTTCTGGCAATTCTGCGGCCACCTATGCTCGCATGAATCCAGCAGACCAAGCTTTGTACGACGCACAGATCTCCGCCACTAGCTTTTCTTTGCCGCTACCCTTCAATGGTTATAACAATTACGACATTAACTATACTTCAGATTTGCCCACCGACATTTGCCAGCACAACTCTTCTTTGTGGGCAGACGATGCAAATTGTGTCGCTGCGCCTGGCACGGGCGCTGAACCGTTTGATCTAGACAATGGGGCAGTGTCGCTCGTGGGATTTGGGTGCGCGGTGGTCATCATAGTGGCTAGCGTGGTTTTCCTTAGACGTAAGTCAATTTTTATGCTATAATGGTATAGTATGAAAATACACCGCGAAAAGATAGATATTTCTATTTTTGTGCTTGGCTTTGTTCTTGTTGGGCTGATTTTTGCTATTACCATGAAAACTTTGCCGTCATTTGCCGACGACGGCCCCGCCGCCAGCACCACCGATATCGACCAGCGTTTTGTCACTATTTACGACAATGGCACTGCCGAAACTTTGACCCTCAAGACCAATGCTAGCACCGTGGCTGACGTTTTGGAGCGCGCCAATGTTCGCGTTGATGCTGCCGACATTATTGAGCCTGGTATTGACGAAACCTTAACTTCCGAAAGTTTTCGCATCAACGTCTACCGCGCCAAGCCGGTGCTGGTGATTGACGGTATTCGGCAATACAAAATCATGACCGCTGCTTCGAACCCCGTCGATGTCGCTCGGGCTGCTGGCATTACGCTACTCGAAGCGGATGTTGTAAAATTTACAACACTGGATAATTTTCTCGAGTCGGGCCTGCCGTTTGCCTATACCGTCGTACGCGCCAAAACCATCAACTTCAACTTTTATGGCCAAACTTTGACCATCCGCACTGATGCATCCACCGTGGCGGAATTTCTCGCCAAGCGAGGCATTGTCGTTACCTCTTCTGACTGGCTCTCGCAGCCGCTCGATACTAAGGTCGAAGACGGCCTACAGCTAGAACTTTTCCGCCAGGGCAAAAACACTATCAATGTCGGCGAAGAAATTGCCTTTGCGGAGCAGTTTACCTACGATTATTCGCTGGGTGTTGGCTACCACGCCATTACCAAGCCTGGCGAAGCTGGACAAAAAACCGTTACTTATGAAGTGCAGATGCAAGATGGCCAAGAAGTTTCACGCACCTTTGTCTCGGAAATCGTCACCAAAGAGCCCGTCGCCCAGCAGGTCACCCTCGGTGCCCGAGTCGTCGCCATGCAGCCACTTACCAAACAGATGGGGCGTAACCGCTATACTACTAGTACCGGTATTGCCCGTGAGGAAACCTATTATAATCTCAATATGTCAATCGTAATGCGTAACTGTGGCGGTGGCGGATACTATACCGTGCGCGAAGATGGCGTCAAAGTCGACAAAGACGGTTTTGTGATTGTGGCTGCCCACCTTGGTCGCTACCCGCGGTGCAGCATTGTCGAAACCAGCCTTGGCCCAGGCAAAGTTTACGACACTGGCACCTTTGCCGACACCAAACCCGAACAATTTGATATCGCTACCAACTGGTAATCAAGGCGCAATTCTAGCAATGCTCAAAAACAAAAAACACCTCGGCCAAAATTGGCTATACGACCGCGAAATTCTTGAGGAAATAGCCGAAATTTCGATTTCAAGGACAGTCCCTGCAACCATAGGGACTGTCCTTGAAATCGGCCCCGGTCTCGGAACTTTGACCAGCGCTTTACTAAAACGTTTCGACCGAGTGATCGCCGTAGAGTTCGACGCCAAACTCGCCGCCAATCTGCCAGGGTCTTTCCCTGGCAAAAACCTACAGGTCATCCACGCCGACATCTTAGACTTTGATCTCGACACCCTGCCCAAAGGTTACGCCGTTGCCGGCAACATTCCCTACTACATCACCTCGCCCATCATCCAAAAATTCATCCGCGCTCATAATCGCCCCAGCCGTATCACCCTCCTCGTCCAAAAAGAAGTCGCTCAGCGTCTGGCCGCGACCCCCGGCAAATATTCCGTCCTGGGCCTCTCTGCCCAAATCTACGCCGAAGTCTCCCTGGGGCCGGTCATCAAGCGCGACCTCTTCACTCCCCCGCCCAAAGTCGACAGCCAAGTAGTCGTGCTCACACCCCGACCAAAACCCCTTGCTACCGAACAAACCATAGCATTGATCAAACTGGGGTTTTCGCGCGCTCGCAAAAAACTCGCCTCCAATCTTTCCGCTACTTTGCAAATCCCTCGCCGCGATATTTATGATATTTTTTCTCAAATAAACCTTAGTGAGCGGGTTCGGCCAGCCGATTTGTCAATCAAAGATTGGATAAAACTTGAAACTTTTTTGCATAAGCGTTAAAATAAACTCTAAGACAACCAAAAGAATAAACCTAACGGAGAAAACGAAATGAACCCAGACAAGCAAAATATCAATCCTACCCCAGATCCGGCTGGCACTTCGGCGCCTCCCCCTGTTGCCCCAGCGCCAGACTTGCCCCCTGCCGCACCGGCACCGGCCACCCCAGACATTCCTTCGGCAGAACCCGCCACTGGTCCCGTCGATGCTCCAGCCGACACTACCTTTACCCCCATCACTACAACAGCCGACGAACCTTCGCCCAACCTAACGCCTGCCCCGGAAGAACCAGCCCCGGCCGAGACCGAACCCGCTGCGTCTGACGGCTCGTCTGCGTCCACACCGGACGCCACCACCGCGCCCGAAGTCCCTCCGGCCGACGCTCCCGCCCCGGATGTCGCTGGAAACTCAGTCATTACCACGCCAAAAAAAACTAGTACCACCACCATCATCCTGATCGTCGTTGCCGTTCTTGCTGTTGGCGGTGTAGCTGCGTTGCTTTTCCTCCAAAATTCCTAAGTTCGTATTTGCCGCGAAAACATGGTAAAATAAAACCATGAAAAACATAATCGAGTTCCAAAATGTGGCCAAAAAATACCACATCGGCAGACAAGAATTGACTGTTGTTGATAATGTTTTCTTTTCTATAAACGCAGGCGAATTTGTAGCCATCACTGGGCATAGCGGTTCTGGTAAATCCACCATTTTGCAAATGATGAGCGGACTAGAACCACCAAATGCCGGCAATATCATCATAGACGGACAAGATATCACCAAGTTGTCCAGCAAGGCTTTGTCTGCAGTTCGCCATAAAACCATCGGCATTATTTTTCAGAATTTTTATCTAGAGCCAGATCTTACACTGCGTCAAAACATCGAACTTCCAGCTATGTTTTCGAATATGCCAAAAAACGAGCGTAAAAAACGTACCGCACAATTAACTGATGCCACCGAACTTGGCGGACACCTAAACCATAGACCCTCTGAACTGTCCGGCGGCCAAATCCAACGCACCGCAATTTTGCGCGCTATTTACAATAAACCAAAAATCATCGTAGCTGACGAGCCGACCAATAACCTAGACCGCGCGAACACTTTGAACGTTCTAAATATTCTGAAAGAACTCCAAGCCAGCACAGGAGCCACCATTGTTATCGCTACGCACGACGACAAAATATTACCACACGCCGACAGAATTATCGAAATCCACGAAGGAACCGTTAGATGATTTTAAATGATGTAATGCTACTGGCTATTTCGAAGCTCAAAGCCAGAAAACAACGTACAGCTGCAACGGTCGTTTCGATTAGTGTCTTGTTCGGTGTCGTTATCACAGCTTTCTTCATTATCGCCGGTATCAGAAGTGGCATCGAAAATGCCGCAAAAATCCAATTTGGCGAAACAGTCTACCTCGAAATCTCACAGGATTTCGCTGGTTGGGGCAACCAAGCACTGTTGGCACGTGCCATCGAACTTTACAAAACAAGCTCAGACCCCGACAAAGCATATCCCGTCATTACGATCAACAACTATGGACAACTGCTGGACGAACCATATTTAGACGATAATAATATTTTTGCTCAAGCAGCGATAGAAGAGCATCAATTAGCCATGCAACAGGAAGTCGAAAATAGTCTTGCTGACAAAATCAAAGATTACGATGCCACCATCTTGACTATACAAGAATTTTTTATCCGTGGTGATACTTTAAGGATTGGCGAAAATTACGGTCTCAAAGAAACCGGACAAAACCTGTTGCTGGCTGACCAAAAGTTCATCACGTCAATCATAGAGGTCGACCAACTAAACGAATCCGCCTTGCCAATCATTGTGCCAGCAGACATCGCAGGGCAGATTGTAGGATTGGGACAACCTTCCCGTTTGTACTCCACTATCCAACAGCTGAACTCGTACATTAAGGAAGTTCGCGAAAAATCCATCGGCCACACTTATGTCGCTACCATGATGTCGCAGAACGAAGAAGTCAGCATCAAATATCAAATAGTTGGCTTGACGCCGCCTTTTGGTAGCATGCAGCTCGCCAAGACTGCTGGAGAGTTCCAAATCCTTGATCTTCTACTGGGTAACCTCGGCGCCTACAAAACCCCATTCATTCTCGCCGACCCAACCTCCGAAATATTCAAACAACATTACACCCCCACCAGTGCCAATTCCATTAGCGCAAGTTTCTTGGTTGAGTTTACAAATATCAATGATGCTGTATCTTTTCAGAAAAAATATTCTTGTAGCGCCTCCGAAAACCATTGCTCGGACTTTTTCATTTCGGAATTTGCCAACAATCGCGTTAATAACCATGAAATTTTCTCTATCGCAGACATTCTCCTTGCCATTTTTGCCACCTTTTTCTCTGTCGTAGCTGCCATCATCATGTTTGCTACTATCAGCCGAGTCATCGACGATGAGAGACAGTCTATTGCCCTCTACCGTGCCGAAGGCGCCTCCACCGCCAACATCGTTCAAATTTACACTGGTTATATTTTCGCACTTTGCCTCATGACTTGCGCGGCTGCGTTAGTTATTGGACTCACTCTTAGCTACATATCATCAGTGCTGATTTCGCCGGACCTCACCATCATCGTCAAGCTTTTTTATAATATCACTGATGATATCAACGTTACGCTCTTAGCCTTCGATCCGCGTATCTTCCTGATTTTTGCAACTATCTTTGTCATCGGCGCACTAAGTATATTGCTCATGATAAACAAAATTACCTCCAAAAACGTCATCGAAGATCTGAAATCTTAGCTATTTGGAAACAAAAGCTCAATCCGAGCCTAAAAATTTACAATTAGTCAGACCTTTGAAAAAACAATATGCGATATTATAGCGTGACGCTCCTGTAGTTCACTATGCCATTTAAAACCGACTTCCCAAAAGGGCAACTCACGCTTGATGTCTCGCCAGATTTTGCCTCCCTTTTTACTTTATGCTTTAAATATATCACATATGCGGTAAAATAAGTATATGAAAAAAGCATATATTGCTACTGCTATTCCTTATGTCAACGATGCTCCGCACGTTGGCCATGCTATGGATTATTTGATTGCCGACGTTTATCGTCGTTTTTTGTCGGCTTCGGGCGACGAAGTGCGCCTGCAAGCTGGCACCGACGAACACGGCAGCAAAGTGTTCAAAAAAGCCGTCGCTGGGGAGATTTCTGCCCAGCAATTTGTCGACCAAAACACCGCCAAGTTTAAAAATTTTATTGAGCGCCTGGGCGTGGAGTACACGGATTTTATCCGCACCACCGACCCAGACCACATTCGCCGCTGTCAAGCCATCTGGCAAAAGCTCGAACCCTACATCTACAAAGGTAGCTACGAAGGTTGGTATTGCGAAGGTTGCGAAGGTTTTGTCACTCAAACCGAATACGACGAACTCGGCGGTGTTTGCCCCGACCACCAAAAACCATTCATCAAACTGAGCGAAGAAAATTATTATCTGCGCACTTCCGAGTTCACTGGTCGCATCAAAACCGCCATCGAAACCGACGAAATGCGCATTGTGCCGCAGTTTCGCAAAAAAGAATTCTTGAACCTCCTTGACGGCATGGCCGACGTCTCGATTTCTCGCCCCGCAAAGCAACTGACTTGGGGTGTTCCGGTGCCGGGCGACGATACGCAAGTCATGTATGTTTGGATGGACGCCCTCACCAATTACATTACCGTGCTTGGCTACCCCGACCAAGACGTTTCTAGCTGGTGGCCGGCTATCCTCCAAGTTATCGGCAAAGACATTGCTCGCTTTCATATCGGCATTTGGCCGGCCATTTTGCTGGGCCTCAACTTGCCGCTGCCGCGAACTTTGCTGGTGCATGGCCACATTATGGTAAACGGCGCCAAAATGTCCAAGTCTATCGGTAACGTTGTAGACCCCATTGAAATTTTGGATAAGCACGGCACCGAGGCCTTTCGCTACTATTTTTTGCGCCACGTCCCCACCACCGAAGACGCCGATTTTAGCTGGGACAAGTTTGATTCTGCCTACAACGAACTGGCCAACGACCTTGGCAACCTAGTGCAGCGCCTTAGCGTCATGTGCCAAAAATACAGCGTTCCTGGGCAAAGTTGGAGCGCAGGTCAAACCTCCGGTAACAGATACGAAGCCCTGATGCAGAGTTTCGAATTTTCCGCCGCATTTGACTACGCTTGGGCCGAGATTCAGGCCATCAACAAAGCCATCGACGATGCCAAGCCCTGGGAGATCGCCAAGCAAGGCGACAGCGACAAACTGGCCGCCACCATGAAAAGCCTGGTCGAAAATCTACTTTCTGCTAGTCAGCTATTGATGCCTTTTTTGCCAGCCACCAGCGCTAAAATCCGAGAGATCTTTTCTGGCGCCACCATCACCCCGCCCGCTACTCCGCTATTTCCCAAGCGACCAATACTTCCTGCCGCTTAGCAGGTCATAGTTGATCAGCTCATATTCCGACAGAGCCGTCGTGACAAAAGGCGCTTGCATGTCAAACCAAGAATGGGCCAAAATCGGCGTTTCCTCACAAACCGTGTCTAGCAAGAAAAATAGCTCTGGCTTTTGCGCCACCAGCACATTAAACATCGTATTGCTTAGACAATTTGGCGTAGTGGTAGGTAATCTTTCCCAGCCAGCGAAATCTGCCTCAAAGTTGGTATAAACAAAATACGGCATTAGTCGCACTAGGTCTCGCACTTCTTTTGTCTCGTTGTTGTTGACTTGCTCAAATATCCCTGCCGCGTGGTCGCCAAAAAACAGCACCGCTACCTTTTTGTCTGACTTGTCTAGGCTAGCCAAAAACTCTCCCAAATATTTATCCGAATTGTGCAGCATTTGGTAGTATACCTCAATCTCTTTTCTGCGGCCTTCCTCTAGCTCGAAGTTCGTTACCGTAAAGTCAGTTCGCTCGTAAGTATCCGGGTTGTACGGCAAATGGTTTTGCATGGTGATCAGTGCAATCAACTGGTTTTGCTCCGAACTTTCCAGTACGTCCAGCGTTTGCAAATAGGCCGACCGGTCGTTGATATATTCGGACCGACCCTCTTTTTCTGCGTAGTCCATTTCAAGCTCGGTGACAAACCTTTCGAACCCAAAATGCCCCAGCGCGATGTTGCGCTTGTACATTGCCCCGGTGAAAGGATGGATGGCCGTGGTTTTGTAGCCCTTGGTTTTCAAATATGACGCTACTGACGGGATCGGCCCCGCGCGCGGTATCAGATCTGTATACGGCACCGTGTTTGCCCAAAAATTCGTCAGTCCGGTCAAAGCTTCAAACTCAATGTTCGCCGTCCCGCCGCCGTAATCTGTCGAATACATAAAGCCACTGGGATATTTGGTTTGGATCTTGCGCCAGCTGGGCAAAATTTCGCCGCCGTCAAACGGATAAAAATCCCTAAAATTGTATCCCCCAAACTCCACGGTCGGGTCAAAAAACGATTCGTTGAGGATGATGATCACGTTCACGTCTTCTTCGCCAAGATTCGTCCGTACCAGGTTACCTTCTTCGGCTTTGGCGCGATATTTTTCCCATATCTCTACCATTCGCGTCTCGCCATAGCCGTCCGGCTCTGCCAGCCGAAACCCGCCTAGGTTGTACAAAAAACCCAAAATAAAACCGTTGTTGTCATAATTTCGCACTTGGTTCCAGGCCACCAGTTGCGTGTTTAGCCAGTCGATGTCTTCGTACCTTTGGCCGTTGTGGTTGCGCACAAAATCCGTCAAGTTCAAAAACATTGCAAATGACACCACAATCATCAGTACGCGACTGGCCACCCCCCAACGTTTCCACCAATTTTTACTTGCGTGCGCTTTTTGCAGTTCAAACTTTTTATTCACCCATCGGTTTCCTAGGAATGTCAAAAACCCCACCAATCCTATGGCAGCTACCGTCCGTAGTAACGCTCCCGCGTTTACGAACTTCACCAAACTCGCTGCTTCGCTGGCCAGAGCAAAATCTTCCGGCAGCAGCGGAAAACCGCGCGCATTGTATTTGTTGATGTGAACATAAGTTATGCCAATGATGATGGCCCACATTACGCCCACCGCCACTACTGACCGGCGCGTTAGCCCAGTCAAAAACACCAACATCAAAAGCATCAAAAGCACGCTGTACCAAAACACCGCCGCTCGCTCCCACACGAAAGTCCAGGTTGCATCGGCGTTGTTTAGAAAATAGCGGTATTGCAAAAACCAAGTCAATGCCGCGGCAGCGACCGTCAAAAAGACCGCCGAAAACAATATGTATTTTTTTGCTGGAGAAAATACCATTATCATAGTATAACATAAACAAACAGTATTCGTGGACGTAACGGGCTGAACAAAAAAAACATAAAAAAAATCAACAGAATGTCAGTTTTGTTAACCCAAAGTTAAAAACGGCAATTGCCAATGAAGCACCGTTTATTATCTGTGGCCAAGCTATAATTTGCGCTTTACTAAGGCCACCAGGGACGCTACTGCCATGCTAGCAACGATGCCTGAGGCAATTTGCGCTGTGCTGGGCTCATCGCCGCTGTTTTCTCCTGTGCCAGGCACCCCGGGCACTGCACCAAGGACGATTTGGCTAGTGGCGGAGTTGAGTTCTAGGGCGAAATCTGCCGGTAGCCATTTGAACCTCGCAATGTCTGAGGCGGAAGCGGTGTAGCCTGAGGTGCCTTCTGCAACTGGTCGGCCAAGATAGGCGTCTGCTGCACCTTCGAGGTTGGCGAAGCCAGTGAAGCCGGACTGCAGACCAATGATCATGCTAGTGTTTAGATAGATGCCGTTGCCGGCGCCAAGCGCAGGGCCGACCTGGGCGCCGGAGCCCAAAATTATCGAGCCGTCTTCGAAATAGATGCCATTGCCAAGGCCAGAGGCGGAATTGTCGGTGATTTTGCCGCCCTGCATAGTGACGATGCTGGTCTTGCCGATGACGCCGTGACCGCCAACATCAAGGTTGCTATTGTAAATACCGGCGCCGTCATTTGCGGTGTTGCTAGAGACAACTCCTGTCGATTGGAGCGTTACTTCACCGCCAGTGTTATTGAAAATTCCGCCACCATTATCGTTGGCAGTGTTGCCGCTAATAATTCCCCATAACATAACTCTACCACCGTCATAATTAAAAATCCCGGCGCCATATTGAGCCGTATTGCCCGAGATGGTTGCTATTGTACCAAGCGTTACTTCGCCACGAAAATTGAATATACCGCCGCCATAATCGGCGGTATTGCCTTCTATTTTTCCACTGTTTATTTCGAGAATAGTGTCGATATTGACATTGAAGATACCGCCACCCCTGGCTGCGGTGTTACCAGAGATTGACGTTGTGCCGCTTAATGTGACTATGCTGCCGCCGGTGCTATAAATCCCGCCGCCGCGATTGCTCGCCGTGTTGCCCTGGACTAGCCCACCGTTAACAGTTAGCGTGCCGTAAATGACATAGATGCCACCGCCATCAACGGCTGCGGTGTTATTGAAGATATCCACTGCGCCTACAACGTCCAGGGTCGTATTGGGGTTAGCCACATAGATGCCGCCGCCGCTATCGGTGACGGTATTGCCGAAAATTTTTACGTGGCCGCTAATAGTTACTGCTGTGGTACCAGTGACAAAAACCCCGCCGCCCCGAGCGTCAGCAGTGTTGTCGTTAATAACCACGTTGCCAGAAATGCTTGCGAGGCTATTGGTAATATAGACGCCAGCGCCGCTATTGCTAGCGGTGTTGCCGGTAATTTCTACGCTGCCATTTATGGTGACGGTCGTTGGTGCGCTAACGTAAATTCCGGCGCCGTTGAGTGCAGAATTGTTGGTGATTTTTACTTGGTCGCTGATGGTTAAAAAGCTGCCACCGGTTGACGAAGTAAAAAGCGCACCGCCAGAAGATGTCGAATTGTTGTTTTTGAGGACTGTATTGCCGACGATGTTTAAAGTAGTACTGCCCGTGCCAATGGTGTAGACTAGTTGATTACCTGTGGTGGCTGGCTGATTATTACCGTCAAGGATGACACTATCGATGGTAAGAGTGACAACGCTAGGTGCAGCTATATTTATACTGAACAACCTCCCCGCAAACCCAGGATCGCGGGTGAGGATTGCCGGGGCGCTGGGATTGGTGCTAGTGATGGTAATGTTTTTACCCGCGACAATGTCTTTTTGTGTTGTGATATTAAAGTCTGCGCCGAGGGTAATAGTAAACTCGCTATTATCCGTCGGCGCCTCAGCGATGCAGGTGTTCAAGTTTGCTTCTGTTAATACTGGCGTAATGGAACATGGTACACCCGCGGCATGAACGGAGCTTGGTTCTGCGCACAAAAACACACTGCCAAGCAGTGCGAAACCTAAGAATCCTCTGGTGATGAAATTTAGTGAATTTCTA
>Ga0209755_10003161_pt1 | contig 21058 bp, 19 predicted proteins | sample TergutCo191P1_FD_187301 | JGI IMG/M metagenome (GOLD analysis project Ga0209755, IMG submission 187301) | Cornitermes sp. P1 segment gut microbial communities from Petit-Saut dam, French Guiana - Co191P1 (SPAdes) (version 2) | ecosystem: Host-associated > Arthropoda: Insects > Digestive system...
GGTCATCAGATCGATCTTTGTTACCTTCCGTTTGTATGGGAAGACATTTTAAAGTTTGACACAGTAAATAATGAAAAGCCGGGGAAAAACCGCATCATGGATATGGTAAAACCTTATAATGAAAATGGCTCGCCATACATCGAAGGATTCTCGTCTGTAGTAAATGTCGGGCTTGATATGAACTGGACAGGCCACACTTTGGCTCAGGCTAATCTTTACGGTTACGGCAGGATGGCGTGGAATCCGTCGCTTATCGCAAAAGAAATCGCAGAGGAATGGTGCGCGCTGTGTTTTGAAAATGAAAAAGCCGCGGAGAAAATTTCCAGGCTACTTTTAAAATCATATCCAGCCTATGAAAAATACAACGCTCCTTTTGGGATTTGTTTTATGGTAACCCCCGGCTTGCATTACGGCCCGAATATTGAAGGATATGAGTTCAGCCGCTGGGGAACGTATCACCGCGCCGACGCGAAAGCGATCGGCATTGACCGTACAAAAACAGGCACAGGCTATACAGATCAGTACTCGCCTGAAAACGCCGCGGTGTTAGCTGACACATCAAGATGCCCAGAAAATATCATTTTATTTATTCATAGGCTGCGCTACGATTTTGTTATGAAAAACAAAAAGACGCTTCTTCAGAATATTTATGACACGCACTTTGAAGGGTATGAGGAAGCCGCCGCTATGCTTGATGAATGGAAGAGCATGGAGAGTTTGCTTGAAAGCGATGTCTATAAATCTGTTCTTGCGCGTTTTGAAAGACAGCTAGTTAATGCCCGCGAATGGAGAGATCAGATTAATACCTATTTTTTCAGAAAAACCGGCATAAAAGACAATCAAAACAGGCAGATTTACGATTAGTTACCAGCTGATCCTTACTCCAAGTCCGTTTGTGTAATTTAATAAATCAAGGATGTTCATCGACACAGAAACATTTCTGCCGGATGTTACCGCCGCGGCGGAGGCTGGAGCGGAAGCAGCGTTTCCCCTTGCGTCTGTAAATGTTAAAGTTGAATTTCGCGGAGCGTTAAAACTGAATGAAAAATTGCAATCTGCAAAAACACCCTGCATCAATTTTAAAAAATCCGCATCGTATTGATTTGATCCGTTTGTGAAAATAATGTCAAAATTATTTGACTGGCCTGAAACATTAACAGAAACCATATCATTGGACGCGCAAAGCACTAAGGCAAGAGCCTGCGGATTATTAAAACCAATGACAGCGTTTACAATTATATCATTTGATGTTTCCTTTCTTGAATAGGAAACAAGTCTTGTATCAGGAATCCTTGAAACTGTTCTTTCCCAGTCCGTTCTGCTTACAGGAACAGGAGGCATAGAAGCGTTTCCGTCAAGCATGCCGATGCTATCCAGCATTTTAGAGATACGGTATTCCATCGTTACTCTGCCTGAGCCGTCAGCGTTCATCTGGACATTCGCGGAAACTCCGATGCACGAGCAAAAAATAATTAAAAAAGCCGGCAGCAGAAGTAAACTGCGCTTTAAATATATATTTTTTAAAAACTTTTTCATTAAAATTCCTCCGAATGAATTTTCATGTCCTGAATGCGGACAGGCGTTTCTTTTTCTATCATGGCAAACGCCTTTTGCAAAACTGTTTCGCCGTGTACGCGCGAATTGGAAACAAGAGCGAGCGCAATCTGCGAAAAGGAAAGCGAATCCTGAAGATCAATTTCTGCGGCGCTTAAATGAAAACGGCGGCGCAGTTTTTCCAGCGCCGACTTTATTATCCGCCGCTTTTCCTTGATATTAACTATATCGGGAATCTGGAAAATGATCTGCATCATTGAAACAATCATAAGAATATAGATAATATAACATAAAGTGAAATTTTTGCTAAGGGTTATATTTTTCTTTCTCTTTTTAAATCTTTCTGTTTTACCTGTTTTTTCCCTTGATGAAGAATATGAAGAAATTGATATAGAAGAACTAAGGCGGCGTATTTTTAATGAAGATCCAAGCGAATTTTTAAATTATTCAATCGGGGATGCCAATGTATCGCTTTTTTTTACAGGTTCATGGATGGGAGGTTTCACCTTTAATCCCGGTTTTTCAAAATCACCTTTTGGATTAAGCTTTTCATCGCCTGAAACTCCGTTTCTTTTTAAACAAGAAGCGGACATCACTCTTTCTTTATGGATTAACGACAAGTGGTTTGTAGAAGCCAATTTTCTGGACACCGGCAGTTTGGCAGGAAGCAATTTAATAAACACATACCGCGCAGGCTACGAAGGTTTCCCGGGCGATTTTTTTCAGTACGCGGGAATCGGCAACACCGGTCTTGATTTTCCTTCGTTTGCATATCTTGATCTTGGCGGCGAATCCCCTTCTTCTTTTGGTTTTTACAGCCGGTTCGGTCCTGAAAATCTCACCTTTCATTCGCTTGTACGCTATGATTTCGCCTCAAGGGAAGAGAGGCTTTTTTCTGGCGGAAGGGAAAGGACATATCACGATATGTCGCCGGATAATTTCCTGCGCGGCGTTTCATTTGTACTGCCGGATACAGACATATCAACAGATATTATTGTTTATATTGAGGATGAAGTAAACGGCGTCATCACTGATGTAAGCGGACGAAGATGGCGGATAGCCCTCCCGGGTGAATACGCGGCAGGAAGGACTGTGGGTCTTCTTGAATTAAGTCAAAAACCTGATGCAATGGTAGCGGTTTATTATTCTGACGGCAATTATGACACGGCAGATTTTCTTGATGATGTAAAGAATATTTTTGATGATAAAATTGATCTGTCAAATTATCCGCGCAAAATTAATTTTGGCGGCATATCCGCCCTTTTGATATACGAACCGGGAACTTTTTCGCCTTTTGAAAAACTCAACGCGTACCGTGCGCCGCAGAATGCGGCGCAAAATGCGTCATTAGTTGTCCGTTCAACCGGGATTGAAATAAAAGGTTTTCAGTTAATCCAGCGAAGCGGCGCATTATTGGAGCTGCTTATTTCTGAATCAGATGCGCTTTTGGGAAGCAGATCAATTTATGAGCTTTTAAGGGACGGAACAGCTTCGGACAGAAGAAGTCTTGAAAATATGTGGCCGTTAGCTGAAGATTATCCTGAGATTTATATCCCGCCTGTTAATTTATTTACACAAGACATGAGTATCCGGTTTACAAGTTACTCAAGCGTGCATGGTTTTTACATAGGCGCTGATGTGATTTCTGGCTCTGTGCAGGTTTGGCGAAACGGAGTTCAGGAATCAGGTTTTAGTTATAATTCTTCTACAGGAGAAGTTACTATAAACGGAAATGTTTCAGAAAATGATTTAGTTCGCATAACGTACTTAAGAAAAAATTCAACATCAGGGGCAGGGAGTATTGCGGCTGGATTCGGCGTTATTTACGATAATAAGCCGTTTTCCGCGCAGGCTGCCGCAGGAATCCGCTGGAATATAACAAGCGATGTATTTTCGGAAAAAGATCATTCGAATATGGGAACAATCGGAATAAGCGCAAAGGCGGCATGGGATTATGATTTTTTAAGCGCGCATATCGCCGCCGCTTTTACATACGCGCAGACTGATACAACAGGGTTATACCGCGTCGCCGGAATGGAAGGAAATGAATCTGTCTTGTACCTGCCTCCTGAATCATCTTTTATTTCAAATCCTCCGACATCAAGTTATACTTCAAGTTTGGCAAATTCTGATCTGAAAGCTGATGAACGCGCTGATTTAACTTACAGGAACTATTATGATAATAATTTTTTGGGATCATCGCTTAAACCGGTTGAATGGAATGCGCCTGTTGTTTCAGGCATAAACAGGCCATATCCTGTTAAAGACAATTATCTTAACAGGCAGTTAATAACCGCCGAGTTTACTCTTGACAGCACTAGGAATTGGACAGGTTTTCAAGTTCCTCTTGTGTACGGCTCTGAAATCATGCCGCGCGCGCAGGTGATTGAAATTCCATTCAGGTTATATGATTTTTCCGGATCGACTTCTGATTTAAAAATAATTGTGCAAATTGGATCGCTTTCTTCCAGAGACAGCGCGTTTACAGAAAACCCTGATCTTATTTGGGAAGAATTTATTTATCCAAATAATAATCCTTCTAATGTAGAAATTATTCAAGACGGTCAGTATCAAATTACCCGTATTAGGTTAAGCGATGATGACAGACGCAGACTGACGGATGTGAAATTCCTTCGTATAATTATTGTTAATGAAAGCGGCGTTCAGATATCCGGCCGTTTTATGCTTGCCCCGCCTGTTATCCGCGGCAGTTCATTTAGAGCAGTCAATTTTGAAGACGGAATAATTAAAGCAGACAACGGGAATGTTTTTGCAGCGGAGGTTCTGGATGCCGCAGCGGAAGACCTGCTTAATAATAATATTGTAAGCCGCCTTCATTCTAACAGAAATACGCAGAGGGCTTTAAAAATAGAATGGGAAGATTTGGAACACGGCGCAGGCGTTGACAGCAGGTTTCAAAATATTCCGTTATCTGATTACAGACAGCTTTCATTTTTCTTCAGACCTGTATATACAGTAAAAACAGACGATGAATTACGTTTTGTTATCGCATCAGGGCCGGATTCCATTGATACGCCGCAATTGTCAGCAGTGATTCCTATGATTGTTTTTACTAATAATAAGTGGTCAAAAGTAACAATTTGTTATCAAGGAAGCGGCGCGGGAGTATATGTTGACGGAAGCCTGGTTGCAACAGCAACTGTTGATTATAATCCGCATTATGTGTCATTTAACGAGACAGGAAGAACTAGTTATATAGCGATCCTCCTTGATCCTGTTTCAAATCCGCCTCTTAATAACGGATTTGTTTATATTGACGAGATAATCCTTGAAGACGCCATTAAACTTTACAGAATGAATGCCGGCGCTTCTTTTGAATATTCAAAGCCTGGAACATTAGTTTCGTTTAACAGTTTAACAGTGTTGTCAAATTTTTCTTTTTTCTCAAAACTAGAATCGGAAGCAAGAATAGAAAACCAAAGTGCGGACAATCAAATACAGGCAGGAGTTACAGGAAGAACAGGCGCTTCTGTATCATTGTTGGGCGCAAGGATTACAGGAAATTTTTCCTTTAACGCATCTGCAGGATTATTTGACTGGAACGCAGATCATGCTGTTTCAAGAACATTTGGTCTTTTTTCTGTTAATGAAAAATTTTATACATCCCCTGCCGCGCAAACAACGCGGCATAATATAAGGCTCTCTTTTAATTCCGGTTTTCACGCTGATTTTTCTGCTTCCTCTTTATTGGAATCTTCAAGACTCAGGCAGAACTGGACATTTGATATAGGCTACAGATCGCCTAACGAGCTTATTCCGGTAATATCGCTTAAAACAGACGCTTCCAATGTTTTTCCTGGAACTTACAATGATAATAATTACGCGTTTTTATGGCTTAGCGCATGGGAAGACCTTCTGCCTAATACAGGATCACAAGCGCAGTCAAGAAGAGAAGGATTTCAGATAACATTAACGCAGAGGACAAGGCCTGTTGGAGCTGTTTTAACTCTGGATGGAAGAGTAAATTATACAGACGCTAATAATGTTTTAAATATGGAAAATTCAAATTTTATAAGCATTCCTGTTATCCTTGACAAGATAAATATAAACTTCAGAGCGGGAAGAAGTTTTTCAAGAAGTTTAAATTATAAAAGCGGCGATATATTAAACGATACAGGAAAATTTACGCAGTTTATTGATGATTCTCTTGTGTTCTGGAGCGTATTTCCTTTTTATTCCATGTTTGCAGATAACATACATAACGCAATGGATAAATCAACTTATGATTCACCTTCATCGGATCTGATATTCTTTATGTCATTTAAAGACCATTTCAGCGCTGTCGTTAATCTGCCTGCTTCTTATAATTTAGCATCGCTGTTTATTCCTGTATCGCTTTCCTTAAGATTGGAAAGATCGCTTGTACAGAGAATGGATACAAGATCAGACATATTAAATATCTCCGGCAGTCTTAGATTTTCTTCCATTAACCTGTTCGGAGCGATGGGATATAAGCCGGTTTTTTCATTTTATATGGCTGATGAATTTACGCATATAATTGACGCAGGTTTTGTAATTCCAAAAGAAGGAAATTATACATGGAGAGCGCAGTCGGCTATAAGCGCCGGATTCCGCGGATTTACAGGAGGGGTGCTGAGTTTTAAAAATACTTTATCGCTTAGAACAAACGGATGGACAGAAAGTTTTATTTCTCAATGGGAAACTCCGACAAACAGAAGCTTAACAAGTATTTTGTATGACCTAATCGCTTCGAGCCTTAAAAAGCAAAGCGCATGGCTTTTATTCGCTGTGCTTTTTGACAGCGAATATGAACAAATGCGCAGAGAGTCGTTTGAAATTTCATTTAACAAAACTGACAATTATCTTAGCTGGAACGCGGCGGCAAGCCATGAAGAAATTGTCAGGATACTAGGACGGCTTAACTTCTCAACTTTTATAAAATTAGCTCTTAATCAAAATATTCAAACAAGCGTATTTTCTTTTAATTTACAGCTGGGAATCAATCTCAGAATTATTTTCTGATATATCTTCGCCGTGCATTTTATTAATAATATTTTGGATGTTATTTAAATTAATCTGGCTTAAACCTCTTATGTTCATAAGCGCCTGAACAGCGTTTATATCGTTAAAGCCGTGTTCAATAGCCGCTTCCAGCTCAATAATGCCTTCCGTGCCCGTACTGTCCGCAGTTAAAAGCACCCTTGCTATCGCGAAACGGATGCTGCTTCTTGCAGGGTCTACAGAAGAAACTTGAGTTTCAGATAGACACAATCTGAATTCTTCAAGCGATCTTGCGTAAAACTCATGCTGTTCAAGCACAGATGCGTATTCAAAACGGGCTTTTGGATCTGAGTAATTATTTAAAAAAGCGGCGTATACATCAATTGCCTCAATTTTATCCTGAGCTTTTAAAATTCTTGCATATAACAGTATTACTTCTCTTGAGTCAAGAAGCGCAAAAGGATAGTTTTCAAGGACTGTCTGCGCCTCACCCAAACGGTTCATCGCGTATAACACAAGCGCGTGATTATATCCGTCGTCTGCGCTTTGCGGAACAAGGGAAAGCAGCGTTTTGTAATGCGCGTCAGCGGTTTGAAGATCGCCTAACATAATCCTTGTGTATGCGGCTGCTTTAAGCGCGAATATGTTAAAAGGATCAAGCTTTAAGATTTCTTCAAAATGCCTTACTGCTTCATCATATCTTTTTCTTTCGTAGGCAAGTCTTCCAAGGTTGTAAATCGAGGCAGTCATTGTCCTGTCTGCCTGAGCTGCCCTGTTAAGCCAAAGTTCCGCTTCTTCATATCTTCCAAGATCAAAATACGCCATACCTATGGAATAATATTCCTCCGCTGAAGCGGCCATGGAAGAGCAGGCGCAGATTAATACAGAAACAGCAATTATTATTAATTTATATAAATTAATTATATTAAGCTTATTCCGCACTCCGCATTCCTCATTTCACATTCATAATTCAACACTCATCACTTCTTATACAAAACCGTGTTTTCAATTTCACGAAGCTGCGAGCGGTAAAGATTTGAAATACCAGAGCCGTAATCTGCCAAAAGCTGAATTATATTGCGCGGATTTGTTTCGCCGTCGCATCCGTTAATTCTGTCTCCCGCGTCTCCTAAACCGGGCATAATATACGCGACATCGTTAAGAACCGCGTCCATCCATAAAGTATAAACATCGCAGTTATCAAGGGCCCTTACAACACGCAGCGCACCTTTTAAAGCGGCGATAACATTAAAGAACATAATTGAACGCGGTTTAATTCCCTTTTCTTTTAGATATTTTATGACAGTAACCAGACTGCCGCCAGTAGCATTCATCGGGTCTGCGAAAATCAAATCTTTGCCGTCAAGTTTTTCAAGATTAAAAAATGATTTTTCCAAATCAAGGATATATTCCATGTCAACTTCGCGCTTTGAGTCATTTCGCATAATTCTAAAAAGCGCGAATGGCGTAACATAGCCGTGCGATGAATATTCTTCAATTTCCTTGCTCATGATCATGGAAGGAAGAAGCGCGCCTCGCAGCATAACGCACATAACTGTATTGCCGATTTTACTGTCAATATTTGTAATTTTATGAACGGCGTAATTTTGCGAAGGATTTGTTACAGGGGTTTTTACGATCAGATAATTTTTCTGCGTGCCGTTTCCGGCCCACGCAAGTTTAAAAAGCATTTCATAGGCGCGCTGGATATAATAAACAAATTCGTTATTATCGGTATTTATGCCGCGTAATTTCGCGATGACCCTTGACGCCTCAGAATGATCCTCCTGCGGAGACTTAAATGAATAAACATTAATTCGCGGATCTTTAATGCAGATTTCCTGCATCAAATTACCCATATCATTGTAAATGCTTATAAGGCTGTTCTGCTCATTTTTATTGCCGTCCTTTACTTTCGGAAAAATTTCCAGAGCCTTCGCAAAAAGCAAATCCATTTTTTTTATATTTTCCCTGTCGCCGCTGTTTAAAAACCCGTCAAGTTCCCCTGCCTTTAAAATTACTTTATCCATAAACGCAGTATAATATTTTTTTTTATAAAACGGCTAGTGGTTTTGCCTTAATTGACAAAATCCAAAAAAAAGTAGACTTTTAAAGAATATGAAATGGTTTTTTTCTGCTGTAATTATCTGTCAGATATTAATTATAACAGCTTGTCATACCGAATCAAACGGTTCAATAGAACGCGAGGATCTGTTTTCGCTTGAAATCGGCCCGATGGAAGATCAAATCGCCCTTTATAAATTAGACGGCACAAGAGGCATAAGGCAGACCGGGTTTACAATGAGGGACGGTCTTTTTTATATAGCGGACGGCAACGCGGGAAAAATTGTGCGCTATAATTCATACGGCGACCTTTTATTAATGATTTATAACGAAGAAACAAATCCCGCGCCCATCAGCTTAAGAACAATTACAGAAGACGAGCAGGTAACAAGATGGGCGTATTCATACGCGCTTGAAGAAACCGGGTGGATAACTGTCGATTCAAGAAGGCATATTTATGTCGAAGACAGACTGCCTGCAAGCGACAGGCGCTTTGATGATGAAACAAGGGCGCTCCTTGACGGAATCATCCTTCATTTTGATCAGGACGGCAGATTTGTAAATTACCTTGGAAGGGAAGGCATCGGCGGGAGTCCTTTTCCGCGGATTGTCGGACTGTCAACCTCAGTGCGCGATGAGCTTGGAATTATTTGCCGCCTTCCTGACGGCTGGAATATTTACTGGTTTAATTCATCGGGGATGCTCCTATTCATTATAAAAATTTCATCTGATGTTGTTCCCATTCTGCCTGACTGGCCTGATGCTTTTGCTGTAATAGACAGCGTCACAATAAGCCCTGATTCGCGGAATTTATTTTTAAAGATTGATTACAGCCGCGATATTATAGATCAATCAACAAATACGCGGACAGGTAATGAGCCGATAAATTCCTGCATCTGGATTTTAAATATTGAAGACGGATCTTATCACGGCTACGCGGAAATCCCACTTTATGAAATTTCTGAAAGGGGAAGAACAGCGCCCATTAAAGTATTTTATTCTGTTCTTGGCGCGTCCCGTGAAAATAAAATGCTTTTATATTTCCCAGTCGATACAGGCGGCTATTCGCTTTTATATGTAGATTTACATTCCAGCGATCAGAGCAGGGGATTCATTCAGTTTTCAAATGAGGAACTGCGTTTTAATGATTTTTATCTTTCTACAGACGGAATACTTTGCGCGATGCTTGCCGACAGCTACAGTGTGAAATTAACATGGTGGCGTACAGACAGGCTTATGGGAACGCCAAAATGAGCGATGATGAAGACGCAGGCGGGATAAGACCCAACGCGAAATATCAGCTTAGTAACCCTGACAAAAAGATAAATCCCGGTGAAGGCCTTGTGTTTCATTACAGCAGAGAGCGCCGTCTTGCAAATGCGCCTGAAGAAGTTCAGAACCTTTATAAGGAACAGAAAAAATCGAAGTTCGGTCTTATAGGCGTATTAGTCGCGGACAGACCCCGCAGATTTCTTTTTTTTATGATTGTATTTCTATGCATACTTCTTTTAAGTCTTTCGGCGCTTGGCTTTTTTGATTCTTCACACTTGCTTGACGGCAACAGGATTGAAGTAACCGGCACTATTTTTGAAGGGATAACAATTATCAATATAAAAAAAACAGCCAGAAATACGGACGCGTACACGGGCGCAGTCAGTATCGCGGCAGCTCCGGTAAGCGATGCGGATGATACTCAGAATATTTATACGCATACGGTTTTTTTTACGCTTGATAAAGAAGAACAGTACAAGTTCGCAGTTCCGTTTGATCTTACAGAACTGGGAATTGTCATGCAGAGCGAAAAAAGCTCAATACATTTTACAATTAAGCCTGAATAACTGCTAAAATTAAACATTGACGAAACAAGTTTTTTCTGTTATTTATATTGTATGATACAATTGTACTTTTTGTCTATTCTGTGTAACGGTCTGGCAGGATATGTGCTTTTTCTAGAAAATAGCAATGAAACAGATGGGCCTGGTATGTCATTTAATAATCCGACATTTCACCTTGTTTTGGGCATTATGAGCGCAGTTACAGGAATCCTTAAACTTTTATCGCCTATCCAAAACGGTTTTTTCATCCTCGGCGATCTTCTTCCGGGCGCCGCGGGCATCATAGCAGGTCTTGTTTTTATCTTTTGCCTTTACCACAAGGACGATGTATCTCCAAAATCGGGAGAGCTGGAGCGTCTTGGCTCAAATCTTTTGGCTTTCAGAAAACCTATATCCATAGGGTTAATCGCCTCGGCGCTTTTACATTTTGTTTTCGGCGAAGTGATTTTTCTCTGATCTAAAATTGATATTTTATCATAAAACACGAATTAAATAAAAAAAGACCGGCTCCTGGTTTATTTATATTTTTTTGCTGATTAAAATAATCTTTTGTTCCCTCAATGTAACGGTATGAAAATTCAAGAGATAAAATCACAGATTTAATTGTAAAAGAAGCGCAGGCTTTTTGCTCATAGAATAAACCAAACACCATATAGTCATAGTATGTTACATGTGTCGTTAAATGTTCATCAATCGCTGCGCAGTAAATCAGAGGGCTTATCAAAAACGATAATTCAAATGATAATGGAAAAGTAATTTTTGTACCTGCAGATAAACCTGCGGCGATTATATACCAATTTTGCTCGTAACGGATAACCTCCTGTCCGTCGTAGGAGATATACGAAGGTACGCCTGGAAAATTATATTCTCCGTAACCGTCTCTTCCTGTAAACGCAAAACGCATCCAGCTTCCGGCTAAAACTGGTTTAATATATAAATCATGTCTAACAGGTATCGTCATGCCGGCTTCCAGATCCAGCCATAAAAATTCACGGGTTTTGTTCGTATGCCTTGAATAATGTGTGATATAATCGTTATTCAGGTTCATCCAGTCGCGATCTTCCATTATGCCTGTTACAGACGGAAGGCCGATGTTAAATGAAAGTGAAGCGAAAAACCCCGGTTTGTCCATGATATTTATACGGCCAAAATCAGCCTGCAATCCAAGATAAAAAACAGGTTTCATATCCCACAATAGTTCGCTTAAGTATTTTGCGGGTGTGTTAACCGGGTAAACAAGTTCTACGGATTGTCCGTAAACAAAGCCAATACTTGCGCCGAATGAAAAACCATAATCTTTTTCCGGCTGTTCCTCTGCGGATATTTCATTTATTGATAAAAATAGAGTGATGACTAAAACCGTTAAAACAGTTATATTTTTCATTAGTATGAGAATAACGCGTAAATATGCTCTTGGTCAATTAAGCCTGTTATTATGTTTTTTAACAGTTTTTCTTTCATCCTGTACAGCAAAAGGAGAGGAAATTCCTGTTGTTCCGCCTGTTACATCTCCGCTGACAGGCGGTTATATCGGCTTTGGGGTAATAACAGCTTCATTTACGCATATCACTCTCGATCCAAGAGATGACAGCGATTCTCTTGGATACCTTCGCCGCGGATCTCTTGTAAAGGTTATCCGCCGGCAGATTATCAGAGTTTCCGGAAATTTTATTGCATGGGTTTTAATCGACGCAGAGCAGCGCTCATCGTCAGGAGAGATAGAATTTTTACAAGGCTGGCTTAAAGAAGATGTTATGAGCATATACAGCAATGAAAGCCAGGCCAAAACCGCCTCGGAGACAATATTAAGATGAATACAATTTTATTATTTGTTGTGCCTCCGATTGCGGGGGCTATAATCGCGTATTCAACAAATGTAATAGCGATAAGAATGTTGTTCCGCCCGCTTTATGAAATTCGTGTCTTTGGGATTAAACTCCCTTTTACGCCGGGTATTCTCCCGCGCCAGCGAAAAAAACTTGCGCAGAGCATCGGAGCGATGGTAGAGCGGGAGCTTGTAACGCCTGAAGTATTAAGAGAGCGGCTTGCGCGTATCGAGATTGGCGAGTTTGCGGCTGCTATATCGCAGTTTTTACACCGCGAAGATATTCACAAGGAACTGGAAGCCAAGGGAAGGCTTTTGTTACGCAACATTATTATGAAATTAAATACCTTTCAGCGTTTCTTTTTGTCCGCTGCCCAGTATGATCAGACGCTTACAGATAAAATGCCGGAAATAATAAACGATTTAATTTCCGGCCTTGAAAAGGCTCTGCAGGAAGATAAAGTGCAGAAAAAACTTCTTGCCGCGGTTGACGGACAGGTAGAAAATGTTTTATCTTCGATTAACATTAAATCTCTTGTTGCAGATCGCATTGACTCCCTTGATATGGAACGCGTTGAGCGCATAATTTTAGATGTTATATCGAATCAGTTTAAATGGATAGAAATCTTCGGAGGCATTCTTGGCTTTATGATTGGTTTGTTTCAAGCGGTGTTTACCTATCTGTTACGTTAAATGAAACGCTTTACGCGCTTAAATCAGCTTCGGTCGCGCCGCCGCGTGCTTTAATCAACTCCGGGCGCGCTGCTCGGGATAAATCCCTCGCGCTGTAATCATCTCATTGACTTTTTCTGTGCGCCACGCTGTTCTGATTTAATCCATCCACACGCTACGCATGCTTTAATCAACGCCTAGTTGTCCGCAGGCTGCCATGAGGGATCTGCCCTTATGAAGGCGCTTAGTTACTTTCAGGCTATAATTCTTCAACATACCTATAAAATCCTCTGTTTCTTGTCTGCTTGGCGGGTAAAGCGGCTTTCCGTTAAATGTAAGTCCTTCGACATGATTCCACGGAATAATATTTATAACAGTGTTAAGGTCTTTTGAAAACTCCGCGATGAAGAGCGCGTCTTCTTTGCGTGTGTTTATTCCGCCAAGAAGCACAACTTCAAGAGTGATGCGTCCTCCGCCGTTTTTCTGATACAGGAAAAGCGCCTCTTTAATTTTATTAAGGGGATTTTTAATTGTTATTGGCATTAATTTCTGCCTAAGCGGCTCACAGGCTGCGTTAAGCGAAAGCGCAAGGCGGAAAAACGGCCCGTGCTCGGCGATGTCAAAAAGACCTTCAGCGATTCCGCATGTAGAAACTGTAATTCTTCGAAGCGAATAATTTATTCCATTTGGATCTGTAAAAACAGAAATTGCTATTTTTAAATTTTCAAGATTTAAAAGCGGCTCTCCCATGCCCATCACTACGATGTTGTCAATTTTATATTTTTTCTGCCTGTAGTCTTTATTAATCATCCGATTCAAAAATAAATACTGTTCAACAATTTCTGTATAACCAAGGTTACGCGCGAATTTAATCGAGCCTGTTTTACAAAAGACGCATCCTGCGGGGCATCCTGCCTGAGTTGAAATACACGCTGTATATCTTTGCCTGCCGTCGTTTAAAAGGACGGCTTCAATTTTATTACCGTCATGCAAAGTAATAACAATTTTTTTTGTGTTGTTATCATCATGGCAGCCTGATAATTCACTTGAAAATATTAAAAATTTGTTTTTTAATTCATCCTGAAGCGACACAGGAATATTCTTCATTTTGTTAAAATCATTTGCGCCTTTAATTATCCAGAGGTAAATTTGTTTTATTCTAAAAGATGGAAGCCCTGCCTGCTCTTTTAAAATATTTTCCAGTTCATTAAATTGAAGGCCGGCAATTGCCGTCTTTTTCGCGTTTGATTCTTTTTGCATTTAAATAGATTCAAGCATTTCACTAATCTTGGCGCATTTTATTCCAAGTGTCTGGAATTCCTCCAGAGTTTCAATGGCTTTGCGTTTATCGTTTATTATCAGATAACAATCCGCTAATTCAATATACAAACGGAAGTTTTTTTTATCCTGCTGGATAAGGCGGCGAAGTGATACAATTGCTTCATCGTATTTTCCCTTTGTTTTGGCAAGAAGGGCAAGGCCTAAAACAGCGTATGTGTCAAACTCAATATTAAGCGCGATTTCGTATAATCTTCTTGAATTTTCAAAATCATTCAGGTTCCGGTAAGCGTCTCCCGCGCGGGTAAGTATCATTTTATTTCTGGGATCCTGCTCCAGAATTTTGTTCCAGTAAATAAGCGATTTTTCATACTGATTCAATCCGCGGCAGCAGTCGGCAAGGCCGAAGAGCGCGTAAAAATTATTTTTTTCCCTGCGCAGAGCTGATTCAAAATACGGGATTCCTTCGCCGAAGGTTTTTAATTTTCTGTGGCAGTTTCCAATCGAAGTAAGAACGCGGATATCGACATTATCGTTTTCTTTTATATCTTTTTCATTCGCGGACTTTAGCATCTGCTCCCAGTAGAAAAGCGCTTCCTTGTAATCCTTAAAATCATAATGAAGATGTCCAAGCCCGATAATCGCGTACGGGTTTGTATTATCCATTTCAAGAACGCGAAGATATGTTTTTTTTGAATTTTCAAAATCACGAACTTTCCTGTATGCGTCCGCGATGCGCGTCAGCACTGTGATGTTTTTATCGTCATGAACAAGGTACTGCTCCCATATTTCAATCGCTTTTTGATACTGATTCATCGCTTTGTAGCAGTCGGCAAGGCCGAAAAGCGCGTAATTGTTTCCGGGATGGTGGTTTAAACATCTCTGATAATATTTAACAGCCTCGCGGATAGAACCCATTTTTCGGCTTGCGTCTCCCATTCCGACCAGCGCGTAATTGTTGTTCTCGTCCATCAGAAGAATTTTAGTAAAACAGTCTATTGCCTCGCTTACCTTATTTTCTTTTAAAAGCTGATAACCTGTTTTGGAAATATCAGTAATTTTCTGCGATTCTGCGCTGTTATTTATATCAGACATTTACCGTTTCCTGCTCTTGATCATCATCTGCGCTGCTGTCGTCTTTAATCATTGCCTGCAGGATAACAGCAAGCTTTTCGATCAATGGCTGAGATTTATTTTTATCAGGGGCGATGTAATACATTCTCAGCGCCTCTAAAGGCCTTTCTTTTAATTTATAGTAATCGCCGACTCTGGATAGTCCGTCGGAGTATCCTGTCGTCATGAAGATCCTCCGCGCGGCTTCTATATCTCCCTCGTTAAATAATATATTTCCTTTGCGGTTTAATGCTGCTTTCTGGGTACTGTCAACAGGCGTTTTTGTAGTTACTCGAACAAATGCATTATGCTTATCAAATTTTTCTAATATTTTTTTATTATCCATACTTTTTAACTGCGGATTATCTCCTAGTTATATTATCCGCTTTTTTTAATAAAAACACAAGCGAATTATATACACTGAAAAAAATCAACAATAGACCTTCCGAATTCTCTAGAATCAAATATTTGCAAACTTTGAATTTCCTGCTTCTGATAATCCTGCCTTGGTCTGTGAATAAGGATTTTTGTCCCTGCGCCGGCGAGTTTAGATGAAGCGACAGAGGCCATAAGCTGCCATTTATATTGATACGGAAACGGCGGATCTATAAATATAATATTAAAAATAGTTTTTGCTCTTTTTACATAAAGTTCCGCCGGTATAAAACGGCAGTTTATTCTGACAGGGGATATCGAAACATTTTCTAGAAGGATTTTTTTCTTTAATTTATCACCTTCAACAGCTTCGATAAAAGCAGCACCTCTGGAGGCCGCTTCTAAAGCGATAACCCCCGATCCTGAAAAGATATCCAAAAATGAACAGCCGCTTATATCGCCAAGACTTGCAAAAATTGATTCGCGCATTTTATCCATGCTCGGCCTTATGTCCATTGATCCAAGAGGAACAGTTACTTTCCTTCCGCTTAGAGTTCCGCCTGTTATCCGCATGACTGCCTGTTAGAAAATTATCGCGCCGCCGAGAAGCCCGTTCAATTCGGCATTGCTTACAACAGATTCAAGCTGCGCGTTTTCAGCCGGCACATAGGAATCTTCAACCTGTGTTTTGCGCCTTACGCTGTCTTTTTGCAGTTTGCTGATAAACGCCGCCATCTGCGGGAATTGAGTTTTTGAAAACGGACTTGAATTATTTGTGATTTCATTCATTAACTGACTGAACTGCCATTCCGCGTCAAGAATATTATCCGCTTCTATATCGCGATCAAGGAATTTCAAATTTTCAAGGAATTTTACCGTAAGCGAATCCAGCGCGTTTGCGATAAATTCAAGGTCAGCCAGCGTCTGGCTGTAAAAAAGATTTATATCTGTATCAAGGCGCAGAAGATCGCGGATCATTCTGATTCGCACATTAAGCATATATATTGTATCTTCAAAATTAATACATTTATTCATATATATAAAAATATCGGCTTATTATAGGAAGGAATTTAGCGTACCTTAGTATTATAAAGAGCGGTTGACATTATGTCGATATAATTTCTATACTTGGATAAAAAGAGGGGGAAATGGCCGCGCCGCTTCAGCTTGCATTTGTAAATTTTGCCGCGAAATCATATATAATTGTCGAAGGTAAAAGGAATGCGGACAGGTTTTTTATCATACGCTCCGGGAAAGTCAGGCTTTCCAAGGAAGCGCAGATAGTCGCAGAAGAGCAGGGCGACACCCTTGGACCAGGCGATTTTTTCGGCGTTGTTTCCACAATGTCCGGCCACAGTCATATTGAAACAGCGCAGGCAATTACAGATGTAACGCTCATTTCTGTTCAAAAAGATCAATTCAGCCAGTTAATTCAAAATAACGCTCCCGTCGCGATGAAAATTATTCTGCAGTTTTCAAGAAGAATGCGCTATCTTGACGAAGCGCTTACGCGCATAACGCTGAAAGATACCGCCGCAGAAGATGCGCCCAGTCATATTTTTTATATTGCAGAGTATTATGCAAAACACAATTTATACAATCAGGCTTTTTACGCTTATCAAAAATATATAAACTGCTGCCCTGTAGGCGCGAATGTTCAAACATCGATGGAACGGCTAAAAAAGATCGCTCCTTATGTAAAAAACGTTCAGCAGCCTCCAAAACCCGGTGAAATGGTCAGATCGTTTGAAAAAGATCAAATTGTTTTTTGCGAAGGAGAGCCGGGGGATGAACTGTTCATTATTCAAAAAGGTTCTGTAAAAATAATTAAAATTACAGAAAACAATGAAATCCTGCTTGCGGTTCTTAAAAGCGGTGATATTTTCGGCGAAATGGCGCTTTTGGAATCTAAACCAAGAGCTGCAGGAGCAGTCGCTTATGAAAACTGCCAGCTTATGGCGGTTAACAGGGAAAATTTCCAGCAGATGATAAAATCGCAGCCTCAGCTAATCGCGCGCCTTACAACCCTTTTATCTGAAAGAATATGGCTGATTTATAGACAGCTTGCCAACACTCAAATTAGCGATCCTCTTGGGCGGATGTACGATATGCTTCAGATTCAGATTGACAAGAAAAAAATTGATATTGCTACCGTGACAAATCATCCGTTTGATTTCGGTCTTAAAGAGCTTATCAACATGGTCGGCTTTTCGCAGGGAGAAGGCTCGCTTGTCGGAAGAAAATTGATGGAAAACCGCACTTTCCAGATAATTAACGATAAAATTGTGGTAAAAGACATCAAAGAAATCGCCAAGCAAAACGCATATTTTAAGAAAATGCAGCAGCTTGACAGAGCCCGCCTTGCGAATAAACAATCTTAGATGATAAATCCTGCGGGAAACAGCGTTGTATGTTGCGGGAAAAACACCGATAATAAAGTAATATGAGATTTTTTGGATTTTTCCTTATAATAACTGTCTTTCTTTTAACTTTAGCGCCTTTGGCTGCTCAGCAGGGCACAGACCTGCCGCGTGAGTTCCGCAGTTTTTCTTTAGGAATGAGTCTTGATAATTTAAAAGAAAATTTAATAAATGACCCGTTCTTTCTTTTCAGAGGCGACAGGGATGTATCATTTCTTCCTGCAAGGGATCAGAGCCTTGTGGAGACTACGGGCTCTTCCTTTATTTCGCGCGCTTTTTTTCAGTTAAGGGACGGCGAAGTTTTTATTATGTCCTTCACTCTTAACACCACGCTTATTGATCACTACTCGATATTTACTCAGTTTATTAATAATTACGGCCAGCCTGTATATCTTGATCCTTCTATATCTGTCTGGGAAACCGAAACCACCAGAATAGCGATTGAAAGGCCGTTAACAGTAAAATATATAGATAAGACAGTTTTCAATGATATATTGGATGAATCAGGATTGATAGAATCAAATCAAGTCCGTCAGCGCCAGGATTTTATAAATGAATTTTAAAATCAACATTAAAGGAAAAATTCCGCGGTTTGTGTTTATATATTTTCTTTTCTTTTTCTTCTCGTGCGGTGCGCAAAAAATCGCAACGCAGGAATTCGTTATTCAAAGAGACGGGCAGACAGTCGCCGTTGTAAAAGCGGAGATTGCACAAACCCCGGAAGAAAGAGCGCAGGGTTTAATGCACAGAGACAGTCTTGAGGACGGATACGGTATGCTCTTTATTTTTGAAAAAGATCAAGTACTGTCTTTCTGGATGAAAAATACCTTTATCCCCTTATCAATCGCGTATATCACATCCGACGGACGGATCGTGGATATAAAGGATATGTATCCTCTTGATGAATCATCAGTTGTTTCAAGCCGTTCGGTACGTTATGCGCTTGAAGTGCCTCAGGGCTGGTTTTCAAGAGCCGGTGTCCATCTGGGTGACATAGTTATAATTACAAATGTGCAGTGAGGAATGAGGAGTGAGAAATAGTTATCATTATTATTAATAAAATGAATAAAAACTTATTGTAGTTTAAATAAGGGGATTTTTGTGTTTAAAGGACTGACAAACAGAGTGCAGCGTCTTCTTTCTTCTAATGCTCAGGAAGAAGCCAAACGTTTTAATTCCGATCAGCTTTTGCCTGAACATATTATTATTGCAATGCTTAAAGACGGAGGCGGAACAGCCTGTAAAGCGCTGGTGTTCCTTCGTATTGATATTCCTGAGTTCAGGCAGGTGCTTGAAAGCGCGATACCTAGAATCCCGGGGCTTATTGTCAAAGGCGAAGTTCCTCCGTCTAAACGCACAAAAAACATGCTTGATACCGCGACAGATGAAGCAAGGGAAATGGGAAGCGACTTTCTTGGAACAGAGCATCTTTTGTTCGCGGCCATGAGAGAGCAGGATTCCAGCGTACAGGTATATCTTAATCAGCGCGCGGTTGACGCGGATATGATGAGGGTGATAATCCAAACCACTTTTAACCAGAGTTCGGTTACAGGCGAGAACGATCTGGCAGGATCGGGAGTAAAATCAAAAAAGGATGATTTTGTTCCGGTAAACAGATACCCGCGGGAAACTGTGCTTGGAGGACAGCCTTTTTATATTCACAGGGAAAATACAAATCAGAGAGCGGACACAGAACGCTTTCCGCGTGAATTCACTCTTGGGACTCCCAGAATAAAACCCACTTCATATCCTGTGCTGACTCCGACGCTTGATGCGTTTTCACGCGATCTTAGCGCGATGGCAAGAGCCGGCAAGATGGATCCTGTTGTCGGCAGGAAAAAAGAAATTAACCGCACAGTGCGAATACTTGCACGCAGAACAAAGAACAACCCGATACTTGTAGGTGAACCGGGAGTCGGCAAGACTGCGATTGTAGAAGGACTGGCGCAGCTTCTTGCGAGCGAGGCGTCGCCTGAGGCGTTATCTGACAAGAGAATATTATGCCTTGATATGGGACTGCTTGTAGCAGGCACAAAGTACAGAGGCGAGTTTGAAGAGAGGATCAAAAAAATACTGCGCGAAGTCGCGCAGGCTGCGAACATCATTTTATTTATTGATGAAATTCATTCGATTATAGGAGCCGGAGGCGCGGAAGGAACGCTTGACGCTTCTAATATGCTTAAACCGGGGCTTTCAAGAGGCGAAATACGCTGCATCGGAGCTACGACGTTAGCTGAATACAGGAAACATTTTGAAAAAGACGCAGCGCTTGAAAGGCGGTTTCAGGCGGTAAATGTAGAAGAGCCTTCGTTTGACGAGACGATAGAAATATTAAACGGCATAAAGAAAAAGTATGAAGATCACCACAATGTCCGGTTTTCACATAACGCGGTTCCCCTTGCGGCAAAGCTTGCAAAGCGGTATATAACAGGCAGGTTTATGCCTGATAAAGCGATTGATATTATTGACGAGGCGGCGTCTCTTCGCAAACTTGAACACCGCAAGCAGCCGCCTGAAATTACAGGTCTTGAAAATGAGATTGAAAAATTATGCGATGAAAAAACAATCTATGTCAGTACGCAGGATTATGAGAGAGCCGCAGAAGTGCGCGACAAAGTCCGCTTGCTAAGATCGCGCCTAGAAGACGCGCGCATCGCGTGGGAATCCGCTTCCATTCATGAAAGGCCGGTTGTAACAGAAGACGATGTGCGGTGGGTTGTGACAGAAGCGACAGGAATCCCTGTCATGCACCTGGAAGAGCAGGAGTCAAAGCGGCTTTTATCTATGGAAAACGAACTGCGTCAAAGCGTTATAGGACAGGAAGACGCGATAAGCCGTATTGCCTGCGCTATAAGAAGATCTAGGGCCGGAGTTTCTTCGCCGCGCCGCCCTATGGGATCGTTTATTTTTCTGGGTCCCACAGGAGTAGGAAAAACTCT
>Ga0209755_10003162_pt1 | contig 21048 bp, 16 predicted proteins | sample TergutCo191P1_FD_187301 | JGI IMG/M metagenome (GOLD analysis project Ga0209755, IMG submission 187301) | Cornitermes sp. P1 segment gut microbial communities from Petit-Saut dam, French Guiana - Co191P1 (SPAdes) (version 2) | ecosystem: Host-associated > Arthropoda: Insects > Digestive system...
CTATCGCTTCCCCCGGGGAAACGGCTCTGCGGGCAGCCTTTTTTCCCATTGAAACGGATTATCTTTTTTTCAGGGTTGTCGACCCCGTTGCCGGCCGGCACATTTTTACCCGCACCCTGGCTGAGCATAACAGGGCCGGAGTCATAGCAAACCCGAGATAGGCTTATGCCGTATATCTCAGAGTCCTCAATTCAGGAGGTTAAAGATCGCCTGGATGCCGTAGCGTTGGTATCCGAGTATGTGAAGCTGGAAAAGCGGGGAGGCCGCTGGTGGGCTTGCTGCCCGTTTCATCAGGATAAAACCGCTTCTTTTACGGTTAATCCTGATATCAAAACATATCACTGTTTCGGCTGTCAAAAAGGCGGAACAGTAATCAGCTTTGTCATGGAAATGGACAAGTTGACCTATCCTGAGGCCATCGAACTTCTTGCCAAAAAAGCAGGGGTTGAGCTTGTGTATGAAAACTCCCGTGACGGAAATTTTTCCGCCGAGGATGAGGCCAAAAAAAAGGCGAAAGAAGGTCTTTTTGAACTTTATCATCGGATGTCAGGAACTTTTCATCATTTTTTGCTCAAAACACCTGACGCTCTGGCCGCAAAACAGTATATTATATCAAGAGGTATAAGCATCGAAATGTTGGAACGGTTCAGGCTGGGCTATGCCCCGGCCAACCGCTATTGGCTTCACAAGTTCCTCTCTTCAAAGGGTTACTCCAGGGAATTCCTTGCCGCATCGGGATTGTTCTCTTCCCGCTTCCCTGAGGTTTCACTTTTCTCAGGGCGGCTTATGTTTCCCATAGCCGACCGGCAGGGGAGAACCGTGGCCTTCGGGGGGCGCTTTTTGCCCGCAGAGGGGCCTGCCCCGGACGGACATGAGCCGCCCAAGTACATCAACTCCCCGGAACTGGAAATCTACAAAAAAGGCGAGACCCTCTTTGCCGCCGACCTTGCCCTGCCGGAAATACGGCGGACAAAAACCGTGTATATCGCCGAAGGGTACATGGATGTTATCGCCCTTCACCAGGCGGGTATCACCAACGCGGTTGCCCCCCTGGGCACGGCCTTTACCGACGGGCAGGCGAAACTGCTGCAGCGCTGGGCGGAAAAGATAATCTTCTTTTTTGACTCCGATGAGGCAGGACAGACAGCCGCGGTAAAAGGGATTTTCACCTGCCGCAAAAACGGCCTTGCCTGTACCGTGGTCGCGCCGGAAGGGGAAGGCGCGAAAGACCCCGCCGACATATTAACACATTCAGGCCCAGAGGCGTTGCAAAAAAAAGCAAAATGTTTTATAACTGACTTTGACTATCTCATAGCCAGGGCCAGATCCGTATACGATACCAAGCAAGCTTCAATTCAAGGAAAAGCCCGGGCCGTTGCCTTCCTTTTCCCCTATGTTGCCCTTTTGGATTCGGACGTTGCTATTGCTTCCTGTGTGGAGGCCATAGCCGATGCTTTTGGACTGCTTCCCGTTGAGGTGGCTGATGACTACCGCCGTTACGCTTCGGGGCAGACAGCCGCGGAACACGGCACAAGGACAAAGGAGGATACTCATTCCAGGCCGGCCGGGGCCCCAATCCGCATGAACGACGAGCTCGCGCTGCTTATCGCGATGGCCGTGAATCATGTATCACCCCAGGGGGAAAGGCTTTTCCCGAAATTCCGGGCAGCTTTGGAAATAAACGAAATAGAAGATAAAAACGCAAAAGAAATTTTTATCGCGCTGGAAGAACATATCAGGTACAGTGAGACCGGGATAGACGAACTTCTGGCCCGTATTCCTTCCTCTGAATTAAGGGGATTTATTGTCGAGCGGAGCGCATCTGGAGAATTTTCTGTTAATTCGCAGCAGCTTATGGTTGACGGCATACGAAAGATCAAGGGCAGACGCCTGGAACGCCGCCAGAAAGAGATAATTATCAAACTCAGGGAGTCCAAAAAAGCGGGACAAAGTTCAGAGGAAGTCCGCGAACTTTTGGCCGAAAAAATGCGAATTGACGATGACTTGCGCTTATTGAAACAAGGAAGATAGCCCATGACGGAATTGAAAAAGCCGAAACGGAAAACCAGGGAGAAGCTTGGCGGAGGTAAAAAACCGGAAGCCCAAACCCCGGCCCCTGAAGGACAAAGTGAAGCCCTGGATCCGGCGGTCGTAAAGCTTATTGACTACGCTAAAGGAAAGAAAACCATTTTTTTTGAGGAGCTCGCGGATTACCTCCCTGAGCATATCGCCAACACCGACAAAATCGATCAGGTGCTGGCCCTCCTGGCGGAAAACAATATCCAGGTTGTGGAAGAGGATCTGAGCGACGAGGACGAAGAACCGGAAAAGCGAAAAGCCGAGACAGAAAAAAAGCGCCTTGTGTACAACGAAAAGGAATCTTCTGTTGACGACCCGATACGCCTTTACCTCAGGGAAATAGGCCGGGAGCACCTTCTTAACGCCGAACAGGAAGTGCTGCTTTCAAAGCAAATGGAAGAAGGGGAAAACATCATCAAGGGCGTGATAAAAAAATCCGGGATGATAATCCCTGAGTTTTACCACATCGCCCAGAAAGCTTTTTCCAAGCGGGATCTTCGGGAACTGAACCTTTCCAAAAAAGAAATCACCGAGCACATGACCGAACGGCGCAGGCTCAACCAGTTCTACAAGGAAACATTACGCGCAATCCTTCCCGATCTGAAAAGCTATATTGAGGTCAAGCGCCGGCTCATTGGCCGGGGGATAAATATTTTTGAAGACGCTGAGCTTAACAATATCCGCAGCAGCCTCATGAAAGTCATCGCGGGCGCGGAAATCCACCCCGATGAAATCACCGGCTTTTCGGAAAAATTTATTCAGGCGTCCAAGCGTATCAAGCGCTACAAAAAAGAACAGGAACGGGTGGAAAAACATCTGCAAGTCCATTCGCTTAAAGAACTGCGCACATTGGGCCGGGGCCTTACCATAAAGGAAGAACGGGAAAAGCTGGAAGAAAAGCTGGGCCTTAGTTCCGATGAAATAAAGGACAAGATTCGGCAGATTCAGATAAGCGAAAAGAAACTGCGCCAGATGGAAGCTGAGTTTGAGGAAACCATAGAAAGCATCAACCTCATGGCCAAGGAAATCAACCGCGGCCGGGTCATGATGAAAAACGCCAAAGACAGGCTTATCAAGGCTAACTTGCGCCTTGTGGTTTCCATCGCCAAAAAGTACACAAACCGGGGCCTGCATTTCTTTGACCTTGTCCAGGAAGGCAATATCGGCCTTATCAAGGCGGTGGAAAAGTTTGAGTACCAGAAAGGCTTTAAGTTTTCTACCTACGCTACATGGTGGATACGCCAGGCCATAACCCGCTCCATTTCCGACCAGGCCCGCACCATCCGGGTTCCGGTACACATGATAGAGCAGATCAACAAGGTCGTCCGGGAATCCCGCCAGCTCATGCAGATACTTGGCCGCGAGCCCTCGGACGATGAAATCGCCGAACGCCTGGGCTGGACAGCCATGCGGGTAAAATCGGTGAAAAATGTCGCGCGGGAACCCATAAGCCTTGAAACGCCCATCGGTGAAGAAGAAGATTCACTTTTGGGGGACTTTATCGAAGACAAGGACGTGGAAAATCCCTCGAACCAGACCCAGTTCAAGATGCTCCAGGATGAGATCATCGGCATACTCAAGACACTCCCCCCGCGGGAACAGGATGTGCTTAAAATGCGCTTTGGCCTTGACGACGGCTACTCACTCACGCTGGAAGAAGTGGGGCTGTATTTTAATGTCACACGGGAACGGATCAGGCAGATCGAGGCAAAGGCCCTGCGCCGGCTCAGGCATCCCAAACGGAGCCGCCGGCTCAAGGATTATCTGGATCATTAGCGGCTAGCCTTTTCTGCGATTTTGTTGTATAATCCGCAGGATATAGATAGCGGAATAAAGCTCCTAAGGGGAATTGAAACCATGGAACTAGAAGTATTTGAGAAGATTGAGAAGCTAAAAACTCTGCAGGATATTTTGGCGGAAAAAATTAATCTGGAGCAGGAAATCCAGGAAATTCCGAAACTGCTTGTTACCCAGAAAGAGCTCCTGACACGAATGAAAAAATCGTTTATCGAAAAGAACCAGGAGTACGAGAAGTCAAAAGCCGCGGAAGTGGAATATCGCAATTCCCTGGCCGATGCGGAATCCAAGATTGAAAAAGCCGAGCGGAACATGGAATTGATCAGCACTCAGCGGGAATATGAGGCCCTAGATAAGGAAAGGGAAGACGCTGAGGACAAGGCAAAAGATTTTCGGACGAAACTTCTTCGGGAAGAACGAATCCTTCTGGATCTTGATGAAAGGATAAAGCAGGATCAGGCCCTTATCGAGCAGCAGGAAAAAGAGCTTGAAGATGGACGGAGAAATATCGAAGAAGAGGTTTCCTCGAAAAAAGCCCAAATGGCCGTTCTTTCGGAGCAGGAACAATCCCTTGCCCCGGATCTCGATCCGGAAGTGCTTTTCAAATTTGATCGTACCATACGCAAAAAGATGCGGGGTATTGTCGCCATAAAGGGCGGGGTCTGTATGGGCTGCCATATGATACTTCCTGCCCAATTCGCCAACACTGTGCGCCAGGGCCAGGAGATCGTATTCTGCCCCTATTGCTCCAGAATCCTCTTTTACGAAGAATCCGAACAGGGCGAGGAAGATTTCTTCCACGACGAAGATTCCGGCAGCCTTTCGGATTTGGAAGATATGGAAGACGATGAATATGAAGATGAAGAAGAGGAAGAAGACGACAAACCGCACAACGACTACGATGAGTAAATAGTTACGATGAACCAGGATGCCGCTCTCATTTTCATCCATCTGGATGAAAGCGGGAGAGGAAAGTCCGGGCTCCGCAGGGCATGATGCCGGGTAATACCCGGGAGGAAAGCCGGGCGGTCTTTCAGGCCGTTTAGGCTTTTCGACAGACAGCGCAACAGAAAGTATACCGCCTGGCAGATTTCAGGCTCATTGAGCGGGCAGTCTGCACGGTAAGGGTGAAAGGGCGGGGTAAGAGCCCACCACGGTACCGGCAACAGTACCGAAGGTATTTTTCGGCTTTGGCTGAAAAATATCCGGCAAACCTCATCAGGAGCAAAGTCAAGCAGCGGCAGGGCGGCCCGTCCCATGCCGCGGGTAGGCTGCACGGAGGCCGGCTGAGAGGTCGGCCCAAGATAGATGGCACTCCGCGCCAATCCCAGGCGATTGGTGACAGAACCCGGCTTATGGTTCATCGTTTTTTGACAAGTTGACTTTTTTAGTAAAATGAATATTATATATAAGTATGTTTTCCAAGCGTTCAGTTCCTTCCTACAAAGCCGGTGTGAGACGGAAACAGCTATTCCAAAATGTGCTCCTGGCGGCTATCGTCCTCATCTTCATTTCCCTTTTGCCGGTAATCTATCTGCGGTTAAGGGATAGGAGCGGCAATGAACGCAGGGAACTTCAGGCGCTTTTTGAATCCAGCGCGTTTGAGAGATCGTTTGCCCAAAGCAGGGAAATGCTTCAGGAGCGTCCCCTTGATTTCTTTTTGTTGACCATTAACGGCTTTTCAGCCTATCAGCTTGCCATGGCCCAGATAAACAGTTTTGACACCATTTCGTACATCAACAACAGTATCTGGTCTCTGCGAACGGCCATGCTCCAGAGGGAGGGGGCCGCCGACGGAAGAATCTTTTATGTTTTGGGAAAGGCCTATTATCACAAGGGGCCGGCTTATGCGGATTTGGCGGTGCGCTACCTTGGAAAAGCCAGGGCCGCCGGATTTTTGGCCCCCGATATTCCCGAATACCTGGGGCTGGCGTACGCGGCGCTTAGGGATTTTCGCTCAAGCGTGAATGCATTCAGCCTGGCTCTTACGGGGGAGGGCAGCGGCCCTTCAGATGTGCTGTACCTTTCCATTGCCCGTTCATACCTTGGCCTTAACGAGTTTGATTCAGCCAAAGCCAAGCTTGGGCGCAGTATTGAAATATCCAGAGATTCAAGGACAAGGACTACCGCCCGTCTGCTTTTGGGCGATATACTGTACCAGGTTGGGGATATTGCCGGTGCGGAAGCGGAATTTTTAAAAATAATAGAAGAAACCGGCGAAAACGCCGAAGCATACTATCAACTTGGGGTATTGTATGCTTCTGTGGGAGACATAACCCGTGCCCGCGCGGAATGGCGCCGGGCGCTTAGAATAGATCCTGCTCATAGGTCGGCACGCAGCCGCTTAATGTAAAAAGAGACAGGAATTTTTTGGAGGAAGTATGTTCGGACGAGGTTCATCGGCTATCGGGATTGATTTAGGAACCTGTAATACTCTCGTTTATATATCAGGAAGAGGCATTGTAATCAATGAGCCTTCGGTAGTAGCTGTAGAGAAAGGGACGAATAAAGTTGTGGCTGTGGGGGCGGAAGCGAAAAAAATGCTTTTTAAAACCCCCGGTTCCATCCACGCTATCCGGCCTTTGCGGGGCGGGGTTATCGCGGATTTGGAATCCACGGAAAAACTGATCCGCCATTTTATATCCAGGGCTTTGCCGCGTTACCGGCTTTTCAAGCCCCGTATGGTTTTCGGGATACCTTCCAGCATTACCGAGGTGGAGCGCCGCGCTGTAGAAGAATGTGCCTACAAAGCCGGGGCCAGGGATGTCGTTGTAATCCCTGAGAGCCTTGCCGCCGCCATAGGGGCGGAAATTCCCATTCAGGAACCGGCCGGACACATGGTCTGCGACATAGGCGGCGGTACATCGGAGATTTCTGTCATCAGTTTGGGGGATATGGTTGTAACCAACGCCATTCGGACAGCCGGGGATGATTTTGACGATGCCATCATCAAATATGTCAGAAGCGAACTGAACCTTATAATTGGGGGAGGAGCTGCGGAACGGCTTAAAATCGAAATCGGCAACGCGTTTCCGGATAAAACCATTGAAAAGGTAGAAGTCAAGGGAACTGATGCCGGTAACGGCCTGCCCCGGCGTCTGGAAATAGATTCTGAGCAAATCCGGGAAGCACTGAAAGTGCCGGTGTTCAAAATCATAGACGAGGTAAAATCCATTTTGGGTAAAACCCCGCCGGAATTGGCCGCGGATATTGTGGAGCGGGGTATTGTTATGACCGGGGGCGGTTCGCTCCTTAAGGGACTGCCCAAGCTTATTTCCAAGGAAACAGGCGTGTCTGTTATTGTCGCCCAAAGCCCGCTGGACTGTGTTGCCCTGGGGGCCGGAAAGTATTACGAGAGCAAGGGGCTTGAAAATGCCCAAAATATCTACGACAATTTAAATAACTAGGTTTTTAATAGCTAGAGGAAGGCATGAAGGTAGGCGGGGAAAAAACTCAAAGGGGCCGGCGTGGGCTTGAATTATATGTTTTTGTTATTCTCGCCCTTGTTTCTTTTTTAACGCTTTTCTTTTCTTCCCGTGCCGCGCTTGTGGAATTCAAAAGTTTCGGGCTTACCATGTTTTCAGGGCTCAGGGGCGGGATTCACGAGGTTTCTTCCGCCGTGTCCAACACGGTTTTGTCGATTCAGGAGTTAAGTTCCCTCAGAAGGGAACATACCGAACTTCTGGAGCGCATTGCCCGCTATGAGCAGCTTGAGCGGACTTCCGCTGAAATACGCCAGGAAAATGTCCGCCTCAGGGAGCAATTGGGGTTTTCGCAAAGTCTGCGCCACCAGCACATACCGGCACGGCTTATAGGCCGCGATCCAAGCAATGTATTTTCTGCTTTTGTGATAAATCAGGGAACGCGGGCAGGGGTGGCGGTTAATATGCCGGTTATCGCTTTTCATGGCGGGACTCAGGGACTGGTGGGCAAGGTTATACACAGCGGGGCTTTTGAGAGCCTTGTTATGCCCCTGTATGATGTCAGGTGTTTTGTGGCGTCCCGGCTCGCCGAATCCCGTTATGAGGGAATTGTGGAAGGGCGGGGAAGTCCCCGGCATCCCCTTTTAATGCGGTATATCGTAAGCCGGGCCAGGAATGAAATCAATATTGGCGATATGGTGATGACCAGCGGTATGGGAGGAGTATATCCGGCAGGGATAAATATAGGCCGGGTAAGTCGGATCAATTTTCAGGAAACCGAACTTTCAATGGAAGTGGAACTGGAGCCTGTCATAGACTTTTTTCGCCTGGAATATGTTTTTGTAATTCATTCCATTGAGATCGGGGACATTGATGGCTAAAAAAGTCATCTGGGGGCTGGTTTTTATCCTCATAGCCGTTCTGCTCCAGTCCACGATTCTTTCCCGTTTGGTGTTCTATATTCGTGTCGTGCCTGACATCGCCCTTGTCATTCTGGTTTTTAGCGCATACCTGAACGGAACCATGACCGGGCAGCTCACCGGTTTTTTCTCAGGCTTTCTCCTGGATTTTCTTTCTGCCGCGCCCTTGGGATTCCACGCTTTTGTCCGCACCCTTATTGGGGGCCTGACCGGATTTATAAAGGGCACTTTTTTCCTTGATTTTTTCTTTCTGCCCATGGCCCTTTGCGCCGGGGCAACCGCTTTTAAGGCTTTGATTTATTTTTTGCTCCACCTGGTTTTGGCTGGAGCTGTTCCGTTGTATAATGTTTTTGGACTTTATTTTTGGATAGAGATGGGGCTTAATACGCTTTTGGCACCGTTTCTTTTTGCTTTTCTTAAACTGTTTAGCTCACTTTTAGTGGGGCAAGGGGGGAATGTCTAATGGCTTCTGAAAGAGATCAACGCAGTGAATCCCGAATCATTGTTTTGCGCGTTATTTTTATTGCTGTATTTGTTCTTTACGCGGTACGGCTTTTTGGCATGCAGGTTGTAAGGGGAGATGTGTACCGCGCGCGCGCGCAAAGTATTGCCCGGCAAACCATCGTCATTCCGGCTCAACGGGGGGAAATCTTTGACCGCAACTTTGACCAGCCCCTTGTAACAAACGCGAAATCCTTCGTGGTCAGCGTGACGCCTGCCGAAGTGCCCCGCGCGGAAATGCCGGAACTCATTGACCGCCTCTCCGAAATCCTTGGCCTCCAGCGCACCCACATTGAAAGAAGGCTGCCCCGCTCGGTTTTTCACCTTTACCAGCCTGTAGAAATCGCGGCCAATGTTCCCTTCAATACGATAGCGGTCTTGTCTGAACAGTTGACCTCCCTGCCCGGTGTTTCATGGAACTCTCGCCCTGTGCGCAGTTACCCTGAACTTGGCAGCCTTTCCCATATCATAGGTTATGTGGGGCATATCACGAGGGAAGAACTTCCGGTGCTCTTTAACCTGGGGTATCATCCGGGTGATATAATCGGGCGCGACGGCATTGAACGCCAGTACGACACTCTGCTGCGCGGAAGGGAAGGCCGGGAGACCCGAACGGTTGACGCGCGGGGAAGAATTGTAGCGGGAAGCGACATTGCTACCCGCATCGCTCCGGAGATGGGCAGGAACCTCGTTCTTACCATAGACCGGAGGATTCAGACCCTGGCGGAAAGGGCCCTGGGTAACAGGATTGGATCGGTGGTGGTGCTGCGTCCCACAACCGGGGAAGTTCTTGCCATGGTTTCCTATCCCTGGTTTGATCCCAATATTTTTAACAATCCGGATATGGAAGCGGAATTTCAGGCCCTTCTAAACGATCCCAACAGGCCCCTTCTTAACCGGGCTATTCAGGCTGCTTATCCTCCAGCATCATCGTTCAAGGTTGCGATGTCAGCCGCTATTCTTGCTGAAAACTCTTTCCCGCCGGAACTGACCATAGACTGCCGGGGGGAGATATCCATAGGCGACAGGATTTTGCGCTGCCATGTCCGCCGCCCCGGTCATGGCAGGCTTAATCTCCAGCAGGCGCTGGCCCAGTCGTGTAACATTTTTTACGGCATTGTAGTCCGGGATCATTTGCGGGTGGAAAATATGGTCTACCACACAAAAGATTTTGGTTTTGGACGGCTGACAGGCATTGACCTGCCCGGAGAAGTAAGCGGTTTTGTTCCCACTCCCCAGTGGATGGAACGGCGCTTCCAGCGCTGGATGGGCGGGGATACCATTAATATGTCCATCGGCCAGGGTTATACTCTGGTCACCCCTCTGCAAATGGCCAATATGATAGCAATGGTCGTCAATGACGGGGTTATCTATACACCCCACGTGCTCAAGGAAGTCCGGGACCCCCGGACAGGGGCGGTGGAACAGCGGGTAACTCCCAGCGTTCTGCACAGAAGCAATACGTCCCCGGAAGTATTTGCCCAGGTGCGCCGGGATATGCGGACTGTTATCACGGAAGGGACTGCCCGGTATCCTCTGAACCTCCGGTCGGTGCAAATCGCGGGAAAAACCGGAACCGCCGAAGTTGGCGGCTTCCATGACAGATGGCATTCGTGGTTTGCCGCCTATGCGCCCCACCAGGCTCCAAATCCCGATGACAAGATAGTCGTTGCGGTAATTGTTGAGGCGGCAAACGAATGGGAATGGTGGTCGCCCTTCGCTTCCGCCATTATATTCCAGGGCATTTTCGCCAATCAAACTTTTGAAGAAGCGGTACGCACACTGGGGATTCCTGAACATCGCCGCTGGGCCAGAGGCTGACGTTTAACGCTTCACAGGGGATATATGCGCCTTCGTGATATTCTTGAGATTGATTTTTTCCTTCTCCTTTCCGCGTTTGTCCTTGTGATAGTTGGGATACTTTTCATTTACTCTTCCGCGATGACTCCCGCCGGCACACTTCTTTCCAACGAGTACCGCCGGCAGATGATTTGGGCTTCGGCGGGCCTGGTTATCGCGCTGGTCATGGCGATGTTCAATTACCGGCGTATCTACGATTTTACCATATATCTGTACCTTGGAACGCTCATTTTGCTTATGTACACCCTTGTGCTCGGCTGGGCGGGCCAGGGAACCCGGTGGCTGAGGATTGGCGGCATTGCCTTTCAGGTTTCGGAGTTTGCAAAAATTACCACCATTGTTTTTTTGGCCTGGTTTCTGGACATTACCAAGCGGAACCGGAGGACATTTATCCGCTTCATTGTCTCCTGCATGATCGTGCTGGTTCCGATGATGATGATCCTCGTTCAGCCTGATTTGGGAACGGCCCTTGTCTATATTCCCATACTTTTGGGCATGACTTTTATTGCGGGAATTTCCCTTAAATATGTTGTTTTCCTTGGACTCACCATTGCCCTTGCGGGGATGTTTTTGGTTCTGCCCCTCTGGCAGACATTCATTGCAAATAACGCTTACCCCGCCCTGATGCTGCTCGTTGACATGCGCTTTGTGATTGCCGCATGCCTGGTGCTGTCCCTGATTGCGCTTATCAGCTGGTTTGGTTTTCTTCGCTTTCACAAGCCGCACTTTTTTTGGATATGCTATATCGCCGGAATATTTACCTTTTCTCTGGGCACCTCCTACGCCGCCCAAAGGATACTGAGGGGATATCAGGTTATGCGGCTGATTGTTTTCATGGATCCCAACATAGACCCGCGGGGTTCAGGATGGCACATAATACAGTCCATCACCGCGATAGGTTCGGGGGGATTTTTTGGCAGGGGATACCTTCAGGGAACGCAGAGCCAGTTTCACTTTTTGCCGGAGCAAAGCACCGACTTTATTTTTGCCATTCTCTCTGAGGAATGGGGATTTATCGGCGGGATTTCAGTATTCATACTGTTTATGATTATCAGCCTCAGGCTCATCAGAATCATGAGGATTACAACCGATACGTTTGGCGCGAATATCGTGGCCGGCCTGGTTTCAATGTTCGCGTTTCATTTTTTTATTAACGTAGGAATGACCATGGGGATCATGCCCATTACCGGCATCCCGCTGTTGTTTGTATCGTACGGCGGTTCAGCGCTGATTTCCGCCATGATAGGGATAGGGCTGGCCTTGAGCGTTCACGTAAGAAGGTATCAGCGTTAGGGGCTATGGGAGTTCACTATATCGATCCCCTTAACGATTTTAATGCCTCCCTCCTGGATGTTGAAAAACCGGCCCGCTATGTCGGCGGTGAATACGGCCGCCTGTGTACACGAGCCGGGGAGGGCGCGCTAAAAACCGTTATCGCCTTTCCTGACCTTTACGAGATTGGCATGTCAAACCAGGCGCTGCGCATCCTGTACAACCGCCTTAACCGCATGGACGGCATTTCCTGCGACCGTGCTTTTGCCCCTGCCCCCGACTTTGAGGCGCTTTTGAAAAGCCGCTCCCTCCCCCTGTACGGCCTTGATACGGGAATAAGCCTTAAGGACACAGACCTTCTTATGTTCACGCTTGGTTATGAGCTGGGAATGAGCGGGGTGTTTACCATGCTCGATATTTCAGGCATTCCCCTTCGCAGCGCTGCGCGGCAGGAGAACGACCCTATAGTGATAATGGGCGGCCCCTGTGTTTCAAACCCGCTGCCGTACTCTGACTTTATCGACGCGTTTTGGATAGGGGAGGCTGAAGGCGGTTTTTTTGAACTTGTGCAATCCCTTGCGGAAATAAAAAAGTCAGGTGCGAAAAGGCCTGAACTTTTGCGGCGGCTTTTGGAGCATCCGTCGGTATGGGCGAAGGGGAAGGGGAGGGCGCTGCGGGCGATAGACGGGGGCTTTGCCGTGCGGAAAAGCGAGCCCGCGATTTTCCCTGTTCCAAGCATGAAGGTGGTTCACCAGCACGGCTCTGTGGAAATAATGCGGGGCTGCCCGAACGGCTGCCGCTTTTGCCACGCGGGCTGCTGGTACAGGCCCATGCGCCAGAAGGACGCGAAGGCTGTCGAAGATGAAGCCGGCGCGTTTGTCCGCCTTGGGGGTTACCGCGAGATAAGCCTTTCCTCCCTTTCCTCTGGGGATTACCGGCATGTGGACAGCCTCATTGAAAACCTGAACAGCAAATTCCGCGGGCAGCGCGTTTCCTTCCAGCTTCCTTCCCTGCGGGTCTCCGGGTTTTCCCTGAACCTTTTGGAAAAAATTTCTGAAGTACGAAAGAGCGGCCTTACGTTCGCGGTTGAAACCCCGGCGGATTTTGGGCAGATGGCGCTTAACAAAAAAGTCTCCGGGGAAGATGTCGTTTCCATACTCAGGGAAGCCAAACGCCGGGGATGGAAGGCGGCGAAGTTCTACTTCATGATTGGGCTGCCCCTTGACGCCGGAGCGCTTACACACGAGGAAGAAGAAATTGCAGCCTTTGTTGAAAGAACCGCCAGGCAGACAGGGATGCGTTTTAATATCAACGTGGGAACCTTTGTTCCCAAACCGCACACATCGTTTCAGTGGGCCGCTCAGTTAAGCCGGGAAGAGGCGGAAAAAAAGCTCAACTTTTTGCGGGCCAGGCTTAAACCCCAGGGGCACAAGGTGGGGATACAAGACCCCCTGATTTCCGTCATTGAAGGCATAGCGAGCCGGGGGGATGAAAGGGCAGGGGAGTTTTTTGAGGAAGCTTACCGCTTGGGGTGCAGGCTTGATTCCTGGAGCGAGTATTTAAAACGGGATGTGTGGGAAGCGTTAGTTGAAAGGAACAGCGCTTTGGTAAAAGAAATTTTATGCGAAAAGGATACCGCGCTCCCCTTGCCCTGGTCGTGCATACATTCGGGAATGAGCGGGAAGTATCTGCAAAACGAGCTTGAAAAATCCCGCGCCGGCGAAATTACTTCACCCTGTACACAAAATTGCACAAACCCTTGCGGCATCTGCGGGCCGCGCAAAGACAGTGATTCAATTGAAATAGTGCAAAATATTAGACAGGATAAGGTTGATTCTCAAGTCCCGGCGTCGGTTGATGCGCTGAAAAAGCCGGATCCCGCTACGTATCGGATACTTTTTTCGTTTGAAAAGCAGAGAAGTGCTGTTTTTCAGCCGCACCTGGGCCTTTTGGAAATTTTCGCCATGGCCTTTGTGCGGGCGCAGATACCTGTTCTTTACTCCCAGGGGTTTAATCCCCTTCCCCGGCTGGATATTGCTTCGCCGCTTTCTTTGGGCATAAGCGCCAGGGGCGAAATAGCCACAATAGACACAGAGGGATATTGTGCGGCTGAAACATTCCGGGAAAGCCTTAACGCATTCCTGCCGGAAGGGCTTTCTGTTGCCCAGGCCATGAATGTGCTTATTCCGTCAGGCGAAAAAAAGCACTCCGTTTCGTCCCTGCTGTGGGGCTACGCATACACGGGGAAAGACGGGAAGGTCGACATGGTTAAAGCGGGTGAGGAAAAGGCGTACCGCGCGTCCCGGCCGGGTGAAAGCGTGTACGGCCTGGAACGGCTTTCCGTGCTTGCCCGGCCTTCCAAGGCTCCCGCTGAGGCAGGCGCTTCCTACTTTGAGGTTTACCGAAAGATTTACCCGCTATAGGCATATTATGAAAATAGATTATTTCATCAGTTCCTGGCTCTGCCGTACTATTTCGGCGGCGGTCAGGCGGAACCTTTCCAGAAGGTAATCCTGGGTTCCCACTTCGCCGAATTCGTCCTGAACGCCGACTATCGCGAGGGGGGTAGGCCGTTCCCTGGAGCATAGTTCGGCCACGGCGCTGCCCAGGCCGCAGGCCGCCTGGTGGTTTTCCGCGGTAACAAGCCGCCCGGTTTTGGCGGCATAGTCCAGGATCAATTCCCTGTCCAGCGGTTTTACGGAAAGGGCATCAATAACCGCCGCGCTGACGCCCTGTTCTTCCAGGGACTGGGCGGCTTTCAGGGCCTCGCGCACCATGACAACGCCCAGGGCAATAATCGCAATGTCTTTGCCGTCTTTCAGCACCTTGCCCTTGCCCATTGAAAAGCTTTCCCCGCTCTCATAGATCACCGGGGCGGGTTTGCGCTGGAGACGCATATACGTGCAGCCCTGATGGGCCGCGCTGGCTTCAACCAGTTTTTCCAGGGAAACAGGATCAGAGGGTTCCATGATCCAGAGGTTGGGGATAAGGCGCATCATGCCGATGTCTTCAAAGGGCATGTGGGTGCCGCCGTTAAAGGCCGCGGTAACGCCGGGATCTGTGCCGGCCAGTTTTACGTTTAACTGCGCGTAATTGGCGGAGAGGAAAAACTGATCAAAAGCCCGGCGGGAGGCAAAACAGCCAAAGGTCGCCGCAAAGGGGATTTTGCCCGCGGCGGAGAGCCCTGAGGCAACGCCTACCAGGTTGGCTTCGGCAACGCCCACGTCAATCGCCCGGTCAGGGTAGGCCGCCTTGAACGGCATAGTTCCTGAGGCCCTCATCAGATCCGCTTCCACTACAAAGATACGTGTGTCTTTTTCCGCCAGCCGCATCAGGGTCTCGCAGTAAACGGCGCGCATTTCTTTATCAGGCATTTTAGTTTCCTCCCAAAGCGGCGATAGCCTGTTCGGCCATTTCCATTGTTACCGGCATATTGTGGTTTTCCACTTTGCCTTCGCAGAACGCGGCCCCTTTGCCTTTGATCGTATCAAGTATAATCATGGAAGGTTTTGATTCCTGGGAACGGGCGTTACGTACGGCCTGGTGCATGGCCGCAAGATCGTGACCGTCACAGCGCTGCACATACCAGCCAAAACTGTTCCACTTGGCTTCAATATCTTCAATGTTCATGATCTGTTCCGTAAGCCCGTCTATCTGCATCTTGTTGCAGTCCGTAAAAGCTATCAGGTTGGAAAGGCGGTAGTGGGCACCGAACATGGCCGCTTCCCATACCTGACCCTCATCGCTTTCCCCATCCCCGATAATGCAGAAAATCTTGACAGCGGAGCCGTCAACCTTTCTGCCCAGGGCAAAGCCGCATGCGGCGGAAAGGCCCTGACCAAGCGAGCCGGTTGTCATGTCGATACCGGGGGTTTTGTTCCGGTCGCAGTGGCTGGGAAGGCGACTTCCCCCCTTGTTAAGGGTGTCCAGCCAATCAAGGGGGAAAAAGCCCTTGAGGGCCAGCGTGGCGTATAACGCCGGGCCCGCATGCCCTTTTGAGAGTACCAAAATATCCCGGTTAAGGTCGCCGGGATTTTTCGGATCGTAGTTCATTTCAAAGCCGTAAAGAAGCGCCAGAATTTCCACTATGGAAAGCGCGCCGCCTATATGTCCGACCCCCAGCCTGCCAATGGTATACAGCGTTTTCTTGCGTATCTCCGCGGCAAAAGCGTTAAGGTCGTTCAGGGTTTTTTCATCCATCACAGTCCCCTTGCAATTGTTTTTTTATGCAAGCAAATGATCTTACAGGTTGCACTTTTTGTCAAGAGAAGCTCCCGGTCATTGTCAATTGTTCACGGTTCATTCTATAATAATATCATGGGCGTGAACAGGCGGGCTTTGATAGCCATGTCCGGCGGGGTGGACAGCGCGGTGGCGGCAACCCTCATGCGGGAATCAGGCTATGAATGTATCGGGGCGACCATGAAGCTCGTTAATTCAGGCGGCAGCAAATGCTGTTCCCTGGAAGACATAAACGATGCCCGTGCCGCCGCGTGGAAACTGGGAATCCCCCATTATGTGTTAAACTGTACGGACGAGTTTACCCGCCATGTTATCACTCCTTTTGTCGACAGCTACCTGAAAGGCGAAACGCCCAATCCCTGCATCGAATGTAACCGTCATCTGAAATTCATCCTTTTGCTCCGCCGCGCCGCGGAACTGGAAGCGGAAAAACTGGTTACCGGTCATTACGCCCGCATAGAGCAGTCGGGGGAGCGCTGGCTTTTGCGGAAGGGTCTTGACGCGCACAAAGACCAGAGTTATGTGCTGTACATGATGAACCAGCAGGCGCTTGCCTCTACGGTTTTCCCGCTGGGGGGGCTGACCAAGGCGGAGGTGCGCCAACGCGCGGCGGACGGGGGGCTTGCCAACGCCGAAAAAAAAGAAAGCCAGGATATCTGCTTTGTGGATAACGGGGATTACGCGGCCTTCATCGAAGGTTTCACAGGAAAGCCAAGCCCCGAAGGGGAGATCACCGACACCGAAGGAAAGGTACTTGGCCGCCACAGGGGGCTTATCCGCTACACCCTGGGCCAGCGCCGGGGTACGGGCGTGGCCTGTAACACGCCGGTGTATGTCGCGGCAAAAGACACCGTTTCCAATACGCTTGTGGTGGGCGGCGAGTCATCGCTGTATTCCAGGAGTTTCACCGCCGTGGGGATAAACCTTATCACCTGCGCCACGTTTTGCAGACCTGAGCGCCTTAAAGTAAAAGTGCGCTATTTACAGAACGAGCAATGGGCGCAGGTGGAACAAACAGGCGATGATGAGGTCAGGGTTGTTTTTGACGAGCCGCAGCGGGCGGTCAGCCCCGGTCAGGCGGCGGTGTTCTATGACGGCGATTATGTTGCCGGCGGCGGAACGATCAGGGACGTGCGGTAGCGGGTACGTCAAAAGCCCGTGCCCCAGGCGGATTCTGTCCCGCGCCGCGTTAAAGGCACCCAGGCAATCCGTGTCGTGGAACACGATGTTTTTGCCCGGGCACCTTCTTGCGCACCAGAGGGTTGTTTGTTATTATCAGCCGCTACACCCTAAACCGGGCGACAGCCTGTGCCAGCGTAGCGATATTTTCCTGCGTTCTGCCGGCAAGTTCGTTGACAGCGTTCACCGCCTTGTTTACCTGCTCCGCGCCGACCGCCATCTCGTTCATGCCGCTTGTTATTTCCTGCGTCACCCTTTCCAGGTTTTTACTTTCGTTTATGACTTCCTTGCTGCCCTCAAGCATTTCTACCGACTCGCCTTTTACCTGCTGTGTTATTTCGCCTACTATCCCGGAAGCCTCCAGAACCTCTTTGCTTCCCTGGCTCTGTTCTTCCATAGCGTTGCGGATAACACCTTCCTGCTGCGCGACAGTATGAACCCCTTCGTCTATGGCCTCAAACTTGTTCAGCACATTGTCGGTGGAGCGGGTGATTTTGCTCATGGATCCCGTAATCTTTTTTAAGACGGAGCCGATGGTCTTTGACTGCTCGCCGGAAGATTCGGCAAGTTTGCGTATCTCATCGGCGACAACGGCAAAGCCCCGCCCCGCATCCCCCGCGTGCGCCGCCTCGATTGCAGCGTTCATGGAAAGCAGATTCGTCTGGCTGGCTATATTTTCCATAACGGAGTTTATCTCCATAAGGCTTTCGGACTCGCGGGCGATTTCCTGAATGTCTTCCGCCACTTCCTGAAGGCTCGTCCTGCCTGTCTCCGAAGATTCCTTGAGCGCCTCCACACTGGCGGCGTTTCTGGAAAGTGTTGCGGTAACGGACTGGATGTTGGCCATTACCTGTTCCAGGGCGGAGGCAGCCTGGGCTACGGCCCCGGTCTGGCGCTCAACATTGTTGTTGAGTTTATTGATATTGACGGTAACCTGTTCCATCGTGGCGTTCGTCTGGGTGACACTGGCGCTCTGGTTCAGCACCCTGCCCTTGGTACTCTGAATGTTGGCGGCAATCTCGTTCATTGCCGAGGCTGTTTCCGTCATGTTGCTGGCAAGGTCGTTGCCTATTTCGGAAAGGGTACCCGCCTGGTCTTTGACCAGAGCGATCATTTTCCCCAGTTCTTCCATTGTTTTGTTAAAGGAGCGGGAAGCCCTGGCTATTTCATCATCGCCGCGTTCCGGAAGCCTTCTTGTCAAATCGCCTTTCGCGCTTTCGTCAAGGGTCACCGTTAAAAGACCGATTGGCTTTACCATGCGGATGATAAAGAGGAGCATCGCAACGGCGATAATCAAAAGGCTTACAATGCCGACGATGATCATGTTCCGCAGCAGCGCGGTGGTGGCGGCATGCGTGTATTCGGTCGGGAAGCCGACATAGAGCATCCCAATCGCGTTTCCGTGCGCATTAAGCAGCGGGGTAAAATAGCCGTAATACCTGTTGCCGTCAGGCATCACCTGCTCTACAGTGTGCGTCTGCCGCTGGTTCTGCACCACATCCATAATGTGCTCATCTTCCAGGTATGTGCCGATAGCGCGCTCGCCTGAGGCATCCCTGAACGTAGTCGCGATACGCCTGTTACCCGCATATATGCTGACTTGCGCGCTGAATGTTTCGGCAAAGTAGTCCACAAAAGCATCGCCGTGCAAAAAAATGTTGGCACCAAGCGCGCCAATAATTTGACCATCGTATATTACAGGCACGGTAGCATTAAGCCCCATAGGCAATGTAGCAGTGGAGTTAAAAGAGACATTTGCCGTACCCTGCATAGCGAGGATACCAACAGGAGCATGATCCGGTTCCGTGTCGTAAGAGTCCCGAAGGTGCGACCTGACAATAATAGTGCGTGTGGCGTCGCGGACAGCAAAGTTGTTGACACCCATGTCAACCGCAAGGGCATTAAAGTATCCGAACATGGACAGCCTTGCTTCTGCCCTGTCAATGCCGGCGTTCCACTGATTCAGGCCGGACAAAATTTCATGAGTGCTGGCGGCAGTACGCGCTATGAGCATTACCTGTTCTTCAAAAGCGCTGAAACGGGAAACAACGGCATTGCTCATTACGGCGACGCGGTCTTGCGTCAAATTCTCAACCAGCGAATTGGTCTGCACAACCACCAAAATAACAATGAGAACAACCACTGCGACCAGAGCGCTGATGATAGGGACAATTAGCTTACTTTTTAAAGTTTTAAACATACTTTCTCTCCTTAGTCAATGGAATAAATTGGATAAATTTAACATATTTTAGATTTTTTTGCAAGAAAAAAATGCACGATTACACGTAGACGCATGAAGCTCACGGTAGAAGAATTTTACCACGAACGCGCACCTTTGGTGCTGCCACAAACGTCACGAACCTGTAGTCAGAAAACCCTCGCTTTCCACACTTAAAATACCAAAATCCGCAGAATTTGAAGGTTCATACGCATAATTCTATCCTTCGTGGTGGTTTGTGAGGTTCGTGGTAAAAAAATTCCAATTATCTTGCGGGACTATCAGGGGCGTGCGGCAGAACGTCCGCCGTTTACGGTTTGTCAAAAATGAGGCTGTAGTCGATTAACTGGAAGTCCTCCCGTATTGTATCGCTCCATTCCTTTTTTATGCTTGCCTTTAGTTTTACGCAGGTCTGTATGCTTTCTTCGATAAGCGAAAGCCCCTTTTCATCAAGCGGGCCTTTTTCAGATGTCACGATAACGGTTTTATACGGCGTCTCGCCGGGTTTGACGCTGCCGGACAGCGGGTGCGTCAAAAGCCCGTGCCCCAGGTGTATTCTGTCCCGCGCGGCCCTGAAGACGCCCAGGCAGTCTGTGTCGTGGAACTCAATGTTTTGCCCGGGGGCCTTGTCGCGCACCAGGGGGTTGTTTGTTATAACTATCTGCATAGGGATTTACCGATATACTACTACTGCTTTGACAGAACGGCAATAGCATACTACAATACCTTACAATGCCTGATATAAACATCTTACTGCGTTCCATTCCGCCAATGGACGAACTCTTAAACTCCCCCTGGGCTGCCGAATATTCAGGCTCCCTGGGAAGGGATTACGTGAAAAAAACGATAGCGGAAACCCTGGACGCTCTCAGGCGCGAACTAAGTGACGGAAAGCATGACATCCCCGCTGCCAACGCGAAAGCCGCGTTGGGTGAGCTGGCCGCATCCCGCGCGGCGGCTTTACTGCGCCGTAAATCCTCCAGCAGCCTGCGGCGTGTTGTCAACGCCACGGGGGTTGTCATTCACACAAACCTTGGCCGCGCCCCGCTGGCGGAGGAGGCTGTAAAAGCGGTCTGCGCCGTCGCGGGGGCATACAGCACCCTGGAGTATTCCCCGGAGAAAGGCGGGCGCGGCGGGCGCAACGCGCACATTGAATGGCTTATTTGCCACATAACGGGAGCCGAGGCCGCGCTTGTGGTCAACAATAACGCCGCCGCCGTGCTTTTGGCGCTTTCGGCGACTGCCGCCGGACGGGAAGTTATCGTCTCCAACGGCGAACTTGTCGAAATCGGGGATTCGTTCAGGATTCCCGACATACTTTCTTTTTCCGGGGCGGATATGGTGGCGGTCGGCTGCACAAACTCAACGCGCATCGCCGATTACCGCAAGGCCGTCACGGAAAAAACAGCAGTGCTGCTGAAAGTGCACCCATCAAACTACCGTATCGAAGGCTTTACCGCCTCCACAAGCCGGGAAGAACTGGCCGAACTGGCGTCTTCCCGCGGCCTTGTGTTCATGGAAGACCTTGGCTCAGGGCTTTTGTGCAGCCTTGACCTTC
>Ga0209755_10003163_pt1 | contig 21046 bp, 15 predicted proteins | sample TergutCo191P1_FD_187301 | JGI IMG/M metagenome (GOLD analysis project Ga0209755, IMG submission 187301) | Cornitermes sp. P1 segment gut microbial communities from Petit-Saut dam, French Guiana - Co191P1 (SPAdes) (version 2) | ecosystem: Host-associated > Arthropoda: Insects > Digestive system...
GTGGGAACATAAACCCTGTGGTTGAATTCAAGGACTTCAACAAAGCCCTCTCTGCCTGAGACATTCACCGAGCCGGGAATGCCGTCTATCTTCATATACGCTGGAATAGCCATAAAAGCCTCCGGTTAACTGTGGGGGCTTATTGTTCGGGCTAAGGGGAATATAGAAAATGTCTGTTTAAGCAATAGGCGTTCCGGTTGTTTCCGTCAAGTGCTTGAAGTCTGCAAGGAGCTGCTTGAATACGGGGCCAACTTTTCCATCACCTATTGTGCGAGCGTCAAGGCTTATCACCGGAATCATTTCGGCGGCAGTGCCTGTTAGCCAACATTCATCGGCAGTCCAAATGTCAAAACGGCTTATAAGGCATGAAACTACTTCAAAACCTCTTTTGACTGCGAGATCAGAAACCGCAGATGCTGTTATTCCGTCAAGCGAACCGCTTTGCACGGAAGGCGTGTAGATTTTCCCTCTGCGAACTATAAATAGATTATCACCTGTGCATTCGGCAACATAGCCGAGAGGATTCAGCATTAAAGCTTCTTTAACTCCGGCTTGAACAGCTTCTATTTTAGCCATTATGTTGTTCAGGTAATTTAAGGATTTGACCCTCGGGTTGAGGCTCTCGTTATAGTTGCGATGAGTGGCAACCGTTATTATTTTCAAACCGTTATCGTAGTCATACTGAGGATAAAGGGATATCCTGTCTGCTATGCAGATAATGCTTGCTTCTTTGCACAGGTAAGGGTTCAAGCCTAAATCTCCGACTCCGCGGCTGACTATCAAGCGAACATAACCGTCTCTTATGCTGTTTTTTAGGCAAGTTTTGACTACAACGTCTTCCATTTCCTTTTTGGAAATTCCGGGCTCAAGCGCTATGACTTTTGCGCTGTCAAATAGCCTGTCCAAGTGCTCGGTTAAATGAAAGAGCGCGCCATTGTAGGCTCTAATGCCTTCAAAGACGCCGTCTCCGTAAAGGAAACCATGATCAAACACAGAAATTTTAGCGTGTTCTTTCTCGTAAAACTTGCCATCTATATAAACATAAGACATAAGTTATCCGGTGGTTTATTTAACAATCGCTTCTATTTTCTCCTTAAGAGCGTCAGCTTCAAAAGGCTTTACCAGATAATTGCAAGCTCCATTTTGAATGGCCTCAACAATTTTGGTTTTTTCTGCCTCTGATGTCACCATCATCACCGGAATGCCTTTGGTAGCCGGATTGCTTTTGATAGCTTTCAGGCATTCAATGCCGGTCATGTTCGGCATGTTCCAGTCCATAAGCGTTAACTGAACATCCGGATTTTGGCGAAGCTTTTCAAGAGCGTCTGCTCCATCTTCCGCTTCAATCACGTCTGTATAGCCAAGCGCTCCGAGCGTATTCTTTTGAATACGGCGCATTGTGGAAGAATCGTCAACTAATAAAATTTTCATTTTTTTTACCTCACTGAGTTAAACTATTTGTCAACCATGCTGACTTCCATAACAAAGTTTCCGAGCTCGGTATCAAAGGGGATACACATAACCGGAGCCTCTTTTGGCATATCAACTACATGCCCTTGCCCACGCACAATGCTCGGCAAGGATATGGACAGGTGCAATGTTTGCAGGTCTTTTTTCGCAAAACCCGTTATGATGTTGGCTATTTCGCCAATGCAATCTGCAACGCTTGCATTTAATTCCTTTATTTCTTCGCCTAAAAATTTGGAGCAGATTTTTAGAGCTGTGGTTAGAGGGTACGCCATGACAACAGCTCCTCTTATGTCTCCGGAGAGCCCTATAACGCCTGAGATGTCTGCATTGTTAGGTTCTTTGCGCAAGTAAAGCTTACCTGGCGTAACTGTAACACCTACCATAGTTTTGAATGTTTCAATGGTGGACTTTAGGAACGGATTAATGTGTTCTGCTTTCATAAGGGGAAATATAGTAAATATAAAACCGATTTGCAAGGGTTACCATACCCCCTTGACAATTTCACTTATTATTGCTATATTTGTGTTAACTTGTTTATCCGCCCTCATCGTCTAGTGGTAAGGACATGGGACTTTCAATCCCAGAACAGGGGTTCAATTCCCCTTGAGGGTAGTTGCCTAATATAGACCTCCATTTACATACCCTTCATTCGGATGGAACGCTTACGGTAGAGGCTCTTTTAGCTTTAGCTGTATCTAAAGGCGTATCCTGTATTTCAATAACCGACCACGATACATTCGATGCTTATGCCACTGCGCCGGAAATTGCGGAGAGCTTGAGGGTGGAGCTTATATCCGGCATTGAAATCAGCTCGGTTAGCGATGGACGGGACATCCACATTCTGGGTTATTTTTGCGATATTCAAAATGCGGAGTTCTTGGCTGCTCTTGAGGTTCAGCGTGAAAAACGTAAGGGCAGGGTTAGGGAAATCCTTGAAAAATTGCGCAATCTGGGCGTAAATTTGAGCTACGAGCAGGTTCAGCAGCATAATTTGGGAGCCAGCATCAGCAGGCCTCATATAGCTTTAGCTCTGGTTGAGGCCGGATACGTCTATTCTTTTCCGGAGGCTTTTGACCGTTACCTGAAGGAGGGCGCTGCTGCGTACTGCCCGCCAAAGGGCCTTTCTTCCGAAGAGGCTATTTCGCTGATAAAAAAAGCCGGAGGGCTTGCGGTTATGGCCCATCCCGAATACACAAATGCGGATGAGTTGATTCCAAGGCTTGTTGGCTATGGCATTGCGGGCCTTGAAGTTTACAATTATAAAACGACAAAGAGCATAAAGAAGTACGAAAAGATTGCGAAGAAATACGGGCTTGTTGAGACCGGAGGCAGTGATTACCACGGAATAACAGGTTTGTTCGGAGCGCATAATTTGCCGTATTCAATTGTTGAAGAATTAAGGGCTAGGCTAAAGTCCGGCAGCTAGCTATCATAGCTGGCTTCAATGAAAAAATTGCCAATCTCGCTTTCAAAAGGGATGCATATAACAGGCTCTCCTGCCGGAATCCCGCTTTTCTTGTACACGATGCTCGGCAAAGATATGGAGAAGTGTAGCGATTTCAAGTCCTGTTTTGCGAAGCCTGTGATTATGTTGGTTAATTCGCCAATGCAATCCGCAACGCTTGCGTTTAATTCTTTTATATCTTCACCTATGAATCTGGAACAGATTTTTAGAGCCATCTCCGCAGGGTATGCTATTACAAATAAACCTTGTATGTTGCCTGAAATATTTACGATTCCGGAAATATCGGCTTCACAGGCTTCTTTACGCAAGAAAGGTTTGCCGGGCTTAACAGCGACATTAACCATGGTTTTAAATGTTTCTATTGCTGATTTTAGAAACGGATTAATATGTTCCGCTTTCATATAAGTTTAAATATAGGAAATTCATCCTTTATTTCCGGAATCATTTTTTATTTTGCGAACGTTGCGAAAAAAATTTTGCAAAATATCTACGCTTTCTTTTTCCATAAGGCCGCCGGAAACGGAGCAGGCACGTTCGGCAATTGGGCAAGCTCCTGCGGCGGCAAACACAACTCTTGATATGCGGCTATTTTCGATTGCGCCCCAGCACATGGGACATGGTTCAAGCGAGACGTAAAGAGTGGCGCCGTCTAAGCGCCAGTTTTTCAAGCTTTGCCCAGCCTCGTTTATAGCCAGAATTTCCGCATGGGCGGTTGCGCTGCATAGCTCTTCCATTCTGTTTTTTGCTGCCGCGATTTTTTTGCCGTTCAGCTCAATAACCGCTCCTATCGGAGTTTCGCCGCTTGCAGCGGCTTCTTTCGCAAGTTCCAAAGCCAGAGCCATCCATTTGCGTTCTTCGGGGGAAAACATGCGAAGAAGATAGAATTTCTAAGTTCCCCAAGTGTATATATCAATAGGCAAAGCGTCTGAAATTTTGAAAAGCGGCGGAATAGTGGCCATCCCCACGGAAACAGTTTACGGGCTTGCGGGCAATGCATTTGACGAAACAGTTGTTGCTAAGATTTTTGCGGCTAAGGAGAGGCCTTTTTTTGACCCTTTGATTGTACATATAGCGGAGCTTGGTGAGCTTGAGGCTTTGGCGGCGGAGATTCCCGAGAATGCGAAATTGCTGGCAGAGAAATTTTGGCCGGGTCCCTTAACTTTAGTTTTGCCGAAAAAAGAAAAAGTTCCGAATTTGACCACCGGCGGCCTTTCAACTGTTGCGGTTAGAATGCCAAAAAAGCAGATTGCCAGAGACATAATAAAACTTGCCGGGTTTCCACTTGCGGCTCCAAGCGCAAATATGTTTCAGCATTTAAGCCCAACGAGCGCAGAACATGTTCGGGAACAGCTGAACGGGCGAATAGACGGCATTGTTGACGGGGGAGCCTGTGAGGTTGGCATTGAAAGCACTGTTATAGGCTTTGAAGATGAAACACCTGTAATATACAGGCCGGGCGCGATTACGAGCGAGATGACAGGATTAAAAACCGCTATCCGCTCATCTGCTATTCACCTTTCGCCCGGATTGTCGGAAAAGCATTACAGCCCTAATACCAAGCTATGCCTTGGATTGCCAAATGAGGTTCCGCCGAACTCAGGGTTGTTGGCTTTTGGAGATTTGCCTGCGAATTCGGGGAATTTTGCGAAAGTTTTAAATCTTTCGGAAGGCAGCGATTCAACAGAGGCGGCAGCTAATTTATATGGGATGCTGCATGAGCTGGATTCCTTTGGGCTTAGCAAAATATTTGCGATTCCTTTGCCAAAAACCGGATTGGGCAATGCGATAAATGATAGGTTGGCTAGGGCGGGAAGTTAGATGTTTTCTATATTTTCCTCATGCTTAGATTTTTTCTTGTTATACCTTTGTTTGCGCTATCTTGCGAAAAGTCAACTGAAAAACAATTTGCCGAGTCGCCAAAATACTCTTCGTATCAAGATATTCCGGGAGTAACGCAAGAAGATATTTTAGCCGTAGAAGCAATTAAAGAAAAAAGAGAAGTCTTTGTTTACGGGATGCTTGAAAGCATTGAAGCCTTTCAGGCAGAACCCGGGCAGATCAACGGATATGCCGCCTTGTTTTGCGAATATCTTAGCCATTTGTTCGGAGTGCCTTTTAAATTGGAAATTTACGAATGGGATGATTTGCTTGCAGGGCTTGAGAGCGGCAGCATAGATTTCACAGGCGAAATGACAGCTACAGAAGAACGGCGCAACACATATTACATGACAAATGTCATTGCCGAACGTTCCATAAAGTCTTTCCGCATGAAGAACAGCCTGCCCCTCAGTGAAATAGCGGAGCTTCGCCCATTGCGCTATGCAGTTTTAAAAGGCACAACTACGGTCGGCGAAATTTCCAGGTATCTTGATGAAAAAGCTGAAATATTCCTTATTTCCAATGTTACAGAGGCTTATGAGAATCTTAAGAGCAAGCAAATAGATGTTTTTTTTGATGAAAATGTTGCTGAGGCTGTTTTTGATATTCATGGGGATGTGGTAGCCGAGCCCTTTTTTCCTCTAACTTACAGCTCGGTTTCCATGAGCACGCAAAATCTGGAGCTTAAGCCGATTATCTCCGTTGCGCAAAAAATGCTGCAAGCCGATGGCCTTGGCTATTTGACATGGCTGTATAGCAAAGGGTATTTGCAGTATGTTAGGCATAGGCTTTTAATGTATAGCCTTAACGAAGAAGAGCGCGAATATATACGCAAGAATCCGGTTGTGCCTTATTTAATGGAATATGATAATTATCCCATGAGTTTTTACAATAAATATGAAGGGCAGTGGCAGGGAATATTTTTGGATGTGCTGGAAGAGATTGAAGCTCTAACCGGAATTTCCTTTAGGCTGGTTAATAAACCCTACACCGAATGGCCGGATTTGCTTAAAATGCTTGAAGAAGGAAAAGCGTCGGTAATATCCGAGCTAATTTCGTCAAAAGACAGGCAAGGCAACTTTTTATGGCCCAAGACTTCTATTTTGCAGGATAAATACGCTTTAATATCAAATGAGAGCCTTCATGATGTCAACATCAATGAAATTTTGCGCATGAGAGTAGGGTTGATGAGGGGAACGGCGCATGCGGAATTGTTCAAATCCTGGTTTCCGAACCATTCCAAAAGCATTGAGTATGAGAGTACTGTGGCTTCATTTAAGGCTTTGGAAATGAATGAAGTTGATATGGTGATGGCAAGCCAGTATTTGCTGCTCTTTTTAACAAACTATATGGAGATACCCGGCTACAAGATTAACGTTCTCTTTGATCTGCCTTATGAATCATCACTTGGCCTTAATAAGAACGAAGCTATCTTATGTTCCATTATAGACAAAACGCTTGAGCAAATTGACCTCAAGAAAGTTTCCGGAAAGTGGACGCGCAAAACTTTTGATTACAGGACAAAGCTGGCGCAGTCTCGGTTGCCATGGTTTGTTGGCGTATCGGTTTTGCTGTTCTGCGTAATTGTTCTTTTGCTTGTTTTATATAGAAGAATTTTAAGCGAAGAAAAGCGATTGGGGCTTTTGGTGCAGGAGCGTACCGCAGAACTGGATGAACAGCGCAAGCAGCTTGAGCACATAAGCCTTACCGACCAATTGACTAATATACCTAACAGGCGCAATTTTGACTATCATTTAAACTCGGAGTGGCGCAGGGCCATAAGGGAAGGGTTGCACATAAGCCTGCTGATGCTTGATGTTGATAAATTTAAATTTCATAACGATACCTATGGCCATCAAAGGGGAGATGAAGTTTTAAAGGAGGTAGCAAAAAGCATTGAGCAAACTATAAAACGCCCGGGCGATCTTGTTGCTCGCTGGGGCGGCGAAGAGTTTGCCGTATTGTTGCCAAATACTCACGCCAAAGGAGCTTTGGAGATAGCCGAAGCCATACACGCAAACGTTGGAAGAACAACCGAGGTTACCGTGAGCGTTGGCGTTATTACGCTGATGCCCGAGCATGACAGTTCTATGGATCGTTTTATTTCCGCTGCGGATGACGCATTGTACAAGGCAAAGGAAACGGGGCGTGACAGAATTGTTATAGGCAGCATCTGAATCCGACAAACGGATATTCGTTCTGCGGATAGAAACTGAATTTGGTTTCTGCGCAACTGCTGGCGTTTTGCGTGTTCCATGCGCCGCCAGCTACTAAAAATAACCCGTCTCTTTGCGCAGGCGTGCTTGTCCATTCCCACAGGTTTCCGCTCATATCATACATGCCAAAGTAGCTGCGGCAATGCTGCGCAAAGCCTGAGCGGTTGGGTTCTTTTGCGGCTCTCAAATCCGTTGCGCATTTTGTTTGATTGTAGGTGCTTCCATAAGGATAACGCGAATTTGAATTGCCTTTGCATGCGGCTTGCCATTCTTCAATGGAGCATAATCTTTTTCCGGCATTCAGGCACTGGCGGCTTGCCGTCTCTTGGTTTACCATGTTGCGGGGTTTTTCACCGGGTTTGTTTGGGAATTCGTAAGCGTCCACGCAAATGGTTTTTCCCTTGACCGGAACCGGAAATGAATTTTCTGCGCAGTTGTTGTCGCTTGCCATGTCGTAGGTAGCTGCTGCCCAGGAGCTGGCATTTCCGGCCGAATCTATTGCTCTGAAATAAACTTTTCCGGTCTTGTTGTAATTTTCAATTTTTCCCTTTACGGCGCTAGCCGAATCGTCTATGGAAATTTCCGTTTCACATTTAGGTTCGCCGCATTCAACATGCAGATTTATGGGTTTGTAATAACGTCCGGGTGGTGGCAAAATTGAAGATTGGGGAGGAATTGTGTCTGTTTTGCGGTTTGCGGTTGTATCTACGGCTGTTGCGGTTGCATCTGTTTTGGGTTTTGTTTTACTGCCTGTGATTGTATCGGCTGTTTTGGCTGTATCGGTTTTTGCGGTAGAATCCGCTCTAATCAACGAATCGGCTTTCCTTCTTGCCTGTTCTATTGCCAGCTCAAATGCTTTTTGCCTTAGAGCTTCTTCGTGGATTAGGTTTTCTGTTGCCAGTCTTTTGTTTCTTTCGCTGATTTGGCATTGGAATAGCGAAAATAAAAAGATTAGCAGAATTATTATCGCAATTAAAGCCAAAAAGCGCTGATGGCCTTTTTTTTTCTTTTCTTCATCATCTTCGCTAGTCTTCATAGAGTTCTTTCCAGTGGCGTTTTATTTCTTCTTCAAGTTCTCTTTTGCTCTGTCTTGTGCGAAAGCTGTTGCGGTAGGCTATGGATATGTATCCGGTTTCTTCGGAGATCACTATTATAAGGGCATCGGTTTCGGCTGCTAGGGCTTTGGCGGCACGGTGGCGCATTCCGCCGGAGAGTTCGGCTGCTGCTGCTCCGGTTGGCATGGGTAGCACGCAGCCTGCTGCCAGGATTTTGTCTCTGGAGATTATCACTGCACCATCGTGCAGTGGGGTTCCGGGGTAGAAAAGCGTGCATAAAAGCTTTTTTGAGAAATTGCCGTTCACGACTTCGCCGGAATCCATGTAAGATTTCAAGCCCACCCTTTTTTCAAGCACAATTAAGGCTCCGTGAGTCTTTTTTTGCAATTCCAGAATGGCATCCACTATTTTTTCGGTGATTTCTTCTAAGCCGCTGGGTTTGAAAAACATGGTTTTTATGCTGAAAACATTGGCTATTTGCCCTATTCTGGTAAGCATTCCGCGAATTTCCGGCTGAAACACTATAACAATGGCCACTACGCCCAAGGCTCCCAATCCGCCGATTAGCCATGCCAGCCCCCGCAAGTCAAAGAGCAGCGAGAAAAACCAAGCCGCAACTACAAGCACCACGCCAAAGAACATCTGAACGGCGCGAGTCCCCTTAAAAAGCCAAAAAAAGCAGTAAATTACGCAGGATATGAGCAATATATCTACAATATCCGAAAGCCGGACATCCAATATGCCAAAAAGTTTAAAATCATCATCGAACACGTGTGAGAATGTAGAAAAAAATGTATATTATATTTATATGCGCAACTTCTTCCTATTTTCGCTTTTCCTCGCAGCGAGTGTTTTTGCTGCGCCCCTGAATTTGACAGGCATTGTTAGGGATTCAACCGATGCCCCCATCAAAGATGCTGTTGTTCTGCTGAAGGTGAACAACGGCCTGATAGCCTACGCTCGCACTTTGAGTGTCGCAGACGGTAGTTTTGCCCTTTTGCCGGGAAAAGAGGCTCCGGGTGAAATATCAACCCCCATAGCGAGGCCGTTAGAACTTATTCCAGCCCGGTTTGCGAGTTATCAGGCTATGGATTTGAGAGGGCGTTCTCATTCTATTAGTGGTTTGCCGCAGGGCATTTATGTTTTGATAGGCAAAACCGACAATGGCAGGAAAGTGAATTTGGGCACGGTTTACCACAGGGGCGGTGAGTTAAAAATTGCGCAAAGCGAGCAGAAGGTTAGAACATTGGCTAAGTCCGTGACATCTTCCGGCGACGAAGTTCAACTTGTTGTGCGCAAAGCCGGTTATTTGCCAAAGGAAGTTGAAATAAGCAGTTTTAGCCAAAATGTAGGGACTGTCGTTTTAGAGCGCGATCCGCTTGAGGCTCGCATTGACTCTGTGATGGCTCTTATGAGCCAGGATCAAAAAATTTACCAGATGACCCAGCCTTTGGTTGGAAGCTTTAATTCCGGAGCTAATCTTTATGGCAGCGTGTTGCACGGTGGAGACAGTTATTCAAGCTTGGTTTTGACTTCAATGAATGCGGCTCTTAATTCAATTGCTTCTCCCAATCCGAGAATTCCTGTCACTTACGGCAAAGATATGATGCACGGGGCTGCGGCGATTGTAGGGGCAACTGTGTTTCCGCACAATATAGGCATGGGCGCAACCAGAGATTCCGCCCTTGTTCGCAGGGCTTGCGAAGTTACAGCAAAAGAAAGCTGGGCGGGCAATGTGGATTTGATTTTCGGGCCTGCGATTTCTGTTCCGCAAGACGAGCGTTGGGGCAGGGTTTATGAGGGTTTTGGAGAAACTGCGGAGCTTGCGGTGATGATGGGCGCAGCGTGCGTGCGTGGATATCAGGGAGATAAATACGATGCGCCTTGGCGTGTCATTGCTACGGCAAAGCATTATTTGGCAGACGGCTCAACCACTAATGGAAAAGACAGGGGTGGCAATGACAATATTACAGATGCAGAATTGAGAGAAATTCATTTTCCCGGATACGAAGCTGTTGTAGAACAGGGTGTTTTGAGCATTATGGCATCTTTTAATCAAATTAGAGGAATTCATCAGCATGTTGATGAGCAACGCTTAACCGGATGGCTAAAAACGGAACTCGGCTTTGACGGCTATATAATAAGCGATTGGCTTGGAATTGGCAATTCTCTTACTCCGGGCGCAACGGATGCTAACGGTTATACCGGAGGCGGCTCGACAACTGCTCAAAGCGCAATTAGAAATGCCATAAATGCTGGAATAGACTTGGCTATGGAACCGGGCGCAGAGGGAACGTTTATAAGCGGGCTTAGAACTCTGGTAAATAATAGTTCCGTATCAATGGATCGCGTAAACGATGCCGTGCGCCGCATTTTAAGGGCTAAGTTCAGGGCAGGCAGAATGGATAATCCTGCCGGCATTAGAACCGAAGTTATAAACAATTACGGAACCATTGGCAATTCAGACAACAGAGCTATCGCTAGGGAAGCGGTTCGCAAAAGCTTGGTGTTATTGACAAATGACGGAGCTTTACCGATTTCAAAAGACAGGAAAGTTTTTGTTACAGGCAGCCATGCAAACAACCACGGCTATCAATGCGGAGGCTGGACATCCGTTGGCAGCACTATGAATGGATGGCAAGGCGGAGGCGGTACCATGAGCGGAGCGACTTCCATTCAGCTAGGCGTAGATGTTGTTGCGCCGGGCGCAAGGGTTACAACCGCTGCGGCGGCAGATGTAATTATTTATGCAACGGGAGAAACTCCTTACGCTGAGTGGGAGGGAGATAGAAGTTTGGCGCAACTGAGTTTCTCCGATAATTTATCAAGCACATCGCTTACCACATTGAGAAGCCAGAATCCCAGCAAACCAATAATTGTGGTATTTATAAGCGGCCGTGCGATGGTGGTGGAAACCCTGATTTCAAACAGCAATGCTTTTGTCGCGGCGTGGCTCCCCGGTACTGAAGGCGCAGGCATTGCGGATGTCCTTTTTGGGGACTATAATTTCACCGGCAAGCTCCCATTTACCTGGCCCAGAAACACAAGCGAGATTCCCATAAATAGCAAGGCAGAGAGCCCGAACTGGTTCCCCTATGGCTTTGGACGTAGCTATCAATGATATAGCCCAGGACTTCTACCTGGGCAATATTGGAAGTGCTAACTCTAAGTATTTCAAACACTTAGATGAGTTTTCCAAAGATGTGAACTTTGTGAAAAACGCCAAAAACGTGCTAAAAATGCAGGAAAATGAGGATTGGGTGGGTTTAGCTGATTTTTTTTGCGAAATATCGCAAAAAAATAAAAAAACTTAAAAAAACCTGTAAAATCGCATTTTAATTTACTATATTCATTTCACCGATATTTTTTGGAGATTTTTATGGAATGGAATAAAGCATTCGACCGGAGACTGGATTTTATAGCCAAATACCGTAGCTTAGACAAAAGAGTGCCCTTAGAAAAAAAGAAGGCCCTGCATTACCTGAACCAGCAGAGGGGCTGTTTTCACGCATTTCAATATACAAATAAAATTCTGGAGCTTTTTATTTTTCTAGACGAGGAAAACAGCATTGAAACCTCTCTTTCTTACTTATCCTCAGACTTGAAAAACCTCGGCGATGTGCTTTTACGCACCGCAAACCCCACAAATCCGTTTTTTTTAGCGATAAGAGAAGAGGTTCCCACTTGGCACATCGCATCATCCGTTATTGACACGGATACGGAAGACTTGGACGATATGGACGACGATTGCGAGCAAAAACTTGAAATCACCGTTATGCGCACAGATGCCGGCAAAGATATAACCGATTACGAAATGCGCCGTACCCTGAAAGACCTCAGGAAAAGGCTGAAATCCTGGAGAGAAGAACTGCACATAATAGCAGATATAAGCGCAGAATTCGATGATATGGACGATAACGAAGCCGAAGACGCAATTCTCAAGCTCTCTTTGGAAAACGCCCCGCTTCGCATAAAAAGCAAAAGAGGGGAGTTGTTCGTTGGTTTTGTGCCAATCCAGGAAATTTACAACTATCATCTGGAACTCGGCCGCCGCCACAAAGCAAAGCACAATATGATGATAGTCAGTTCTAACATTCGTACTTATTTGGGCAGCCAAACATACACTAACGCAAGCCTTTTAGATGCTTTTGTGGGCATGAGAAAAAACGGAACAATAGAAGAATTCCCGTTTTTGCACAACGGCATGACCTTGACCGGCGATAATTTGCGCCCGGAGCAGATAGACGGCAGATGGTACCTATCCATTGACCACCCGAAAATAATAAACGGAGCGCAGAGCCTTTTCACTTATGAGCAATATGCGAGCAGAGAAGACGAGCCGGTAAATCCCCTTGTTTTGGTAAAAGTTGTTATTCCGTATCCTTCCGAAAACGAAGAACACGAGTCCGGTAATTTTGTAAGGCTTGTCACAATGGCTAACAACCGTCAAAATCCGGTATTCAGCTACCATTTGCGCGCCGCAGACGATTTGCAATTCTTTATTTGGCAAAAAATGCAGGCAGAAGGCTTCTATTACATATACAAAGAAGGCGTTCGCCCAAAAACGCGCACTCGCAAGCTTGAAGTGCGCATGCGCCCGGAACTTTCCAAAACCATGCTTCTTTTAGATGCAAAAATCACGGAAAGCCGCGCAAGCGACCAGGTTTTTGATCAGGAAAGCTTCTATCAACGTTGCTTTGGCGCATTTTACAGGCAAACCACCGAGCACGAAAGCCCGTTTGTCCGTCTTTGCATAATTTACACAAAGGCATGGCAGCTTTTAGGCAGGCTTCCTCTGAAAATAAAAGCGGTAACTCCGGGGCAGGGCACTCGCATAGAACCGAACAAAGATAACCCTTTAACCTTGATTTCCTGGCACGGCGGCAAATTGGAAGACAAATTCGCATTCCGTTCGGCAATTCGCGATGTGGCAATAGCTTTGGCTCTTCGCTACTGGTTGCATTATGGCAGGCCTTTCAGGGATTTTCAAACCCTGCAAGACAACGAGAACGAGTTCAATAGCTCAATTGTCAGGTTTATAAAAAGAATTTTAGACGGCGCTCTTTCTAAAATCATAGTGCAGGAATACAAAGATAACCCGAAATTCTTTGATGTTTTAAGGGTTATAGACAACGAAACGGGGGAAACTGTTGAAAGACGCATTTGGAAAGGTTTCACAAACTCGGATGTTTATAATAATATTTTAAACATTATGAGCGGAAGTGAGCCTGCGTGGGAAAAATGCAAGGGCGGCTTGGACGATATTTGGGATTGACATGATTTGGGCTATTATTTTTATACTTTTGCCGGTTATTGTAATTATAGGCGGCGTATTGTATTTTAATATTTATTTCCGAAAGCAAATAAAGCAAGATGTTAATCCGGCACCTATTATAGATCAGGCTTACATAGAAGCTGAGCATACTAGGCCCGATGATGAAGATTTGGGCAGTTATGGCGGCAAATTGGAGAAGGGAAGCTAATGAGCGATATGGTTGATATGGCGAAAAAAGCTGAAGCTTATTTGGAGTCTTCCGGTAAGTTAACGGAAGAGTGCTTAAGAAATTATATTCCGGCTGAAAGCGAAATTCCGGGCACTTTGCATTCCGCAATGCGTTATGCGCTTTTAATAGGCGGCAAAAGGCTTCGCCCTGCGCTTGCCTGCGCAACATACGAATTTTTTGGAGGAAAGCCATCCGAATCTATTCGCTTGGCGATGTGCGCTTTGGAGATGTTGCACACATTTTCTTTAATCCACGATGATTTGCCATGCATGGATGACGATGATTTTCGCCGGGGAAAGCCTTCTACGCATAAGGCTTACGGCGAAGCGACCGCTGTTTTAGCCGGTGATGCTCTTTGCATTTTTGCCTTTGAATTGATTGCTCGCACGGGAAATGCCGCCGTTATTGAGGAGCTTGCGCATTCGCTTGGCACCAAAGGAATGATAGGTGGGCAGATTATAGATATTGAATCGGAGGGAAAGCCTGTTGATTTGGCAACAGTGGATTATATCCATTATCATAAAACAGCGGCTTTGATAGAGGCTTCGCTTGTGATAGGGGCATTGCTCGCAGATGCAAAAAAAGAAGATTTGGAGCATATAAGGGAATTCGGCAAGGGAATAGGGCTTGTTTTTCAAATTGTGGATGATATTTTAGATATAGAAAGCTCAACCGAGAAACTCGGCAAAAAAGTCGGCTCGGATATTAAAAAGGGAAAGGCTACTTATCCGGCTGTTTTGGGTTTGGAAGCTTCAAAGCAAAAAGCAATGGAACTTTACAATGAATCTTTATCGCATTTGGAAAAACTGCAAAACAAAAACACCGAGATTTTGCGCAACATAGCGGCACTGATTATAGAGAGAACGCATTAAAAGTTTACAAACACTTTACAGAAAATTTACACTCACAAATCTAAATTCTCAGCTCTCAGCTAAATTTCTAGTTTCCTTCCACAATGTTTCCCCGAGTGGCAATAGTAGCAGTGCTCCTGCTGTGGATTGGTCTTTGCTTTGCAGAGCCCGGTGATTCTGTTGCGCAAAGCCAAAGCAAAAGCCCAATTCAATATATTCCGTTGCCGCCGCAAACAGAACCGCTTAAAGGATTGCTTCCGCAAAAAGGAATTTCAAGCGGCGCGCCTCTGAAAACTTCCAGGCCGGCGTTTGTGTATGAACACGGAATAGACTTTGAAAGCAGGTCAAGCGTTGTAAAGGCTGGGGTTGTAAACAACTTGAGCAAAGATACCTTGCCGCTTTGGAATGCGTATTATCCGGAACTCGCAGATTACTCGCTGGATATGTTCGACATAGGGCTTAACAGGCTTTGGCTGAACTCCTTTATAGGGCAAAGAGGCGGTGGGGTGGATGTGACCGAAGGCTCTCTGTATAACATATCAATACCCATGAAAATACCGGCTTGGATGAAAGATTACGGCTTTGATCGGCCACAGCTTCTATTGCAGGGTACAATGGATATTCGATTTCACGGCATTGGCGTTGTGGACGATGCTCCCGGCAGCACGGAAAACAGTTTGTGGCCATCGCCAACGCTTTCATATATCCCGAGCTTTATTTTGTTTGGAAAAATAGGCAGGCACATTACAATTGAGGTGAATTACACTGAGAGCGGGCTTGGCATTAGAAACAGGATTCGCGTAATTTATGCGGAAGAAACGCCCGGTGAATTTGAAGATTACATTTTGCAAAGACTGGAAGCCGGAAATACTTCTTTGAGCTTGTCCGGCACGGAGCTGACCGGCTATGCGGAACAGCATCAGGGATTATTCGGAATAAAAGCGGAATGGAAATTCGGCAACTGGCGATTAACCACAATAGCCTCGCAAGATGCAGGCAGCCAGGAAACCTACACCATAAACGGCAAAGACGAAAGCACGGAATTTCAGATCCAAGACAAGCAGTTCGCCGATCACAGATATTACTTTTTAACGCATAGCATGCGAAATGCTTACATAACAGCAAGGATACGCGGCAATATGCCGCCTCGCTGGAACTTGGCCGGATTAAAGCTTTACAGAAGAAGCCCGCTCAACAATAAAGGAACAACGATAGAAAGAGCTGTGGGAATTTATTTGCCGCCGGGGAGCAACGCTCCTGTGAAGATACAGGGGTTGCCGTTAGTGGAAATGCAAAGCGGAACGGATTATGTCTTTGATGCGAATACCGGAATTTTGCGGATAAAAAGCGGAGCCCCGGGCATGCTTTTGGCGGCATCCTGGAGCGGAGACGGCACTGTGCGCCCAACATCTGCGGTTAGGCATGGAGATGAGGTTGTGCTGATTCAGTATGATGGTTCTACGGATAATTTAAAAGATATTGAAAAATTGATGTTGAGGAATACTTACAATGTTGGAATTTCTGCGGAAAATTCTAGCAATTTTGTTTTGCGAATGAAAGACCGTTCAAGGAACGCTGTTGATTTTCTGAAAATACTGGGAGTAGCGGATTCTGCGACCGGAGTTATTCTGGCAAATGATGTATCTATTTTTTTGAAGGATGGCAGCGAATATACCGGAGATATGCGATTGCCTTGCCGGGATGTTAGCTGGTATAGAAGCCAGCGTTTTTCAAATCCAGAGGCGGTGGCCAGGGAACGTTGCCTTGAACCTTTGAGAAATGTGGACTCCTCTGCGGCTATGGCTTCGCTCTACAATATGTCCATAAACAATTTGAGAAGCCTTTATCAGTTCCGTTATTATTTTGAAGCAGTGGGAAAGCGCAGGCGCTCAAGCATAAGCGTTAGGGACCCGAACAGCAGCTATTCGGTTAGCGGCGGCGGCTGTTTGGACATAGCTCCGAATTCGGAAAAGCTAAAGGCCGGTTCGGAGGTATTGGTTAGGGATGTTGATTATCAGGTGAATTACGAGCTTGGGCAAATTGAGTTGATAAGCGAGCGTGCCTTAGACCCTAACAAGGAGATTACGGTTAATTTTGAGTGCGAACCTCTTTTTGAGCTCCAGAGCAAATTGCTTTTGGGAGCTAGGGCTGAATATCCGCTGAAAAAATTCTCCGAAGGTTCATTATTCGGCTTAACCGCTCTTTACAAGAATCAAAGCGTTACCACGGAAAATCCAAGGCTTGGCGGCGAACCTTTTTCCGGGCTTTTATTGGGAACAAATTTGCGTTTAGTGGACACTTCCAAAACAATGGATAAAATTATAAACGCAGTGCCTTTCATAGATACCAAGGAAAAATCCAGATGGAGTTTTGAAGGCGAGTTTGCCGCAAGCTACCATAACATAAATACAAGCGCAAGGAAATCTGCTTTGATAGATGATTTTGAATCAAGCGCCCTGAATCTGCAATATCCGCTTTACAGGCTTATGTGGCATAAGGCAAGCCCTCCGGGTGGCATTGAAAACGACCTAGGTACATACATAGAGCATCTGGATTACAGGCACGCCGGTGAATTTGTTTGGCACAGCAATACTACCATGCGCTACCGTCAGATTTATACGCCTGCAGGCAATAGCGATGTGGATAACAGGGAAATAACAATTTTAAGTTTTCGCTTGCGAGCAAATGATAATTTGAGTGGAAAAAGCTGGGGTGGCGTTATGCGGCCCAATGGTGTTTATTATCAGGACTTATCGCAAAAAAGATATATAGAAGTTGTGGCTCGTGGAAACGTGGGTTCTTTATATGTGGACTTGGGTAGCGTTAGCGAAGATATAAGCATAAACGGTTTTAAGCCTAATTTCAGCATGGATTCCGAAGCTGATTTAGGTACTACTACTCCGCTTCACGATATGGGTTTGGGTTATTCCTCAGGAGTTGACGGAAGATTGCAGGTTTGGGATTGCCGTTATTCCGATTGCCGTTCCACAATCGTGGCGTCAAATACGGCAGACAGGTTTGATCCTAATGCGCTTAATTTAAATGATCCGCCTCCTCAAATAAACGGAACAAAGGGCAATGCAGGCGAGAGATCTTATGATACCGAAGATATAAACCGCAACGGGCAATTAGACACGGAAATTCGTTTTGCGCGCTACAGAATAGACTTATCCACGGATGATCCGACAAAATTTGAGAAACTGCAAAATGGCTGGCGCAGATTTAGAATTCCGCTGGACCAGTATGATACCATAGTTTCAAGCTCGGGAGCATCTTTAAGCAGCATTTTGTCTGAGTCCATATTCACAAGGCTCTGGTATGGAAATTTGGATCCCGGCATTGCCGAGGGCAGAACGCAGATAGCGGATTTTAAAATTGTGGGAAACGAATGGCTGGAGAGTTCCGCAAAAAATGAATTCGGCATTATTTCAAATCCTGTCACTCAAAATGTAACGGGTGGAGTAAATACGGATATCTATGCGCCGGGCTCGGTGATTGTCCCGGATAGCAACTACATTAGAGTTAAGGTGATAAACAATCGTGATAATGCTGGCTTTTATTTCACTTCTCCGAATACGCCTAGAGAAAGGGATACGGAAACAAATGCCATATTGAAAGAACAGAGCCTGTTGCTTGAATATGGTGGTTTGCACCGTGGGCAAGAGGTTAGCGCTACAAAATTCTTTGATTATGAGGTTAAGGATTTTACCTCGTACAATAATATCATGATGGAAATTCACTATGAAACAAAAGCTCAAAAAACTCCGATCAGGTTCGCTTTGCAGTTTGGGCGCGGTGGGCTGGACGGCAGTGAAGATTATTATGAATGGTCTTTTAAGCCTGTTAAAATTGAGTGCTTGCCTTCGGAAAGAGTTCAGGATTGCCACGAAAGAAATTGGGCGGAGAATGCCTTTTCTCTGCCTCTTGTGGAATTTTCAAACTTGAAAGCCCTGCGCGGCCCACCTCCGTTTTTGAAACCTGCGGAGAAAGATTTGGGCGGGCGCAGGCAAGAAAAGATAAAGATTGTCGGAAATCCGTCAAATAGCAATGTCAATTGGATGCGCCTTGTTATTATAGCAGATAACGATCCTAACGTTAGCCTGACGGATTTGGAAGAAGGGACTTTTTGGATAAACGATTTGCGGCTATCCGGTATAAATAATGCTTGGGGTTACGCAGCTAGGCTGCACGGCCAGCTTGATTTTTCTGATGTTTTTTCCGTTTCTGGCGAACTGCGCTATCAAGACGGAAATTTCGCAACCCTCAAAAGCGATGAAAAAAGCCCAAAGCCAACGCTTAGCGAAGCTAATACCAGGCTGGATGTGAATGCTGCGGCAAGTTTGAACATAAATAAATTTTTCAAGGATGAATACGGCTTGCGCCTGCCTTTTGGAGTTAGCTACAGTTCCACTACGCTTCGCCCGTATTTGAAGCCGGACGATGATGTGCAACTTAGCCACGATAACGCTTTTGACATGTTCGGAGATTTGGCTGCCATTAATTTGGAGACTAAAAATTTGCAGGAAGAAGCTGATTTGCGAGATTCTTCGGAGTCAAAGGGATATCAGAGTTTTTCGCGCACGAGAACATTATCGCTTGGGTATAGCAAGGATTACACAAAAGATGATAATATTTTTCAGGAAATTTTCAGCCAGATATTTTTAGAGCGCCCTGCGTTGAATTATTCCTATAGCGAAACCGAGCGGCATGCCGCAAAAATTTCAGACAGTTCTTACATGTATAATACGGTTTTTGAATATAAACTTGGAACTTTTGAGAATAGCAACTTTAAATTGTTTGGGGTGCCTATTGAGCTGTGGCCAAGCACTTTTGATTTGACTTTGATGGATTTGTCTTACAGCAGAAACGTTAATCAGGAAAGGGACCCTAATTTTGTGGAACCGCAGGTGGAAAAAATTACGAACTTTACAACGGATTTAAGGCACAAAGCGGATATTCGCTGGAATATACTTCCTTTTTTGAACGTTAACTATACTTTAACTATTAATCGCGATATGCATGGTGGCGGCGACAGGCAAGCTTTTACCAAGGAAGATTTTTTCAGCCCGGAAGGGCAAGGCGGCCTGTTCGGCAAGAATTTTATATTTGACTACGATCATACCGATAGAAGAGTTTATGCTACAGACTCTTTCTATAGGTATCCGCTTGACACCTTGCGCAATGATTCCACCGGGCAAGATTCCATTATATATCAGACTGCTCGCTCATATATAATAAACGATGTAGGAGATAGGGAATATGGCAGAGCTTACGGAATTTTGCGCAACGAGCGCAATCGCAGGCAGGATTTCAGAGCGAATCTTTCGGTTGACTGGATCCCGGTTCTCTCCAAGTTTTTGCCCATGAGATTTTCTTTTGGCAGCGGGTTTGCGCAGGATAAATCCATTCCCAGCAATTTTGATTTTTATGATGAAGAAATGCTTTCAAAAAATTTCTGGACAATTCAGCAGAACAATCGCTTTGAATTTTCTCCGAGCTTGAAGTTGCCTCAGCTTGCTGGCATAGCGGGCAAAAATGCCGTTAGCGAGTTTTTTGAGAAATGGAAGTGGCGTGAAATTCGCAGCACATGGAGCGTTGATTTGCAAACGACCGGCGAAGATTTTGCATTGTGGCAATTATACGAAGAGCAGGGTGTGGAGCCGTTCCAGTATTATTTATTTGGGCTTGGCATTGGAAACGGTTACAGGAACAGGGGATTCTGGAATTTGGTTAGCGGCAATATGGGTTTGGATTCCAGAGATGATTATGTAAATTTTGCGCAGTACAGGAATCAGAGAACAGATACAATTGTATATCAGGGCCGTTTTGAGCATGCTGTTCGGCGTAGCTTAACGCATAATACTGCGCTTACCTTGCCTTGGTGGGATATTGGCATTAAGGGAGATTTAACCTGGACTCAAACTTTCCGGCAAACAAGAGAAAACCCCCTTTTCATAGATACAACCACAACATGGCCTAAGTACGGAATTGGAGTTGAAATTCCGAACTTTGCGAAGCGCATTGATTTTTTAAACAAATATTTTCGCAGTTTTTCAACATCGCACCGCTTTGATTACCAGGATCAGCGCACTGTTCGCCCTTTTCAGACTGCGGAAGACGAATGGCTGAACACAATAGATTTTAACCCGTTAATTCGCATAAGCACATTAACTCAGGGCCAGGTTCGCATAGACAACAGCGTAAGGTTTAAAATGGAAGAGAGGCGGCGGCAAGCTAAAATGGAGTTGCCGGAAGTGGAAGGCTGGGAAGAGATATGGGGGGAAGAAGAATACATAAAGGTTCCTTGGGTGCATACGGACTTGGCTGTGGATAGGGGCTATGCCTTTGGCGATGAGCTTGTAATTGCGTATGCTCTTAAAACCAAGAGAGGCTTTCAGCTTTGGCGCTGGTATATAAAACTGGATAACGATATAGACTTAAGGCTTACAAGCGGATATAGCTACAGAAAAATCATACAGGAGAGTTATCTGGCTCCGTATTATTATAATCCTCATGATATAACAAGCGGCACAACAGGTGAGGTGCATTTTGCGGCTATAACTCATGATGGCAGGGAGTTGATTAGCTATTATCCTCAACTAGAAGA
>Ga0209755_10003164_pt1 | contig 21045 bp, 16 predicted proteins | sample TergutCo191P1_FD_187301 | JGI IMG/M metagenome (GOLD analysis project Ga0209755, IMG submission 187301) | Cornitermes sp. P1 segment gut microbial communities from Petit-Saut dam, French Guiana - Co191P1 (SPAdes) (version 2) | ecosystem: Host-associated > Arthropoda: Insects > Digestive system...
TACGTGGAGCGTGGATACGAGTCTATCGAGCGGGATTTAACCGCACTTGGCGCAGATATCCGCATAGAGCAGATTGACGTGTAAGAAGCTGCATTCAAAGTCACTCAACGCCGCCTTGGCGGTAAGTATCCCACAGAGAACACCCGGTTGCTCTTTGTGGGATATTTTTTATTTTGCACACTTTTTTTTACATACAGGTTCAAACAAGCTGAAAAAATTTTTTGAACCGGTTGGTGTCACTAACCGGTTCTCTTTTGCACCGCCGAAGAGAACTCCCGGGGCAAGCCCGGAATAACGGTGGATAACCCCCACCAAAATATGCTATAATAAACCTCCAAAAAAAAACATCCGGAGGAAAACATCTAATGAAAACAAACAAAAACTACACCGCCCTGCAAGACAACTACCTATTTGCAACAATCGGGAAAAAAGTGCGGGAATACGCCGCCGCAAACCCCGACAAAAACATTATCCGCATGGGAATTGGTGATGTTACACGCCCCCTTGTTACTGCTGTAACCGCCGCAATGCAAAAAGCCGTGGCAGAAATGGGCGAAGCGTCAACTTTCCGTGGATACGGAGATGACTACGGCTACGATTTTCTGCGGGAAGCAACAGCAAACTACTACCGCACAAAGGGTACAAAAATTTCCGCAAATGAAGTTTTCATCAGCGACGGCGCAAAATCTGACGTTGCCAATATTTTGGACATTTTCGCAAGCGGAAACACCGTGCTTGTCCCCGACCCCGTATATCCCGTGTATGTGGACACAAATATTATGGCGGGCAACAAAATCATTTACGCCCCCGGCAACAGCGACAATAACTTCCTGCCCATGCCGGACGCAAACACCCCTGCGGACATAATCTACATTTGCTCGCCTAACAATCCAACGGGTGCGGTGTACACCGCCGGCCAGCTAAAATCCTGGGTGGATTACGCAATCAAACACGATGCAATAATCCTCTTCGACAGCGCATATGAAGCCTTTGTGCGGGAAGATTTGCCAACCTCAATTTTCCAAATAGACGGGGCGGATAAATGCGCAATCGAATTTGGCTCGCTATCAAAGTCTGCGGGATTCACAGGCACACGCTGTGCGTACACAATCGTCCCGGAGACTCTAACCCGTGACGGGCAAAACCTACACAAAATGTGGGGTCGCCGCCAAAACACCAAGTACAACCAACTGCCGTACATTATACAGCGAGGTGCAGAAGCGGCGTTCTCGCCGGAGGGTCTTGCGCAAAACAAAGCCAACATCGAATACTACATGAAAAACGCCGACACCATTGCCGCCGCTTTGGACGAGCTTGGCATCTGGTTTTCCGGCGGAAAAAACGCACCATATGTGTGGCTAAAATGCCCCGCCAACATGAAAAGCTGGGACTTTTTCGATTTCCTGCTTGAGAACGCAAATGTGGTTGGCACCCCCGGTTCAGGCTTCGGAAGCCAAGGCGAGGGCTATTTCCGCCTATCCTCTTTCGCATCAAACGAAAACACAGCCACAGCCATGCAGCGTGTAAAATCTGCCATCGCAAAATTATAGTTTTTTTGAAGGGGGGTTCGGGGGGAAACTTTTTATCGCCCGACGAACGTCGGCGGCTCTTTAGAGCCGTTCCCGCCTTTGGCGGGAAGCGTTCCCGTAAAAAGTTTTCCCCCAAGGTTTTTATGCTAAACGAAAACCAACTTGCGGCTTCACAGCATTTGCACGGCCCAATGATGGTTCTTGCAGGCCCGGGTAGCGGCAAAACAGCCGTAATTACTGCCCGGGCGGCTTTCCTTACCGGGCAAAATCCGGGCGGCATTTTAGTCATCACCTACTCAAAAGCCGCCGCAAACGAAATGCTTCGCCGATACGAAACTATGTGTCCGGGTGACAAATCCGTTACGTTCGGCACATTTCACTCCACTTTTTTTCGCATACTCCGCCGCAAAAATAATTTTGAAACAGGGCAAATTTTAAGCGACCAAGAACGGCGTATGGCTGTTAAAAACGCCCTGTCCGAGCTTCAATATGAACCGGATGACGAAATGCTGGCGGCACTTCTCACCGAAATGTCCCTCGTGCGAAACGAGCTACACGATTTGAAAAGCTACCAAGCGAAGTCCATCAAACCCGAGGATTTTGCTTTTTTGTGCGAAAGTTACGAGCAGTACAAGCACGAGAAAAACAAAATCGACTTCGACGATATGCTGTGCCGCACATATGCGATTTTGAAATCCGACGAAAACACCTTAAACTACTGGCGCAAAAAATATCCTTTCATTTTAATAGACGAGTTTCAAGACATAAACCGTGTGCAATATGAAGCGGTTAAACTCCTTGCCGCACCAAAAAACAATATCTTTGTAGTAGGCGATGACGACCAAAGCATCTACCGCTTCCGTGGCTCTCGCCCGGAATTTTTGCTAAATTTCCCCACAGATTTCCCAAATACGAACAAAATCACGCTAAAAACAAATTACCGCTCCACAGATGCTATTATTAATTACGCAAATAATTTGATTTCCGCCAACAAAATGCGGTATGATAAGAACATTACCGGAACGAAAAAGAAAGGTCCGTCTCCGTTTTTTATCACAGCGGAAGACCAGCAAGAGGAAGCCGTGCAAATTGCAGAAAAAATCCGCAAAATACTGGCAAAGGGTGCAAACCCCGCAGAAATTGCAATTGCGTTTCGCCTAAATATGCAGGCACGGGCTTTTATGGACGCTTTTCTCAATATGCACATCCCGTTTCGGTGCCGTGACGAAGTTCCAACCCTGTACGAGCATTGGATTGCAGAGGACATCTTTGCGTATTTGCGTGTCGCACAGCGGCTTACGCTTAGGCAAAAAACCGGATACGACCCGGATGCTGCGCATATCATAAATAAGCCGTTTCGTTACATTGGCAAGGCGTTTTTGCATGGCGCAAAAAAGTCGGACAAAAATATCTTCAAGGTATACAAAAAAGACCCAGCCCTGCATCTCGCCACAAAAACAGGCATCGAGGAGTTGCAAAAAAATCTTCTCCTGATGGGAAAAATGGATACATCAGATGCAATCCGCTTTATCCGCAAAAACATGAACTACGACGGGCATCTCATTTCCACCTGCGAGTATCGCAAGCTAAACCACGTGGGGCTTTTTGAAATTGCGGACGAATTGCAGGATGCGGCAAAGCAATTTTCGAACCCGCCGGATTTTATCGCCCATGCAAAAAAAGTAGCAAAGGCGGCAAAAGAGGGAACGTCTTCCGACGATTGTTGCACGCTAACAACCTTGCACAGCGCAAAGGGTCTTGAGTTTGAGCGGGTGTTTATCGCAGGGGTTGTGGAAGAGGTTTTGCCGTATGTTCGCAGTAAAACCGCTGATGAAATTGAGGAAGAACGCAGACTGTTTTACGTAGGGGCAACCCGTGCAAAGCAAGAATTGTATATATCTGTAATAAAATCCCGCTATGATAAACCTATGAAACCATCACGCTTTTTGACGAAACAGACGGAGGTATGATAAAATGAAAAAGTGGATGAAAAAACACAAACAAACCGTGGCAATGGTAGTTGCGATTTTTCTCGCAATTCTCTTGGGACTCAGTTCCCTTGCCATGTTTTTTGTATAGCACTCTTGTAAGGGGAGCGTGTATTGGATGAATGACGATTTGAAAAACCGTGAACCGGACGGAATGGACGACCTGGAGGCGCAACTGGCCTCTCTTGGCGTTTTCGGCGATGATGATGATTTTCCTGAGGATGACCCGCTAACCGGGTTTGATTTCAGTGACAGCGATGACCCTTTTGCGATGCTGGAAGCAATGACCGAATCCTCACTGCCACCCGAATCCGAACCAAATTCCATATCCTTTGACGATTTCGATAATCTTGGCGAGTTGGACGAACCTAACGAACCGGGCTATTTTGATGCCCCTAACACACCGGACGAGCCAGCCGATTTCGCAGGGTTGGAAGATTTTGATGTACCGGAAGAATTTGAAACACCGGAAATAAAACCAACCGCCTTTGACGTACCGGAATTTTTTAACGAGCCAATAGCTTTTAACGAGGATGAAACACTTGACGAACCACAAATATTCAATGCGCCGCAGGAGACTGATGAACTAGCTTCCTTTGACGAACCTGCTCCTTTAGTTGACTCCGCCGATTTCGACGAACCGACTCCTTTCGTTAACTCTTCCGATTTCGATGAACCGCCCTCTTTTGACGCACCGGAAATTTCTGCCGAAACAGAAGAATTTGCAAGCTCTTCTGTTTTTGACACACCGGAAGAATTTGCAGACACCGCTGCTTTTGACGACCCAATTTCCTTTGATGAACCCGCCGCTTCCGAAGAGGAAAGCGACTTCGCCAACCTAAACAACTTTGACGGACCCGCCGTTTCTGATGAAACAAGCGACATCGTAAACTTGGACGATTTCGACATCCCCGCCGCCACCGATACCCCAAGCGACTTCGTAAGCCTGGACGATTTTGACATTCCCACCGAAACAAGCGGCATTGACGAGTCTCTCAATTTTGACACACCTGCCGCTCCCAATGAAACAAGCGACATCGTAAACTTGGACGATTTCGACATCCCCACTGCCACCGATACCCCAAGCGACTTCGTAAGCCTTGATGACATTGACTCATCTCTCGATTTGGACGAATCCGTTTCCGATATACAAAAAAACTTTGATACTCTGAAAAAATTTGACGAGTTGAAAAAACATGACAATCCGGTAGATTTTGACGATTTCAGTAGCCTGCAAGATTTTAGCACGTCAAACGACCTGGACAGCTTGGCTAATTTTGACGCACCTGCCGATATGGGCGGTCTAAGCAGTTTGGATGATTTGGATAGCCTGGACGGTTTCGATTTCGGCGACCAGGTTTTATCTGCGCCCTCAGACGGCGGCGATGATGACCTGGACAAACAGCTTGAAATGTTGCTTATGGCAGACCAATCCGCCGACGCACAATTCGAATTCAAGGATGTTTCTGCTTCGCCGTCACAATCCGTGTATGACCCTGAGGTTGACGGAATAGGCTCGGTTCAGTATGTAAAGGGAACATACGGAGCAGACAAAGTTCAAACAGAGAAACTTTTTGCCAATATTTCTCCCGGAAAAATGGTTGCCACATTTGTTCTGGGCGTTCTCATTATTTGCATGGGAGCAGCCACGGCAATTGTTGCCACTTTTGCCGTGCGTGCGCAACAACGTAATATCGACCAGTTTGAGCATTTCACTCCGGTGGAAATTCCCGTAGGAACAGCAAACAATGCCAATTTCATCTTTGTAAACGAACGTGCGTTTATCGGCGGGCAACCCTTTACCCTAGCCCGTATATCCGCTGCATATTCCGGCACTTTCATTTACTTCGAAGAAAACTTTGACCCGGACGACTACATTATTTTGCTGTACAACCAGGCACGAAATTTGTATACTCGCACCTCTTTCGGGATGAATAGTGAGACAGGCACGGTACTGCAATTTGCACCCCTGTCACGAAATACATTGTTCCTAACCTTGCACATCCAAGACAGGCGCACTGATGAATTTGTGCGGTTTTCGTACAGATTTACCGCACCTCCGGTTCATGATGCCCCTGCGTTTATAAACCGCCCTGTAATCGTTGAGGGTAGCGAGGCTGTTATGGTACGCCATGCCGCTTTTGACAGCGCAAGCAGTACAATTCATTTTAGTTTTGAGCCGATGGTATACGGAGCGGGCTTCCGCCTAAACCCTGATTCTGAGCAGCCGATTATTTCCCTGCGGGACCGTTTTTCCGCACCCATCCCGTTTACGAGCGAAAACGCCATGATTTATTTTGAAGACTTTGGTGTAACCGTTGGCACAGCAACTTTTGGTCCGATTATAAGCCTTGAGGAAACCGTGGAGATTTTCTTCAACGACCTGCAGTATTACTACCCTAACCCTATTGTTACGGTTACGCCTGCGCAGCTTTTTGCGAATGACCAGTGGAACCCAATTCCTGTGCAAACAGGAGCGTTCACCCTTAACCTTGAGGGCATGGCACAGCAGGGTTCGTTTATCGTTTTGACCTTGCATGGCTTAGACGAAGCAGGCCGTCGCAGACCAACGACTATTGACATGGCAATTCGTGCAGACCTTGCCGATGGAAGCTATGTTCTTATGCCGGGGGTAGCACGGGTTTCGCCATACGGCTCGGACGTTCTTTTTGATATGATGCCCCACGGAACACGCCTGCGTGATGTTCATGTTTCCCAGTATTCGTTTATCGTAAATTCTGTGGCGTATACAATGCCCTCGGTTGGCGTGCCCGTTCAGGTTACACGCTTCCACAATATGCCGGGGCAACGGCGTGACACGGCAGAGCGTGCTGTAATTGAAGCGTTTCGTGGGTTGCTTTCGTACAAATCCGGCGAAACTACACGCACAGGGCTTGTTGGTCTTTCGCAGGAGCTTTTGAATTCTCGTGCGCTGTTTGATATTTTCTTCGAGCCACGTGCGTATTACGGTCGTGCAATGTTTGACGTAACTGTTTCTGCCGGCGACCTTTTGAGCAATTACGATTATGTGGCTGTGGTTGAGGTTACGTGGGCTGCAGATGAAGATGGAGATTTGCTGTACTTCCGTGAAGTTTTTGAAGTAGCTGCGCAAAGCAGTGACATGATTTGGGAGATAACAGAGATTAGACCTCTTTCATAACAGAGGGATATTACACAGAGGTGATAATTTGACCCCTTACGCAAAGTTTGCGTTTGTGGGGGGATGTTTGCTGGTTGCGATTTTTATGCGGCACCGTAACCTAAAGGATTGGTTGTGGCTTGTTGCCGGGCTTGGATTTACCTTGTGGGCGGATTATTTTTTGGTTTTGCGTCAAGAAGAGTTTCTTGGCGTTGCGGTATTTTGTTTTGTTCATGTGTGCTATATTTTCCGCACCGTTGGTTTTCGTGTGCGGATTTTTTCTGCGTTTTTTGCGGTGTGGTGTATTGCGTTTTTCATTTTGCAGTCTGTAATTGTTTTTGCGGGGATTTATGCTGTTTTGTTTGCGGTTAATATCTATGTAAATGCAAAGGCTCGCCGTCCCAGGACAAATCAAATTCTGGTGATGGCAGGCCTTATTTTATTTTTGCTATGCGATGTAAATGTTTTGCTTATGAACTTGCCGCAGTATGTTGGAACGCCTGTTTTTTTTGGCAGGGCGTACACTTTTGTGTGGGTTTTTTATCTGCCGTCACAAATTTTGCTGGGGATTAGTGCGAGGGATTTTAAGCCACGGCGTTGTGCGAAATTTCAAAGTTGAACCGGTTAGTGAGACCAACCGGTTCAACTTTGACGTTTTCCAAAAAATGCTTGATTTATTGCCTAGAATCGCCGATACTGAATTAATGTCAGAGTCAATGAAAGGTAGGGCGTGTTCCCACTTCTGACAATGCACGGATTTTGAGGCGATTTTTCGCCAATCAAGGAGGATTTTGCGCCGCATCCTGGAGGGACGCAATCAAAATCTCGACGCAGAGTGGAGGAAAATCGACCAAAAGACGGGCGTTGGCAGAAGTGGGAACACGCCCTAGGATAAGTGAATTAAAACATGGACATAACACGTGAAATTTATATGCTGGCGAACGGTATCTTGTCGCAACTTATGATGATTTCCCCGTACTGGATTACCGGGCTTGTGGCGGGGTCGGTTGTGTCTGTGTTTTTGTCGGACAGGATTGCCGCAAAGGTTTCACAGCTTTCTGCCGAACGTATTTGGGTGATTGCCTTGGCGGCTTTTTTGGGAATTATTTCACCTTTATGTATGTTTGGCACGGTGCCGGTTATCGCCGCCCTTGGGAAAAAAGGCGTTCCGCAGCATATTCTTGCGGCGTTTATGGTAAGTTCCGTTTTGCTTAACCCGAATTTGTGGCTGGTGAGTTTTGTTTTGGGCTGGGAAATCGCACTTGCCCGTTTGGTGTTGGCTTTTTTGTGTGGTACGCTTGCGGGGGTTGCGGTGCTTTATGGCTTCAAAAATCGGGATTTGTTTTCTTTCGGAAAATTTAGCGATATTAAAAAAAAGCGAAAGTTTCTGCCGGATTTGCGCAGGGCTTTTCGAATAACTGCGCCGTATTTGCTACTGGGTGTGACGCTAACGGCTTTGGGCGAGCGGTATATTCCGCCGGAGTGGATTGCAAGTATGTTTGGCGCAAGGCGTGGGCTGGGTGTGCTGTTTGCCACAACGCTGTCTGTGCCGCTGTATATTTGCGGTGCGGGAACAATTCCGCTAATCCGTGCGTGGCTCTTTGCCGGAATGGGTACAGGGGACGCAATGGCGTTTATGCTTGCGGGGCCTGCCACAAAAATCAATAATTTAAGCGCAGTAAAAATGATTTTGGGAACGTCAAATTTTTTGCTTTATTTGGCTTTTGTTGTGGGGTTTGCTATGCTTGCAGGGCTTGGCGTAGGATTTATTTTGTAGGAGGAATTCAAAATGAGAAAAATTGGACTGTTTGTTTTTGTACTTATGCTTGCTTTTGCCGCTTGCGGCGGAAATGATGCGGAAATAATGCCGCCTGCGGAAGCCCCGGCGGTTGTTGGCGCACCGCAAGAAAATGAAGCAACTGATGTTGAAGCACCGGAAATTGCGGCAACGCCAGCGCAATCCATAATTTTTGTGGAGGACTCCGATGGCTTGGATGACGGCGTTTTGCGTTTGCTTGCCGCAATGGAAGCCCACGACCAGCCATTTTTCCAAACGGAGTCTTCACCTCACGGTTTGATTGCGGCGGACGATGTGGTTTTGCTACAAATAAATGTACAGTGGGCAGAGCGTGGCGGCACAAACACAGACTTGATTGCCCGTGTAATCGAGGTAATTTTGGCGCACCCGGGCGGCTTCACAGGTGAAATTATTATTGCCGACAACGGGCAAGCGCAGTTTGGTTCTGCCGGGCGTGGCGGTGATTTGGACTGGAGCCAGCCAAACTCCGCTTGCCGGGGGCAGTCCACACTGGACGTAATCCGAAATTTCCAAGCAGACGGTTTTCGGGTGACGGGCGTTTTGTGGGACGAGTTCACAACCGTGCGTGTTGCGGAATTCTCCGAAGGCGATTACACCGACGGTTTTATCGTGGAGGATGAAATCCGTCACACGGGGCTGGAGATAAGCTACCCGAAATTCACAACAGAGTTTGGCACGCACGTTAGCTTCCGTGCGGGCATTTGGGACAGCGAAACCGCAACATACGACCACGACAGGCTAAAGGTAATAAATATGCCCGTGCTAAAATCCCATATGCTTTTCCAGCAAACAGGTGCGGTAAAGGGCTACATGGGCGTTGTGAGTGACCGCCTTACACAGCGGCGTTCGCACAACAGCGTTGGCACAGGCGGCATGGGTACGCTAATGGTTTACACACGAATGCCTGTGTTAAACATCATGGACATGATTTGGGTAGGCCCGGACAGAGGGCCTGCAAGCAGTTACGCTTCGGCAGTTGAGGTAAACATGATTGCCGCATCAACAGACCCCGTTGCGCTGGACGTTTGGACAACGGTTCACGTTCTTATTCCCGAAGCAGAGCAAATCCCCGGAGGGCGTGCCGCCGCAATGAATCCCACCCTAAACGAACCCGGCACATTTGGGCATTGGCTTCGCCTTTCGCTGAACGAAATGCTTGCGGCAGGCTATGAATTCACTATGGATGAAGATGAAATGCTGGTGGTGCGGGGGTAGGTACGAACGAGTATTCGTTTTTCCATGTTATAATTTGTTGCACAACTATCAAACAGCAAAGCCTAAATTGGAGGTAACGCAATGCAACAAGCATTTGAATTTCAAGCCACGACACAAGATGGGTTTATCCGTATTCCTGATGTTTACGCAAAAATAATGCCACGAAAAATTAAAGTGATTGTGCTGGCTGATAAAATTGAAAAAGAGGAAAAAGCACCTTTCCCTTATTTTGCCGTTGACACGGCAGAGTATGTTTTCGACAGGGAGGAAGCCAATGAGCGGTAAAGTTTTCCTCGACACAAACGTATTCGTGTACACGCAAAGCAAAGGCGAGCAAGACAAGCGTAATATTGCCTTGAACGCAATTGAAAAATACGACTGCTACACGAGTACGCAAGTTTTTAACGAAATCAGCAATGTTATGATTAAAAAGTTGAAAATGCCGATATCCGAGGTTAAGCAAGTTATCGCCGCTATAAATGACCGTTGTGCGGTGAGTATAATCACCCATGAAACCGTGCAAAAAGCACTTGATTTGAAAGAAGTTTACGCCTATTCGTATTACGACAGTCTTATTCTTGCCGCCGCAATGTTAAGCGGTTGCGATTATATTTTCAGCGAGGATTTGCAAGATGGGCAAATTATTGAAAATAAAATCGAAATAGTAAATATTTTCAAGCGAAGCATATAAGGGGGGGGTATGTGATGCGTACTGTGGACGTAGTGCCGCATGATGCAAATTGGGTGAGTATCTATGAAAACGAAAAAGTAATTTTAGAAAATATTTTAGGTGAACAAATCGTTAGTGTTGAACATATTGGCTCAACAAGCATACCAGGAATTTACGCAAAGCCGGTTATAGATATACTCGTATTGGTAAAAAGGATTTCCGATATCGACGGATTCAATCATGAGATGATTGCCGCCGGATATGATGTTCTTGGTGAAATGGGTATGCCCGGCAGAAGATATTTTGTGCGTTTTGCAGATGATGATTCCGATAACCATACACACAATATCCACATTGCAGAAAACAACCCAAGCCATCAAGACGCAGAAGATACTTTAATTTTCAGAGATTACCTCCGCATCAACGAAGATGCACGAAATGAATACAGCAATTTGAAAATAAAATTATCTAAACTGCACTATACTGACCTCATTTCTTACACAGAAAGCAAAACGGAATGTGTGTGCAATATTTTGAAAAGAGCAAGTGATTATTTTTCTTTGCAGAAAACATAGAGGGCGCACTTATACAGTACCGGCAAGCCGAAACTGTGGTGCGCCCCGTTGGGGATAAAAAAGATAGCGGGCTTCGCTTCAAAACCGATGTTTTATCGCAAACAGGGCAGTTGAGTATATTTTAGTGTACTCTGTTTTCCAAAGTACCTTTCATAATCATAGATGCTACAACGCACCACGCTTATGCAAAATCCACTTATCCCTATCAAGAGGGTCTATGCCCCTTCGTGCTGCGGTTGCGCCAAGCTCGAGGGGGCATTCTTTGTAGCCGAAAAAGTCCGAGGTAAGCGTGCCACGCCCGGAGGTAAGCGAAGCAAACCGCACAAAATAGTCCCCCGCTTTCTCGAAAAGAGCCGCAACGGGTACAATCGCTTCCATTTCAACCTTGCCGCCGTGCATAACGGGGCTGTCAAACTCGCCACGCATTTCTATGATATCGCCAATCAGCCTGCCGGAGAGTTGTTCATCTGCAACAAGTTTCAGCTTCACAAGGGGTTCTAGCAAAATCGGCGTGGCATCTTCCAACGCCCGCATTACGGCAATTGGCGTTGCCAAGAAAAAATCCAGCGGGTGCGTGTGAAATTTATGGTCTTGCCCGTCGATTAGCGTTATTTTCAAATCCGCCACTTCCCAGCCTAACCGCCCTTGATTCAAAGCCTCGGCGGTGGCGGTTTCAACGTGGTTGCGATACTGGCGGCGCAAAACACTTTCGCCAATGGCGCATTCGTACATATAGCCGCTTCCCCGTGGCAACGGGTCGGCTTGCAACTTCACCACCGCCCAGCACGGTTTTGGCATTGTGTACCGCTCCATGCCAATGCCCCGGCGTGCAATTGTTTCCTTGTAAATAACAGACGGCGGCGAAAACGTAACCGCAAGCCCGTATCGTTCCATAAACAAATACTCCAAAATTTCAATTTGAATTTTTCCCATTACACGAATCACAAGCTCTCGCAAATCGGGATTGTAGGAAAAATCCATAAGAGGGTCTTCATCGCACAATTCCGCCACGGCTTGCAACAGCTCACGCTCTTTTTCCCTTGCACCAAAAATTTTCACCATAAACAGCGGCTCGGATAAACGAATGTTTTTTTGCTCGAAAATCTGCCCAACCATATCGCCAACTTTTGCCCGTGCCATGCCGCAAACAGCTGCTATTTCGTTGCCACGAATTACCCCTGTTACCTCACGTTTTGCCCCGGAAACCTTGTGAATTTGCGTAATTTTTTCGGAGAATTTCTCCGGAGTGTTGGTGGCTTGCGCCGGGCGAAAAATATTTACCCCGTCACGATTTTTTAGCGTGCCGCCATACAGCCGAATATGCGCAATTTTCCCCAAAGCCTTGTCATGCTCTATTTTGTACACAGTCCCAACGGGCGCACCATCCGGCAAAAGCGGTTTGGACGGCAAAAAAGCCTTGATTGCATGAACCAAGGCATCAATTCCCACAGACAAAGCCGCCGAGCCATACACAAGCGGAAACGCAAGGCATTCCCGTGCTTGCGTAGAAATTGCGGCTGTTATTTCCTGCGGGGATAATTTTTCGTTTTTCAAATATAACTCGGCGAGTGCGGGGTCGTTTTCGCATAGCTCCAAAATGCTGTAGTCACAGATGTCGCAGTTTTTCACGGAAACATCTGTGCTTCCCTCATTCGCAAAGGAATTTACGGGAATGATTGCTGGCGAAAACTCCGCTTGGAGGGCGTGCAAAACGGCTTGTGGCTCGCAACCCATACGGTCAATTTTATTGAGGAAAATAATCGTGGGGAGTTTTATTTCACGCAAAACCCGCCATAGCCGCTCGGTTTGCGACTGGATTCCCTCTGCCGCAGACACAACCAGCACTGCACCGTCCAAAACCGCAAGGGTTCGCTCAACTTCGCCGGAAAAATCCATATGCCCCGGCGTGTCGATTATCCGAATTTGCACATCGCCCGCATCAATTTCTACGGTTGCGGAAGTCACCGAAATTCCACGCTCACGCTCAATTGCAAGAAAATCCGTCTGCGTGTCGCCCTTGTCAACCGAGCCTAGCGTCCGCAGTTTTCCCGAATTAAAAAGTATTTGCTCTACGGTTGTTGTTTTCCCTGCGTCCACATGGGCAAGCAATCCCAAGTTTATAATTTGCATTTCACCCTCCACGCACTGTATCTCAACGTATTATGATATAATTGCCTTGATTTATCAATCGGAGAGGAGATTCACAATGAATAAAAACCGTGGCATTATTATCCCTTGCGACTTCCCCAACATGAAAACTCTGGAAAATTTTCTGGGAAAAATGGGGGACCAAAAGTTGTTTTGCAAAATAGGAATGGAGCTGTACTATGCCGAGGGCGAGCGTGTTGTTTGGGCGGTGAAAGAAGCCGGGCATCGTGTTTTTCTCGACTTGAAACTGCACGATATTCCAAACACGGTTCGCAACGCAATGGCGGTACTTTCGAAGTTTGAAGTTGACATGATTAACCTGCACGCAGGCGGCGGACGGGCTATGATGGAAGCCGCACTGGAGGGCATCACCACCGGCGGGCGGCGCAAGCCAATTACCATAGCAGTGACAATTCTTACATCTTTGGGCGACGATGTGTTGCGTGATGAGTTGCTTATCGAAAGCGGTGCAAGCGAAACAGCCCTGCACTATGCAAAAAATGCAAAAGCGGCAGGGCTGTGCGGCATTGTTTGTTCGCCCCTGGAAGCGGGGATGGTTCACGCCGCTTGCGGGGATGATTTTGTCACGGTTACGCCCGGGGTGCGCTTTGCAGACGGCGAAGCCTACGACCAAGTGCGAGTGACTACCCCCGCCAAAGCAAGGGAACTAGGTAGCGACTTCATCGTGGTAGGGCGACCAATTACGGGAGCAAGCGACCCCCTTGAGGCTTATAGGCGATGTGTGGCGGAATTTGGAGTGTAACTTTTTGAGGAGATTTCGTGTTTTGCGCCACGTCTTTTCGCACGCAACTGCCCGCACGCAGCATCTATCTCGTTGCCCAAACTGCGGCGTACTGTGATGGGAATTTTTGCGTCTCGCAGTACATTTGCGAAAACTTGAATTACACGAGCCGAAGCCGGGGAGAATCCGCCTACAGCCGCATTCACAGGAATCAAATTTACATGACACAGCAGCCCTTGCAGAAGTTTTGCGAGGGCTTTTGCATTTGCAGGCGAATCGTTAACGCCCGCCATAAGTGCATACTCAAACGTAAGGCGGCGGCGAGTTAACTCTGCATAGTGGCGGCAGGCAGGTATAAGTTCGCCAAGGGGATATGTATCCGCAATGGGCATAAAGCGGCGGCGAATTTCGTCCGATGGTGCATGAAGCGAAACCGCCAGCGTAATTTGCAGTTTCTGCTGTGCAAGTGCGTAAATTTGCGGCACCAACCCACAGGTAGAAACCGTAATATTTCGTCCGCTTATATTTGCGCCTGTGGAGTGCGTGATAATTTTGATAAAGCGCAGAGTTTCATCGAAATTGTCCAGCGGCTCGCCACAGCCCATGAGGACAATGTTGGAAACACCTCGAAGACTCCGGGCGTTGTACACCTGGGCGATGTATTCGGATGCGGTGAGGTTGCGGTGGAAACCGCTTGCGCCGCTTGCACAAAATGCACAGCCCATTTTGCATCCCGCCTGGGTAGAAATGCACACCGAGTTTCCGTGCTTGTATTGCATCAAAACAGACTCGGCATATGCGCCGTTTAGGTCGGTCAAAAATTTTACCGTACCGTCCGGGGCTGTCTGCCTTTCGCTAACCTGGGCACGGGTAATAAAAAAGCCCGCTTCAAGTTCACCTCTAAGGGATTTTGGCAGGTTAAGCATTTCCTCAAACGCTGTAGCATTTTTTTTATGCAGCCATTCAAATATTTGCCTACTGCGATATTCCGGCACGCCCGGCATTTTTTCTGAAATTTCCCCGGGCAATAAAGCAAGTATCTCTTCTTTCATACCGACTCCAATATCATTTTTTTCCGTTGCATACATATATATCGGCAGTATTCTCCAAAAACTTTAGGCGAATTTGCACGCCACGCAAAAATCAATCCGGTTAGTGACACCAACCACTTCAAAAATTTCTTGACAATTGCGCCACGCAATATGGTATGCTCGGCGGGTTAGAAACACAGGAGGAATTGCGTGTCACAATTTTTGAATTTTATGAAACCATATGCGTGGTTTATGGTTGCGGCATTTATTTTGCTTGCGGTGGAAGCTGTTATCGCACTTGTTTTGCCAAGCTATATGGCGGATATTGTTAACGATGGGGTTATAACCGGGCATTTATCGGTAATTTGGCGCAATGGTTTAATTATGCTGGGGCTAACGCTTCTTTCCATGGTTATTGCGCTAATCGTGGGCTTTTTTACTGCACGCACGGCAACGGGCATGGCAAATGATATGCGTGCGGCAGTGTTCGAGAAAGTGCTGGAATTTTCTGACGCAGAGATAAATAAATTTAACACATCATCGCTGATTACACGCACAACAAACGACGTAACGCAAGTGCAAAACACCATGATGATGGCAATACGCCAGTTTATTTACGCACCAATAATTGCCGTGGGCGGCATAATACGTGCCCTGGAACGCAGTACGGATTTGGCGTGGATTATCGTGGTTGCCACGGCATCCATGCTGGTTTTGATGGTAATTTTGTTTATAGTTGCATTGCCAAAATACAAGTCGTTGCAAGGTCTTATAGACCGCCTAAACCTCGTAACACGGGAAAATTTGAGCGGCATACTTGTGGTGCGTGCATTTTCTACGCAAAAATTTGAAAAAAACCGCATGAGCGAAGCCGCCGGAACGCTGGCAAAAACCGAGCTTTTTGTGGGGCAGGCATTTGCGTTTATGACCCCCATTATCTTCATGATTTTGAACCTTACCACAGCGGCAATCGTATGGGTTGGTGCGCATCAGGCGGCGGCGTTTCGTGCAGATATCGGGGATATTTTCGCATTTTTGCAGTACGGTATGCTTATCATTTTCGCTTTCCTTATGATTTCGATAATGTTTATTATGGTTCCCAGGGCGGCTGTAAGTATGAACCGCATAAACGAAGTGCTGGCTACAGAGGGAAGCATTGCGTACAACCCAAACCCCGTGCCGCTTCCGGCAAACTTTTCCGGCACGGTTGAGTTTCGTGGTGTGGGGTTCAAATACCCTGATGCGCAGGAAGATGACGAACCGGTGCTTACAAATATTTCGTTTACGGCACATCCGGGGGAAACAACTGCAATTATAGGTGCAACCGGCGTTGGAAAGTCCACGCTGTTTAAGCTGCTACTGCGTTTTTTTGATGTAACAAGCGGCGGAATTTTTATTAGCGGCGTAGATATCCGTGACATTCACAAAGAGGAATTGCACACAAAAATCGCATACGTGGCGCAAAAGGCATCTTTGTTTACAGGCACTATTCGCACAAATTTAATGTATGCCGACAAAGACGCAACAGAAGAAAAAATCGCCAATGCTGTAGAAATTTCGCAGTCAAAATCCTTCATCGAAGAAAAAGAAGAGGGCTTTGAATCTAACGTGGCACAGGGCGGGTCAAACTTTAGCGGCGGGCAAAGACAGCGGCTATCCATCGCCCGTGCGCTTGTTAAAGACGCACCCATCCACCTATTCGATGACAGCTTTTCTGCGCTGGACGTTAAAACCGATGCCGTACTGCGCACTGCCCTTAAAGAAAAAATGGGCAACAAAACTACCATTATTATTGCACAGCGCATCTCGTCCATCATGGACGCAGACCAAATTGTGGTTTTAGACCAAGGCGAAGTTGCGGGCGTTGGCAACCATGCGAAACTAATTGAAACTTGCGAAGTGTACAGGGAAATCGCAAAATCCCAGCTTTCTTCCGATGAAACGGAGGTGGGCTAATGAACGAGCATGAAAACCACGCATCAAGAGAAACAAACGACGGCATGGATGCCATGTTTAGCATGGAGCAAGGCGTAGCCCAAAAAGCAAAAGACCCGAAAAAAACAATTAAGCAACTAATTGCCTATCTTGCGCCGCATAAAGGTCCGCTGTTTGTTGTACTGGTTTTTGCGATAGTTTCCACCGTGTTTTCCGTTGTCGGGCCCAGGGTTATGGGGCGTGTTACAACAATTCTTGTGGATGGCATTGTTGCCGCAGTTATGGGCACAGGGCTACTTACAGATTTTCGCCAGATGGGGCGGCTCACGGCAATTCTCGTTGGGCTTTACATTATCTCCGCCATTTGCAACTTTTTCCAAGAATTTATTATGGTGCGCCTTTCCGTAAAAATAACCTACGGCCTGCGCCAAGAAATTTCCGAAAAAATGCACCGCCTACCCATAAATTACTACGATACTCGCAAGCAGGGCGAAATCCTCTCCCGCATGACAAATGATGTTGACATGATTAGCCAAACCCTTAGCACAAACCTAACCCAGCTAATTACGGCATCCACCACCATTCTTGGCACGTTGGTAATGATGTTATCCATCAGCATTCCCATGACCCTTGCCGCCTTGGTTATAATTCCACTGTGTATGTGGATAATGACGCTGGTACTTGGGCGCAGTCACGTTTTTTTCAGCAAACAGCAAGAGGCAATGGGGCGGCTAAACGGCATAGTTGAAGAGACTTACGGAAGCCACAACATAGTGCGTTCCTACAATGGCGAAGAGGATTCGCTTGCGAAATTTCGTACCGCCAACGAAGACGTGCGTGCAAGCGGCTGGAAAGCGCAGTTCATGTCCAATATAATCGAACCTATTTTCAATTTCGTGGGCAATTTAGGCTATGTACTGGTTACGGTAATGGGCGGCTGGCTGGTTGTGCAACGGGCAATTACAATAGGCGATGTGCAAGCGTTTATCCAGTACATTCAAACATTTACGTACCCCCTGGGCGAGCTGGGAATGGCGGGCAATATGCTGCAAGGCACCATTGCCGCAAGCGAGCGTGTTTTCGAATTTCTGAACGAGGAAGAAGAATCGCCGGAGCCTGAAACTTCTGCCCGCAAAGAAAAATACGAGGGCGCAGTTAGCTTCCGAAACGTGCGCTTTGGTTACGACCCTGAAAAAATTATCCTGCACGATTTTTCTAAGGAAGTGAAGCCGGGGCAAAAAGTAGCAATCGTTGGTCCAACCGGTGCCGGAAAAACAACCGTGGTAAAACTTCTTATGCGCTTCTACGAGTTAAACGGCGGGCAAATTCTCATAGACGGCATAGACTCTACAAAATTTTCACGGGCGGCATTGCGTGATATTTTCGGCATGGTTTTGCAGGACACATGGCTGTATAATGCGAGTATAATGGAAAACATACGATACGGCTCGCCCACTGCAACCGATGAAGATGTAATTGCCGCCTGCAAAATGGCGCATTGCCACAAATTTATCAAAACTTTGCCGGGCGGCTACGATATGGTTCTAAATGAGGAAGCGTCAAACATTTCTGCCGGTCAAAAGCAGCTATTCACAATAGCGAGGGTTATTCTCAAAGACCCTGCAATTCTCATACTTGACGAAGCAACCAGTTCCATAGACACACGCACAGAGGTGCTAATCCAAACCGCCATGAAAAAACTGATGCAGGGGCGCACATCTTTCGTAATTGCGCATCGCCTGTCTACAATCAAGGATGCAGACGTGATTTTCGTAATGAAAGACGGCGACATAATAGAACAGGGAAGCCATAAAAAGCTACTTGCGCAAGGCGGGTTTTATGCAGACTTATACAATGCCGCAGGAAGCGGGAATGAAGTGGAAAGTTGAAAGTTGAGAGTGGAGAGTTAAGTTCCAAACATCTCTACCTTATTTTAACTCTCAACTCTCCACTCTCAACTCTCAACTAATTTTAGGAGGTTTGTTAGATGAAAAAGTTTTTAATTGCGTTGGTGATTACAGTTGTTCTCGCCGGTGGTGCCGGCGTTGGCATTTATTTCGTGTGGCGAAGCCAAGGAGTGCTTTCCACAGACAATGCACGTGTAACCACTACGATTTTTCACGTGGTGGCGGGTACGCCGGGTACGCTGGAACGGTTTACGCTGTACGAGGGGCGTTATGTTTCCGAAAACGAAATTATCGGCTGGGTAGAAAACGGCGAAACCATGCGTGCCCCCTTTGACGGTCTGGTTTTGCAAACCCATGCCCGCCAAGAACAGCAAGTTGCACCGGGGCAACCAATAGCCGCTATAGGCGATATAAACGATATTCATATAGAGGCAAACATATCCGAAACGGATATTGTGCGCCTAAGCGTTGGTCAGCGTGCATACGTAACCATAGACCTATTTGGCAACCAACAATTTGTCGGCTACATCACAGACATTGCGAGGGTCACACAAGCAGAGCTTACCGGGCAAGCCATGTTTTTTAACACCGGCGGCACATTCACACGGGTAACACGCTACTTACCGGTACAAATCACCCTTGCAGAGGACATCTATCTGGGAAATTTCATCGGCGTAAATGCACGGGTGCAAATACCGCTTAGATGAACCATGATGCCATCGTGAATTGACGCACACCCCATTTTATATTATGTTATACTTGGTCAACTTGACCGACTATAACATACAGAGTTGTGAGCCTATGTCGGAAACCACTGCAAAAAAGTTTGAACTTCCCGGCTACACGCGCGGCGAAGAAATTTTCAATATGGTAACGCACATTGTAGGCGGAGGGCTTGGGCTTGTCGCACTTTTGGCGTGTGTAATAGTCGCGGCATATCATCAGAACATAGCGGGCATTGTAGGCGGCGCAATTTACGGCTTTTGCGTGATTTTGCTGTTCACCATGTCCAGCATTTATCACGGGCTTAAAATAGGTCTGCCCAAGCGGGTTTTCCGTATCCTAGACCATTGCACCATCTACGTTTTAATCGCCGGCACATACACACCCATCATTCTCACAGAATTTCGCCGGGTGTATCCACAAGATGCCTGGACGATGTTTGGGATTTTGTGGGGGCTTGCAATCATAGGTGTGACGCTTACAGCAATAAACCGCAAAAAGTTTAAGCATTTTGCGCTGGCGTGTTACCTTGGCATGGGCTGGATGGCAATTTTCCGTATAAACCGCCTTGTGGAAGTGCTTGGCGCACCGTTTTTTGTGCTGATTTTAATTGGCGGATTGCTTTATACCGTAGGCGTTTTATTTTACGTCATTGGCAAGAAGAAAAAGTATATGCACTCGGTTTTTCATCTGTTTGTAAATGTGGCATCAATACTGCACTCGGTAGCAATTGCGGTTTTTGTAATGCCAATTTAGAGGAGGATACTATGCGAAAAACAAAAATTATTGCAACAATAGGCCCGGCAAGCAACGACGTGAAAATCATCAAAAAAATGATGCGGGCGGGAATGGATGCCGCACGTTTCAATTTCTCTCACGGCACTCACGAGTATCACGGCGGACTCATGGACAAGGTAAAGGAAGTGCGCAAAAAGCTGGGCAAGCCCATTCCGCTAATTTTGGATACACGGGGCCCCGAAATTCGCACAAAAACCTTTGCCGAGCATGACAAAATTTTTCTGGAACAAGGTTCGGAGTTTACCCTCACAACGGATGATATAGAGGGTGATGCGCACCGTGTTTCCGTTACGTATGAAAATTTGCCAAACGAGCTAAAAGTGGGAAACCGTGTTTTAATCGACGATGGTTTAATTGAGATGCGTGTGCTTAAAATTGAGGGTTCAAACATCCTGTGCGAGTTGATAAATTCGGGCTTTTTGGGCCAGCGCAAAGGGGTTAATATCCCCGATGTGTTTTTGGATTTACCGTCTCTTACGGAAAAAGATATTGAGGACATAAAATTTGGCATCACAATGGAAGTGGACTGGATTGCCGCATCATTTGTGCGCACGGCGGGCGATGTAATAAACATCCGCAAGGTTCTGGAGCAAAACAATGGCGAGCATATTCAAATTATGGCGAAAATAGAATCTCGTGACGGCGTTAACAATATCGAGAGCATTTTGGACGTGGTGGATGGAATCATGGTAGCACGGGGAGACCTTGGCGTGGAAATTCCGCCGGAGGAAGTTCCCATTGTGCAAAAGGATTTAATTCGCAGGTGTATCTTGGCGGGCAAACCCGTTGTAACGGCAACGCATATGCTGGAGTCCATGGTTTCTAA
>Ga0209755_10003165_pt1 | contig 21044 bp, 15 predicted proteins | sample TergutCo191P1_FD_187301 | JGI IMG/M metagenome (GOLD analysis project Ga0209755, IMG submission 187301) | Cornitermes sp. P1 segment gut microbial communities from Petit-Saut dam, French Guiana - Co191P1 (SPAdes) (version 2) | ecosystem: Host-associated > Arthropoda: Insects > Digestive system...
AGGGCGGCCTGCTTCCCAGTATCGCTCTTTCAACTTTTCACGCGATTGTAAAACAGACAATCGGCGGTCTTGCGCAGGGGCTTGATATTAAGCCGCCGGTTGTTTTTGAAGGCGGACCGCTCACTTTCAATCCCACTCTGATTAAGGTTTTCGCGCAAAGGCTCGGGCTTTGCGAATCGGATATTATTCTGCCTGAAAGAGCTGAGCTTTTTATCGCGTTCGGCGCCGCTCTTTCTGTTAATGAAGTGTTCTCCAAACATGATTATAAATTCAGCCAGCAGGCAGCGCTGACTTCCCTTTCAATGTTCCGCGAAATTGTTTCCGGCGATAACGTTATGCAAAACCTGAAATTTTTCGCGGATGACGCGGAGCGCAGGGAATTCGAAGCGCGTCATAAAATGCACGATATTGATGATATAAAGGCTGTTAAGCAGAAAGGCGACACTCTACGCGTTTACTTGGGGATTGACGCCGGTTCAACTACAACAAAATTTGTTTTAATTGATGAAGATGAAAATGTAGTTGACTGTTTTTACAGTCCGAATAAAGGAGAGCCGCTGAAAGTAATTAAACAGGCTCTGCTTGATATACACACAAGGTATAAAAGCGCCGGTATCAATCTTGAGATACTTGCGCTTGGAACAACAGGTTACGGCGAATTGCTTTTTGATAAAGCGTTAGGCGCCGATTTTCACACTGTTGAAACTGTCGCTCATGCGGCGGCGGCTCTTAAATATATTCCGGGGGTTAGTTTCATTTTGGATATCGGCGGCCAGGATATGAAAGCGATTAATATTTCCAACGATATCATTACAAATATAACTGTTAATGAAGCCTGCTCGTCAGGATGCGGCTCTTTCCTTGAAACTTTTGCCGACACATTAAATATTCCCGTTAACAAAATCGCTGAAACAGCGTTTAACGCTAAAAATCCGGCGCGTCTTGGAAGCCGTTGTACGGTTTTTATGAACAGTACGATTATCACTGAGCAGAAAAACGGAAAGCAGGCTGACGATATTATGGCGGGACTTTGCCGCTCGATTGTAGAAAATGTTTTTACCAAAGTTGTGCGTATTTCCAATATCGCTCAGTTAGGTGATAAAATCGTAGTGCAGGGCGGAACGCTTAAAAATGACGCGGTGTTAAGGGCTCTTGAACAGTACCTCGGCAAATCAGTCGTGCGCTCTCCCTATCCGGGAGAGATGGGCGCTATTGGGATCGCTCTTCTTACAAAACGGGAAATTGTCGAGCATGGATATACGTCACCTCACGGCGCGATTAATCATTCCCGCTTTATCGGTTTTGAAGCACTTAAAAGTTTTGATTATTCTCAGGAAGCGAATTTACTTTGCTCTTTCTGCGGCAATAATTGCAACAGGACGCTGGTGCGTTTTTCCAACGGACAGACATGGGTTACCGGCAACCGCTGTGAGCGCGGCGAGCTTGTGGGCGATCCGAAAGATCCTGCGTTACGTGAAGAATTAAATTTAAGAACGAAAATCATCAATGCGGTTCCCGATATGATTAAGCTCCGCGATGAACTTCTCTTTATGGATTATCCGTTTACCCGTTTGCTGCCTGGAAAAGATATTACAATCGGCATTCCCCGCGTGCTTGATTTCTGGAGAGATATGCCTTTTTGGAAGGTTTTCTGGGGAGCGCTTGGCTTTCAGGTAAAAATTTCGCGTAAAAGTTCAAGAAAACTTTATGAGCAGGGCATTCAGTATGTCGCGTCCGATACAGTCTGTTTTCCCGCGAAACTTGTTCACGGTCACATTGAGGATTTAATAGAAAAAAAAGTTGACAGGATTTTCTTTCCTCAGATAAACAGGCTGCCGCCTGATAATCCTGAGCCGTTAAGCACTTTTACCTGTCCTGTGTTGAAAGGCTATCCATTATCTGTCAGATTTTCAAATAATCCCGAAGACAAACACGGCATTCCTTTAGACGCGCCTGTCTGTCATTGGTTTTCAAAGAGAGATCGCGATTTTCAGCTTTGCAGATTTATTAAAGAAACTTTTAATATTCCCGATAAAGTTATTCTTGCAGCGATTAAGCAGGGAGACAAAGCGCTTTCGGATTTTAACTGCGCAATGACAGATAACGGAAAAAAAATTATCGAAGATACTGAGAAAGAGGGAAAATTCGCCGTGGTTATCGCGGGAAGGCATTATCAGTATGATGAGCATATTAATCACGGCTTGTCGCGGTATTTTACCAGCCTTGGGATACCGGTGCTCACACTCGATTCTCTTCCTGATTTGGGAAAAGTACCGTTGATTAATTCACGCGTTGAAATTATCAATAACAATCACGCGCGACTCCTCGCGGGGGCGATTATCGCGGCGGAAAATCCGGCTCTTGAATACGTTGATATTTTCAGCTTCGGCTGCGGGCATGACGCTGTTTATACGGACGAAATTGTCCGCATTATGGACGAAATCTCCGGCAAGTCACCGCTGATTTTAAAAATGGACGAAAGCGAAATCGCCGGTCCTCTTCGCATAAGGATAAGATCGTTTATAGAAACTGTAATGACCCGCCGCAAAAAAATGGCGCATAACGCCAAACCTTTGGGCGAGCCCTATCCTGTGAAGCTTAAAAAAACCGACAAGCAAAAAGTAGTGCTCATTCCCAATGTTAGCAGAGCATTCTGTCTTATTGTCAGCGCCGCTCTTTGCAGAGACGGTTACCGCGCCGAGCCGCTTCCGATGGGAGGCGCCGAAGCGATTGCAATGGGAAAAAAATATGTGCATAACGATATGTGTCTTCCCGCTCAGATTATAATCGGAGAGGCGATTCTCGCGCTTAAGAGCGGCAAGTATGATCCTGACAATACGGTGATAGGAACGGCAAAAGTGTTATGCGACTGCCGCCTTTCCAATTACATGCCGCTTACAAGAAAAGCCCTTGATGAAGCGGGTTTTCCGCAGGTGCCTGTAATTACTACTGATATACTGGATTTAAAAAAAGCGCATCCGGGAATGGGTTTTACTCCTATTACCTACACGAATGTTGTTTGGAATATTATTCAGGCAGACGCCCTTGAATTTTTAAGAAGAAAAATACGCCCTTACGAACTTCATAAGGGAGAAACCGATAAAATAGTAGAAAATGCTTTAATCAGTATGTCTGAAGGACTTGCTAAAGGCGGCATTTCAGGCTCTATTAAACCTTTTAAAAAAGCGATTAAAGCTCTCTGCGGTATTCGTTATGACAGATCCAATTTAAGAGAAAAGGTGCTGCTGCAGGGAGAATATCTTTTAACATTTCATCCCGGCTCAAATCAGGAAGTAGAGAAGTACCTTGAAAAAAACGGAATGGAATGTTTATTCCCCAGGATGTACGGCATTTATCGTCATCTTTTTTTGAATCATACTATTTCTGAGATAAAAGAATTTAAGGTAAAACATTCTCCGTATGATACTTTATTCGCGTTTGCCGGAAATAAATTTATGAACATGGCTGTTAAACATACCGACAAGATCGCGAAAAGACATCCTTTGTATGAGCCTGATGTTACATTGGAAGAAGTGGCGAAGTTAAGCGATCATATAATGCATCATTCGATTCTTTCAGGAGAATCTTTTTTAATCGCGGCGGATATTCTTCATTACGCGGCGATGGGTATACGCTCCTTTGTAATTCTTCAGCCTTTCGGATGCCTTCCTAATCATATCTGCGGGCGCGGTGTTATCAAAAAAATAAAAGAACATTACCCCAACATTCAAATCTTGCCTTTGGATTACGATCCGGACGTTAGTTTCGCGAATATTGAAAACCGTCTGCAGATGCTGATAATGAACGCCCGCAGTTTACACAAAGAAAACGCGGCAAGTTAAGCTGATTTTTTTTCTCAATGATAGATTTTATCAATTCAATTATGTATAATTTTGATCATGATTATAGGTATTGATATCGGCAGCACCACGACAAAAGCGGTTTCTATTGAAGACGGAAAAGTTACCAGAAAGATCAAAACAAAAGCGCTGGACGCGGTAACATCGGCGACAGGGGCGCTTGGAAAATTGGTTTGCGAAAATGGAATTGAAATTTCTTCCATAGAAAAAATTTTAATAACAGGCGCCGGAGCGTCAAAAATTAAAAACGATATTTTCGGCATTCCTACAGGCAGAGTCAATGAGATAGACGCAATCGGAATCGGCGGTATGTATCTTTGCGGGATGAGCAATATTATCATTACAAACATCGGAACAGGAACGGTTATTATTGAAGCAGGAGAGAGTGGAATTTTTCATTTTGGAGGTTCCGGTGTCGGAGGCGGCACAATTTTCGGACTTGCGAAAAAACTTCTTCCGACAGTCGAATTTAAAGATATTATGGAACTCGCTAAAACAGGTAAAATCAGCAATGTTGATCTGTTGTTAGGTGACATTTCTGATACCGATTTAAGTTTTTTAAAAGGAGAAACTACTGCTTGCAATTTCGGAAAAATGCTCGACACCGCAACGGTGAATGATACCGCTCTCGCGATAATTAACATGGTCTATCAGGTAATCGGGATGCTTTCCGTGTTCGCGGCAAGAGCGCGCGGCTATGTCAGGGTAATCGTTACAGGCAGAGGAAGCAACAATGTTTTAGGTCAGAAAACGCTCGCTGATATTTCAGGGATGTACGGAATTGAATTTGTCTATCCCGACTCGGCGGAATATACGACGGCAATCGGCGCGGGACTCTCAATTGCTTATCGGGATTGAGATTAAGAAAATAGTTCCTTTGTCTTCTTCGGAATGAAGTTTAATAGTGCCGTTTATTTCTTTGATTCGATCCTTTACCAGATTTAAACCGATACCCCGCCCCGCGTGCATTCCTTCTGTTTCCAATGTGCTGAAGCCGGGCATAAAAATTACTTTTAACAGAGCGTCTTTGTTGTTTTCATCTTCTTTTTCAATTAAGTTTTTACTTAACGCTCTTTTGGCGATTTTTTGATAATCAAGTCCGCTTCCGTCATCTGAGAGTCTTATTTGTATTGAACTCTTATCATCTGAAATTTTTAATGTAAGCTTAATCGTGCCTATTTCTTTTTTGCCTTTTGCTTTTCTTGTTTCCGGTGTTTCTATTCCGTGTACCGCTGAATTGCGGATAAGCTGCATCAGTATTTCTTTTATCGTCCGGCGCGGACCTTTTTCTACAGCTTCAATATCAACTTCATTTGCGATAAACGTAATTAATTTTTCCTCATCTGCTGCGGCTCTATTTGCGGTTTTTGTCAATGAGTCAATTAATATTTTAATATTTTGAGTTTTATCGCCGGAACTGCGGGAATAAGCTTCAATTTTGCTGATTATATCTTTGAATGATTCTCTTTCGTTGGATAATTTATCAATTTCCATTGTAAGATCAAGCAGATCGGAAAACGGAATTTCTCCTTGAATTTCACGTAATTTTTTAATTTTTGATTCCAGGTTATGAACTTTGTTTCCGAAAACATTTAATCCTAAAATTACCGCATTGGATTTAATCGCGTGAATGGATTGATAAATTTTCACCAGCGCGTCATGAACAGACAACGACTCGTTTTTATGCACAGTATCAATAGAGTCGAATTCATGTTCCATATCGCTCATAAAATCATTAAACACATCCGGCTGAACCTGTATCAATTCAAACACAGCCTGAGTTTCTTCCTGTCTTCTTGTTTCTTCTTCCGCCAGTCTTTGCTGCAATTCAACTCTGGTGGTTATATCGTAAACTGTTACTAGTATAAAAATTTCATTTTTGCCGCGTTCTACTGTAGCAAATGCGAACTGAAATACTTTTTTGGATCCTGTTCTCTTATGTTTATAATGAAGTTCATTCAGCGGATTAATTTCTTCCAGCATTTCCTGATCATAGGATCGTTCATGAATCATTTTTAAGTAATCTTTTATTGATTCCATTTCAGCCGGTGAAACTGAATCGGATATTGTGTCAGTAAATAATTTTCCGACAAGATTTGATTCAATAAACATTGATTCAAGATATCTTGAATAATGATCCTGAATTTCAAAATTTTTATCCATAAAGAAAAGACCGATCTGCATATTGTCTTTCATGACGGCAATCTCATCGCGCTCGGCAAGATGGGTCATATCGTACAAGTTGATCAGCGTACTGCTGCTCCCGCCGGCAAGAGTATGCGAAGTAGCTTTAAAATAACGTTTCTGTCCGTTTAATGAAAATTCCCAGTCCGCCGCGTAACCGTATTTTTCTTTTAGAAGTTTTCCGGCGTATCTTTTTAAGCTTCTTCCGGGGAACATATCCAATATGGGCCGTCCCTGAACCATTACCGGATCATCAACGCTGCCCAAATTAGCGAGTGTTTTACTGGCATAGACAATTTCATTGCGCTCATCAATCATCGCGACATAATTTTCTGTTGAATGAAGAAGATCCATAAACGATTGCTGATGTTCAAGCGCTTTGTTTAAAACTGTAGTAGCGACTCTTGTCAAAATAAGAAGAATAATGCTTGCAAAAAGACTGATAGCCCAATTTATTATTACTATTAATAAAGGAGTTTCCTGTCCTCCTATATTTACGCCGGATAACAGCAAAACGCCGATAAAAGCATTTTGAAATAATACAAATGTCAAAGTCTTGTTAAAATGCGAGTAAATACAGCTAATCGCGCAGATAGCAAGGCAAATAAGCAGATAATGACCTATTTTCCATCCGCATAAAAACATTAACGCTGTGTAAAAAATTAATATTACAAAAGGTACATTAAACGCCAATTTAAAATTATTCTGCGCGGTTCTGAAAAATAATATAAGTATTATTAAAGTTATAGCCAAATAAAGATACGCGTAATTAATATTCGCCGTTATATCAGAAATCATGGTTTCTACAATAAAAGATGCGCTCAAAAATAAAACCATTACAAGAGAAGCAATATTGCCGATCTTTATTGACTTTAAATTACCTTTTTTTTGTACAGCCATTAGTAATACCTTCCTTAAGATACAGCCGATATTGAGGCTAACGGGTATGAAAAACCATCCGGCACGACTAACTGAATCGCATTGTGCACTATGCTCAAATTGACACTGTCATCATGGATGTATTCGTTGTCCATTTGAATCCACATCGGAGTCTTGGATTGCACAGACAAGTTTTTTCCCTGAACAAATACGCAGTTTTTTGCGCGTTTACCTTTTGAATATTTTCTTAGTGATGAAAGCGTTGTAAGCGGCATCGCCGATTTAATAAGTACAATGTCCAGTAATCCGTCATTCGGAGTCGCGTCCGATAATCCTGTTTTCTTTCCTGAATGATAAGGAGTGTTAGCCGCGTGAATCAGGCTGTAATTTCCCGAATAATCGACATTATCTATTGTGATTGTGTATTGTTTTGCCGCAAACTGCCTGTCAAACGATGTAAGAATAAAATTTAAAAATGCCGTAATTTTTGATAATAATAAAAAACTGCTTTTATTAACTTTTTCTTTTAGATCTTTTAACCTTTTTGTAAACGCCGAATTCATCCCGATATAGCAGGAGTTAAGCGTGTAATTAACGCCCCATCTTATTACGTCTGTTGAAATCGTATCGGAATTAATAAGAGCCGGTATATCATTAAAAATTTCCAGCTTATCTTCGTTTTTATCAGTTAGAAAAATTTTCAGAAAATTATTGCTCTCTCCGTAAGGGACTATCGCCAGTTCCATATTCGGAAAATGCGCAACACCGTTCAGGCAGTCAAAAAGAACTTCTTCTCCTCCGATTGCGTATACTCTGACAATGTCACCAGGTTTTGCTTTTTCCGCCTCGTCCTGAATTATTACAATCGCGTTTCTTCTGTAGTGTGAAAACTGAATGGAAAAATCAGGTTTTCCCTGCGTCCTGAAATATTGCCCGATGTTGTCAAGGATATTATCCATTTTCCATTGCTGGTTGTAAAATGCTTTAGGGTCGAACACGAAAACATGTTTCATCGCCGCTCCCGATTATTTGCTACTTTCAAGCTCAATGGCTACCATCAGATGAAATATATCGTTTTCAAACGCTTTGTGCGGAATACATAAGATGCGTGTTTGTTTGCTTGGCCATGCGATAGAATGTTCTTTTCCCTTGATTATTGTGGGAATCGAAATAACTATTTTGTCTCCGTTGGGCACTCTTGGTTTAATATTTCCGGCGATGATGTTATTTATTTCTCCGATTGCGTCGACAACATCAGCGTCAATCTCTTCGTGCCCTTCGCCCGCTAGTAAATCTGTCAGCTTTATCGCCAATTCCGCTTTCATTGAAACGATAACAGCTCCTTTTACTACCCCCGACAAACCGATTACAGCCGAAATATCCCACTCGAATGATTGTTCCGCATCAAGAAAATGCGGATGCTTTGGTGCGATATCAATACCGACAAATTCTTTAAAAGTATTGACTGTAACTTCAACAAAAGGTTCTACGTAATTTTGCAGCTCAACTGTCATTTTTTACATCCTGAATAAATGTAATTTTGCCAACTTCTGCTTGAATAGATCGAGCTTGATCGGCTTTGTGATATAATCAGTGGCACCGTGTTTTAACGCTTCTATAACATTAAACTTAGCAGCCTCGCTGGTTACCATTATTATTGGCAAATCTTTATATTGTTCCATTGCTCTTATCTGCTTCAAGAAATCAATTCCCGATAATCTGGGCATATTCCAATCAAGAAGGATAAGATCGACAACTTGCGTTTCCAGTAAAGCTAACGCTTCTTCACCGTCTTTTGCCTCTATAAAATTGCATGTGGCTTCAACCCCGGTAAAGACTCCCTTTACTGTATTTCTCATTATTCTGGAGTCATCTACTATCATAATTGTGACACCGGCAGGCATAATATCTCCTTTACTATATTATACTTAATGATAGCGTATTAATCCTGAAAAATAAAGAAGTTTTTGCTATTTTTCTGGTTTTTTCCTTTTTTCATGGTTTTATCGAGGTAAATGTAAGTTAGAAGATATTGTCCAATTCCATTTTTCCGGAAAATCCGGTGAAGCTGCTTTAAAACTCACCTTTAATTGTTTGAAACGTAAACCGGCGCTTATTGAAAAATCCCATTTTTCATCCTTTTCCGGAAAAAACGAAACTCCAATTTTCGATTTTAGCTGCAAATTTAGCGGTGACCAATATAATTCGCAGTTTACTGACGCTGCTTTCCAGTTCCACGGGTTTTCGCCGTTTCCAAATGGAATGGGATATAAAAATGGATTGTCGTCCGATGTTGTTTCTCCCGTGTACGATCCTGAAAATGTAATCCCGAGGGGGCTGCCTGCAAACGGGTTCTTTTTGACGGTTTTCAGCGGATTGACGCTGAAAGCGGCAGAACCGGAAAAGCTGTCATTAATTTTAAGCAGATTTTCTGAATTTCGATCCGCCGAAAAAGAGATTCTTGATAGCCTAATCGGCAATTTTAAGCTTGCCGCGCCTGACGGAAATCTGTAATAAACACCGGCAGAGCTGCGGTTGAAATAGTCTTCAGTGCCGGGGCTTCGCAATACTGTATTGATTCTAAAGAGTGAATTAGATTTACCTTTCCATTCGATTTTGGCGGCAGATCTAAAGCCCGCGTTGATGGAAGAGCCGTCTCTGCCTGTAAAACGTTCTCCCGCGCTGTCGGCGGCGAATGAAATAGAAAGCGGTCTTAATCTGCTTGCCGAATTTTTTATCGGCGGCGTTAATGTGATCCCGAAATTACAATAGATATCATTACCCCATGTGTAAGTTTCAGAAAAAGCAAAATCAGAGCTTGCTGTAATTAATTGATCCGTATAGAGAATCCCTGCCGAGTACAAATGAAATTCCCTTTCCACAAGGGGCGGCGGATCCGAAAACCATGATTTAACATTTTTTCGCGGCAGAGTTTTTCCCGAGTAAAATGTTTCAAGCATCAGGTTTGATGTTTTGGATAATGATAAATCCACTCCGCCCGACAGCGCAGGCGTAAAATTTTCAACCTCTGTCTGCGCCGAAATAAACCCTTTCATTTTTATATTCGGGAAAATTTCCATGTTAGGAGCGGAGAGGTACAGGTAAACCTCATCTTCTTTTGTGCTTGATACTGCCGTTTTCAAATCCGCCATCAAAGGTTTGTGATTTTCCGCATAGGGCGGCGAGCGAATCCACGGATTGCGTATCCTTGCGGAGAGCCCCCATTCATCAAGCACCCCGTAAAGCAGCCTTGAGCCGGTTGGTTTGTGATACAAGCCGCCGTTAAAATTTGTTACGCCTTTGACCGGATCCCCCCAGGGCAGATCGAGCCCAAAATCCAGCGGATGCTTGCCGAGAATCTGATTTCTCAGCGTGAAGTGCGGGAGAAAATGCAGTTTGATTTCTCCCTTGTTATGAAGAGTTCCCGACAACGCCGGTTCTTCCGCTGCAGACTCCGCCCGGTTAAAGCTGTCCGCAGAGAAGGTTTTCTCTTCCCATGAGCTGTTCCAAAGCAGCTCCCATTTGAATTGAGGCGAAGCCTCAGTTGCGCCGCACACAATAATGGCAAGCAAGAATAAAAAGTATTTCATATCTATATATGGCGCGCAGATGCGTGGCGCTTTACCGAAAATGAAAAAAAGTGAAAAAATATTTAGAATTTTTACCACGAACCACACGAACAGTCATACCTTCGGTATACACACTATTGTAAATTACCCGATATCATCTGCCACTTTATTTTTAATCTGTGCAGGCTCGCATCGACTGTACCTTTAGAAATGCCTATGATTTGCGCCACTTGTTTATTTGTCGCCTCTATTCGGATGCTTTTTATTCGCTTTCTCATTCTATCAAGCCTTTCTCTCGCTTTTTTATGCATTATTGTCAATTTGTAAAATATATTAGAATTTTCTTTTATCGCTAAAAGTTTTTTTTCATAAATAAGGCACCTGATAAATTGAGTGTTTATTCTTTCTTTCATTAAATAAATCTCATCGTCTTTTTTCTGCCGAATGATACGAATTTTTTTCAGCATCTCCAGCAATTCCTTTTTATCAACTCCAATTTTATTTGCAATTTTTTCCGCGAAATTATCTGAAACATAATAATAACATTTTAAAACAAGCGCCAGAAGACGTCTTGTGTTTTTTCTCCCTTTATTATCTGTGGTTAGATTATTAATTATATATTCAACATTATTATGTATATATACAGGCGGTTCTTCCCGCACGTACATATCAGGTAACAAAGCCATCCATGCGGAGTATTCTGTCATTGTATTAGACGCAATACGCCCGCGATATTCTTTTGATGAAACAAGAAGATATCTTCCTGTAAACGCGTCAAATGATGATCCGGTATCATGATAACAATCAATTGCTTTATGAAGCCGAGGGTAAAACCATGAAATAAAATCTTCGTATTCATCCCGTTTCCAATGACAAAGACAAGTTTTTTCCTGATTGAAAATGAAGTAATTATAAATCAATCCTTCAAGATCTTCACGTGAAATTTCTCCCGAAAGATATTCGGAATATAAATCGTTTATTGTTTGCTGCATAATTCGATATCGGCTTTGCAAAGAGCTGATATGAAAATCAAGATAATATTCTATTCAGATGATGATGATCGTAATAGCGAAATGTTTTGTATTATGAAGTGAAAATTTTTTTAAATGTATCAAGTAAAATTAATCTTACAGATGTAATGTCTCCTTTCATTGTGAGACCTGCCGCGTTCTTGTGACCGCCTCCGCCGAATTCAGCGGCGATTCTCGCAACATCAATTTTGTTAGTTGATCTCAAACTCACAGTACAATTTTCGGCACACTCCTGGCGGATAGTTACAGTTGCTTTAACTCCTTCAACAGAAAGCATCATTTGATTTAATGATTCCGAATCTCTTCCTGCCAATCCAAATGTCTCAAAATCATCCAGAGTCGAATAAGACAAAAGAAACTTTCCGTCAAAATGCGATTCAATTCTTGAAAGAATTCTTCCTGTCATAATTCTGGAACTGAGGCTTCTTCCGTTGTAAATCGTATTAAATATTTTTTTTGGATTTGCGCCGCGCCTGACAAATTCGGATGCGGCGCTGAACACGCTGTAATTTTGTTCGGTAAGAAAACGAAAATATCCCGTATCAGTGCAGAGACCAAAAAAAAGCAGGCTCGCTTCTTCTTTGGATAATTCAAGTCCGAGCGCTTTTATCACTCTGAAAATAATTAATGTACACGAAGGCGCGGTTGAATCAATATAAACAGGTTTTTGCGGCGTTGAATTATACTGCATCAATCCCCTTGCGTGATGATCAATAATAGCGTATGGAAATTTTTCAAGGTAGTCCTGAATATCGCCCGTTCTTCCTACGCTTGAACAATCAATAATTATTACTTTGCTGGAATCAGGCATGACAGGATTTTTTTCGAAATGACATTCATAACCGTGCAATTCCGATCTTTTAAAAGGACCTGCGGAGCACACTACCGCATTCTTACCCAAACGTAAAAGAGCGCTTTGCAGGGCAAGCTGGCTCCCTACGCAGTCTCCGTCAGGCTCCTTATGCCCCGCGATGATGAAATCGGAAGAGTTACGAATAAAATCTATCAGTTCCTGCGGAACCGCGTCATTGTTAGGTTCCGGCTGCTCCGCAGAATCAAGAAATTTTTGAGTTTCTTCGCAATCCATTAAAATTTGAGCTGCAATGTTTCATCATCAGTAAAGTATCTGCTGGAATCTACTCCCTGAGGAATGCTGCCCCATGTAAAATGGTTTCTGTTTTTATGAATATATACCCTGATATGGGTAAACTCACCGTCTTTGTAAAAAACCGACATTGACGGCATATTTGTTCCGGGCGGTAAGCGGACTAAATCAGCTTTGCCCGCAGCTTCATTAAACCATGAATAAGGAAGACCAACATGCGACATTCCTTTTTGAGTACGGTAAAAAACAACATACCCATTATTTGTAGGGTATATTTTTTCCACCGGTAAATTGACATAATATACCTTGGCTGTTTCATCAGAACTATTCTGAGCAAAAATAAAGACCGGTGAAATAAGCGCGAGTAAAAGTATCGCGATAACATATTTTTTCATTTTTATGCCTCCAGAATTATATAATACTTCACATTTAGGGGAAATTCAAGATATTATCATGAAAAATTTGTATGTATATAAAATTTTAAAACCGATAAAATCAGGTATTTTAAGCAAAAAACAAGGAAAAACCGCCAAATTTACAATAATTAGAGTCTGTCCCCGAACTTCGGTTAGTTTGCGGACAGACCTGTTCCAAAAGGCTATAACCCGTTTTAGGCAGTTTTTTCATTCTACCTTAAAACGCGATACTTCCCTGAAAAGCGTATCAATTCCTTCGCGGTTTTGAATGGTTATTTCGTTAACCTGCGTTACCGCGACATTTATCTGCTGTGCGCCTGAAGCCATTTCATTCATGCCGCATGTAATTTCCTGGGTTACTTTTTCAAGATTGACGCTTTCGTGGATTACTTCCTTCGCGCCGTCAAGCATTTCATTGGAGCCTGATTTTACCTTTCGGGTTATATCGTTTACATTGTTGATTCCGTCAAGCAGCTGCTTGGAGCCTTCTCCCTGCTCTTCCATCGCGCGGCGGATAACATCCTCCTGCTGCACGACAATTTTTACATTTGAGTCAATCGCTTCAAACCTGTTTAAAACATTTTCTGTTGATGCTCTTATTTTATCAATTGAACTTTTTATCTTTCTGAGCACTACGCCGATTGTTTTTGACTGTTCGCCGGAACTTTCCGCAAGCTTACGGATTTCATCCGCGACAACCGCGAAACCTTTTCCCGATTCTCCCGCGTGAGCCGCTTCAATCGCCGCGTTCATCGAAAGTAAATTGGTCTGGCTCGCGATATTTTCCATTACAGAGTTGATCTCCATCAAGCCTTCCGATTCGCGGGCTATCTCCTGAATATCAGATGAAACTTCCTGCAAGCCTGTTCGCCCCACTTCAGAGGCTTCCTTAAGAGCGTTTACATTTGACGAATTCTTTACAAGAGTTTCTGTTACAGAGTGAATATTCGCAACCATTTCTTCTATAGCGGCAGAAGCCTGTGAAACATGAGTTGATTGCTCTTCGATATTGATGTTTAACTTATTGATATTTATCGTAACTTGTTCCATTGTCGCGTTTGTTTCCGTAACGCTTGCGCTCTGATTTATTACCCGTCCTTTGATGCTTTGAATATTTGCCGTAATCTCGTTAACGGCAGCGGCTGTTTCGTTCATGTTGCTTGCAAGCTGCGTTCCAATACCGGATAATTTATCAACTTCTTTTTTAATACTGATTACAAGTTTTTTAATTTTATCCAGAGTATTGTTAAAGTAACGCGCCAGAAGACCGATTTCATCATTGGATTTAATCGAGATTGTTCTTGTAAGATCACCCTCGCCTTCGGAAATATCTTTCAGATTGTCGGCAACCAATGTTATCGGTTTTGTAGTTCTGCTTAAAACAAAAAAAACGATTACAGCTACGATAATTACAACAATTAATGACAGCATGATTGTAAAGTTTGTAATGCCGTGCACTTCTTTTAAAATGTATTCTTCCGCGGCGGCTATCATAACCGACCATGTTATGTCTGATTTACCGATGGTAAACGGCAAAATAATTATTTCAACATTTGATCCCAGATCATCGGAATAGCTGTCAAGAAACGCAGCCTCTCCTTTCAAAACAGCGTTGTTTGCGTCATTTTTTTTATCCGCGAAAATTGTATCCGCGTCAATCAATTTTTTTCCAATTCTATCGCTTTGATAATTTGCCAGAATAAATCCGGTATGAGTATAAATCGACATTGCCGCGATTTCACTATGACTGTCAATAACCTGTGAAAGCGTCTGCTGCATCGGAGCAATTGATAAGAGGCACGCGACTCCGCCGACTATTTCATTTGTTTTAGAACTTGAAATCGGAACCATCATTCTGACAAGATACGTGTCTTTACCTATGATTTTTCTTAAGAACGGCTCTTCGATTCTGTCTTTTGTCCGCTCAGGTCCGTTAAAATAAGCCATAGACGCTTCAATATCCGTGCTTGCCCTGATTTGTATTTCTCCTTCTTCCCTTGTGTAGACCGTCACATACTGCCCTGCCGGAGAAGAGCCGGGTCTTCCGATAAATTTTTCGTCCATGCCGTCAACAGCGTTTGGTTTCCAAATCGTATAAATTTGCATTATATCAGGCTGAGAGGTCAATGTCCCAAGCAGCATACTGTCAAAACGGTCGCGTCTTTGCTCGGGCTCTATATCTTCATAGTCGCTCATTATATCAGCTAACACCCTAAGCGCCATCAGGCGCAAATTCTGGCTGCTCTGCCAGTATGAAACCTGCTGAGCCGCTAGATATTGAATGCCGCGCTTTGAAAGATCTATAGCGATACTTGACGCTCTGTTTAACAGAATCGCGGCGATTCCCGTAATTACAACAATTAATATGGCGATTACCATAAGGCTAAGTTTTATTTTGATTTTCATATACAGAAAATAGTAATTTAAATATTTAAAATCTGTCAATAAAATATGATAAGAATTTTATAAATATATTCGCGTAACGTTATGTGAATATATTTATTGTTATGTGAAATTAGACACAATATGTTAAAAAATATAATTTTTTCAGAAAAATTATTACAGGGAACCTCTAAAAACAAATTTACCGCTGTTTAAAGTTATCCGCTTTCTTGTTTAATACCTCAGTCAGCATGAGCATTACCGCCAATATCAATCCGATAAAAATAGGAAAAATAGGCGAACATCCCTATCCTATCTTAATTATTTTCCTTTTCTTCCGGCATATTGTTTTTAGAGGTTTCATCAATATATCTAATAATAAAAATAGAGCCTATGCATAATGATAAAAATTCCATATACCCTACAAAAGAATGACTTATCAATTTAGTTTGAAAAGCTGCACCTTGTACAATACCGGCAATGATCAGCGGAATAAGCCATTTTATTTTTTTTCTGGTAATAATATCGAGCACAATTCCGATATATATCATTATTGACGCAAAATAATTATGTATAATAATAAACTCTTTAAAATAAGAGCTAAATGTCGCTAAAGCCAGAAATCCTATACCTACAAACCACTTATTATAAAGAAGCCAGCAGCCTATAACCATCAATAGAAAAGTATAGAAATATACTTTATTTATATCCATTCCCATTATTGATGAATATGTCATTTTACCGTGTAATAAAGCATCAAAGAATCCTGTAATAATAAATCCAAAAAGTAAAATACCTGTTATTATTTTTTTTATAGTTATTTTTTTTAAAATTACTTTTCCGATATTTAAAATACTCAAAAAATCCTCCTAAAACATACCGTAAAAAACCTAATAATTCCGCATTGTTCAATTACCATATTCTTGATTACAATTACGATAGTGTCAAGATGCCATGCAATATTTTAATTCAATATAAAATAATGTTGAATATTGTAATTGACAAAATATTATCAATATAATAAAATAAGAAAGAAATAAAAAATATAGTAATAACAAGATTATATTTTTCAAAATTTTACTAAGGAGTAAATTATGCCAAAAACGGTCAAAAACCAAACCCCGGGAGATGTTCTTCGGACATTCATTGATGATTATCAAATCAACCCATTTTCTTTGTCAAAATCGCTGAAAGTAAACTACCAAACTGTTACGCATATCATTAATGGTAAATCACGGATAACAGTACAAATGGCGCTTCGTTTAGCGCAGTATTTCGGAAACTCTCCTAAATACTGGCTCGACATTCAGGCATCATCAGAAATTGACGAACTTTCCGCCGACAAGAAATTTATTGCCAGTGTAAAGAGCATACCCAAAGCCGAAAAACAGGCAAAAAAGGCAAAGAAAGAAATTAAGGCTAAAACGGGAAGAAAGAAAACCAACACCTTAGCCGAAAAACGTAAAAAAGCGAAAAAAGTCCCCGGTTCAAAAACAACAAGAGGCAGAAAGGCGGGCAGAAAGTCAAAATGAACGATACCCCGCCGCAGAGCAGCGGGATATCGTTCGTTCTCCCGTGGAATTGCATTCGGGGTTTAATACCTTTTAAGCGCCCTAAAGCTCGCACGCGAAAGCGTGCAGAAGGTATTAAACCCCTCAGCACGAAAAATAAATCCGGGGTTGCTGTTCCAAAAACCTGAACCTCTGGTTCGAAAGTTTTGGAACAGCCCCATTTTTGAGGCTTTTAAATAAACATTTTAAAATGTTTATTTAAAATGTATAATTGATTAATCTATAATTTTAGGCAATAATAATATGTAAGCCGAATCTTTTTAAGGAGAAAATATGAATATTGACAAACTAAATGAAAATCTTGAATCCGTAAAAGTAATAGAAGAACTTATTTTTTTGTCACAAAAGGTTTTTGGTAAAAACAGCGATGAAGTAAAAAAAGTTGTAGAAATGTTTATTTCCAAATCATATTTGCTTGGAAAGAGAAATATGATGAAAGTAGTTGATGATTAAATAGAGTCTGTCTACTAACTCGGTTAGTTTTGGAACAGACACTTGGCTTTTATGAAAAGCCTTTGATTGATTATTCAAATATTCAACTGCTTCATCTGTTTCTAAACTGTCGGCGCTGTTTCTTGTTGATAATTCCTTATATTCACCACGAACCACACGACCCCTTACTTCAATATCTTATCTTAGCCCTCAATTCCCTCTAAATCCGATAATCTTGAAGCTTAAATAATATATCAAAGTAAAGGTTCGCTCCCGTCCGTTTGGTTCGTGGTAAAATCTTCAAAATTATTTCAAATTTAGAATTACCGAAAAGGGAGCCGCCCATACTGTAACTTTTTCCCAATTTGATCTACACTACTATGATATGTCTGATTCGACAAAAGCGTTGATCGTACAAAGTGACAGAACTCTGCTCCTTGATGTCCACTCTGAATCCGCCGAGGCGGCGAGGCAGGCTATTATGCCGTTCGCGGAATTGGAAAAGTCTCCGGAGCATATCCATACTTACCGCATCACGCCGCTGTCGCTTTGGAATGCCGCCAGCGCGGGACTTACCCCGCAGAATGTTGTTGAAACTTTAAAAGAATTCAGCCGTTACGAAATCCCTGAGGGAATAACGGAAGGGTTTGCGCTTCTTATGTCACGCTATGGGAAAATAAGAATGATACAAAATGATGATGACAGCTCCGCTATGGGCAGGCTTTTTCTTCAAATTGAATCTCAGCCGAGCCTGAATAATGACAAGTGGTCAGACCATCTTGATGATAAGGCAATCCGTCTTGAAATCGGAGAATTAAAGGCGCTGAAGAAATATCTTGTCGAAGAAGAGAAAGGTTTTTCGCTTGCGCTGACGGACAGAGGAACTGTCAAGCGGGAGCTGATACGCATCGGCTGGCCTGTGCAGGATGAAGCGCCGCTTTTAAACGGAGATGATTTGCAAATACAGATGCGGACTCAGTCACTTTCGGAAAGGGCTTTCGCGCCGAGGGATTATCAGGTATCGGCGGCGCGCTCTGTAATCGGTTCAGGCAGACCGGGAAGCGGTTACGGAGTTGTTGTGCTTCCCTGCGGTTCGGGAAAAACAATTGTCGGAATGTTGATAATGTCGATGTTAAAAACAAATACGCTTATATTGACAACTAACGTCGCGGCGGTGCATCAATGGATAGAAGAATTACTCGACAAAACCGAACTGACGCGTGAGCAGATTGCCGAATACACGGGTGATTCAAAATCGACAGCGCCTGTAACCGTAGCTACTTACCAGATTATTTCATGGAGACCGAATAAAGACGGAGAGTTTCCTCACTTCCGTCTTTTCAGAGAGCAGGCATGGGGGCTTGTCATTTATGATGAGGTTCACCTGCTTCCCGCGCCTGTGTTTCGCGTAACGGCAGAGCTTCAGGCTATAAGGCGGCTTGGACTCACAGCGACGCTGATCCGCGAAGACGGAGAAGAAGACGCCGTCTTCAGCCTTGTAGGACCGAAACGCTACGACATACCGTGGAAAGATCTTGAGGGGAAGGGGTGGATCGCCGAAGCTCTCTGCACGGAAATAAGACTTGATCTGCCTCAGCATTTAAAGATACCGTACGCGACAGCGACCCCGAGAGAAAAATACCGGATTGCGGCGGAAAATCCGTTAAAAGAAAGTGTTGTAATACAATTGATTGAAAATCATCCCGATGATCATATTTTAGTTATCGGGCAGTATTTAAGTCAGCTTGATTCTATCGCGAAGCTTCTTAACGCGCCGCTCATCACGGGAAAAACACCTAACGCGGAAAGAGAGCTAATTTACAGCAGCTTTAAGCGCGGAGAAGTTCGGGTCATTGTTGTTTCCAAAGTGGCGAATTTCGCCATTGATCTTCCGGACGCTTCAATGGCGATACAAGTTTCAGGTTCTTTCGGCTCAAGGCAGGAAGAAGCGCAAAGGCTCGGGCGAATTTTAAGGCCGAAAGGACAAAAAGGTTCGCGTAACGCATGGTTTTTTTCTCTGGTTTCAGGTTATACGTCGGAAGAAGATTTCGCGGCTAACAGGCAAAAATTTTTAACAGAACAGGGATATAAATACTCTATCCAAAAATGGACAGCAACTCATACATTACAGGAAAACAAATGAAAAAAGAAAACTTTCGCTCAGTGAGCTTCTGGAAATCCGTTGTATTATCCGCCGCCGATAATTCATTTTTTGAATTGCTGCGGAGCGTATTCGGGACGATAAAAACCCCGTTTAACAAGCAGCAGCTTTTAAATGATTTGGAAAAATTTTTGTTACGCGAAGATATTCAAAAAGCGATTTACTCGTACATTGACGAAACTGACGCGAAAATAATAGCCGCTGTTTCTCTTTTCGGCGAACCTGCGCCCGAACAATTGGAAATTTTCTTTTCGGATGAATTCAGTTACGCGCAGCTTTTGGATATTATCGTAAATATGGAAGAACGTTTTATTCTTTATCGTTTCCATGAAGAAAAAACAAGTTCACATACAAGCAGCTTGCATACAAACAGCCGGAATACAAGCGCCAGGCTCGCCCTGAATCCTGTTTTAAAACAAGTACTGCTCCCCTTCATGGCTGACACTTCGCGTCTTTTTCCGCCGGCTGCCGCCGATAAAGATACCGATTCCGCCAAAGAAGCTTCCGGCGCAAACAGTTCTGAGCCGGAACCTAAAATTTTGTTTAACGATCTGCTCTTTGCGGGCATTTTGTCATTCGCCTCTCAATGGCAGCCATTTTACAAAACAGACAGTTCAAATAAAAACGTTATACGCAAACGCGTCATTGCCGCGGGAAAAACCTGTTTTCCCGGCATTGATTTAAATCAGATAATCACCAGCTCATTTTTTCTTGGCTTATTTTATATTGACGATTGCAAACTTGTCCCGGACAAAAAACATCTTGATGATTTCAGCCTGCTTACTGCAAGAGAAAGAAGCGAATATTTTACCGCGGTATTGATAATCTCAGGCGAATTATCAGCAAACGAAATTTTACCTCCCCTCTATCGCGGGAGAATTAGAGAACTTGTAAATTTTATTCACAGTTTATTAAATATGCTGAATTCAAAATCTCAATATCCTGAAAATACTCTGAAGAGAATGATTGAAGTTCTTAAAATACAAACCGGCGTAAATATAATAACAGAAAAACTTTTAGAATTATTAAAGAAAACAGGATTAATAATTTACACAACATCCGATACAATAAAGACAGGCGCAGTTATACACAATAATACGAAAGAAAAAGAAAAGCCTGTAATCGCTCTTGATTCGGGATTTTCAATTCTTGTATATCCTGAAATTGATTTTAAAGACGCAATCAGCATTGCCTCATTTTCTTCAATTCATGAAACAGGCTCTTCATTAATAACGCCCGTTTTTCGTTTTGAACTGAACAAAGATTCCGCTGTCCGAGCGTTTGATAACAACATCACTTCGGATCAAATTATCGAATTGCTTAACAGACTTTCAGGAGAAAAAACGGATGACTCTTTAGTTTGGAATTTAAAAGACTGGGAAAAAAGGCACTCAGAAGTATCGCTGAAAAAAGGAGTAATTTTACAACTCTCCGAAGAGCACCGTTACTTAACA
>Ga0209755_10003166_pt1 | contig 21044 bp, 16 predicted proteins | sample TergutCo191P1_FD_187301 | JGI IMG/M metagenome (GOLD analysis project Ga0209755, IMG submission 187301) | Cornitermes sp. P1 segment gut microbial communities from Petit-Saut dam, French Guiana - Co191P1 (SPAdes) (version 2) | ecosystem: Host-associated > Arthropoda: Insects > Digestive system...
GGAATTGCGGTGGAATGGCGGGAATAGTTCCGCTGGTAGATGGACACCGGAAGCACTTGTGGATGGTTGGATGAGTTCGGAAGGTCATAGAAGGTACATACTGTCACCAGAACATTTATTTATAGGTGTAGGTTCTCAACTGGGGGGAGATTTTGGCGTATCTCATTATTTGTTTTTGAGTAACCAAGGTAGCCCCTCCGCTAACCAGACTGCTATAAATCAAATACCAGCCATTCAATTTGATTGGTCGCAGGAAGCACTTGCTAATAGCGGATTAACAATGGACGAGCTTTCTACCATGTTTGAAAATGAACTTGCAGAGTTGATTAACGCTGAAAGGGTTGAAAATGGTTTAGAGCCGCTTTATTTTAATAGGGCGTTATCAGATATTTACCGTATTTGGGCTAGGGAAATGCATTATTATGGCGACAATAGAGGGGGTAGCCAAAGTCACTTTTGGCTACATGATGGTCGCCGAGCTCAAACATTTTTTTATGACCATAATTCGCCGGATGAAGTAATCCGAGATCGGTTACTTAGACCACTAGCAGTAAACTCTCCTGGACAATACCTTCAGCGTCGTCCTATCGTAACTGGGGATAATCATAATGCTAGTTTTCTTGGAAGAGATATTATTAATGGGCAATGGAGCGCAACTAACTGCGCAGGAACAGCTCGTATTTATACTAATGCATATGTACATCTTGTTATTGGCGTGTATTTTTATGAAGCGGATGGTTACATCAGAAACTCAAGAGTTCACACGGCTCTTTTATCCATTAATGGGAGAAGTACTACTTTGCACAACTGGGCTCCAATGCGTTTACGCGGTGGAGTAATAGTACGTGATTAGAAGGAGAAAAGACATGAAAAAACATGTAAAAAAGATTACATCTGTTTTGTTGGTTCTAGCATTACTTATTACCATTCCAAACATCACTCAAGCGCAAGCTTCTGTCACCGTTATTGTAAACGGAACGCCACATCAATTTATCCAACAACCCTTTGAATATGGTGGCTGGACTTTTGTTCCGGTTAGGGAAATTTTTGAACCCTTGGGATTCATGGTAGAATACTACACCAGAGATGGGTATCCTTGGGTAAGAATCTCAAGCACAACAATATCAACATCCTTGATTGGACGTATGAATAATGGAACAATGGCAACACATGTACATACGATACCTCTCCATCTTGGCGGTTATCCAGAACGACTAGCACATTGGGGAGGTATCGCTACTCGTACACTCACTCTAAACATACCCCAGCAACAAGCGATAAACGCGCCAACTACTGTAGCACCCCCAGCAACGACACAAAACCGTGTTAATCAAGCACCAACTAGCCAAGGTATAACAGAAATACATTCCTTTGTTTCTGTTGCTAATGAGCATATTTTTAACGGCAATTATTTTCGTCGTTACATACCAGACACTAGAAATCCCGGGCGTTCTCTTTATGGGTTGATTGACAGAAGCGGCAACTGGGTTATCCAACCAATTTACAGGACGCTTAGAAGAAATTGGAACGGTCGGCTAATATCGGCGCAGGACACGGAATCTAGATGGGGTTTGATAGATTTATACGGAAACATAGTCATACCTTTCATCAGCGGGGTTGAGATACGCGAAATCCATGTAAACGAAAACTTGTCTAATTCTCTGTTTGCCATTAGAGAAGCTAACGGATTTGGGTTAGTAGATATTAGCGGTGAAATAATAATAGAACCCACCTTTAGACGTATCGACGCTGTTTCAGTCCCTTCTGATGATAACATTAATCTCGAAACTTTTATATTTGCTGAAAATAGCGGTGATGAAGCCAATTTACTGTTTGATATACAAGGTACTGCTCTAGTAAGCTTGGGCAATTATGTGGTAAGCTTGGGCAATTATGTGGCTAGAGATGTTGAAAATGGATTTATTACCCTAAGAATCGTTTCGCAAGAAGAAAACATGCGGTATCTGTATGGTTTACTAGATACTCGTACTCTCAACTTGATTTTACCAGTCGCGCATAGATCTATAATGTATGTTGGTAATGGTGTTATAGCATATAGAAATGGGGCTGTTCCAGACATTCCAAGGCGCACGATGTATGATATTTCGCATGGTGTACCTTATACACCAGATATGAATTGGGGAGCAATTAATAACCTCGGACAACATATAATGCCGCCTAATTACACATGGGAAGAAATTAGGGCTATAAGCAATCTACGAACACTTCCACTAGCTGAAAAGGGGTTCATCAGAGAAAATTTTTCTGGTGCATTCCGTAGCCATTGGTTTAATGATAGCAGAGGACGGCTAGGAACGCAGGAAATGCAAATTTTGTGCCTAAATACTGGACAAGTTGCAAGGGCTAGAAGCATTGCGAACGGAAACCATGCGGACATAATGGGGATAAATGACTATTATCAGCTTCTGCTGGGGAACTTTCTCCGCTACGGACACAATCGCCCTGTTTTAGTAAGGTTTGGCAACACAGTAACGCCCGGCGCGATAAATAGATTTCATCCATCAGAACATTTCTGTCTGCATTTTTATGGTGCAATACAAAATAATAACGACAGAACATGGGGGACGAGTCATATATATTTTGGTGAGAGGATGAGTCTGCTTATCGAAAGATATTTGCCTTAAAATTTTAGTAGTCTATGACCGGCGAACCCCAGCAAAAGGAGCCGGTCATTTTTTTTATTTCTTATATGAGTACTACAATTAATCCAATGAAGCTAACGAGTAAAATACCAAAATAGTACAAATATCGAGTTATGTTTGATTTTCTTTTTCTTGCCCTACACAGCTTCCCCCTCATACCGTCCCATAAAACCTATCAATTTTCTCTGCCAATACCACAGGATTATTTACATTAACCTCATGCCCTGCTTTTTCTACAAACTGAATACTCGATTGCAAAATATTCGCGACCAAACTTTTCGCCGCTTTTTTGTTGGCAGTATCCTTATCTCCGCAAAGAACCAAAACAGGGCATATAATATCTGATAATTTCTCGCTAAAATCTAAATCGGACATAGAATCTGTCAACCGAATAAAATCGTTCTTTTTGAAGCCCATATTTTTGAATACTGAGTTAGGCAAAAATCTAAAAATAATATTCTGAACTTTAAGTAAAACCTTGGGCATTTTGTATTGTGTGCCTATTAACACTAAGGAATGTACTTTTGCGGGATAATCTATCGCATAGTTTAAGGCAAGCACACCACCCATTGAAAGACCGCACAAATTTAACTGTCCCGATACTCCATTGCAGTATTCCGAAAAAGCATGATATAAATTCGCATAAGTCATTTCCTTGTCACGGATAAAATCAGACAATTCCAAACACGAAACATTGATTGGGCTCTTGATATAAGAGATTGTACTATCCCAACTAAGAGAATTCTGCCCCAGGCCATGAATGAAAACATGTTGCACTGTTTCCTCACCTCGCATCACATTATATAAAAACAACCCGCCAAACATAAATGTTTAGCGGGTCACAATTCAACTACATCATTCCCATTCCACCGCCGCCCGGAGGCATAGGAGGCTCTGGCTCTTTAATATCAGAAACAATAGCTTCCGTAGTAAGCAAGGTAGAAGCCACACTAGTAGCATGTTGCAAGGCAGAGCGCGTAACCTTAGTAGGATCAATAATACCAGCTTCAATCATATTAACATACTTCTCAGTAAGAACATCAAAGCCAACACCTTTATCCTGTTCCTTCATTTTATTAACAATTACAGCACCCTCTAAACCTGCGTTATCCACAATCTGACGTACAGGCGCTTCTAGCGCTTTAAGAATGATAGAAGCACCAGTGCGCTCGTCACCCTCAAGAGCATCAAACACTTTTTGCACACTAGGCGCAGAATGCAGATAAGCACTGCCGCCGCCGTAGATAATACCTTCCTCTACAGCCGCACGTGTAGCCGCCAGAGCATCTTCCATGCGCAGTTTCTTCTCTTTAAGCTCGGTTTCTGTTGCGGCGCCAACTTTAATTACCGCTACACCACCAGCCAACTTCGCCAAACGCTCTTGCAACTTCTCTTTATCAAACTCAGAGGTGGTTTCCTCAATTTGAGCTTTAATTTGTGCCACCCTAGCAGTAATTTCCTCTTTAGAGCCCGCACCGTCAATCACAATAGTATTCTCTTTTTCCACTTTAACAGTTTTAGCGCGGCCAAGTGATTCCAAGGTGATTTCTTTAAGCTCTAAGCCAAGCTCAGAAGCCACAACTTGTCCACCTGTTAAAATAGCAATATCTTCAAGCATAGCCTTACGGCGATCGCCAAAGCCAGGCGCTTTTACCGCCACACACTGGAATGTGCCGCGCAGTTTGTTTACCACAAGAGTAGTAAGAGCCTCGCCCTCAACGTCCTCTGCAATAATTAGAAGCCTTGCGCCTGTTTGTACTACTTGCTCTAAAATCGGCAGCAGATCCTGCACGTTGGAAATCTTTTTGTCAGTAATAAGAATATACGGATCGTCTAAAGTAGCGGTCATTTTTTCCATGTCTGTCGCCATGTAGGCAGAAACATAACCACGGTCAAATTGCATACCTTCAACTAAATCTAACTCTGTAAACATAGTCTTAGATTCTTCTACTGTAATAACGCCGTCGCTTGAAACCTTGTCCATAGCGTCTGATACCATGTCGCCTACTTCTTTGGAACCAGCAGAAATTGCCGCTACCTTAGCAATATGGTTTTTGCCGTCTACTTTTTGGCTCATGCCCTTGATGGCCTCTACTGCGGCCTCGGTCGCTTTGTGCATTCCGTTACGCAAAATAATTGGGTTTGCACCGGCGGCAATGTTTTTTAAGCCTTCGCGTACCATTGCCTGTGCCAATACTATAGCGGTGGTTGTTCCGTCACCGGCTACATCGTTTGTTTTTGTTGCTACCTCTTTTACTAGCTGTGCGCCCATGTTCTCAAAGGCGTCCTCAAGCTCAATCTCTTTGGCTATGGTTACGCCGTCATTTGTTATTAATGGTGTGCCGTATTTTTTATCTAGCACCACGTTGCGGCCTTTTGGGCCCAAAGTCACGTTTACTGTGTCTGCCAGCTTGTTTACACCGATTTCTAATGCGGTCCTGGCATCAATTGAATAATTAATTTGCTTAGCCATATTATCTCCTATTCTACAATAGCAAGAATGTCATTCTGCTTAACAATAATATACTCGTCCTCGCCAAGTTTAACCTCTGTGCCGGCATATTTTGAATATATCACGCGGTCGCCGGGTTTTACTTCCATTTTAATCTCTTTGCCGTCTACCACCCCGCCTGGGCCTACAGAAACTACTTCCGCTTGCTGGGGCTTCTCTTGAGACTGGCTTGGCAACACTATGCCAGACTTTGTTGTCTCTTCCGCTTCAAGCTGTTTTATAACAACTCTGTCGCATAAGGGTTTAAGTTTCATTTAATATTTACCTCCTTCAAGATTTTTAGCTTTTAGTCGTTATTAGCACTCACCTTTAACGAGTGCTAATCGCAAGTCATAGTTTAGTGTTTGGGACAGGGATATGCAAATGTAAAAATTACGCAATAAAATACACAAAACACAGCAATATGAAAATAACGCGCCGTACATCGTAAAATCTCCTCATATCTTTCAAATGCTTTAAAATGCTTTAAATGTTGACTGAGTAACGGGTAAAGGTATATAGTAAAGGGAGAAAAGGAGGGCATTACAAATGAAGTTAAACAGAGAAGCTATTAAAAATGCCAAAGATTGGCCGGGTTATAGCCTACCCAAGTTTGATGTAAGCGCTATGGTAGAGCGCAGTAAAAAAGAGCCGATTTGGCTACATATAGGTGCCGGCAATATATTTAGGGCTTTTCCGGCCTTATTACAGCAGGAGTTATTAAACGCCGGGCTTACGGATAAAGGAATAACAGTATGCGAAGGCTACGATGAAGAGATAATACCAAAAGTATTTGCCCCGCACGATAACTTGTCGCTGGCTGTCACCCTAAAGGCCGACGGCAGTACAGAAAAAACAGTAGTAGCCAGCATAGCAGAGGCAATAAATCTAGCTTCCCAAAAGGAACGCCTAATGGAAATTATAAGCGCTCCTTCATTACAAATGATAAGCTTTACAATCACAGAAAAGGGCTATAACAAAGCGAATCCGCTTTGGGATGTTTTACGCGAAGCCCTGCAAAAGCGCGAAAAGCCAATTACTTTGGTATCTATGGACAATGTGGCAAAAAACGGGGACGTTTTAAAGGAAGCGATAGATTCCAACTCAAAACATGCATTCCCCTGGACTATGATAGATAAAATAACCCCGCGCCCTTCTTCCCAGGTGGCAGATATGCTAAAATCAGAAGGCTTTGAAGATACTGGCATAATAACCACTACCAAAGGAACATGGGTAGCCCCCTTTACGATAGCAGAAGAATGTCAATACCTGGTAATAGAAGAGGCCTTTCCAAGCGGACGCCCGCCTTTAGAAAAGGCTAAAGTCTACTTTACAGACAGGAAAACAGTAGGTTTAGTCGAAAAAATGAAGGTCTGCACCTGTCTTAACCCAATACACACAATTTTGGCGATTTCCGGCTGTCTGCTGGGCCACGATACCATAGCTAATACAATGAAAGACCAGCGTTTGGTAGCTTTAGTCAAGCAATTTGCCTACAAAGAGGCCATGCCGGTAGTGGCCAACCCAATAATAATAGACCCGCAAGAATTTTTGCGCGATGTTCTGGAACTACGCCTAAACAACCCATTTTTGGGCGATGCCCCACAGCGCATAGCTACCGATACCTCACAAAAAATCCCCATGCGCTTTGGCGAAACTTTAAAATTGCGCCACAAAGCAGGTTTACCCGATGCCGAGCTGAGGGCTATCCCCTTCTTTATAGCGCTATGGGCTCATTATTTACAAAGCGGCAAGGTAGAGCCCGACCCACGCGCAGAGGAACTTAAAGCGCGTAGTTTAAAGGAGCTTTTCTCAGACGCGACTATATTTGGTGTTGACTTATACGCGGGTGAAGGCACATTAGCCGCGCAAGCCGAAGCCTTTTTTGGAGAAATTAGCGAAAATTTGGAAAAGACTTTGGATAAGTACTGGGCTTAAAGATATTGCAATGACTGTAATTTTTAAGTATGATAGTATGGTTTAAAAATTTGGAAGGGAATACAAATGGATCCCGAAAGTTTATTTAGTATATTAACAATTTTTGCTATGGTTGTGCTAGGTATGTTTTTGTCTGCGGCCGAGACGGCTTTTTCTGCCCTAAACCGTGTCCGCATAAAAAGCTTTGCCGACGATGAAACAGATCCAAAACGGGCAAAGCGTGCCGGGCTTGTTATTGCTTTGCACGATAAGTTTGACAAACTGCTTTCTACCCTGCTGATATTAAATAATGCTGTTACGGTAATAGCGGCGGCTGTCTCCACTCTGCTGTTTGTGCGGCTTATCGGCGACGAGCTAGGCCCTACGCTTTCTACTATCGCAATCACCTTTGTAGTCGTATTTATAGGAGATATAACGCCAAAAAGCCTTGCCAAAGAAGCGCCGGAACGCTTTGCCATGGCAACAGCACCCTTGCTCAACATTTTCATATACGCTCTTACGCCGGCAAACTGGTTTTTTGGCAAGTGGAAAATTTTACTTAGTAGTGTGGTATCAAACTCGGAAGAGGACGACAAAATGACGGAAGAGGAACTGTATTCCTACGTGGAAGAGGCGCAAAACGACGGCCTAATAGACGAGGACGGCAGACAACTTCTGGATAACGCAATAGAGTTTAACGAGCTTAGAGCAATAGACATCTTAACGCCGCGTATGGATTTAGTGGGCATTTCAGAGGACGCAAGTGAGGAAGAGATAGGCAATTTGTTCCTGGAAAGCGAGTATTCCCGGCTACCGGTATACCGCGAGACTTTTGATAACATTGTAGGCCTAGTCCATATGCGCGATTTCCTTAAATACAAAATCAACAGAGGTGAGCTAAAAGAGATTTTTACAGAGCCATTCTTTGTGGCTCCTTCCGCGCATATAAGCGATTTATTTAAGCAATTGCAAGAAAATAAAAGCCATCTGGCCTTCGTTACCGATGAATACGGCGGCACTGCCGGTATTATCACAATGGAAGATATTTTGGAAGAATTAGTAGGCGACATTTGGGACGAGGCCGACGAAATTATAGTAGAGTTTGAAGCCTTGGGCGAAAACCGGCACAGGGTAATGTGTTCCGCTTATGTAAAGGATATGTTTGCGTATTTTGATCTGCCGGAAGATCCGGAAGCGGATTCCACCAGTGTAAGCGGCTGGATAATGGATAAACTGGCCAAGTTGCCAGAAGAAGGCGACGAGCTGAGCTTTAAAAATTTGCGTGTGGAAGTAAGCAAAACCGAGTCCAGACGCGTAATAGAGTGTATTGTATCAGTAGTAGTAGAAGAAGAAAATCCTGATGAAATTATAATAGAGAACGAGTAAGAAAAACAAAAAGTCAACATCAAGCCACGCGGCGATAATTTCAATAACTCTTAATGCCTACGCGGGCGGGCAAAAAAGGAGGTGACCTCTTGGGGGGAACTGATAACTTAGAAATATTAGGCGATTTAGCCGAAAAGATAAAGAACAATGTTAAAGAGCAAGTAGACCGCTTTTCCTGGAAGCTGAAATTCCCCAAGGAGGTTTTGGTAGAGGCTATAGCCGAAGAGAATATTATGATCTTGAACAAAAATTTACAACGTATGCGTAGCGAGTTTGTGATTCATAAGAAGGAAAACTCAATACTAATATCCCCACAAGCGCCGTACAAGCCCAACCAAGAGTATTTTTTTTGGGCTAAGTATAATAAAAAAGAAATATGCATTGCCTTTATGGTAAACGACAAGCATCAAATGCGAACCTTTGACAGAAAGACCTCCATGGACAAAATGAACGCCAGCCACAGACGCGAGGCAAGTAAACTGGCAAAGGCGGCAGAGTTAAACCAGGCTACGGCTCAAAAAGAGGCGCCTAAACCGCCGCCGGAAGTTGATGAATAGGGGCAAGTTTAAGGCCTTGCTTGTATTTTCTGCCGTGCTGTTTTTTGCTATTATGTTCATGCTATCGCCGTTTTTTCAGCTTACAGAGATAACAGTAACAGGCAACTTACAAATAGACGAGGCAGAGATATTAAACCGCAGCGGGCTGGATACACCTACCAACTTTTTTCTGTTTAGCCCAAACCAGGCGCGCCGCTATATAATGGAGAACCACTACATAGAACATGTAAGTTTTGACAGAATCCTACCCAACACCCTGGAAGTTACGGTATGGGAGCGCTTTCTTAGCGGTTATATTGAATATATGGAAGGCTTGTTCCTTTACATAGACGAAAACGGCCGGGTATTGGAAGTACGCTCTTATAAGAGAGAGGAATTGCCCGTTATAACAGGTCTGCGCTTTTATCATGTGCATTTAGGAGAACTACTTGAGGTGGACAACCCCGCCGCATTTAGCACGGTGGTAACATATGCGCGGCTACTTAACCGTTTTGAGCTTACGGGGGTTATTTCGCAGATAGATGTGTCTGACCCGGAAAATACCCGTATGCGCCTTTATAACATAGAAGTTTATTTAGGAGACACCAGAAACGCGCACGAAAAAATATTGACATTGCGCGAAATTGTAAATGAATGGCCGGTGGTTAGGGATGTTCCGGGCTTTTTGGACTTACGGAACCCCGGTGCAGAATATATTTTTAGGATTTTAACATAAAAAATAAATTTAGACTTGATTTTAGGGAGAATTCTCTATATCATAGACAAATGATTTAGTTAAGGGGGATATACGTTGATAGACATAGACACAGTACAAATTTCTAAGGCTCGGATTAAGGTAATTGGCGTAGGCGGCGGAGGTAACAACGCCGTAGACCGTATGATCGAAGATAAAGTAGAAGAAATAGAATTTATTTCCGTAAATACGGATCATAAAGCCCTGGGTAAATCTAAGTCACCGACCCGCATACAGCTAGGCGAAAAGTTGACACGTGGTTTGGGTGCCGGCGGAGTGCCGGAAATTGGACGAAGAGCCGCCGAAGAAAGCAGAGATACCCTAAGCGATGCTATTGATAATACGGACATGCTGTTTATTACCGCGGGCATGGGCGGCGGTACAGGAACCGGCGCGGCTCCGGTAATAGCGGGCATAGCCAAAGAGATGGGCATACTGACGGTAGGCGTGGTCACAAAGCCTTTCGATTTTGAAGGTATGCCGCGTATGCGCAACGCTTTATCCGGCATAGATGACCTTCGTAAAAATGTGGATACGCTAATTATTATCCCGAACGAAAAATTGTTGGACGTAGTGGAGGACGAAACGCCCTTGTTAGAGGCCTTCCATAAAGCCGACGAGGTTTTGCGGCAGGGCGTACAGGGCATTAGTGACTTGATTTTGAAAGAAGGGCTGATTAATCTGGACTTTGCAGATGTTAGCACTGTTATGAAGGATCAGGGTGTGGCACATATGGGCGTGGCTCGTGCCTCTGGTAAGAATAAAATTCAGACGGCTACAGAGATGGCTATACAGAGCCCGCTGCTTGAGACTACTATTTCTGGGGCGCGTTCGGTTATTATTAGTTTTGCCGGGGATTCTAGCCTTGCGCTTAAAGATATTAACTTGGCGGCTAAAGCTGTTAAGGAAGCTATTGATGATGACGCTAATATTATATTTGGCGCTACTATTAATGATGATTTGAAGGACGAGGTTATGGTAACGGTTATCGCTACCGGCCTTGAGGATAATGAGCTTGGTGAACGCGGGAAGAATGTGCGGAGGATAGATTATACCGAACAGGACAAGCCTAGCGAACCTAGAGCGAAAGAGGAATTAGCCCCTATTAAGGATTTGGATAATGACTCGCCTTTTGAGATACCGATTTTCTTGCAGAGGAAGAGGAATTAAGGTTTTTTATGTTCGTCATTCCCAAAAACTAAATATTTTAACGTCTATAATAAGCGGATGTTCTTTGCATTTTCACAATGCAGGGGGCATCCGGCTTTTTTGCGTTCAGTTGGTGACTCACAGTCACCAACTGACAAGCAAATTTAAATTTTCGACTTGTATTCGACATTTTTTTATGTTATACTCGCCCCAGTTGGATAACTCGGGGGTATCATGATAAAACGACATTTATTCAGTAGCAGGTTATCAAGGCGTATCACCGTCCTAAACCTAGCCATCTTAATATCTATACTTGCCGTAATCGCAATTTTATCCATGGATGCAGTATCTGGCATAACCGATACTGCATCTAGGAGGATTGCGCATGTTCATTCGCAAGAGTCTGTAGGTAGGTTTATGTCTCATCTAAACAGCGATTTAGTATTGCTGCGCAAGGCCGCAAACTCTGCCGCTGTTCAAGAATGGTTTGCTGACGAACATAATATTAATAAAAAATACGCCGCGCTTAGTGACCTGCAAGCAATACTTCCATTCCTGCAAGTTCCTGAGTTTTATATGGGTGTAGCGGGCTCTCTCAACGAATATATAATTCATTTAAGCACAACAGTTGATACCTTTACATATCACGACAGCATGTCGCCCTACGAGCCTATGGACGAGTGGTTTTTTAACATGATGGGCACAGATAGAGCCTACACACTCAATGTAGACATAGACAAAGCCACCCATACCTGGAATATATGGCTACTATATAGAGTCGTTCACGATGGCCAAGATGTAGGCCTTTTGTGCATCCCCTTCCGGATAGACGATTTACTATACGATGTATTTGGGGAATACGACGACGAGTTTGTAATCGGCTACATAGTAGACGGAAACGGCTTTGTTCACATAGAAAGCGATAGATTTTACCACTACGCCATGTGGGAGGCGGAAAGCGTACACATAAGCACTATCGACGCCGGGCTTGGCGAGTTTGTACGCAACTTTACAATACGCGATGAAATGTTCTTTACAGAGGACGCACAAATTGAGGTTATTCAGCTAACGGAAGGCAATCATGACTACGCGGCTATTGCACCTATCCCTCACTCCTCGTGGATGATAATAACCCTGTTTGATAGCCGAATGCTGTTTAGTATAGAGGATATTCTGCCCGTGGTGATAATACTTGTTTCCGCTTTTATAGTGTTTGCCATCGTCAGTATGCTTATTATGTATAGCGGCGTTTTTCTGCCGCTTGCCAACCTTACCAACAGCGTTTCTTTAGTAACAAACGACAACGATAAGGTCGATAAGGTTTACGGCGACGAGCGCACAGACGAAATTGGCGATCTATCCCGCACAATTCACAGTATGTTAAAAACAGTCCGGGAGGCCTCGGTAAAAGAACAGGAATTGCTTGAGCGCGTCTTTGAAGAACAAAAACGCATAGAAGTAGCAGAGGAAAGTAGCCAGGCAAAAAGCGCCTTCTTAGCCAGAATGAGCCATGAGATTCGTACACCAATTTCTGCGGTTTTGGGCATATCGGAAATTGGACTGCAAATACCGAATATTTCTCAAAATGTAGAGGAATCGTTTTCTAAGATATATAGCTCTGGTAAATTGCTACTTGGCATTATAAATGACATATTGGACTTTTCCAAAATCGAAGGCGGTAAAATGCTTGTAGCTTCGTCCGAGTACGATGTGGCTAGTTTGATAAACAACGCCGCAAATCTGCATTACGCGTATTTGGGCGATAAAAACATTAAATTTAGCTTGCATGTAGACGAAAATATACCGGCGCATCTTATAGGCGATACCCTTCGTATTGAACAAATTATTATCAATGTACTGTCGAACGCTTTTAAATATACGGATTCTGGCTCGGTAGATTTATCCCTCGCCTGCCGCCCTCTTGATGACGAGCATATAACGCTAATAATCGCCATAAGCGATACCGGCCTGGGAATGACCGAGGAACAGATTGCCGTATTGTTTGACGACTACACGCGCTTTCACGAACACAAAAACAGCAGTGTAAGCGGCACGGGGCTTGGTATGCCTATTGTGGCCAATTTAGTCGAAATGATGGGCGCCGATATTGAAGTTAAAAGCCAGGTAGAAGTAGGAACAAGCGTCACCGTCAACATACCGCAGAAAATAGCCTCACAAGAGGTTTTGGGACAAGAGGCGGCTGATAAGTTACAGCAGTTTGAAATATATTCCGACCAAAACGAAAAAAGGCGCAAGTTTACGCCTGATCCTATGCCTTACGGTAATATTCTTGTGGTTGACGATATAGATGCCAATTTATATGTAGCGCAGGGCTTGCTTGCGTTTTACGGTCTTAACGTGGAAACCTGCAAAAGCGGGCAAGAGGCCATAGACAAGGTAAAAAGCGGAAAAGTTTACGACATCATATTTATGGATCATATGATGCCGGGTATCGACGGCCCAGAAGCTATGAGGATTCTTAGGGATATGGGCTACGACCAACCGATAGTGATACTAACAGCCAACGCGCTTGCCGGCCAGGAAGAAGAGTACATTAAAAGCGGCTTTGACAGCTTCCTTTCAAAGCCAATTATGACGGATAAATTAAATTCTGTTTTGCTTAAGTATGTAAAAGCCAAGCAAACACCGGAGGTAATTGAGGCCGCCGAAAGAGATAATGTAGCCAAACAAGAACAAGAAGAGCAAGGTATTGAAGATTTTTGGGATAATGTTTATGTGTTTGGGAAATTGCGTACAGATTTTGTTAAGAACCACAAAAACACGCTAAACGATATAAAGCACGCTTTAAATACGAACGAAATTGAAACCGCGCATATACTAACGCACACATTAAAAGGTTTGGCCGGTTTGATAAACGAGGGTAATTTAGCGCAAACGGCGGCGCAGATAGAGAATTTATTAGCCGAGGGAAAAACACCGACAAGCGAACAGCTTTCTTGCTTAGAAAATGAGCTTTCGCAAGTATTTGAAAGCATTGGCAAGCCGGAATCGGCCTTATTTCCGGGCTACATGAATTTTGATAAGGATAAAGCCCGACTAATTTTTGACGAGCTTTACCCCTTGTTGGATTCCCACGATTCCGCCAGCATGAATTTACTGGGCGCGCTTCGTGAAATGCCGGAAATGGCTGTACTAGCGCAGCAGATTGAAGATTTTGACTTTATACAGGCCTTAAAAACCTTGAATACCTTGAAGAAGATTTTGGAGATTTAGCACTTCATTTTCTAATCCTACCGCTTTTTTTCTCTCTTTTAGCCCACTTGGACATGGATTTATACTGTGCGGCTCTTTCTCGCATGTAGCCTACTTTGTCGTCTACATATTTGTTTTCCCGGCTTTGGGCTTGATAGCGTTCCCATTGTTCTGGGCTTAGTGAGCCGTCTGCTAGGGCGGCCAAAACTGCGCATCCCGGTTCGTTTCCGTGCCCGCAATCTTTAAAGCGGCATTGCGTGAATAGTTCTTCTACATCGGAAAAGCCCGCGCTTATGGCTTCTTCTGCGTCGTAGAGGCCAAGCTCGCGCATTCCGGGCGTGTCTATTACCATCGCGCCTGAGGGTAGCGTAAAAAGCTGGCGGTGCGTTGTTGTGTGTGCGCCTTTGGAGGCGTCTACTGTGCGGGTTTCCCGTACTGTCATTAAGTCATCATTTGCAAGCGCGTTTAGAAGGCTGGATTTGCCTACTCCTGACATTCCTAGAAATACCACGGTTTTGCCGGGTTGTAGGTATTCTTGTAAAGCCTCTAGGCCAAAGCCTGTGTGACTGGAAATGGCGTGGACAGGTAACTCTGGCTCGACTTCGCGGACGGCTTCAACTTGCGGGCTAAAATCCGGGCATAGATCGGCCTTGGTTAGGATAAGCACAGGCTGGCCGCCGCTGGCCCGCGCCTGTGTTAGATAGCGTATGATGCGGTTTATGCGGAAATCGCGGTTAAGTGATGTTACTATAAACACGTAATCGAAGTTTACCGCTACCACTTGTTCCCGGTTAGATTTAACGTGCGCGAAGCCGTGCCCGAATTGATCGAAGCGTGAAAATTTTGAGTGGCGCGGTAACACTTCAATAATGCGCGATGCCCCGCTTTCGTTGTAGTCTAGCTTTACAAAATCCCCCACACATGGTAGGTCTGCACGTACCTCTGCCGCATGTATAAACGAGCCTTTTAGTACTGCGTCTAGCTCGCCTTTTTCGGTCATTACTGTGTATTGGTTACGTCTAAATTCTATAATTCTTCCTGTCAATTTATTTCTCCTTCTTTTCTGTTTAAAAATTTTTGGGCACAAAAAAAGACACGACCTTATAGCGTATCTTAAAGAGAGCCTGCTAAGTTAAGGTTGTTGGTTTTTTTAATATTAAATTTTGACCACCGAAATAAGACCATTTTTTGCACTCATATTACAACACCTCTTTCCAGGATTATTTTCTTGCGGGTTCAGTTTAACATTTTGGGGTGAAGCGGTCAATCATAAAATTTTACAGGGTAATCTAATTTGGCGGTATTCGTTAAAGCTTGCTGACCGGAGGAGGGAGTAACAATTTTTTTCTCCGGCAAATCGCAACTCGCAAGGCGCGTGAGCTACGCCCACGCTGTTGCTCAAACAGGCGATTTACCTGCGAAAAAAGTTGTTACTCCCTCCTCCTCCCCGACAGCTTTAAAAGAACCAAGCCGAAATCCCTAAAGCCCCGTAAAAGCTAAAGTCTAGCCGAGCCAACCCTGCCAACAGGAGGATCGGATAAACTTTTTTCGCAGGTAAATCGCCTGTTTGAGCAACAGCGTGGGCGTAGCTCACGCGCCTTGCGAGTTGCGATTTGCCGGAGAAAAAAATTTATCCGATCCTCCGGGGATCAGTCGTTCACTTCCAGACTAGCCATATAACCCCTACAAATTAGATTGCCGCGTTAAATATTATTTCCAGCGAATCCCCTAGCGGTACATAACCGATTTTCATGTATATGCTGTTTGATGTGGGGTTCGACAAATCTGTATATAGAATACACTTTTTAAAGCCTTTATCTAAGACGATCTGGCTTACAGCCGCTACACATGCACTTGCGTAGCCCCTTCCACGAAAGTACGGCGGGGTGTATACGCCCGCTATGTTGCATACTGTTTGCATTTCTTTTGTTGTTTTTGCCATTGTTACTACTGTGCCGTCTACTTCCATTAGGTATGTTTTCTTTGAGTCTACCGTATAACGATATTTTTTTATATCGCTGTCTATCGACATTGGTTTATTAAAGCATTCCTGCATAAATGCCTCGTCCCAATACGGTAGAAATGACATGTCTTTTTCTTCCGCAAGACGTACTTTGCCAGTTTTAATTTCTTGGTTTACTTGTGTTAGTTCGTATTGTCTTAGGTTTACGTCTATTTCGGATTTTAAGCCTTTTCTGGCCGTGTAAATTTTGGCAAAGGTTTCCGCTAGTGATTTTTCTGTCATTACTCCGGGAATGGTGATGTTTTCTGCTTCTAGCCCGTCTATTAGGCAGTGTATAGCGGCTTCGTTAATTTTGTTATCTGTTGCGTATAGGGTTATTTTGAAGGGCGGGGTCATTAAGGCTGTTAGTATTATATTGCTGTTGTCGGTAACTGTAGCCATTACCCAGTTTACTGGGTCGCGCCAGTCTCTTTTGTCATCACCCGCGTTGCCCATGATTATGTTGCCTAGTGGGATTACGTTTTGGATTTCGTGACGCATTAGTATGTTATAGGTGTCTGCGTGGAATGTTTTTATGTTGTTGTATAGCTTAAAATTCATGGGAATCTCCTTTTTGAAATGCCATACGCTCATCGCCGTTGACTAGGTTTATTATACCGCAGTAAGTGTAGCCTAGGCGGTCTAGCAATGTCAACATAGGTGTATTATCTTTGTGGGTGTCGATTCTAATGTTTGCGTGCTGGGAATAGCACCACTGCAAACAGAAGGCGCCGGCACCTTTTGCGTTGTTGGCTCTGGCTATGCGATGTACTACGGCATATGGGGCATCGTTAAGCCAATTGCCTTCTATTTTACTGTAGGTAGGCTCTTCTTCCTGGCAAAAATAGAATACTGCGGCTATTTTATTATTGTCTACGCAGACATAGCTACTGCCTGATTTGATGTCGTTTTCTATTAGTTTTTGGGGTGGGTGCGCCTTGCCCCATTGGTCGGGGTTGCCGTTTTCTTGCATGTAGGCTTGTGCCTCGGCGTAGATTTGCATTACGGCGGCTAGGTCGCTTGGGCTTGTTTTTCTTATGGTCATTTTTGTCCTCCTGGCTTTACTTTTTTTTTGTTTGTTGTATAATAAAAGTAGGTAATCGCCACAGGAGTGGCTTGCCTATAGTTGAATGGCTATGAAACTACCACTCTGCTACTGGGCATAGCAGGGTGGTTTTTTTAACTGAACATAAAGATAAATGTCAGTATCGCAATCAGAAACGTACCAAATGCAAAAAGCACCATAAGGATTTTAAACGGATCATTCATGCGATCACCTCCCATCATATGTAAAAACGGGAGACAAGCCACTCCTACTTGATTACCTACTTACAAATAATAACATATTCTGACCAAATTTAAAAGGGTCAGTTGGTGACTCACAGTCACCAACTGACCCACTCATCATTCTCCCTACAGCCTAAAGTAAGATACCAACTGCTGCAGCAACTCTGCCTGAGAATTCAATTCTTCTGCGGCGGCGGCAGTTTCTTCGGACACAGCAGAGTTACTCTGCACTACCTGTGATATTTGGCTAAGCCCTATACTTACCTGGCCTACAGCCTCTGCCTGATCTTTAGATGATACTGATATACTACCAATAATCTGCATAATCTCGCTGGCGTTACTTACGATAGTATCCAGCGATTCCGCAGTGGTTTCCGCTATTCCAGAGCCCGTTTCTACCCTGTTAATAGAATCTTCTATCATTTGGGTAGTTTCAGTGGCGGCTTGCTGGCTACGGCTTGCCAGATTACGTACCTCTTCGGCAACAACGCTAAAGCCCTTACCATGCTCGCCAGCCCTGGCCGCTTCAACTGCCGCGTTAAGTGATAGCAGATTTGTTTGGAAGGCAATATCCTGTATAGTCTTAATGATCTTTGAGATATTGCTGGAAGATTCCTTAATCTGCTCCATAGCCTCCAACATATGCTTCATAGCATCGTTACCCTCGCGGGCGTTTTCTGAGGATCTGTTAGAAAGGCCGTTAGCCTCCTCTGCGCTTTCGGCGTTTTGGTTGGTCTGCTGGCTAATCATGTCAACAGAGGCGTTAAGCTCTTGTACTGAGCTTGCTTGCTCTGTCGCGCCGTTGGCCAACTGCATTGCGCTGGTGGAAATTTGGCTGGCGCCCGATAGTACCTGGCTACTGGCCGCAGAAATCTCTGCCATTGTCTTGTGTAGAGTGTCTACTATGTTATTGATAGACTGGCCTATTCTGTCAAAGTCGCCGTCAAACTGCATACTGGTACTGCGTGTTAAATCGCCGCTGGCTACCGCGCCAAGACACTGGTCAATTTCTACTATATACTTATTCAAATCAACTACAAGCATGTTCACATCGTTCTTGATAGATAGGAAATCGCCCGGGTAATCGCCCTCTACCTGCATATCAAATTTGCCGGCGTTCAAATTACCTACAACTTTCCTAATTTCCTGTATAGGATCGTTTACTGAGCTGACAACAGAATTTAAACCTTGCATAATCTCAAGCCAGCCATCGCGGTAGCCGCTTTCGTCAATCTTTATGCTAAGATCGCCCTGTACGGCCGCCGCTTTAATTATCTTGTTAATCTCGCTGGCTACAGCTTTAATTTGCGTGCGCATACTTTCTAGGCCATCGTTAATAAATCTCTTTTTACCCGGCAATAATGCAAATGGGAAGTCAAAATTACCGTCCGCTAACTGACTAAAGGCGTTAATCGCCGCTTTCTTGGTATTAATATGATTGTTCACCATGCTATTGATCTGCGATGCCACGGTTTTAAATTCGCCAACGAATTCATCTTCCGGAACAACTACGTCAATATCGCCTCTTTCGTGTTCGTCGGCCATGTGTTCCATATCGTGAATAAGCTTTTGTAGGGTGCTGACCAAGGTTTGGGCGCTTTGGGCAAGCATTCCCGTTTCATCTTTGCTATTCGCACGAATGTTGACGTTAAGATTACCTTGGGCCACATCCTCAATAACATCAACAACCTCCGAAATTGGCTTGGCTATAGCTCTGGAAATAATCATGGCTATCGCTATACCCAAAACCACCGCTATAGCGCTTAAAACCACCATCATTACCGTTGTGTTAGCGGTTTGCACGTTAATTTCGGCAAAACGGTTATCCATGGTTATTTGTGCGCCTTCGGATAGGTATTCAAATTGTTCATACAATTCGGCATACAAAGCTGCACCTGTGTCGAAAAAAGTCTCGACCCTGGCTCGGCTTTCTGGGTCGCCAACTATGCCTTCCCTGGCCACATTAAACATACCTATTACTACATTGTTGTAGTAGTCATTGATAAGCCCGTGAAGCACATGGGATACAGCCATAAGGTCAGCCGCCCTAGCAGGATTTATTTGGGTATCTGACTGCATATTCGACTGATAGTCGCCCAAATATGTCATAATATTATTGAATGAAACTTGCGCCTCTGCAAGCAAAGAATTAAGAGCCGGTTCGTCGCCCAAACGAAAGGCCATAACAGAAACTATACGTCGCATATTCACAAGATCTTCCGCCATATTATTGAGAAGCTTATACCTCTCCGTCGGATGATTTTGCAGTAAATAAAAATTTGTGTTGAGGGTGTTAATGTTTACAATACCAAAAACCCCTACAACCACTGTTATTACCAGCACCAACGCGAAGCCAAACACCATTTTGCCCGCAATTTTCATATTCTTAAACATGATAGTTCCCTCCTTTGCTGTGGGCTCCATTATAGTCGCCTTTGTCGTCATTTGTAAACTGGAATTTTTTTGCCTTTTGGTCATTATATGTTATAAATTAGAAAGAGGGAGTGACCATCTGTGATTTTAGCTAAAAATATTTATAAGAAATTTAAAGAGCCGGTATTAAAGGGAGTTAATTTACAGGCAAAAGCCGGGGAAATTATAGGCCTAGCAGGTGAAAACGGCTCAGGCAAATCTACGCTACTAGAAATAATAACCGGGCTTATGCCGGCAGATTCAGGTAGTATAGAAATTGAAGGTACTATAGGTTACGTACCGCAAGAGACGGCCCTATTCGATAATTTGACAGTAAGGGATAACTTGAAGTTTTGGGCTTCGGCCTACGATGCGCCTTGGGATAACGCTGAATTTGATAAAAGTTTTTTAAGCAAGAAGGTAAGCCAGTTATCCGGCGGAATGAAGAAGCGGTTATCTATCTCGCTGGCCTGTTTGCATCAGCCTAATTTGCTGGTAATGGACGAGCCCTCCGCGGCTTTAGATATTGGTTTTAAGGGACATCTTTCCCAGATGCTTGCTGATATAAAGGCGCAGGGGCGGACGGTAATTTTCAGCTCTCACCAAGCGGACGAGCTATTATGGTGCGACCGCATTTACATTTTGCGAGAGGGGGTGTTTGTCTATGAAGGCGACCCAAGGGAAGTCGAAAGCCTACCGGCTATTTTATATGGCCGGGCTGGAGATTAAGGGATATTTACAGGCTTATAAGGAAGTTTCGTTTTTTCTGCTTGCGGGCTTTGTTCTAGCTATAGTAGTTTGGCAAGGTTCGGTAGCCTTAGCTGAGCGCGGTAGTTTATTTGAGCCATTTACAGCCGGGGTGGTAGATCAGGACGGCCGGCCAGAGCTGGCTTTTGTGTTCAACTTCTTTAACGAGTACGTTATTGACCTGGTGTTTTTAGAGAAGAATGAAGCCTTGCAAAAGCTATCAAGCGGGGAAATACCGGCCTTTGCAGAGCTACCGCAAGATTTCACCAGCGATGTTTTTCATGGAATAAACAGTCCCTTTACGGTGCATGTCAATAGTAACTTTCCTTTACAAGCGAGCATGGTACAGCTATTGGCTTCGGGCGGTATCGCCTTTCTTTCCGCGTCCCAGGCGGGGGTATATGCCAGCTTGGGCTATGCCTTTGACGCCGGTATCCCCTGGGAGGAGGTTCAGCGGAATTTATTGATTCCCGTAAATATTGCATTT
>Ga0209755_10003167_pt1 | contig 21039 bp, 13 predicted proteins | sample TergutCo191P1_FD_187301 | JGI IMG/M metagenome (GOLD analysis project Ga0209755, IMG submission 187301) | Cornitermes sp. P1 segment gut microbial communities from Petit-Saut dam, French Guiana - Co191P1 (SPAdes) (version 2) | ecosystem: Host-associated > Arthropoda: Insects > Digestive system...
GAAGATGACCGCGGAAAATTTGTTGTTATCGTTGCCGGTTATTCAAAACAAATGGAAGATTTCCTTTCGTCTAACCCCGGCTTAAAATCGCGTTTTTCCGATTACATCAATTTTGACGATTATACTCCCGAAGAAATGTACAATATCTTCGCTGGTATGAGTAAAAAGAAAAATCTTATTTTTGCTGACGGGTTTGAAGCGGCTCTTCGGAACAAATTAAAAATGATCTACACGTCAAGAACGAAGGATTTTGCCAACGCCCGCACCGTTAGACAGTTGTTTGACAAGATACGTGAAAATACATCAACAAGAGTGATGGCATTAAAAGCGCAGGGAGTTGCGGAAGATGAACTTAAACAGGAAATTTTTATAATGAAACCTGTTGACATCGATCCTTCGGAAAAAATAGTGACGATTGATGAAGCTCTTAAAGACCTCAATGAGCTTGTCGGGCTTAAATCGGTAAAAGATACTGTAGTAAAAATTGCCAACACGCTGAAAGCGCAGAAACTCATGGGCGAAACGGAGCTGCTTTCCAAGCACTTTGTTTTTTACGGAAACCCCGGCACAGGAAAAACGACTGTCGCACGTATCATGGGCGAAGTGTTTAAAGCGGTCGGGCTCTTACCCACCAATAAAGTTATTGAAACGGACAGAAGCAAAATGATCGCTTCTTACGTTGGGCACACAGCTCCTCTTGTCAACAAACAGTGCGATCTCGCGATGGGCGGCATTCTTTTTGTTGATGAAGCGTACTCTTTAAAACAGGGGCCGTCGGATAATTTCGGGCAGGAAGCGGTAGACGCTCTTCTTAAGCGAATGGAAGATGACAGAGGAAAATTTGTTGTTATCGCAGCGGGCTACACAAAAGAAATGGACGAGTTCCTTTCGTCTAACTCCGGTTTTAAATCGCGTTTCTCCGATTACCTCACCTTTGATGATTATAACCCCGATGAGATGTACAATATCTTTTTCAATATGTGCAAAAAGAGAAAATACGAATTCGCCGCCGGATTTGAGGACGCTCTGAAAGACAGGCTTCAGAAAATTTTCGCGTCACGAACGGCTTCATTTGCCAACGCCCGCACAGTCAGGCAGTTGTTTGATAAAACAAAAGAGAATATGGCTAACAGGGTTATTACATTGCAGGAACAGGGAATGGCGGATGAAGATCTTAAGAGAGAGGTCTTAATCATGCAGGTTGATGATCTTGATATGACAATTAGTTAAGTTAATGGAGTTAGTATGAGTGGTATAAAATGTCCGGTAAAAACATGCAGTCAGGATATTGACGCGGATTCTCTTTATTGCGATCAATGCGGAGTACAGCTTTTCGTCTGCACCTCTTGCGGAAAGGTTGGAACAGGGAAACGCTGCATTTTCGACGGGAAGGAAATGGTTGTCAAATCAGCGGCTGGCTCTGCGCCTTCGGCTTCGTCCACGGTTTCGATGCCTACGACTGCCTCGCTAAACCCAATGCCCGCTGCCGCGCCCGCTGCTCCCGCCGCGCCTGCGCCTGCGACCATGGCTGCTCCTTCCGGGGCTGCCGCATCGTCTGCGCTTGCAGCCGGAACAAAAATCAAACTATCAGCGCAAAGTCAGGGTATTGTAATTGAAGCAAACGCAAGCGATATTCTTGGGCGGACAAAGGGAAATTTTGCTTCTATATTAGGGCGCTTGCCGCAGGTTTCAGGTTCTCACTGTCAGGTATTATTTTCAGGCGGAGTGTGGAGCATTATGGATTTAGGTTCTACAAACGGCACGTTTTACAACGGCGCGAAACTTTCGCCTAACGCACCTGTTCAGGTTCAGAATAACGGAAAAATCAAAATAGCGGATGTCGAATTTATTGTTTCCTTTGAATCAGCGGCGGCGGGGACGCAGCGAATATGATAATGACTCTTTCTGTCAGCGCGGTTTGCGACATCGGATGTGTAAAGCCCGATAACGAAGATATGATTCTCCTCAATGATTTAATGTTCCGCGATGATAAGAAAAAAGTTGATTATAATAATACTTCAAGAATTGTGATTGCTGTCGCTGACGGAGTCGGCGGTCTTAACAAGGGAGAGATCGCAAGCGAACAGGTTCTTCGCTCCCTTAGCGAAACTCTCAAGAAAATCCCTGATGATTTATCCAATGAAGAATTGCAATTAGTTCTGGAGACTTTTACGGCGGATACACACGCGAGCCTTGCAAAAGATATGGGAAGCACGCTTGTCGGATTGTTTTTTTACCGTGACAAATTATTTCGTTTTCACGCAGGCGATTCCAGGATTTACAGGATGCGGCGCGGAGAGCTGGAGCGCCTGACGGTCGATCATTCTTTGTGTGAATCGGGCGGGCAAAAAAACGCGCCGTCAAATATTATTACAAATTCAATCGGCGGCGGCTCTTCGGCGTTTATTGAATTTGCCGAAATTGAATATCCGTTTTATAACAACGACATCTATCTGCTGTCATCGGACGGAATGCATGATCTTGTTCCAAAGAATGAAATAGCCGCTGTTTTGGAGAAACCGAATCCCGCGGAAAAACTTACCGATATGTCTAAAAAATATGGCGGTAAAGATAATATTTCTGTTATAATAGTCAATATTAAAACTAAATAGAGGAGAAAAGAAATGGCTTGGTATAAATGCTCACGCTGCGGGCATACGTTTAATTCCGGTTTTTTTAAAAATTATAGCTGTACAAAATGCTATGGGTTTACTTTGGGTCTTGGCGGTTTAATAAAAACAGTTGTAATTACGGCGGTTATCATTACTGTAGTAATGTTTATATTAAATAAAGCGATTCCGTCTATCGGTGAAAAAGCGACTACTACCACTCTTGCCGCTCTTGATACAACAATGCTTTTTTCTTATTCAAAAGACGCGTATTTGGAAAGTCTTATCAGAGGCAGGCTGGATAATAAGTTTTATACAATTAAAAAAACGGAAAGACCGTATTATACAGCGATGCTTGCTAATGCAAGGGTTGAAACCGCGGAACCGGTCGGGGTTTTACCCGCAGGCGCGGTTGTGGAGCTGCGAAGCGCGGTAAGAAGGGGTGAGCATGTATGGATACCGGCATCATTCTATGTAGGAAAAAAATTAGAGCATGCGTTTGTTCTTTTTCCGAGGGAATGGGAAGAAGCAGTTAGTGTCTTTGAATGGGAGCCCGCCGTTCTGAAAATAAAAGCGGAATATGAAAAAGTTATCAAAGCCAATTTTAAGCTTATGGAAGTGAAGGCGTCTGAGGAAAAAGAATATCAGGAAAAATACAATGATTACTTTAAAGTTAGGGAGATAGTTAAGGAGGTAAAAGAAGAAAAAATATTTTTTTACGCTCCAAAAATTGATAAAGCGAAAATTGATAGGGTTTACGCGTATTACCTAAATCCAAATAATATCAGCATGGTAATAATGCAAACCGATAAAGAGTGGGAGCGCCCAGCGCTTGTGATTAACGAACCGGAGGAAGAACAATGAGCACACAAAGAATTGATGATAACCAAAATGATAGTCAGGGCACGCAAAGAATAGACGATAATCAGAATGACAATCAGGGAACGCAGAGAATTGACGATAGTCAAAATGATAATCAAGGAACGCAGAGAATTGATAGTCAGAGTGACAATCAGGGAACGCAAAGAATTGATAATTATCAGGCGAACGCGAGTGATACGCCGGCGCAAAAAGCCGATGACAGCGTTTCAACGGCGGTTCCCGCTGTAGTTCAATCGTATGTGGCCGCGCAGGGCGCTGTTGTAGACGGAAATAAAACGGGCGAAGTTTTTTCTTCCGGGCAGGTTGTTGAATTAAACGGCGTAAATTATTTTGTCGAAGAAATGATCAGCATGAGTTCCGGCGAGGCTGTTATATACAGGGTAAGCAAGGAAGGCAAGGATTATGTTCTTAAACATTATAAATTAGGCTATGATCTTCCCGATGCTGTTTTAACAAAACTTAAAAACAATCCTAAAGATAAACTTGTCGCGTTATATGATTTTGGCAGGCACTTTCAGCAGAATTTTGAAGTTATGGAATACGCGCAGGGAGGGAATCTTGCCGAGTACGTAAAAGAAAAAGGCGCTGTTAAAGATGTTGAAAAATTAAAAAATATTGTAGGGCAGCTTAACGAAGGACTTCAGCAGCTTCACGCGGATCATAAAATAATTTATCAGGATTTAAAACCAGATAATATTTATTTCAGAGATAAGGCGAAAACTTCGGTCATTCTCGCGGACTTCGGAATTTCCAGCGTTATGCAGCCCGGTAAAAATGAAGCGGAGGTTCGCGCCAACGCTACAAAAGAATACGCCGCTCCTGAACTTGCCCGCGTTGGAAATAATACACAGGTGCTTGTAGACCCGTCGGTAGATTATTTCGCGCTTGGTATCACAATGCTGTACCTTTGGATTGGCGATAACCCGTTTCACGGCATGACTGAAGCCACCCGCGCACGTCAAATATTGAATAAAGAATTTGTTTTTCCCGATGATTTGCCTGCCGAATGTAAGATACTCATACAAGGTTTGATCAATCCAATCGCGAAAGAACGCTGGGGAAATCAATATGTAAAGAAATGGCTGTCCGGCGCTTCTCTTCAGAGTGATTATCAAAAGTCAATCATTAGTTATGAAAGGAAAAATTTTGATGAGAAAACTTCGTACGCGTCTCCCGCAGAGCTTGCTGACCTCATGGAAAAAGATCCTGATCGCGCTTCCAGATATCTTTTCAGCGGCGTAATAACACAATGGCTTGTCGCTGCCAATGACGAATATAACAAAATTAAAATTGATGAAATAATTGATATTGTTTCATCGGATGAATCACAAAAAAGAGCGGCGGTGTTTGCCGCCGTTTACGCGTTAAATCCCGATAAACCGTTTATATCTCATGGTAATAAAACATGCGAGAGCTATTCTGAAATAGCTTCAGCATTGCTGGACGAAGCCGGTCATTACATGAAAGCTTTAAAAAATAAAAACGATTTCTTTTATCTTTATATTCTGGCTACTCAGGGAATTAACGGTCCTGTAATTGTGCAGAATTATCATAAATATTTTTCCGAATATTCTCCCAAACGGGCTTTGACGCTGATTTATTTTAATTTACAGGATGATGACGGAAAAAGTATCAGTATAGGTTCAAAAACATATTACTCGCCCGATGAAATCGCTGAAGAGACAGATTCAAATCAAATTTCTCTTATTAAAAAGGCCGTGCAGGAAGAAGATTCTTTACTTCTTGTCTGGCTTTCCGCGTGTTACGGCGACTATTTTGAATCAACAGATGAGTTTAAATCGCTTTCCGCGTCCAATAAGTTTATGCTTCTTAGTAAATTTCCTTTCCTTTCTTACAAGGAACTTATGCCTGACTGGAAAAACAGCGCGTTAGACGATCTTCAGAAATTGATTTATAACAGCTCGGGGCGCAAGGATTTGTTCGAAGCGTACCTCAAGCAGGAGCTGCCGTTTACCGGTAAGTTTAATATAAAAGACTGGAATCCGACGGCTATTGATTACCTTACCGAATGTTTTATCGATATAAGGCTGGATGCAAAAACCGGCTGCGATCTTATCAATTTCCTTCACAAGAACGGCGCTGAAGTAAATGAGCCTTCCGGCAACGGATCATATCCGCTTACAACAGCGGTTTATAAAAGAAATGTTCCTGTTGTAAAGACGCTGCTTGAACTCGGCGCGAGTCCGAACAATGTAAGTAATTACGCTCCGATTATGTGGGCGCTGCTGCCAAACGACTCTAATGAAAAAGAAAACGACAGGATTCAAATCGCGGAACTTCTTTTGGATTACAGTGCGAATGTTAATGTGGAAGGTCAGGGTTTAACTCCGCTTATGCAGGCTATGTCTTTTTCTTCGTCTCAAAAAGTTGTTTTAGTTAACCGCATAATTTCGGCCGGGGCTGACGTTAAAAAACGTGACAGTGACGGAGTTAATCTTTTAGGGTACGCGGTTGTTAATTACAGTAAAAGAAATAGCGATCAGGAAAGAAATGATGATTTACAGGTAATTCAAAAACTAATACAAAGCGGAGTAAAAGCAGACGCGCTGAACAACAGAGGCTATTGGTCGCCTCTGATGCGCGCCGCTGATTTAAATTGTTATGACGCGGCTCAGCAGCTTATTACAGGCGGCGCTAAAGTTGAATTTGCCGATGTTGACGGCGATACAGCGTTTGTTTACGCGAGAAAAAAGAATCTTTCAGGTAATATTACCGCTCTTCTTGATCCGGGATCTAAACTTGCTTTAAAGAATATTTTATTATCAATCGCCAAAGTAGCAATTCAGATTGCCGCGATACTGTGGGTTTTCCTGTCGATGGACGGGCTTGCGAGAGTTGTTTCATCGTTTAATTTAAGCCATCCTGTTTTAATCGGCGCATCTATAGTTTTGGCTCATTTATTAACCGCTTATATTGGAATTATGCTTTTCGGCGTTAAAGGTTATTGGGAAAAATTATGCGGTACATTTAGCCGTCTAACGCATAGTCTTTATTATGTTTTATTTATTCCGATAGTTTTTCCGCTTGTTGTGGCTTTATTCCAATTTCTGACACGGCTTCTTCCCGAGAGTATTAATACAATACTTTCATACCCTGATCAAATTATAACAAAACAAGAATCAAGCGCGGGGATGCTTTTTGTTTATCTGTTATTTTTAGCAATCTGGGTCGGCGGTATAATTGGTTTTGCAATTATTACCAGAAAGTTTCAGAGGGTAATGTATAATTACAAAGACAATAAATAAACTAACGCAGGAGGAGATATTCCATGAAAACTGCAGTATTTTTATTGGTGTTTTTTATAATGTTTTCATTTCCGCTTTTCGGAGATATGTCAGAGGTTAAAACCGCTCCCGTGACATGGGAAACTTTTAATATGCTGACTTATTTGCGGATTTCCAAGGCCGATATTAGCGAATTAAAGTTTTATCTTTCCAATCCGTTCAGCATCCTCATAATGGACGAAAATAACGAAATACCCGGTCTTACAATTTCTGAAGGCGCTCTTGCGCTTTCGGAAAAAGGACAGTCTTCAATAATTATAATAAGCGAAGATGATGAAGGAAGAATGATTACTTTCCCCGAGCAAGGCAGCGATATTATTGAACTTGTTTTTATGGCAGACGATAAAATATTATTATTGAAATTCAAACGAAACGCCGAGCAAAATAATTTTGTTGTTTTTTACGCTGTGATTAACACAAGAGAATATTATCTGCATTCTCATGTTAATCTTCCTCATCTTCTTATAAAATCCGATCTGAATACCGATGCTAATGAAATTTATTCTTATATGTCTTCAAACAATAATCAAACACAACTCAATAATCAAAATCCGAATGAAAATCAAAATCAGCGCGGAAAAAAATCCAGAAATATTTTAAACTCAGGCTCGATCAATCCAAAGGATGCCGCGGCTTATATTATTTCTCAAAATCCGAATGCCGGAAATATTGCCGAAGGGCTTATTAATACTTATATCAGCGAAGCGAACATCGAAGGAATTAATTATGATTTAGCAATCGCTCAAATGCTGTACGCGACTGATTTTTTGCGAAATGATAAGCGGGTTTCAGCGCATAATTACGCGGGATTTTCCGATACAAATTCATGGTTTGGCAGTTTCAATAATATGCTTGAAGGTGTTCGTGCGCACATACAGCATCTGAAAGGTTACGCGTCCGGTATGCAATTAAAGAATGATTTAGTGGCTCCGAGATTTCAGATATTAGCTGCTTTAGGATATTTAGGAACAGCGGTGTTTTTTGATGATTTATATAGAACATGGGCTCTTGATTCTGAAAAATATAAAAATAGTATAGATCGGATACTTTTTACCTTGTACCAGAGCGGTCTATGACGCGAAAAATGGAGAACTAATAGACATGACGTAGAATGTCACATTTTTCTGCCTTTATTGTTAAAAAATGGCTTTTTTTCCCCTTAATAGGCTTTAAAATATGCATATTGAGCATAAATTTCTGCTTTTTTCTGCTATTTTCCTTGACATTTTGACGTTTTTAGTTTATTCTTACAATGAATTTGAATTTTCTACGGTAAGGGGTAAGACAATGGCATCCTGGTTATGGTGCATTATCGGCCTTATTGCCGGGTTACCTTTTGGTTGGTTAATTAGATGGCTTTATGCCAGATTTCAACTTACGGCATCTGAACAGTTTGCTGAACGTATAAAAACTGATGCAATAAAAGAAGCGGAAGCAAAGAAGAAAGAACTTCTTCTTGAAGCGAAAGAACAAATAATCCGTGAACGGAACCAGCAGGAGAGGGAGACTCGGGAACGAAGGGCTGAATTACAGCGGTATGAACGCCGTGTTGTACAGAAAGAAGAAACACTGGACAAGAAAACAGCTCAGATTGAGCGGACTGAGCAGGTGTTTGCGGAAAAGGAGAAATCCTTTCAACAGCGGGAAGACGCTATTTCTAAGGAAGAGCAGCGGTACCGCGCGGAACTTGAGCGTATTTCCGGGCTGACATCCGATGAGGCAAAAGCCCTGATCATTAAAGATCTTGAAAATGAAGCCAAGCATGACGCACAGACGATTATCAACAAGATTGAGCAGGAAGCGAATCTGGCGGCGGAAAAACGGGCGCGTGATATTCTTGTTTCAACAATTCAGCGTCTGTCTACGGAAGTGACAGGCGATGTTACGGTTACAACTGTTACTCTGCCGAATGACGAAATGAAAGGGCGCATTATCGGAAGAGAGGGACGGAATATCCGTACGCTTGAAACGCTGACCGGCGCGGACATCATTATCGACGACACGCCCGAAGCTGTTGTTATTTCCTGTTTTGATCCGGTGCGCCGCGAAATAGCGAAGATCGCTCTGGAAAGATTGATTCTTGACGGACGTATTCACCCGGCTCGAATTGAAGAAATTGTCATCAAAGTCAGTAAAGATATTTCGCAGAAAATATTTGAAGAGGGCGAGAAGGTTCTCTTTGATCTCGGCATTCACAATATTAAACAGGACGCTGTCCGCGCTCTTGGAAGGCTTTATTTCCGAACTAGTTACGGACAGAATGTGCTTCAACATTCAAAAGAAGTGGCGATTATCGCGGGTATGCTCGCGGCGGAAGTTGGCTGCAACCGCGAACTTGCCAAACGCGCCGCTTTGTTACACGACATCGGAAAAGGCGTTGAGTCTGATTCGGATCTTAACCATGCCGAAATCGGTATGGACATGGCGCGTAAAATGGGCGAGGATGCCCGCATCATTAATGCAATCGGCAGCCATCATAACGACATTGAGCCGACCTGTATCGAAGCTGTTCTCGTGCAAATTGCTGACGCGATTTCCGCCGCCCGTCCAGGCGCCAGAAAAGAGACTCTCGACAATTACATGAAACGCCTTGAAAATCTGGAAAACATCGCCAACGCTTTCACCGGCGTAGAAAAGTCATTTGCTGTTCAAGCAGGCAGGGAATTGCGCATTATGGTAAATAACGAGGCCGTTAATGATGATCAAACACGCGAATTAGCAAAAGAAATTGCTAAAAAAATTGAGAATGATCTCCGGTATCCGGGGCGGATAAAAGTTACAATGATACGAGAGACGCGCATTACAGAATACGCGCGTTAATTGAATCCGGCAGGTGCGGAGCAGATCGGTATCCAATACAAGGAATAGGGAAGAATGTTTTATGACTGTATTGGATACGATCACCGCGGGAGGATTTTCCGCGTATTTATACGGTACAGGCGCGATTGATTTTTGGCTGGCTGGAAAAATAACCAATAATTTTATTCATATTCTTACTAATGCCGATGCGGCGGATTTAGCGAAGCTTTTTGAAAAATTACGATATCCCGGCGTTGATCTTGCTGACGCGGCGTTAGATGAAGATGATAAGACGTTTTATTTTCGCTCTGCGGATTCAATTTGTAATTATAAACCTTCCGTTCCATTGCTGGATTTTTACCTTGACTATAAAAGGAAAGTATTTATTGATCCGCACGGTATTTATTCTCTTTTAAAAAAAATTAGAAAAAACATTATAAATCAGGGAAGCAATAAAACGTTAGACGAAAATAATTATTTTTCTGAACTATTTAACGAAAATGTTAATTTTGAAATTGAAGATAACCGCGTACTGACGGATACCGCATTAATTTTATCTAAATATTTTTCGTATAATAGTGTAACAGAAAAAGATATAAGAAAAATCGCTTTACAATTAAATAATTTCAATTATAGTCCGGGGCAGGAAGAGCAGCGATTATTCCTTTCTGAATTAATTTCTTCGCCTAATCCGGGTCACGGGTTTGAGCTGCTGAAATCATGCGGTTTTATTAAAAAGTTTTGGCCTGAACTTGATAATCTTGGACAGGCGGATCACTCCAAGGAATTTCATCCTGAAGGGAACGCATGGGAACACACAATGGAAACATTCCGTCACAGAAAGCCCGGAGCTTTAAGCTTACTTTCGAATAAGGCGGCTATAAACAATTCACAAGCAGGCGCGGGTGTTTTTGATCTTCGTCTTTCTTTAGGGCTTTTGCTGCACGATATTGGGAAGCCGATTGCAACATCAACCGGAAATCACCGGTATAACGGTCACGCTGAATTGGGAGAAATTCAAGCGCGGCGGTTTCTGGAACGCTTGGGATTTAGCGCATCTTTTACGCAGGATATTTGCTTTCTTGTCAGGAATCATATGCTCCCCGCCGCTCTGCCCCGGCTGCCGCTATTTCGTACCGAAAAGATAATGTCATCATCTTTATTTCCGCTTTTGATGGAGCTATACCGCTGCGATGAATCATCTTCGTTTAAAGGGCTGGACGGCTATTATGAGAGCAGCGCGGCATATCGGCAGTTTTTAAGAAACAGGCGAAACCCTTACCGGACTGCAGACGGGAAAAAATTCAAATAGATTAAATCTAATGTAGAGGTTTTTCGACAACTCGGTTAGTTTCGGAAAAACTTCTTGGAAAAACCTCAGATGGGTGATTTTAAATTATTCTGTTTTTTTAATTTTTAATGAAAGTCGCCCCAGCGGCTGCCTGTCTCAATGCTTACCCGAAGCGGAATACTCAATGAGGCGGCTTGTTCCATTTCTGCTTTAACGAGAGCCGACGCTTTATCACATTGGTCTTTCGGACATTCAAGGATCAGTTCATCGTGAACCTGTAACAAAAGCCGCGCATTGCTTTGTTCTGACGTTAGCTTCTTGTCAAGATTGATCATCGCGATTTTCACGATGTCAGCAGCCGAGCCTTGAATTGGTGTGTTAACCGCAATTCTTTCCGCTGCGGATTTTTCTGTCTTGTTACGCGAATTTATTGTTGGGATATAGCGGCGTCTCCCGAAAATTGTTGTAACATAGCCTTGGTGTTCGGTTTTTTTGATAGTGCTTTCTATAAACGATCTTACGCCGGAATATGTGTTGAAATATGCGCTGATAAAATCCTGCGCCTGTGTTCTGCTGATGTTAAGTTCATTCGCGAGCCGGAACGCGCTCATTCCGTAAATCACTCCGAAATTGATAGTCTTCGCCATTCGCCTCTGCTCGCCGCTGACCTCGCTTTCATCAATACCGAAAATTAATGAGGCAGTCCGCGCGTGAACATCCTGAAACCCCTTGCCTGATCCTTTTTGATTTACCCGCGGATTTTCACTGAAAGCGGAAATTAATTTTTCATCCTGTGAAAGATGGGCTAACACTACAAGCTCAATCTGGCTGTAGTCCGCGGAAATCAAAAGATGATTCGGTTTAGCGATAAACGCTTCGCGGATTCGCCTGCCTTCCTCGGCGCGGACAGGTATGTTCTGCAGATTCGGCTCCCTGCTTGAGAGCCTTCCCGTTGCGGTTCCGGTCTGCACAAAGTTTGTGTGCAAACGTTTTTCGCTGTCAGCTATGTCGGCTAACGTATCGACATAAGTTGATTTTAATTTTGACAGCGTCCTGTGGCGCAGAATAAGAGCAGGAACAGGATCTTCGCGGGCAAGGTCTTCCAGCGCCGCTGCGTCTGTAGAGTAGCCGGTTTTTGTTTTTCTTTTCGGATCCGGTTTTAACTTGCGCTCAACAAATAAAACTTCCTGAAGCTGTTTTGTGGAAGAAAGATTAAACTCATGCCCGACTGTTTTCCATGTTTCGGATTGAATTTGATCGAGTTCTTTGGCAAGTTCCGCGCCGTAATTGATCAGCGCCTTCGGCTCAATTTTGATTCCTTCGCCTTCCATTTCCGCAAGAATCGGGAGCAAGGGCATTTCAAGATTATTGTAAAGATTAACAGCGTCCGTCTTTATCAGAATCGGCTCAAAGTAATGTTTTAGCCTCATGCAAAAATCAGCGTCTTCGCAGGAATAGCGGGTCGCGGTTTCCAGCGATACAGAATCGAAAGCGGCATTCTTCGCAACAATATCAACAAACCTAATTGGAGAGTAGTCGAAAGTGTAGGAAACAAGCGAATTGAGCGAATAATTATTCCGCTCCGGGTCGGCTATCCATGCCGCGATCATCGTGTCCCAAATGCCGCATTTCCAGCGCGGGATTCCCCATCCCCTGCTCACCTTGTAATCGAATTTTGCGTTATGCGCAACAATTGTCATTTTGCTGTCCGCGAAAAGAGGGGAAAGCAGCGCGCGCACTTTTTCAGGATCGTTAAACGGCGAAAGGTTTTTTTCCGCGCCGTTGACAAAGCCATCGGGCGCAGCACCGTAAAGAGCAGTAATATCCGGCGCTGCGCTGCAGGACGCGGCGCTGTGAGGAACAACCCCGTGAGGCGCAACCGGCACATAGAACGCTTCCCTTGGTTTAACAGCAAGTGAAATGCCGATTGGGCGCGAGTTCCACGCGTCAAGAGAGTCGGTTTCAAAATCAAGAGCCAGAAATTTTTGCTTTTTTGCCTGCTCTAAAATGTTTTTTAACTCTTCAAGATCAAGAATTGTTTTATAAACGCCGTCACCTAAAAGCGATTCATCTGCCGCCGCAAAATAAACAGTTTCTATTTTAACAGAATCATTCTGTGAATTATCGCTTTTTTCATTCTGAAGGTTTTTATCGTTTGCAGCGTTTTGCTGCGTCTCCTGCGGCGAAGCTTCATTGGTGTTTCCTGTAACAGCCGACTTTACGTTTGCGTCAAGCTGTTTCGCGCTCTGGCGAATTCCCTCTCTCATAAGCACTGCCGCGCCCGCCGGTCTGTTAAGGTTTTCAATCGACAGATCGTCAATGCCTGTTATGCGCAATTCAACATCATTTCTTAAACGAATCAGCGATTGAGAAAAATACGCGTCATCTTTTCCTTCGGCGATTTTTTTTCCGTTGGCTCCTTCGATTGCCGCGATATTTTTATAAATCCCGTCAAGTGAGCCGTACTTAGCCATCAATTTAACAGCGGTTTTTTCTCCTATTCCTTTAACGCCCGGAACATTATCCGAAGCATCTCCTGTAAGAGAAAGCAGATCCAGCACCCCGGTCGGCTCCACGCCCCACTCGCTTTTTACTTTGTCCGGTCCGACAAGCTCCCACGCAGGTCCCGTATTTGTGGAAGAGACATCGCTCCTATTAATTTTTGCCGGTCTCAATTCGAATATGCCATCGCCGACAAGCTGCAGTAAATCCTTATCCGAGGAAAGAATATAACACTGACGTTTTTCGCTTCGGCATTTTTCGGCAAGTGTAGCGATAATGTCGTCAGCTTCGAACCCTTCGACTTTGAGGCACTTGATTCCCAGATCGTTCAAAAATTCTTCAACTAACGGAACCTGCTCATGCAAGTCTTCCGGGGCTTTCTGCCTGTTCGCTTTGTATTCACTGTACATCTGATGTCTGAAAGTAGCGGTTCTCGAATCAAAAACCGCGGCAAGCCGCAGCGGTTTTTGCGGCTTATCAAGAAGGACGTCGTTTGAGTCCGTGACCGGCGCTCCTTCATCAATCAGCGTAATCACAGTACGGGCAAACCCAAACAACGCGGAAACATTTTTCCCCGAATTGTTACGCAGAGGCCGCGTCAAAAAAGCGAAGTAAGAACGGTAAATTAGTCCGTACGCGTCAATTAAATAAAGGGGGTGTTTCATTTTTAAATGTTAGCATAGATAAAATGAAAATGGTAGCGATAAGTCAGATTGTTAATCTCTAAGCAATACATTATAATCAAGTTATAATATGCGCCAGATCCCCCACGTCCTTCGCGCCAGAAATTTCCGGCTCTACATTGCAGACGGCCGCCGCCTTGTTGATCTTTGGCAAAACGGCGGCGCGGCGGTTCTTGGGCATACTCCGCCGAATCTGTTACGTGAAATTAAAAATACCGCAAGCAGAGGGCTTTACGCTCCTCTTCCCCACTTTACGGAAAACCGCTTTTTAAAAGCATTGTCCAAAATTTTTCCGGGGCGCGGTTTTCGCATATATGCCGCGCCGCCGTGGGAGCTTTTTCCAGGAGACACGGATTTACACAGATTAAACGGATTAGCGCGGATCAAGAGTGAAGGAGAAAGAAAAGGCGCCAACTTGAAACTTTGGAGACCGTACGTGAATCATCAAAATCCATTTTATGTTGATGACACTCCGCTCCTTATTCCGGTGCTGCCGGGTATCCAAACATGGCGCGTCGGACTGCCGATGGGACTGTGCGTTGTTGCCGCTCAAACAGGGACAGAGGCAGCCGAGGAGCTGCTGTCGAGACTGCTTCCAAGCGATACGCTTCCGCCGGTTTTACTTGCTGCGGCAGCCCGCGGGGTACACGACCTGCTTGCCGCGCCGGAACGGGCAAAACCCGAGTTTCCGCGTATCAAAAAGGCGCTGCGGGAAAGCCGCTGGCAAAGGCAGGGGATTTACCTCACTTTGAAAGAAGGGCCGAAGGAAGGGGAGTGGGAAGCGCTTTTCGATCAATTCTTTGAAGAGGGCTTCCTTTTGCCGCAAACTCCGGCTCAGCCTGTGATTTTGCCCGGCGAATTATCAAAAGGAGAGGAAGCAAAGCTGGCTGCGGCGCTAAACCGTTGAATCTTCTATAAAAATTCACTATAATTTTATATCATGAACAAGTTTATTTTCGTCTCAGGCGGCGTTTGTTCCAGTTTGGGAAAAGGTGTTGCTGCTTCTTCGATAGGGGCGCTGCTGGAAAGCAGAGGGCTCAATGTCAGCATGGTAAAATGCGACCCCTATATCAATGTTGATGCCGGAACAATGAGCCCTTACCAGCACGGCGAAGTATATGTAACAGACGATAAAGCTGAAACCGACCTTGATTTGGGTAATTACGCGCGGTTCACCAAAGGGCGGCTGAGGCAGGCAAATTCTATCACAACAGGGCAGGTTTACGATTCTGTAATCCGAAAAGAGCGCGAAGGAAAATATCTTGGAAAATGCGTGCAGGTAATTCCGCACATCACTGACGAAATAAAGAGCCGTATTCTCGCGGTCTCCAAAGAAGACAAGGACACTGATGTTGTTATCATCGAAATCGGCGGAACGGTCGGGGACATCGAATCGATTCCCTTCCTTGAAGCCGCCAGGCAAATGATTCACGATCAGGGAAAAAAGAACGCAATTTCAGTGCATTTGACATTGATCCCCGAAGTTGCGGGAAGCGAATTAAAAACAAAACCAACCCAACATTCCGTAAAAACAATGCTTGAGACCGGAATTCAGCCTGATATATTGATCTGCCGTTCTCCCGTGATGCTTGATGAAGCCACTTGCAGAAAAATCGCTCAATTTACCAATGTTGATTTGGACGCGGTTTTTACTTCGCCTAATGTCAATACAACAATTTATCAGATACCAATCGTTTTCTTTGATCAAAAACTTGATGAAGTTATCCTGCGAAAGATGAGAATAGAAAGCCGCCACGCCGATATGCGCCCGTGGCATACAATCATGGAAAAATACGCGGCAAGGCAGGGAACTGTCCGCATCGGGGTTGTCGGCAAATACATGAATATTCACGATACTTACACTTCTCTTTACGAAGCGCTGTTTCATGCCAGCCTTGAATGCGGCGTGGAAGTAGAAGCTGTCAAAATTGATTCATCACTTCTTGAAACAGAAAACTCAAACCCTGTTTGCGCTGAAACGATTCTCGGGCAAAATGGTTATAATATTGACGGTGTTTTGGTTCCCGGCGGATTCGGTCAGCGGGGAATCAACGGAATGGTAAAAGCTGTACAGTGGGCAAGGGAAAACAAAAAGCCGTATTTCGGCATTTGTCTTGGAATGCAAGTTATGACGATTGAATGGGCGCGGAATGTCCTGAACTGGGCTGATGCCGATTCAACGGAGTTTACTCCCGATACGAAGCATCCGGTTGTAAGCCTTCTTGAAGAGCAGGAGAAGGTAAAAACTTACGGCGGGACAATGAGGCTCGGCGCAATGGAAACTGTAAACGAAGAGGGCTCTCATATTATGGCAGCTTACGGAGAAAAAAAGATTTCAGAAAGACACCGTCATCGGTATGAATTCTCCAATCAATACAGGGAAGAGATGGTAAATTCCGGCTTGAAACTTGCGGCTTTTAATACTGACGGCACGCTGGTCGAGTGTACCGAATGGTCTCATCTTGATGAAAAGAATAAACAGGATTTTCAGCACCCGTGGGGTGTCGCGGTGCAATTTCATCCTGAGTACAAATCCAAACCGATGGCGGCAGCCCCTTTATTCAGGGATTTTATCGCAGCCGTCAAAAGAGAAAAGATGTAACATGAAAAAGATCGTAAGCGTTTTATTGCACATAACAATAATCTCAATTTTCGCGGCGTGTACATTTGATTACGGTGAAAGCGGAAGCGAGGAAAGAGAAAATCCTGATTTAGTAATGGAAAATGTCGAGTACGTGCGGATTAGGTCATCCGATCCGATTGCGCGTTTTAAGGCGGAGCGCGCTGAGCGTTACGAAAAACAAGGCGTAATGAAGCTCCATAATTTTTCTTTTGAGCAATACGGAGATAAAGGAACTGAAGTAAACGCTCTCGGAGAAGCGGGATACGCGTCGGTTATTATTGAATCAGGAGATATTTTCATGGACAACGGAGTCAGAATCGTAGTTGACTCGGAAGATATAATTCTGGAAACCAAACAGCTTGATTGGAAAGATGAAGCGCGGACGCTTGCTTCAGGAGATCAAAACGAAGTAAATATTTATCAGAAAAGCGGCACTCACTTTATCGGGATTGGTCTTTTTGTAAATGCCCGTAACCGCACTTTGGATTTTTCCGGTAATATACACGGCACATTCGTTTCTGAAGAGGAAGAAGAAGAAAAGCCGCCCCGCCCGAAAGCGCCGCCCAAGAGACCGCAAACACCGGTCGATTCGGATGAAAAACGGTCTGAAAGCGATGAGCCGGATGAAGAAGACGAGTGGGAAAGACAGGCAAAATAAATTTGGATAAGAAGGATAAGAATGGGCAGAAAAAACATATTAAATAATTTTTGCGTACGCTTATCTTTTGCCGTGTTCTTTCTGTGTGTTTGTTTTTTTTCGGCGTCAGCGGATGTTTTTACCGTCAAAGCAAACCAATCAACTACTTCAAGAGCGGTCGGCAGAGAAGTAACAATTTTAACCGGAAGTGCCGAAGTCAGATCAGACAATTTACTTTTACGCGCTGACAGAATCGAACTTCACGGGGATAATAATCAATTTGTAGTATGTATAGGCAATGTATGGGGGCATGAAGAAGATAAGGATATTTTATTTTTTACTGATAAGCTCAGATATGATCGCATCAATAAAATCGCAAAGCTGGAAGGCAATGCTTCTCTTGAGGACAGAGAAAACGAAGTTGTGGCAAGAGGGCGGTATATCGAATATGATGATAAAAATGAACTTGCGGTTTTGCAAATTGCCGTTCGTTTGTTTAAAGACGATATGGTCTGCCGTTCTGAATACGCGATATACCGGCGGCAGGAAAAATTACTGGACTTAACGGGATTCCCTGTTGTATACAAAAAAAGCGATGAATTCCGCGCAAACAATATTCGCGTCGATTTGGATACTGACGATGTTATTATGGAAGGTTCCGTTGAGGGAACAATAATCAATTAGTTTCGGAACTGCCGATGGAAGAAAATATGTTTCCGGAACAAATTCCGGATGGCGCTGTAAAAAACACCTCGAATGAAATTCCCGAAGAAATTTTTTCGGCGATAATGACAGCGACATTGATGAAACATTCCGAAGAGACAGTTTTAAAAGCCGAGTTTCCCGAAGAAGAGCCGAGAATCACTGTTGAAACAATTGAACCTTTAAAAATAAAACAAATCAATCCTCCTGAAGCGCACACTCTCGGTGTTAAAGACTTACATAAAAAATTCGGCAAAAAAGAAGTTGTAAAAGGCGTTACATTTACAATGAAAAACGGCGAGGTAGCGGGACTTTTAGGTCCCAACGGCGCAGGCAAAACTACTATTTTTTACATGATAGTCGGTTTTTATCAGCCATCCGAAGGCATTGTCGTAATGGATGACATCGATATAACCGGAAAACAGATGTACCGCCGCGCAAGAATGGGCGTAGCCTATCTCCCGCAGGAGGCGTCTATTTTTCGTAAATTAACAGTCGAGCAGAATATCTGGGCAATCCTCGAAAGCCGCAGCGATATAGACGAGGCGGAAAGAGAAGAAAGGCTGGAAGGACTTTTATCCGAGTTTAACATTGGGCGTATTCGTTCACAATTCGGCTACACACTTTCCGGCGGTGAGCGCCGCCGTACCGAAATCGCCCGCGCTCTTGCCACAGAGCCGAAATTCCTGCTGCTGGACGAACCATTCGCCGGTATCGATCCAATCGCTGTTTACGAAATCAAACAAATTATCCGCCAGCTCGCCGAGAAAGGAATTGGCATTCTTATTACAGATCACAATGTCCGCGACACCCTTGAAATAACCCACGAAGCCTTTATCATCGCAGACGGTTTGATCTTCGCAAGGGGCGACAAAGAGGTTATTTTGAATAACCAAATGGTAAGGAAGGTTTATTTGGGGAATGAGTTCAGGATGTAGCGTACCCGCTGTATATAGACTGTTTTTCAAAAAAGCAATATATTATCATACAAAGGATGAAATATGCATATTACTGAACTTGTTTCCAGGCTGGTTCTCCAGATCGGTATAATTATATTGGCAGTGCGTCTGTTCGGCAAACTTGCGAAGAAGATTAAAATACCTTCGGTGCTTGGTGAACTGTTGGCGGGCGTTATTATCGGTCCGTACGCGCTAGGCGGTATACCGCTTCCCGGTTTTAGCGATGGCATCATCCCCCTTGCTATGACGCAAACTCATACTCTTGCCATAAGCATCGAGTTGTACGCGTTCGCGACAGTCGCGTCGATTGTCCTGCTTTTCGCTTCCGGTCTTGAAACTAATTTAGGGCTTTTTCTGCGCTACTCGATTGCCGGCGGAATTATCGGCATCGGAGGAGTGCTGCTTACTTTTGTTGTGGGGACTTTCTGCTGCTCTATCATTTTAAATTCTTCTTTTTTTGATCCGCGTTGTCTTTTCCTGGGCGTGATCGGCTGTACTACTTCGGTGGGTATCAGCGCAAGAACTCTCTCCGAGCGGAAAAAAATGGATTCCCCCGAAGGCGTAACGATTCTCACAGCCGCCGTTTTTGACGATGTAATCTGGATCATTCTGCTTGCCGTTGTTTTGGGAATTGTTTCAATAATGGGCGGACAGCCCGGCAATGGAATTTCAGTTTCTTCAATTCTGCTCCTTGCGGGAAAAGTTTTCGGCATCTGGCTCGGTGTTACGATTATTTTTCTTCTATGCTCAAAAATCCTTGCTTCGTTTTTAAAATTCTTTAAAGACAGTTTTGACTTTTCGGTGCTTGCTCTCGGCATTGCGTTAATTCTTGCGGGACTTCTTGAAAAACAGGGACTTGCGCTGATCATCGGCGCTTATATCGCAGGCTTGTCGCTTTCCAAGACCGACATCGCTCCTATTATTTTAGAGCGCATCCGCGGGTTATACGAATTTTTCGTACCGATGTTTTTCGCGATAATGGGGATGATGGTCAATATCAGAGAAATACTTTCGCCTTCTGTGCTGATTTTCTGCGGAATATATACGCTGGTTTTGATTTTCGCGAAGATAATCGGCTGCGGCGGTCCTGCTCTTCTTTTGGGTTTTAACGGCACAGGAGCGCTTCGTATCGGAATGGGAATGATTCCCCGCGGCGAAGGCGCTTTGATCACCTGCGGCATCGGGCTTGCCACCGGCGCTCTTGACAATCATTATTTCTCCGCCGCGATTTTGATGATCTTCCTTACCATTGTAGTTTCTCCGATGCTGTTAGGTGTAACGCTGAAAATTCCGCGGCAGGGAACAAGAAAACAGGTAAAGAACGAAGACAGCGTTCATGAGGAGTGGAATTTTGAATCCCATGAAATAGCCGGTCTTGTCATGGCAAATCTGCTTGAAGAGCTTCGCGACGAAGGTTTTTATGTTCAAACAATGAATATTGACGAAGGTCTCTCGCAGGCGCGCAAAGATGATGTGTCGCTGTTCATCACAGAAAACGCGAAATCAATTACGATCACAACGTCAAAAACAGATATGCCGTTTGTAAGAAATGAAATTTACGAAGTTATCCTTGAACTTTCTCATAACATCGAAAAATTGAAAAAATCCTCGAATACAAAAGAAATGAGAAAAGAATTGCTCGACACAGACGCGCGTACAACAAAAGATATACTTGCTCTGATCGATCCCGAATATTTTTCTATGAAATTAAAAGGCGAAACAAAGAAAGAAATAATTACCGAACTTGTTAACATGCTTGACGCCGGAGGCAAACTTCTTGATCGCAATTTGGTTATCGCCGATGTGCTTGAACGGGAAGCCACTATGAGCACCGGCATGGCTCACGGTATCGCCCTGCCTCACGCGAAAACAGACGGAGCAGCCGACACGGTAGTAGCCGTCGGCATAAAAAAAGAAGGGATCAATTTTGATTCTCTTGACGGACTGCCGTCCCGGCTTTTCATTTTGCTTGTATCTCCCAAAAAACCTCCCGGCATTCATGTTCAGTTTCTTGCGGCGGTCGGCTCAATTCTCGGAGAGGAAGAAG
>Ga0209755_10003168_pt1 | contig 21034 bp, 17 predicted proteins | sample TergutCo191P1_FD_187301 | JGI IMG/M metagenome (GOLD analysis project Ga0209755, IMG submission 187301) | Cornitermes sp. P1 segment gut microbial communities from Petit-Saut dam, French Guiana - Co191P1 (SPAdes) (version 2) | ecosystem: Host-associated > Arthropoda: Insects > Digestive system...
TATCATTCTTAATAAAGATTGCATTATAATTATCAACAAGCGTTTTTGCTTTTTTTTCGTCTCTTGCGCATGCTATAATATTTATATTAAGACCAAAGCGTTCATTTGCGGCAAAAAGCGTTCTAATAATCGCAGAGCCAATCATTCCTGTCGCTCCTGTAACCAAAACAGAGCGGTCTTTTAATTCGTTCCATGGAATATTGGAATCAGATATGGTCTCTTCCATATCTTCTAGTATTGTTTTTGATAGTTTCATTTTACTTCGAGTCACATTCATACAAACCAATAGATCTTAGTGCAAAACCCAAGGTTCTGGTATCTTCACCCATACCCAGTTCTTTAGGCGAATACAATTCTGATGTAATTAATTTGATAATTATATTTTTTTCTTTTAAATTATCCGCTTTTATTATATACTCAGCTTTATTTTCCAAAAATTCTTGTTTCTCGTAAAGATTTTTATTAATAATTATATCAACGGTTTGTGATGATGTTAATTTATTACCATATATCGTAAATGTTAAATCGCTTTTATTTATAGATTTTGGTAATTGAATAACAGCAGTTTCCTGATTTGTCCATATATGTTCTGTCTCGGGATAATCAAAACCACCTGCTAAATAATTAAGGTCAGAGGAACCTTCTTTAAATATTAACTTGCGGTTATACTTTATCGGAATAAATTCAATATTATAAGCCTCTGTGTTTTTTTCTTTTAAAAATATAAAAGGACGATCTGCTTCTTCTAATAAGCTTTTTGCAGTATTATATGCGTTTATATCGGTTACAAAAATTATTGTATCCAAAGGCAGTTCTGCAATTTTATCAGGGGTAATTATTTCTGTATTTAAAAATGACTTAGAATTGGAAACATGAATTGTATTTATAGCTTTTTCTAAAACAGCCTTTGGAAAACGAACGGTAATTTCATCATAAAACATAGCTGATTCTTCCTGATATGCGCCCCATATCGCGTATTGAAAATCATCTTTTCTTAGCAACAAGTATTCTGTTACCGCATTTATCCATGTGTTTGCCTTTTTTTCAATAGCAGTTAACCTGTCTTTATAATGTTTCTTTATTTCAGAAAACGATTCATCAAATTTATATTTTGTAATACTATTACCTATATCACATCCATTTATTGCTGACTTTAAAACATGATCCTCTCTTCTTCTTCCTGTTATACTACTTGTATGCATTGTACGCAAAGTCATAAAATCGCCAATATATCCCATTAACCCGCCTTTCCCGGCTATTCCTCCGCAAATAAATACACATAAATGTAACTCATTAAAACCGTTAATAATAAAATGATTTTCAGGCAATGCATCGATAGTTTTTTTACGAAAAACTAAACATGAATAATTTCCGCTAAATCTACTTACGATCATATCTCTCGCAGTTACTAATAGAAAAGATTCAGTAACAGAATCATTAAAAACACGATATTTATTAAACACAGCGTCAGGAACAGCTATTTCATAAGCTGATTTTTCAAAATTGAATTGCAATCTTCTGTTTGCAGACATTACACACTCGCGGTGGTTTTTTAGAAAATCCACATGTTTTTGCAGCCTTAACGGTGTCGTCCAAAAATCATCTCCTTCCAGTGTAGCGATAAATTCCGCATTACAGGCTTTAAATGCTCTATTATAATTTTTATGAATACCTAAATTTTCCTCACTTTCTAAAAAAATAAATTCTATCTCCGCAGAGGAAGCAATCTTTTTAATAATATCAAGAGTATTGTCATTCGAAAAATCGTCTGCTACCACAACATTAAATTTAAAGTCAGTTTCTTGCGCAAGAATACTGTTTACACAGTCTTCTATATACATCTCCTGATTATAACATACAAGCAGTACATTTAATTTTACTTCATCTACCGTTAAACTGTTCATAAATTTTCCGGAACTAATAATTACTATTCTATTACCTTACTTCGCCAATATCGCAAAGTATCCATTATAGTAGTATTCAAGTCAATTTCCGGTTTCCATCCTGTACAAAACACAATTTTATCAATATCAGCTTCAATTACAGGAACATCAATTGGTCTGTACTTTGATTCATCAATTTGAATATCAATTTTAACTGATGAATTATTAATAATAATATCAAGTATCTTTTTTATTTCTATGGCTTTGCCGCTGCCGATGTTATACGTTTCGCCTTTTTTTCCGTTAACTGATAATTGAAGATAACCTTTGACTATGTCGCGCACATCGGTAAAATCACGCTTCGCGTTTAAATTACCGACATAGATGACCGGTTTATTAATTCCTTTTTCTATTTCCGCAACCTGCTTGCAAAAATCAGAAACAACAAAATCCGCGCTTTGCCCATGTCCAATATGATTAAACGCGCGAACCATAATAATATCCAAATTATACGCGTCTGCGTAGATTTTTCCTAACATATTCTGACAAGTTTTCGACACCGCGTATATATTCGCCGGATGCGTCTTGTACGATTCATTGATAGGATTTTCTTCTTCAGATACTTTTCCGTATTCTTCACCTGAACCAATGAGTAAAACCTTAGGTTTGTAATCTAAATTTCTCACAGCCTCCAAAAGGTTTACGGCGCCTTTTATATTTATATCAATCGTAAGTGCAGGCTTTTTCCATGACAATGCGACAGAACTAAGAGCTGCTAAATGAAATATTACATCGGGACGCGTTTTCTCCAGAACCGCTGATATTTCTTCTTCGATTAGTATATCAAGATCGACAACCGCGCAATTATTTTGATTCAGAAATTCATTTGGCAGTTTTGTCGCGGTAACTTCGTAATTACTGCCAACAAGTTCATCAATTAAATATCTTCCGACAAATCCTGCCGCCCCGACAATTAATGCTTTCATTTAATCTCTTTTTTATTTAACGCTAAATCGTTCTCAGTCATCCTTCGTACTAATTCAGGAAAGGAAATATTTCTTTTCCAACTCAGTTCTTTTTCCGCTTTTGCGGGATTTCCAAGCAGGAAATCAACTTCGGCTGGTCTGAAAAACTCAGGATTTATTTTTACGATTGTTTTTCCTGTGCTTGCGTCTATTCCAATTTCGTTAATTCCTTCACCCTGCCATTTAATATTGATATCAAGTGCTTTAAATGACAACTCAACAAACTCCCGTACTGTATGGCTTTCATGCGAAGCGATCACATAATCATCAGGTTTTTTCTGCTGAAGCATTAAATACATTGCGTTTATATAATCATTCGCATGACCCCAATCCCGTTTAGCGTCCATATTTCCCAATTCAAGACAATCCTGCAATCCTAATTTAATTCTTGCCGCCGCATTTGAAATTTTTCGCGTAACAAATTCAAGTCCGCGCCTTTCGCTCTCATGATTAAATAAAATACCTGAGCATGCAAACATATTATAACTTTCACGGTAATTTCTGACGATCCAGTGCGCAAATAATTTAGATACGCCGTAAGGGCTGCGCGGATGAAAAAAACTTTTTTCGTTATACCCGTTAAAATCATCGCTCTGATCTTCAACACAACCTCCGAACATTTCTGAAGTGCTTGCCTGATAAATTTTTGCGCCAGGTTTTACGACGCGGACAGCTTCGAGTATATTAAGCGCAGAAATACCGGTTATATTCGCGCTCGCGACCGGTTCTTTAAATGATTGCGCGACAAAAGACATTGCCGCAAGATTGTAAATCTCGTCGGGCTGCGAAATGTTTATAGCATAAATCATGGATGCCATATCTGTAATATCGCCGAAAATAAATTTTATTTTATTCTTTACCGGAAGTCCTTCAAGATTTCCGTATTCCAATTTCGCTTTTCGCCTTATAAGCCCGTAAATTTCATATCCTTTTTCTGCTAATGACTCAGCCAAGTATGAGCCGTCTTGTCCTGTTATGCCTGTAATTAACGCTTTTTTCATTTCTACTCCAAAAAATAATTTAACTTATTAATTCCAAAACTTTAAGTCTCTTGCGGATTTTATTACCCATAATATTGGCGTTAAAATCATTGATCGCTGTTTTTTTACCGTTATTGATTAATTCTTCTCTCCACTTCTTTTCACAAACCATTCGCCGCATAAGGTTTGCCGCTTCTTCAATGTCAGGATCCGCCCAAAGATAATCTTCACCCGCTGAAGTTCCTAAATATTGACCATTAACAGGTATCAATTGATAATCGACAAGCGCGGCGTTTTTATTATTCATGTACTCCATGTTACCCGACCATGCCGTAGAAATTACAGGGGTTCCAAGCGCCATTGCTTCTATCGGAATAAGCCCAAACCCTTCAGCGCGATGAAGAGAAACATACGAATCTGATACGCTTATCAGAGTGTGCATTTCTTCATTAGATAAATATTTCTCAATATAGTAAATATTACTGTATTCTTTTAATTGTTCTTTAATATCATTTATATGAGCTTGATGATTTTCTGAACTGAATAATTTTAAAACCAGCCCTATATTCCTCTCCGCCGGTGAAAACGCTTTCATAAAAGCGTCTACTGCCGCTTTAGGATTTTTTCTCTCTACAAAACTTTCACAATCATACGCGATCATAAACAAAAAAATATCTTTTTTGAGATTAAAATATTCACGTCCATCATTTATAATATTATTTGAATAACCAGCGTATAAAGGAATTGCAAGCGTCGGGATCGGCGATTTCATTGCTACAGAATTCGCGCAAAACTGCGAATTCGCCCATATTTCCTGAAAACAATTAAATACCGGTTTCCATATATCAGGAAATTCGGCAAGCTCCCATGCCCAATAACCAATATTATAACGTTTATTCATTTCTTTCCGGTCTATCACAATTAAAGCATGCTGAATACAATCCGCGTTAAGCGGAATTAAATTAACATTATAAATCTGTTTATTACTTATTTTGTTATCATAATCAAAATTATTCTGTGAACATCCAAAGTGCTCGCAAATATCTATTATACAAAACGGAATATTTACAGTTTCAAGCGCTCTCGCAATTAACCTTGTGTGCGATCCTATGCCCTTTCCTGATCTCACAATTCCGATAATATTTACTCCATGCGGGAGAGTTTTATCACAACGCTGAGTTTTAATTTTCTTAACAGATCTGATTAGTAATTTTTGTTTTAAATATTCACGGAATCTTCGCGGTAAAATCTTTTTTGAAACACGTTTTGCGGTTATATATAAATAATTTTTAATTGACATTATATATTTTTAATTTATCATCATTTAACGAAAAAACGCTTTTAAACTCTCATCCCATCTCGGAATCGCTAAACTCAATGTATTTTTTATCTTTGTCTTATCCAACACCGAATAAGCGGGGCGGGTAACTTTCGCGGGAAAATCAGCGCTGGTACACGGCATTATTTGACAATCTTTTGTTAAAACTCCCGCGGCTTTTGCTTGTTTGTAAATTTCCTGCGCAAAATCATACCAAGTTATTTCGCCTTCGTTAGTAAAATTATAAATTCCGTAAGGGATAGACTTTCCACTGTTTGATTGTTTAATAAATTCAATGATTGTTTGCGCAAGATCTTTTGCCCATGTCGGACATCCTTTTTGATCGTTGACAACAGAAATCGTCTCTTTTTCTTTCATTAAGCGCAGCATTGTGTGAACAAAATTATTTCCGTATTTTCCATATAACCATGCTGTGCGGATGATATACGATTTACTATTCTCTTCCAAAACTTTTATTTCACCGTAACGCTTTGACAAACCGTAAATTCCTATCGGATCTGTTTCATCATCTTCTGTGTAAGGTTTCATTCCGCAGCCATTAAAAACATAATCCGTAGAAATATGTATTATCGCGGCGTCTATTTCGTTCGCTACAGCGGAAATATTACGCGAACCCTCTATATTGATTAAGTGGCAGGTTTCTTTATCGTCTTCCGCTTTATCTACAGCAGTATAAGCAGCGCAGTTTACTATCCATTTAACAGAATCATTATCTGAAGTACTTTGTTTGATAAAACTCCTTAGCGCGTCTATATCGGTAATGTCAGTTTCTCTGTCAGTTCCTGTAAATCTAAAACCTTTTTCTTTAAGCAGCAAAGATATCTCTGTTCCTAACATTCCCTCATTACCGACTAACCAAATCATAAACTATTAATCCCGGCTAATTTTTTATCTTTTTCTGATAATTTATATTCTATCCCTAAATCAGGCCATTCAATACCTATTGCCGGATCATTCCAGATAATACCGCCTTCATCCTTCGGATAATAAAAATCCGTACATTTGTACGCGAAGATCGCGGTATCAGATAACACTAAAAAACCATGCGCGAATCCCGGCGGCATATAAAATTGATTTTGTTTTTTTCCGCACAAGATAACGGAATGCCATTTACCGAAAGTCGGAGAGTCCTTTCGGATATCTACAGCAACATCGAAAACTTCGCCTTCAATTACTCTTACTAATTTACCTTGCGGATGTGTTTTTTGAAAATGCAAGCCGCGTAACACGCCTTTTACAGAGCCTGACTGGTTATCCTGTACAAAAGTCAGATTAATTCCGGCTTCTTCATAATCGCGCTTTGACCAGCATTCAAAAAATTTGCCGCGATCGTCGCCGAAAATTTCAGGCTGTATCTCAACTAATCCCTGCAATGAACATTGTATAAAATTAAAAGGCACAATTAATTCTCAAATTATTGATAATACTCGGTATAAGCCGCGCATACTTCATCTGCATTACCTGTCATAACAAGCTCGCCGTTACGCAGCCATATTGCTTTTTCGCATAACGCCTGTACCATCGCGTTACTGTGCGATACAAACAAAAATGTCGTATTTTCCTGCAGCATTTCATTTATACGGTTTGTACATTTTCTTTGAAAAGCGGCGTCTCCTACAGAAAGCGCTTCATCAACAATTAATATTTCCGGCTCTACTACAGTCGCGACAGAAAAAGCCATACGCGCCTGCATACCTGTTGAATAATTTTTAATAGGCATCTCAAGAAAATCATGAAGTTCTGAAAATTCTACTATACTATCAAATTTTTCTTTTATAAAAGTATGACTATGCCCTAAAAGCGCGCCTTGCAAATAAATATTTTCTCTTGCTGTTAAATTCGGATCAAAACCCGCTCCCAGTTCCAGTATCGGAGAAATCCTTCCGTTCACCATTATCCCGCCTTTATCAGGCGCGATAATTCCGCAGATAAGACGCAATAATGTAGATTTTCCCGCTCCGTTATTGCCGACTATACCCCAGGATTCTCCTTTTTTAACTTCAAAATTTATATTTTTAAGAGCTAAGAATTCTTTAAAGTGAAGCGCTCCTTTAAAAAACTTTATAAAATATTCTTTTATATTATCAACTCTCTCCGACGCGATATTAAAACGTACATTTGCATCTTTGATCTGAATAATAGGTTCCAATCCAATACCTCACATATATAAAATAAATTTGTTTTTTGCTTTTGCAAAGGTTACAAGCCCGATTATGAGCATTGCCGCTGCGGCAACAGCTCCGCGTATAGCAAAATCCAAACTGCCCATACCTGCTGTCCCGATTGTAAAATTACGAAACATTGCTATATAAAAATACATTGGGTTATATTTTGTAACAGCTATATAAAGCCAACCGGGTAAAATACTTACAGGATAGAAAATTGCCGATAAATACAGCCATGCGGTAGATATAACACCCCAAATATATACGACATCTTTAAAAAATACATTAGCCTGAGCCATAAACAGTCCTAACCCCAAACTAAAAATATAAATTTGAATAACCGGAATTATTATTAAAAATATACGAGGTGAAAACGGCACCTTTGTGGCAATAAAAAGAATAATTAGGGCGCCGAGAGAAAAAAGAAACGTGACAAATTCGCTTGTAACTGTCGCCATGGTAAAAATATATTTTGGCACAAATATTTTCTTTAAAAGACTCGCATTCCCTAAAACTGAATTAAGCGAGTTTGAAACCGCTCCAGCCATAAAATTGAATAGTAATTGCCCGATTAAAAGATAGAGCGGAAAATTTACAATGTCAAATCTAAAAAGATTTGAAAAAACAAGATACATGACTATCATGGTTAAAAGAGGGTTTAACATACTCCATACATAACCAAGGAAACTTCTGCGGTATTTAAGTTTTATATCACGCGATACAAGCTGGAAAAATAATTCTCTGTATCTGACAAGTGTTTGTAAACGCGTAATTGTCTTTTTCATATTTTTATCCTGTCAATTTAAATTTTTATTTAAAACTATAATCGGTTTTTTCATAAGATAGGTTATGGTTATAATATGGATCTCCCGCGGTTATTTCTTTCTTCCATCTGCTCTTAATCAAAGCGGTATCATTGGCGAGCTGCAGCTTTCTTTTGGTATTTGTATTATATCCGCGCGATCTTGATTCAAGATGATACGCTTCGGCATACGGCGTCCATATAATCAATAATCCCGCATTTCTAATTCTCAAACACAGATCGACATCGTTAAATGAGTTTGGAAATTCAACATCGAAACAACCTATGTCTTCAAAGACCTTTCTTTTTATCATCATGCAGGCGGCTGTAGTTGCGCTTACATTTTGCGTAATTTTTAAACGTCCCATATAACCTACAGTATCATGAGGCGCGCCGTGATAGACATGACCTGCCACGTCTCCTAAACCTAAAATTACCCCTGCATGCTGGATTGAACCGTTGATATAATACAGCTTCGCGCCTACCGCCCCTACATCGCAACGCTGACTGTACATAAGCATTTCTTCAATCCAGTTCGGAGAAATTATCGTTATATCATTATTTAAGAAAACTATATGCTTTCCGCTTGAATTCTGAACGCCAAAATTACTAATTTCACTGAAGTTAAATTCTTTCTTCTCCCAATATACAACATGAATATTTTCAAATCTTTTTATTTCTTCATAAAAGGCAAATGTTGAATCATCTTTACTGTTATTTTCCACAATAATAATTTCATAATTTTTATATGTCGATTTCTGCAAAATTGATGAAAGGCATTTTCTGAGTAAACCGGCGTTATCTTTATTCGGAATAATAATTGATACTAACGGCGTTTCTTTTAATTCATACCTTACTCTGTAATATCCGGGAAGTTCAATTATGCCTTCTACTTTCGCGTCTTTATCATGCTTCTTTAAATATTCGCTGAGAACTTTTTCCGCGATTGTAATATTTTCAATTCTCTTTTTTACATCTGATTTAGTCGGTTTCTTGTCGCTTCTTTGAAAATACAACAAGCTGGGTATGTGATAAATTTTGGAAGCGATATCCGTATAACGCAGTATAAGATCATAATCCTGACTGCCGTCGAATTCGCTTCTAAACGCTCCCATCGCGTCCGCAAGGCTTCTGTCAAAAATAGAAAAATGACTGATGTAGTTATGTGAACATAAAGTATCTATCGCGTAATTCGGTTTATGATGCCTTTCGATAATATAATAATTTTCCGAGAAATACGCTTCGTCGGTATAGATGAAATCGGCATTCTTCTCGCAAATTACTTTCATTACTTCAAAAAGACAGGAAGGATGCAGCACATCACTTTGATGCATATGTCCGATAAAATCGCCGGATGACATTTTTATAGCTTCATTTAACCTTCCCGAAATGCCCATGTTATTTACTTTTATGTATTTTATTCTGTTATCTTTTTGAGCGTAAGCTTCGCAAATTTGTCCGGCGCCGGCATCTTTAGATGAAGCCGCGTCATTACAACTTCCGTCAACAAGGCATAATTCCCAATTACCGTAAGTTTGTTCCGTTACGGATTCAATCATGTCGTTCAAATAATGCTCAGGCGCGTTAAATAAAGAGACAATGATAGATATCTTATATTTTTTATCAAAAACTGTTCTTGTTTGAAGTTTTCTGTCTTTTTTCCGCAAAATGGTATAATAATGCAGCGGAACTTTTTTCTGGCGTATGCCGCCTATAATTTCGTTGAATGTTTTTTTAAAACCGTATTTTTTTATTGAACGAAGAATATTTATAAAACGAAATAATTTTCTGTTACGACGTATAAAATTTAATATCACCCACATAGATTATTACTGTCCTTCATAATTAAAAAAAATTATACGCCGGCAAACGCACCGCCGACTGCGCGTTTATTGTAATTTTTATCGATCCATTGCTTGTATTCGCCGGAACGAATAGACTCGATCCACGTCTTATTCTTTAAATACCAATCAACCGTCACTTTTAAACCCTCAACAAATTTTACGGATTGCTTCCAGCCTAGATCATTTTTTATTTTTTGACAATCAATCGCGTAACGCCGGTCATGCCCCGGACGATCTTTTACATAGGCGATTGTTTTCTGTATATCAGCGGAATTTAAACCGGATTTTTCCGCGACAATATCAATTAGAACATCAAGCAGCTTGATATTTTCCCATTCATTCTCGCCGCCGATATTGTATATTTCGCCAGGATTTCCCTTCTGCATTATAGTCCAGACAGCAGAATTATGATCTTCCACAAACAGCCAGTCGCGGATATTTTTTCCGTCACCGTAAACCGGAAGAGGTTTTCCTTCAATCATATTTATTATCATTAAAGGAATCAATTTTTCCGGAAATTGATACGGTCCGTAATTATTAGAGCAATTTGATAAAGTTACGGGGATTCCGTAAGTGTGATTATACGCCATCACTAAATGGTCGCTTCCCGCCTTGCTTGCGGAATACGGCGAGCGCGGATTATAAGCAGTGCTTTCCGTAAAATAACCTGTCTCACCGAGAGATCCGTACACTTCATCAGTGCTAATATGATGAAATAAAACATCCTGTCTGTTCTTCCACGCGTTACGCGCGACTTCAAGAAGGGTAAAAGTTCCTAATACGTTGGTTTTAATAAACGCCTCAGGACCATGTATTGATCGATCAACATGGCTCTCCGCGGCAAAATGAACGACTGTGTCTATATTGTGTTTATCAAAAACAGATTCAACAAACCCGTGATCGCAAATATCGCCATGCTCAAAACAGTAGCGCGAATCATCCTTTATATCGGAAAGACTTAACACATTACCGGCATAAGTCAGAGAATCCAAATTGACAATTTTACCTGAAAAACTATTTTTTTTATTCAATAAAAAACGAATAAAATTACAGCCTATAAATCCGGCGCCGCCTGTTACAAGAATATTGCTCAAAATGCGCATCTATCATTAATCTCCTTTTTTTATTACATATTTTCCGCGATATATTTTAAATAAGTCCCGTATTCGGTTTTATATTCCGACGCAAGTTTTAACAGATCGTCATTCGAAATCCATTTATTGTTATACGCAATCTCCTCCACGCAGGAAACATACATACCCTGACGTTTTTGAATGGTCTCAATAAAATTTGACGCTTCTAAAAGTCCGTCATAAGTGCCGGTATCAAGCCACGCCATACCTCTTCCGAGTATTTCTACGGAAAGATTACCTTTATCAAGATAATGATTATTAACCGATGTAATTTCAATTTCTCCGCGCGCGGAAGGTTTTATATTTTTCGCAATTTCAACAACATCATTATCATAAAAATAGAGTCCGGGAACCGCGTAATTTGATTTAGGCTTCTCAGGTTTTTCCTTTATAGAAAGAACCTTTCCCTCCGCGTCAAATTCGACAACACCGTAAGATGTCGGATCTCTCACATAATAGCCGAAAATTACGGCTCCTTTGTTTTTTTCAACATTAGATGAAGCGTTTCGCAATGTACGGCTAAATCCTCTGCCGTAAAAAATATTATCGCCGAGAACAAGCGCGCATGAATCGTTTCCGATAAAGTCAGCGCCTAAAATAAAGGCATCCGCAAGACCGCGCGGGTTTTCCTGAATTTTATAATCAAAACTCATACCTAACCACGCGCCGTTGTTAAAAAGTTCTTTGAATATAGGCAGGTCACGCGGCGTAGAGATGATTAAAACGTCCCTGATACCTGTCAGCATCAACACAGAAAGAGGATAGTAAATCATCGGTTTGTCATAAACGGGAAGAATTTGCTTTGAAATCGCTCTTGTAATCGGATTTAACCGGGTACCGGAGCCGCCTGCCAGAATAATGCCTTTCATCGATAAAGATTTTCCACTACAGGAGGAAAAGCGCATATTTTAATCATATTAAAATCCTCCATTTTATTTAAATAATACCCCAAATGGGTAAATTTCTCTAAATTTCTTTCAAAGAGAATACACATATACCTATCATACTACAAATTATTATAATTTCATAGCTCGATGGACACTATATAATACGGCGGCCGAAACACGCTCATAAAATTTTAGCGAATTTTATAGCATTATACCGAAAAAAAATTATTTTATCAAGATTTTCAACAAGATTTTCGACAAGAATTTCAACAACTTCCTCAAAGATCTATTTATCTCAATATGTAATAATAACACATTTTTAAGAAATTGACATTATACTCATGATGTGCCATGATGTGTTCTAGGGTATCAATATGAACTGCCGGCCCGGATGGTGGAATTGGTAGACACGCTAGTTTCAGGTACTAGTGCTCGCAAGGGTATGGAAGTTCGAGTCTTCTTCCGGGCATAAAAATCCTGTCCGCAGGGACTGGATTTTTTACAAAAAAATTAAAACAAATTCTTGTCCGGCACGCATTTGCCTTCATCATCCTGATTCCAAAGTATGTCGATAAGAAAGCCGCTGATTTTACCTTTTCTTTTTTGTTTCTTCCCGGCATCCTTAAGACGGGAAGTGTATAACCAGCAATTACCGTTCGCGTCAGGTATGACACATGAACTGCTTTTCGGCGCGAGCGCTATTGCGCTTTCCCAGTCTTCGCATGCTTTCGCGTACTCGCGCTTCTGCTCCAACGCCTGAGCGCGCAGTTCGTAAACATCATAAAAAATTTTGCTGAGCTGTACAGCCTCGCTCAAATCGTTTATTACGGAATTAAGAAGACCTTTATCGAATTTTTTGAACCAAACGCTCTGCCCGCCGTAATGTTCCGCTCCTCTTTTTTTCTGAAACTTGCGCCAATTATCAAGAGCTCTTTTAAAAATGATTTTTACCTGATCTTCTTTCTCCGCTTTGGAGAGCTGCTGCGCTGAAGAAACACGCGCGTCCGAAAAAGCGGGCGCAGTCCGCGTTCTTTCAATAACGGGTTTTAACGGTTCAGGCGTATAATTGATACCAAACTTTTTTAAAATTGCCAGCGTCTTTTTTTCTTTATAACCGATTGACAGAATTAAATTGATAACTACCTGTTTTTTGTTTCTGTTTTTATCAAAAGAAATACCATTAAATAAACAGAGCTTGCCGATGTCAAACCAATGATATAATTTTTTAGCTGTCGATTTATCTGTCATAGTCCTCTGTCATAATACCGTATTTGGTATATTATTGGAATGAGCCGCGTAAACAGGCAGATCATCTTTGCCTTTCCGATTGATTACTGTTGCGTTCAGTGACTGCCGGCTGTTATACTCAGACAAAGACTGATGAAACAAAATAACAATAAAACCTGCGGATTCTCATGGGAGGGTAAAAGCGGCGCTGCCGCGGAAGTAAAACTGCCCGCTAATAAAATTTTCCGTCCGGTTAAAGAAGACAGCAAAGACTGGGACACGACAGAAAACGTCTACATTGAAGGCGATAACCTTGACGCGTTAAAACTGCTTCAGGAAAATTATCATGGCAAAATAAAAATGTGCTATATCGATCCTCCTTACAATACAGGAAACGATTTTATTTACCATGATGATTTTACGCATTGGTGCGGAATGATGTATCCGCGCCTCGCGCTTGCTCGCAATTTACTAACGCCTGACGGAGTAATTTTTATCAGTATTGACGACAGAGAGCTCGCCCGGTTAAGAATGATTTGCGATGAGATTTTCGGTGAAAACAATTTTATCGGAATTCTTTCCGTTGAAAATAACCCAAAGGGAAGAAAAAACTCTTCATTCATTTCCGTAAGTTCGGAGTACTGCGTCATTTTCGCGAAACAAAAAGAAAACGCGCGTTTTATCGAAAATATTCCCAAAAAAGCATGCGATATGGCGCTAGATGAAGACGAGGACGGCAAATTCGTTCACAACAGCGGAAAACGCGTTCTGGTCGGTGAAAACTGTTTTAATAAGCGCGTAACAAAAAAAGACTCCGAAAAAAATTATTCGGTTTATTACCGCGCGAACGACAGGCAGCTTCAAGTTGTAAAAGAAGATTACGGAGAAATAAACGGATGTTTTATAGCAGAGGGTTATGTAAAATATTATTCGCATAACAACGGAAAATTAATTGAAAACACATACACAGAAAGCAAATTCTGCGAATTATTTGAAAAACGCGCTTTAAAATTTTCAAATAACAAAATATATGAAAAAAATTTCAGCGATACTGTCAGAATAAAAAGCCAGTTAAGCAACCGCCGGTATGAAGCGATTGTAAAAGGCAAAAAACAAAATTACAGCATGGAGTTAACAACAACAGGAGCCGGAACTTACATTAAAGATTTGTTCGGCGTAACAGAATCGCCTTTTTCCTCTCCCAAGAATATCGGATTTCTTAAACTGCTTATTTCGTTATTTGAAAACGAACCTTTCACAATTTTGGATTTCTTTTCAGGCTCCGCAACAACAGCGGACGCGGTAATGCGGTTAAACGCCGAAAATAACGGAAAACGAAAATTCATCATGGTTCAGCTTCCTGAAAACCTTGATGATAATTTGAAAAAAGCAAATAACGCGGCGGCAAAACGAACCATTCAGAGCGCAATATCAATCTGCGATAAATTGAATAAACCGCGCCTGCTTTCGGAAATCGGCAAAGAGCGAATCCGCCTCGCGGGAGAGAAAATCAAAAAAGAGACGGGCGCTGATATCGATACCGGCTATCGTGTCTTCAAACTTGCGGAAACGGAATAACTCATGGCAATCTCTAAAATGGTTTTTAGAGGTTCCCTCATATAAAATACAGTATAAGATCAAAATTAATACAGCGGCGGCTTTTCCAAAACTTTCGAATCGAAGGTTCACGTTTTTTGGAAAATGCTCAGAGGATATGTTAATTTTGATTATTTTCATGTAAAATGATCGCGGAGGTAAACCAGTATGAAAAAGATATTGTTGTTATGTATTATTTTGTTTTGCGCTATGATGTTTGTTTTAGTGTTCGGCTGTGTTGATGACAGTGAGAATCCAAGTAACACACAAAAACCATCGCCGGAACAACCGCCTGAATTGGTAATGGGAAAAGCCGCAAATCCTTTAATCAAAGGAGATGTTCCTGATCCTTCCATACTCCGCGTTGGTAATGTTTACTATATGGTTAGTACAACTATGCATTTTACTCCCGTAGCGCCCATAATGAAATCCTATGATCTGATAAACTGGCGGATTATCGGTTATTTAGATGACATAATCGACGACATCCCAAATTACAGACTTGAAACATCAAACACCGCGAGAATTGGAGATTACGGAAGAGGTCAATGGGCAAGCAGCCTGCGCTACCATGACGGATATTTTTATGCGATGTATTTTAATAACCAAACAACCGGAAAATCATATTTCTATTCTAATAAAGATCCGGAAAACAATAAGTGGCAGCGCTGGACAATAGACAGAAGTTTCCATGACCCGTCACTTTTTTATGATGAAACATCAGAAAAATATTACATATTGTACGGACAGGGTATCAGCATCATTGAAATGGAACCAGGCTGGCGCGGTATAAAAGAAGGCGGCATAGATAAGGTAATTATACCGAGAGACGGGAGTTTAACGAATGGCGGATCTTACGGCACAATTGAGGGCTCTCAAGTCTACCACAGAGACGGCTTTTACTACATCATTACAATTTCTATTACCGGAGGAAGAAGAGTGATCTGCTCCCGCTCCGAAAATATCGAAGGTCCTTATGAAACTCGTCTTCTCTTGAATAAAGGTCTTGGAAGCAGGAGCGGCGGAGTCGCGCAAGGCGGTTTAATTGAAACACCGGATGGTAACTGGTACGGTTTCTTTTTCCAAGATCGTGAGGCAGTTGGACGTGTGCCTGTTCTTGTTCCCATGCGCTGGGGGGATGACGGCTGGCCTGTATTTGGTGACATTAACGGCAATATCCCTGAAGAGTTTGACATCAAACTTGATAACATTTACAAACAGAATATATTTATTTCGGACGAATTCAACGAAAAAAAATTACCTCTTGCGTGGCAGTGGAATCATAATCCTGACAACAGTAAATGGTCTCTTACTGCAAGACCCGGATTTTATCGAATTACTACCGGCAGAGTCGACAAGAATATTTTTTGGGCGCGAAATACATTAACACAGCGTACACTTGAGCCCGCCTGCGAAGGAACTATTGCGCTTGAGCCAACAAGCATGAAAGACGGAGATACTGCCGGATTGTGGGCAATGGGACCAATCGGAGGATATGCCGGAATAACACAGGAAAATGGCGAAAAATTTATTGTAATGAACACAATAGATTATACGCGGTCAGGCGATATATTAAATGAACCTACGCCATCTGAAAAACAGAGAGCTGCGTTTACAGGAAACAGAGTATATATCAGGTTAAATTTTAAATTCAGAGCTCCCGGTGTTCCGGCAGAAACCGCTTTCTTTTCATACAGCCTTGACGGAGAAAGCTGGCAAAACATCGGAACAACGATTAACATACAATACAATATGTCGTTATTTACAGGTTACCGTTTCGGATTATTCAACTATGCCGCTAAAGAAGCGGGCGGATACGTCGACTTCGATTACTATCGCCTAACGCAGTAATGCGGAAGTATCAGCGTAAGTAAGAAATTTGACCACGGAGGAACCGGAAGAAAGATGATTTTTGAACTAAAAACTCCGTGTTAAGCAACTTTAGTTGCAGACCTCTGTGGTTTATTATTTTTCTCGGACAGATTTACATCATCGGAAACGTAAATTTAAATGTAAGCCCTAAATCCGTCGAGTTTACGCTGATATTTCCTTTATTTTCTTTTACAATATCTTTTACAAGACTTAAACCCACTCCCCTGCCGGCTGCGGTGCTTGTCTCGTCGGCAGTAGAAAATTCCGGATTAAAAATTGAACTTAGAAGAATCTTTTTATCAACATGAGCTCCCTTATTTTTTTCAAGGTATTTTATTTTTATTTTTTGCCAGTTAAGACCGCCGCCGTCATCCGCGAAAGTAATAACAGCCTGACTGTTTATTTTTTGCACACTGTACGAAAGTAGTCCCTGCGGATTCTTGCTCTTTTTGATTCTCTCATCAATAGTTTCAATTCCGTGGTAAAGCGAATTTCTTACGCATTGGAATAGGATATCCCTGACAGGTTTTCCTAATTTTGATTCCAGAACAGAAAGGTCGACATTATCCGCTTTTACTTTCGCTTTCTTGTTAAGTTCCGCCGCCAGTCTTTCCACCGCTTTGGAAAGAGAGTTAAAAAGAATCGTATCCATTTGGTTGGAAGATTTGTAAGCTGTAATTTTTTTAGTAATGGCTACATAAGAATCCATTTCCTGCATAAAAGTTTCTATTTTAATCGCCAAGCCGAGAACGCCATTTACGGTTACCTTATCCTGATTTGATACCGCTTTTATTTCATCTTCAAGCACATGCAGTTTATTTCCGAGACTTTCAAGATCAAGAATAAGAGCGTTTGATTTAATCGCGTGAACATACTGAAATATTTTCGTGACAGCCTGTTTTTCGTTAAGCGTTGTGTCTTTTAAAAGAGTGTTGATGCTGTTGAAATTGGAATATGTATCTTCGATAAAATTCTGAAAAACCATAGGATCGACTTTTATTACATCGAACAGATTTTTCATTTCTATTTCCTGAACTTTCTTCTGCTCCTGAAGTTCATTTTCTATTTCTTTTTCTCTTGTGATATCCTGAACGATTCCTATTATAACGGGATTTGAACCCGCTTTCTCAATAAGCTGGAATTTCGTGCTTAAATATTTAATTTCATTATCGATCTTGTATTCAAACTCCGCAATAGGATTCGCCGCGTCAAGAACTCTCGCTGTTTTTGTTTTATCAAAATGCATGGCAAAATAGCCTTTCATTATCTGAAGCTGTTTTGAATCAAACGAAGAATGAAGAATATCAAGAAAGTTTTTACCGGTCAAATCCGCCGCGTAATAAGAAAGAATTTCAGTTAACGGACGGGAATACTGCGGAAGAATATTTAAATCTTTATCCATTAAAAATATTCCCTGATAGATATTATCCTTCATCGTTTGGATCATATCTCTTTCGTGCGCAAGTTCACCTAACAATTCATTTTCTTTTCGATCTTTAAGGACACCGATCCATTCGTAAATTATCGATAAAGCTCCGATAAGAATGTACGCGGCGATAAACCTTATGCTCACCGCGCTGTCAGGCGAAATATTAGCTAACGGAGTGTATAATAATAAAACAGCGACAATTAAAACAACAATCGATTCTATAACGCCAACCGTCATCTGACATAAAAAGATAACTATCGGCGGAAAGGCAAACATCCAAACCGCAGCCCAAAAGTTTAAATCGCCGAGATATAAAAGATAACAGCAATACGCTCCGAAAACTGTTACGGGAAAAACAGGAATGAGTCCGAAAGGAACTTTGGAACGAAGCATTATTATCGCGGAAAGACACAGGAACGCAATACCGAAGTCAATAATCACCCTTGTCATACTATTGCCGATTTGAGTGACGCCAAGAATGGTCAAAGGAAAAATCGCGACCATAAAAATCCAGTTTATGGTCATGTACCTTACTTTATCTTTTACATTTACAAGTTCGTAATAACGTCTGCCGAGAAATATTGAAAGTAAGACACTGCCCACCCTGCTTTTTTTTTTCATTTTGTTTCTTCCATTGCCGTTGTTGTCACAGATTTATTTTTCTCATTTCGCCTGTTCAATCGCTACAGAAAGACATATTTCATGATTATCAAAAATAGTAAAAGGAATACAAATAATTCTTGTTTTGTCCGATGGCCAAACAATAGAATGAGCTTTCCCTTTGATAATCGACGGTATCGTAATTTTAATACGGTGTTTCTTTTCAAAAACATTTTTTACGTTTCCGATGATAATATTGATAATTTCACCTATCGCGTCGGTTACTTCTCTTTCTACAGTTGTGTATGTCTTGCCGGTAAGAGTGCCTGTCAGTTTAAATGCAGTTTCCTCTTTTATTGACAGCGCGACAGCGCCGTTCGCCTCGCCCTGAAGCCCGATAACACCCGACAAATCCCAGATCGCGTTAAACTCATCGTTTGATACAAAGAAAGCCCTTCCCGGCACAACTTTCGTATTAAACATATCGCGAAAAACTTCTTCGCTGCCTTCAATGAAAGGCTGAATGAATTGTTCCATAATTGTCTACCTCTTTATTAACAGGATTTCCTGTACTTTTTCTTTAAAGATTTTTTCCGGCACAGGCTTAACGATATAATCTGTCGCTCCGTTCTGAAGCGCCTCAATTACGCTGAATTTACCTCTTTCGGATGTTACCATAATAATCGGTAAATCCTTGTACTTAGGTATAGCTCTCACGGTTTTGAGGAAGTCCATACCGTCCATTCCCGGCATATTCCAGTCCAAAAAAACGATTGTAAGATCATTTTTTTCCAGTAACTGTAACGCCTGCGCTCCGTTCTCCGCTTCAAGGCATTGAAAAGGAACTTTTAGCTCCGCAAATGTGTTTTTGACAATATTTCGCATAATAATGCTGTCATCGACAACCAAAATTCTAACCATAACTTATTATCCTCGCCTGTTAATAATTATCTGTCGTTTTTTTTATACTTGTCAAGAAATATTTAGATGATCCATAATTAAAACAAAAATGTATATTATCTATACGTATGTATAGATAAATTTTGACAGATACTATACGACTATAAGGCGGCTTGAAAAGCTTTTTCTGAAAAGAAAGGAGCTGCGTACCGCGCAAAAAGTTCGGTTCTGCTCCTTATGCCGAGTTTTCGATACAGATTCTTACGATGAAAATCGACAGTATAATAACTAACCTTCAGCAGGTAGGCAATTTCTTTGGGAGATTTTTCCGTAAGCAAAATCGAAAAAATCTCCCGTTCGCGGTTCGTAAGACTTGAAACTTTAGTCTGAGTGTTGTTGTCCATGTTTATCTCCTTTAAAATGATATCTTCTGTAGTAAATATCCTACGTATAACCGTATATTCCCATTGAGAGAAAGCGCCTAAATATGGACTATTGTTGCGTTTTTCAAAAAATCACTTGCTTCAATAATCAATTATGTTAATGTTATTGATAAGGAGAGTATTTTATGGAACCTACATACCATTTTTACTTCAAAAACCAATTTAAACCTTTAGCGTCGCTTTCTCTGCATGAAATGGCGTACATGAGCTGCCCCGAATCCTATGTTCTGCCCATAGAGCGTCCCGACTCTTACGCTCTGTACCTTGCCGTCTTCGGTAAAGGCGTATACACCATAGGCGGTTCAGACTTTCATGTTAAGAAAAATGATATTTTCGCTCTGTACCCAAACGCGCCGATTCGCTGCGCGGCGGATAAAACCGATCCGTGGGAATTAATCGCTGTAAGCTTTGACGGAGTTGACGCCCGTCTCCTCCTTAACGCCGCCGGTTTTGAGCCCAAGAGTCCTGTCCGAAATCTTGACCCCTTTACGGCTGAACAAATGCGAAAAGTAATGGCGGGCATTTACGCATGGAGAGGTCAGGAGATTTACAGTACCGCGCAGTCCACAGCGTTGATTTACGCCATGTTATCGGCTCTTGTTAAAACAAATTCTGTTGATCAGAGCGCAACACCTCCCGGCTGGACAGGAACAGTTCATTTTCAAAAAGCCCTTGATTATATCGCTAATAATTTCACTAAACCGATCAATGTATCGGATATCGCCAATTATGTTAATTTAAGCCGAAGCCGTTTGTATCGATTATTTATGCAGCAGTTATTTATTTCTCCGCAGCAATATTTGATTGATTACCGGATTCGCGAAGCCATACGTCTTCTGGAACGCAGAACAGGATCGATCAAAGAGATCGCTAACGCTGTCGGCATTGATGATCCTCTTTTCTTTTCCA
>Ga0209755_10003169_pt1 | contig 21032 bp, 21 predicted proteins | sample TergutCo191P1_FD_187301 | JGI IMG/M metagenome (GOLD analysis project Ga0209755, IMG submission 187301) | Cornitermes sp. P1 segment gut microbial communities from Petit-Saut dam, French Guiana - Co191P1 (SPAdes) (version 2) | ecosystem: Host-associated > Arthropoda: Insects > Digestive system...
TCAAGTCGCCTGCGGTGGGGTCGGTTGTTTATTTGAAGGATCCGGGGCGTATTGGGGTTTTGTCAATGTTGTTGGTGTTCTCGTTGTTGGTGCGTGCGCTTATAGAGTTTAGGTTGCGTGAGGGTCTTAAGATGTTTCGTTTGCGTTGTCCAAAGGGGTCGCTTCGTGCGGGTTGGAGTGGGCGAGAACTTGTTTCTCCTACGTTCAAGTTGCTTTATGAGCATGCTTTTAGTTGTTATTTTGAGTGTGAGGATGCGGTGGAGGGTTATGGGTTTTGTTGGCCGCATGGTGATGCAGAGGTGCGTGTTGGGGCGCTTTTGGATTTGCTTGGTTATAGTCTTGAGCAGCTTGTAGAGTAGTTGTAACAATGTTTGTGGGTGTTTGTGAAGGGGTTGTTAGTGGTGGTTATGTTTTTTGAGTGTTAGTTTTTAGAGGTACCAATTTTTTTTGAAGGCTTTACAATTTTATCTATAACACATGTGTAGCCAAAAAATATGTTCTTCAAACAGCAAAAGCAGAGCAAATCAAACCGTTTTTACCGCAAACAGCTGAACATCAGTTACAACTTTAAATGAAGCGCCCATAAAAACAGGGATAGCTTGAACAAAAAAATGGAAATATGATAAATTTTATATTGTACAAATAACAGTCCAATAAGATAAAGTGCAATCGTAGTGTGAGCACCATACAATATAGAAGGAGATGAAAATAGTGACAGAAAAAGAAATGCATAAGGCAACGTGCTCTGAATGCGGTCAAGAATGCGATGTTCCATTCGTACCAGACCCAAGCAGACCAGTTTACTGCCGTGAATGCTGGGCAAAGAAACGACCAGCAAGACCACGCAGGTACTAATAAGCAACAGCGCTATTTTGCCTAAAATCCAATTTATTCTTTATTTTTTCATGTTTGAACAAACAGTTTTTTTAGCAGTATAACAGGTATGACCATGCAAAAAATAAATATACTGGAACCAAAGATTTTAATGCACAAACAAGGGCCGATAGTTCAGCTGGTATGAACGCTTGACTTGCACTCAAGAGGTCGGGGGTTCAAATCCCCCTCGGTCCACCAAACAACAATATTTTATAACATAATTATTTTTAGAAAACAAAAATTCTTTTAATAAGCATAGCAGTAAGTAAGGCAGATAAAAATGCCCAAAGTAATGTACAACCCAGAAAAAGTTCAAAAACAGAAAAAAATAATCGGCATAGTATCAATTGTACTTATACTAATTGTCACAATTTTATCCATGATATTTCATCTAAATATTATCACGTGGATTCTGTTGGACTTAGTCATTTTTGCAGTAGCTAATCTGCTATTACGAAGAGTGGGAAAAACACCTCTATAAAACGGAAGACAGTTAGTGCAAATGTAATTTAGTGTTAAACTGAAAGGGGAACTATTCCAAGTCGTTGATGTTTGAATGCTCAGCTACCTTAAATAAGAGCGTGCTGCTTTTGCAAAAATAAAAAGTGCTATTTGAGGGAACTCTATTTGGACGAAGTTATAGAAATGTTAGACAAAACCACTAAAAAATTACAACATCTACTAGAAGAAACTAAAGCAACAGCAAGCAAAAAAGCAGCAACTTATACTCAAGTTTTACAATCACCAATAGCTACACAAGAACAAAAAATCAAAATATTTATAGCTAAAAATCTAGAACTAGACCGAATTGATCGATTATCCTCACAGTTAAGCCTGCTCTATACACTCCAAATTTTTGCATTCAAATCAAAAGTACTAGAAATATCCATCAGTAATATTAATGAACAAATAACAAAAACTGATTCAATACAAAATAACAGAGAATTAGAAGATGTTAAAAAGAATATTGACGCACTCAAAATTTTAGTCGAAGCTCAATATGAAGCTATGAAACAAATACATGAAGACCAAAATAAAACTTTAAACTATATTCATTAGCACAATTTTTGGGCACAAAATGCCCAACATTTTCAACCATAAACATTTTTTGGATAACAAAAAAGTCAAACATTAACACTCGGTTACCCGACAAGTTAGAAAAATAAAAATTTTTAGCACCTAAAGGTTTCAGTATTAAACGGTAGAGAAACTTGGCAAGACAGATGAATTTTAAAAAGGAAGAAAAATTACAGAAAGCAACAATTTTTAAACTACACTCTCATTACATGAGCAGGAAAGGGAGATAAATGCCGATTAAATATTTTGAAGCCCCAGAAATCAAAGAACAAGTTGACCAGTTGGCAATGGAATGCGAATTTTACCATGTTAAGCCTCAGCATGTTTTCTGTGTTCGAAGTAAGGGTTCCAAAGCTAAACGCACTATCGCACGTATTCACGGGTTAGGAAAGATCTGGCAAGGTGTCCTAAAACAGCCGCCAACTTATACTATTGAGGTTATTTCAGAAATTTTTGACAAAATGTCTCCTGAAGAAAAAGAACGTGTCTTAATTCACGAATTGATGCATATTCCAGGTGGTTTTAGTGGTGGCTTTCGACCACATAAGGGTTATGTAGAACGCAAAAACGTAGATAGTGTATATAAAAAATTGTTACAGACAAGAAACGCAAAAAAACAAAAAAGCCTATTTTGACAAGCGATACTTTGTAGCATATTTTTAAATCGCATAATTGAGGCATAAAACAGCAGATGTTTTAGCGAAAAATAAAAAAACTATGAGCAAGTAAATTATTTCAAGGTTTATTTAAAATGCCTACCTGCCAAAAATTGAGGTATAAACTATGAAGTACGTTATGGAAAGTTTAAAACATAACGGAATTTATGTTCCTCCTTACGACTGTAAAGGATTCAAAATTAAAATTCAAGGTCAAACAATTATACTTACGGAAAAATCTGAACCGATGGCAGTAGCGTGGGTACGCAGAATCTTGTCAACCACAATGTTACCACCAGATCAAGTGTTTACTAAAAACTTTATGAAAGAATTTTTGGAACAACTAAAAAGAGAAAATATTAACGCAAATTTCTTAGAAGCATTTACAACTAAATATATTGAAAGCATCGATAATCCAGCATCAGATAAAGGAACTAAAAGAGAAGAGCGACAAGATAAAATTGATTTTAGTGAAATAAAAAAGTTCATACTTGACGAAAAAGCCAAAAAAGAAGTCATAACTAAAGAAGAAAAAAAAACTCAAGCGGAAGAACGTAAAGTAAAAAAGTTAGAGATGAAAGAAAAGTTTGGTTACGCAGAAGTTGATGGTCGACAACTAGAAGTGGCTAATTGGATCTCTGAACCGTCATGTCTTTTTGCAGGCAGAGGGGATCATCCGCAAAGAGGCAAATGGAAAGAAGGACCAAAACAAGAAGATATTACATTGAATCTTTCACCAGATGCACCTAAATTAGAAGGGTGGAAAAATATTTGGGAACCAGACAAAATGTATGTAGCAAAATGGATAGATAAACTTACAGGTAAAGTCAAGTATGTTTGGTTTAGTGACACAGCTTTTCTAAAACAGGATCGAGAGAGAGAAAAGTTTCAGAAAGCAGAGAATCTTGGAAAACAAATAGGTCAAGTAGAAAAACACATACGAGAAAATCTTAGGGCAAAAGAGTTAGAGCGCCGTAAAGTAGCAACTGTTGCTTGGCTAATTTTTGCAGTCAACATGAGGGTTGGCGATGAAAAAGATCCAGATGAAGCGGATACTGTAGGTGCCATTACACTTCGAGATGAGCATATAAGTATTGAAGGTGACGCTGTTACTTTTGACTTTTTAGGCAAAGACAGTGTTCGATGGGTAAAAACTATACAGGCAGAGTTACAGGTAGTAAAGAATCTAAATGAGTTTAAAAAAGACAAAACAAAGCAGTATCTCTTTGAAGGTATTGATAGCAAAAAAGTATCAAGGTTCCTCTCAGAAAAAGTACCGAAACTTACAGCCAAAGTTTTTCGTACATGGAAATGTACCAAAACACTAAAAGAAGAACTAGATAAAAGTGGCGTAACTAAAGTAGATCCAGAGTACAAAAAGAATTATGCTGCTAGAATGGCTAACCTAAAAGTAGCTGAAGTGGCAAATCACAAACGCAAAATTCCACCAACATTTGATGAACGCGTAAAAGTAAAAGAAGAAAATCTCAAAGCTATGCAAACACAGCTAAAGGCAAAGAAGAACGAGGGCAAAAAAACTGAGACTTTTGAAGCACGTATTGAGAAAGCAAAGTTGGATCTTGAATTAACAAAGCTTACACGTGAATATAATTTGGGCACATCGTTGAAGTCATATATTGACCCTCAGGCATACGTAAAATGGGCGAAAAAAGTAAAGTTTGACATAATCAAATTTTACCCAACAACATTACGTAACAAATACAGTTGGGCACTTCAACAAGATAAAACCAAAAAAACAGCATCAAACGAGGAATAATAATAGAGTGCACATCAGATGAGTATTAAAGAAACAGTTGACGGCACATTAATTACCATTTTTGTTAAACCCAACAGTTCTAAATTTGCCATAGAACTCAATGAAGACGAGATAGTTGTTTATTCCACTGAAGAGCCAGAGAAGGGGAAAGTAAACAGAGAAATTCTCAAGGAACTGACAAGATTTTTTCACACAAACGTCAAACTAGTTTCTGGAGCTACGTCTAGACAGAAGCAGTTAACAGTTGTTGGAGTAAAAAAAGCAGAAATAGAACAGGCTCTTAGAAAAAAATAAGAGTTTACGACGTTTTGAAGCGCAATAACGCGGCTATGCCGCCAAAAGCGCTTTTTAGCATTTGGCCTTCCTCAGTTTCTGTTGAAATTACTTCAACATCAGTATTTGAGTATTCAGCAAGCTGTGCTAAATCATCTATTATATCAGATTTCTCAACTAAAGTCAAAGATGGCGCAGTACATTTAGAGCAGGGTTTACCAGCAAGATTTTGCTCAAAAGTTGACATGTTTACAGTTTTAACAGACTCTTGCACTTGAAAGTTACATGCACCGCATTTTATGGTCACTCGCTGCATGTCAAGAGATTCAGAAATTATAAGCAATCTAACTTGACCAGATTGCAGCGCCTTGCGCACTTCAGCTTCACCATAAGTAATTAATCCGGTGTCATGTCCTATTTCGTAGAGGAATTTTTGCATAATCTGTTTTTCTTCTACGTAACGCACTTTTTTCATAATTTCAGGAGCTTTTTCTACAACCTCTTTAACACCCTGCTCTTCAACATAGGCAGTATCAACAACGTCTAAAATTTTATTTTTAAGTTGATAATTGAGATAGTCACCTTTTTGGAAGTCATACTTTGTTGGACCAGGACCACCAAGAATTACTCCTTTAAGGTTGTCTATTGGTAAAAAAATTTCATTAGCATGCCCGCCAGCACGGGTAAAGTACTCATTTAGCTGCATCTCGCGTAGACGTTCGTAACGTCTAGCAGACTGTCCACCAGCACGAGTTTTACCGCCAACTCCTGAAGTCATTTCTCGAACAATATTTAAGTGCTTACCAGTTAAAGTGGCTACGGTAGCATTTGATGCGTCAATTAACATAATGCCATAGGTTTCTTTTTCCCGCAACATTTCTTGCAAGTGCTCTGTATGAAAACGTGAGTCACACCGGTAGAGGAAAATACGAATAGGTTCAGGAGGGATAATAACCCAAGACTCCATCTTTTCGGTTCCAGGTCCACTGTCCTCTTGTGGAAGAGCACCACAAAAAATAACTAACCCTTTTTCGCCTGGATCTTTAAACAGCTTAAGCTTTTGTTGCGCCTTAATAATAGCGTCTAACACGTTTTTACGTGTAACATTTGATTTAATATTAGTAGCTGTACCATATTCTTCCCGCAACAAGTTAAGGGCGTCACTAATTTGTTTACCTGGCGGTACATAAATGGTAATTAACTCTGTGTGACTACCCTCTTTATTAGCTAATGCGTTAATTGCCTTCCTTGTTCGATATAGCTCTAAGCTGTCTTTTTTTGCAACACTCACAATAATTCACGTAAGTAAGATGATTAACCTGAAAGTTAAAAAGAGCCAAAGCAAATAAAAGTTACTCCACAACAAACACTTACTACCTAACAAGGACACGAATTTTAAAAATCATAAAAATTTGAAAACACAGGCAAACAGTCAAGAAAGAAAAAAGAGTTACGCTTTTTGTTTCTCGGCAGATGTTGTTTCTGTTGTTGGTGCAGGGGCGCCGATGGCGTCTCTTAGGAAGGATTTGAATGGCCCTAGTTTGCCGCCATAGTTGCCAGCGGAGATTTTAACAACGCCGGGACAGTTAATTGAGGCTACAACGCCTACTTGCATTGCCTTGTTAACGGCGTCTAATGTTAAACCGTTGAGTACTATTTCAAATACGCTGTTTGCATCTTCGGGGACAACGGTGTCTGGGACAATTGTTCGTAATGTTGGGCAGTAGGATTGGTTTGTTGAAGCTTTTAGTTTATATTTCATAGATCCAGCCTTGCTTCCAGAGCGGCATACGCCACCGGGGAAAGGCATGATTACGTCGGGAACTTGTTCGCGTATTGCATCAACGGCTGCCTCAGAGGCTGCCAAAGCTTCAGGTTGAGTTTTTGCGAAAATCATAAAGTTGCCGCCTGCAACTGCTTCCATAGCGCCAAAACCATCTTCTACTATAAAGTTTCCTTCCATAACTGGAATTTTCCAGCACTTGCGACCGCCAATTACAGTTTTCTTTTGAAAGCCATCACCGAAATAACGTAGGCTACTGCCAATGTTAAGAGTTCGTTTACCAAGTAAACCGTTAAAAGCGGCAGTTGAGGGGCAAGTCATGACACATTGACCAATGCGACCTAAAAGTTGGCCTTTTAGCTCAAAACGGTCACGGTTGTAAATGTGAATCAATACGCCAGGACGTTTATCAGGTGTTTGCTCCGCTGGAACAGCACACTCAATAGATGCCTCTGCTGAGGCAGCAATTACGCTTGTAGCAAATCCGGTAGTTATGTTTCCGGCAATTTGTGCCCATTTCTCATTTTGAGCGGTTATTAGAACTCTTCCCACCCAGAGAGAGAACATTTCAGCAAATGTGTCACTTACTTGTACAGTTTGATTTGCTGCGGACTTTACAAAAAAAACTTTTTCTTTATCATCATAACCGATAATTTCAGGTTTGTTAGTGTTTGGTGACATGTAAGAGACCTTAAAATCAGTTGGTATTTGTATAATTTAAGAGTTTTTATAAAAAACAAGGGCGTTTATTTGAGTTAGATGCAAATTAAATTTGTATGCACACGTAGCTAGTTGCTTAGTGCAATATGTTAACCGTTAGGGTGTTGTTCACAATTGAAAAGTTTTACGGGAGGGATTATTGAGGCGGATAGTATTTGCCTTTTATTGGTAATTGGCTTCCACAAAAGTTGCAGTGCATATCGCTATTTATGTTCCATTGGGTGATTTTGAAAGAGTCACGGCGTATTACTGTTTCATTGCAGGCAGGGCAGTAGGTATTTTCTGTTACGTGACCAGACATGTTTCCGAAGTAAACAAACTGTAATCCCTCACCTTTGGCTACGAGGTAAGCGTGCTCTAGGCTTTCTACGGATGTGAAGGGGATTGTAGACATTTTGTAGTCAGGGTGGAAACGTAACAGGTGAAAGGGGGTGTTTGGTCCTAAGTGGGCATTTATCCATTTTGCTAAATGGGCTATTTGTGGCGTTGAGTCACCTATTTTTGGGATAACAAGGTTGGTTATTTCAATATGGATGTTTTCATGTTTAAAGTTTTTTAAGGTTTCAAAAATCGGTGTTACATCAGGTACAGCTGAGGTTTTTTTGTAAAAATTAGAGTCGCCGGCTGCTTTGAAATTTACAGTTACAGCGTCAAGATAGGGTGAGATCAGTTTTACTGTTTCAGGGGTCATGTAGCCATTGGTTACAAACGTGTTGAAGAGGCCTGTTTCATGTGCTAGTTTAGCTGTGTCATAGGCGTATTCCATGAAAATTGTAGGTTCAGTGTATGTATAACTTATTCCTTGGCAATTGTTCTTTTTTGCTAATTTGATTATTTCTTCAGGTGGTAAGGGTTTTTCTGTTGCTGTTTTTTCTTGGCTTATGGTCCAGTTATCACAGAATTGGCAGTGAAAATTACATCCAGTGGCGGCAATTGATGCTACTAATGCGCCGGGGTTAAAATGTGACAGCGGCTTTTTACCAATGTTATCAATACCAAAGGAAACTGCTTTACCATAATTTAAAGAGTACAATATACCATTTTTGTTTTTGCGGACGGAACAAAATCCTGTAGAATTATTTTTAATTAAACAACGTCTAGCACAAAGACAGCATTTTACTGCTAACTCATTTTCTTGTGTGTAAAGCATCGCCTCAGATGTTAACAAAACAACCACACCATTAAAAAGAAAACATTTTCTTAAAAACACTTAGGCACACTATTAATTAAAACTCGTTAAAAAAAGACATTACAAACGGTATACAAAAGCATCAACAAAAAAAGAAAAGCAGATTATTCTCTGCTGGCGAGCACTAAAATATAGTCAGCGGTATCTGCACACATGTCTGCTGCTTGCTCAATAAACTCTATTAAGTCATCAAAAATGACCATAACACCGCAGTTCATACTTGCACCATACTTTACAAACAAGCTTTTAGTACATAAATATTCAGTGTCTATATCATTTTCAAGATTACCTACTTGTTTAGCTTCTTTTGCAGAGATAGAGGGGCTTGAAGAAATTTTTTCTATACTACTTTTAAGCATTTGGGCAGTATCAACCAGTTTACCTGTCATGTAAACAATTTTTTGGCAGAGCTCAGAGGGAATTTCTGCGTTCATAAGCATCTCAAGACACCGGGCAGCATCTTTAGAGTAGTCAGCTAAAGTGTCAAGGCGTTTTACAACGTGTAGGAGGTCTTCACGGTAATCTGAAATTAAAGCTGCGCCTTTAGATAATTCATAAAAAGTGTCAGTTCTTAATTTATCCACTTCTTCCTCAGCTAAATACAAGTTCTCAACATACTTTTTTGCATCATTACGGTTCTTTTCTGCAAAACTTTTTGCGGCCTTATGTAGCCAAGTTACTGTGTCAACAGCTTTAATTATTTGTTCATGCGCAAGTTCTAAACCTTTTGTTTTTCTGCGATATTCAAACCAATCATAACTTCTTTTTTCCACAACAACACTCTCTAACAACATGAACAATACATACTTTGAAATATAAACTAGACCTTAGGCGTAATTATTTGAGCACTCACTATTCTTAAGCGTGTATTATAAATAATACATTTCTTCAATACTTAAAACACAAACACCACACCTGCACACTAACAAAATACATGTCCCACCACCAAACACTAATCACACCTAGATCTACTATATATTAACAGTTACAGTCAATAAATTTACAGGTCAAGCGTCATTTTAGCTAACGCCACCTTAGAGGCTAAATCTTTCATCAAAGTGTTACCAACAACAACTTTAACACCTAACGCTTCAATCCTACCCCGCTCAGCAACATCCATAGAATCAATTATAAACCCATCTAAAAAGTCAGCATACAATTTTGCAACCCCAAAAGCTGAAACCTCAACCCCTAAACCGTTTAGTAATTTATCAGCGGGCCCCTTAATAGGTGCACCCGCAACAATTGGGCTAACAGCAACTTTTTTAGCACCAGTACTTCGCAGAGCATCACGTACACCGGGAATAGATAAAATAGCGCCAATACTAACAATAGGGTTACTGGGGCATATAATCACACGTTCAGAAGTTAGTATAGCATCAATCACACCCACGGCAGGCCTAGCCCCCTCTGCACCGACAAACTTTACATTAAACACAGGGTCTTTAGCAGCCCGCTTAACCAGATATTCCTCAAAATGAACAAAACCCTCATCAGGTATTTGCACATAAGTAGCAACCTTATCGTCTGTCATAGGTAAAATTTTAAGTTTAAGACCCAAGTCACAACTCACTTTAGCAGATACCTGTGACAAAGCAGCACCATTTTTTAACATAAATGTACGCAGAATACTAGTAGCAAAATCTTGATCCCCAAGATTAAACCAGACTACTTCGCCAAACGATTTAAGCATGTTTAAACAATTAAAGGTGTCACCTTTAATGCCCCAACCTTTTTCGTCGTTTACAATACCTGCAAGAGTATAAGTTACAATGTCAATATCAGGAGAAATATGCAGTCCAAAAAGGTCAATGTCATCACCAGTATTTACAATAACCGTTAAATTCTCCTGTTTAATCAACTGAGCTAAACCAGTTAAAAACCTAGCTGCACCCACGCCACCTGCCAAAACAGTAATCATAATTACACACCATTTTAATGAGGGTTTTTTTCGGAAACCCAATATGCAGATTTACCCTTTTCAGCTATAACGTGTTCTTTTTTAAAAATAGGGGCCTCACTCTTATAACGCTCAACCGCCTCATGCAACACAGGAAACACTTGCTCACGATGAGACCCAGCAACTGCAACATAAACTAAATCATCGCCTACATTGAATTCTCCTGTAAAATGATGAATCTGGACATCAACAACCCCAGATTTATGAGTTAAATCGTCACAAATTTTACCTAAAACCTCATCAGCCTTCTCGTCATATGCCTCCAAAGTAAGCTTTTCCACTTTTGCTCCATCCTCAAAAGCTTCGCCCCTAACTACACCGATAAATAAACCAATAGCACCGGCTTTACTGAAATCTTTTCGCTGTTTAATACTATCAAGTACATCATTAACATTTAGCGAACCCTTCTCATGAATGCCCACACGTTTAACCATATTACAACCTCTAAGAACATAATGCTAAACGGCAACTTAAGCTATTTTATAAAATAAAAAATAAATAAAATAAAAACAAAGAAGAGTTTAATTTTCTTCTTCTAATTCTTCTTCGTCTACGATTTGTTCAGCTTCAATATCAGATGCTGCAACAGCGATATCGACTGTTTCAGCTATTTCTTCGGCATCAGGCTCAGCTTCTTCAACTGCTGCCATACCGTCAGCTAATACAAGCTCTGAAGCATTTGCGGGGGCGCCGATAAGTTTTGATTTGCGTATGCCAACATGACGTAGAGGTGCAACTTGTTTTGATTCATTATAAATGTCAGAACCGATTTTACCTAGAACCATTTCTTGAACAAATTGATCCATAGTAAGAGCGGCTGCCTTTTCTTTAATGATTCTTATCATGATATTGCGTATGATTTTTTCTTGTGAAGTCTTTATGCGTGAGAGTGTCAGAGCTGAAACGGCAATTCGTAGTTTGAAACCATCTTTGGTTGTTAGATTAAATAAACCATCTACCTTGGTGGTTCTTCGTCTAACTAGGCTACGCAGGTAGTCACGTGAGTATTCATGTCCTTTGAACAAGGTTTTGGCTGTTTTGCCATCCATTGCACTTATTTGGAAAAACATTTTCAAATAGTGATGAGAAAAGTCACCTGTAATGTCATACAGTGTAGCTTCAACAACTCTGCCGATTAATTGATCGGCATTTTCTGCTGGCACAGCACCTAAATCGATGTTACCAAAGAATGAGGGTGCTACTACGTTGTACCATGATTTGCTTCGCCATTTATCGCGTATATGTTTTGCTTTTGAAGACTTTGAAGACAAAGTAATCCTCCGAACTGCCTCAACATTCTCAAAGCAATATAAAAGGGTTTATTGATTTTTGTCTATTTTTTCAAAATCACTCATGTATTTTCTGAGTGCTTTTGGCACATTTATTGTGCCATCTTCGTTTTGGTTATTTTCAAGCAGAGCAACCATCGTTCTACCAGTGGCAACTGCCGTAGAGTTAAGTGTATGCAAGAAACCTTTTGGTGGCGCGCCCTCTTTTTCACGGTAACGAATACCTAAACGTCTTGCTTGATAATCAGTACAGTTACTGCAGCTAACAACCTCGCGGTAATCATTTTGCGCGGGCATCCAAGCTTCGATATCATATTTTTTAGCTGCGACAGTGCCAATATCGCCTGTGCAGACATTAACAACACGATAAGGTAACTCTAGTTTCTTCAGTAATTCTTCAGCGGCTGCTAACAATTCTTCATGTAACCTAACAGAATCCTCAGGTTTACAAAAGATAAATTGTTCAATTTTGTTAAATTGATGCGTTCGAAAAATGCCTCTAGTATCTTTGCCATGCGCACCCGCTTCTTTACGAAAACAAGGGCTTAAACCAGCGAGTTTAAGCGGTAAATCTTGTTCTTTTATAACTTCTCCCATATACATGGCAGCCATTGGGTGTTCGCTGGTTGCTATCATATAAAGGTCTTCACCCTCTATTTTATAAAGAACATCGGCAAAGTCTGCAAGAGAAGTTACACCCTCATACGCAGTTTTATTCATCATAAACGGCGGTTCAATAGCAACATAACCCTTTTTACTTAACTCATGCATTGTAAAACTCATTAAAGCTAAATCCAATAGTACTAACTGATTTTTCAAAAAGAAAAAGCGGGCACCACTAATTTTGCCCGCACGCTCCATATCAACTATGCCAAGCGCGTTTGCTAGGTCTATATGGTTTTTTATTTGAAAATTAAATGTTGGAATTGTGCCCCAAGTTTTAATCTGCACATTACCATGTGCGTCTTCACCTAAAGGCACCGTTGGGTCAAGCATGTTTGGCAGGCACAAGAGCAAATTATGTTCTCGGTTTTCTTCCTGAGCAACCTGTTTTTCAATAGTGGTTATTTGAACATCAATTTCTTTGGCTCTTTCAACTTGACCCAGAGCATCCTGACCAGTTTTTTTAAGTTGAGCGATTTCAATAGTGACTGTTTTACGGACATGTCGCAAATCATTAAGACGTGTAAGATTCATCCGCCATTGTTTGTCAAGGGCAAACAGTTCATCTAATAACAACATGTTCTCAGGGTTACCCCGTTTTTCCAAGTTTGCTCTAACAAGGTCTGGATTTTCACGGATAAGCTTGATATCTAACATAAATGTCACAATTAAGTCTCATACAGACCGCTTAAACATTTTAACTTTACGATTATGTATCCACACAAATAGACCTAAAACAAAAACGTTGCACCACCAAGGTCTACTGTAAGCTATACTTTTCACGATATTAGGTCAAGTAGGAAGTTTTTACGGTGTCGTGTGTGCAATTTTCTTTTTTCTTTAATTGTCTCTTGCTAATTTTTGTATCATATCAACAGGTAAAACATGCTTGCGCTCATCTGTCAAACTGTAATGACGGTTAACATCACAACAGGCACCTATGGGGGGTTAATGAAATTTTAGACTCTTTATAAAGTAAAAGATGTAAAATAGCATGGAAAAAACCCATACAGAAAAACAAAATAAGCCTAATATGGACTTTAAATAGCAAAATAATGGGGTAAACCGCCGTATAATAGGCTGCTCTCCTCTTTTTAAAAAAGGTACATACAACTCACACTCAATCGTTCTGCAAAAATCACAAACAACCTCAAACGCTACATCTCCAATAATTTTGTAACCACACTCTAAAAAAAGTTGTCACCTTTTCTTCAAAGTTAAGTTATCAAATTGGTTACATACAGAGCTATTGTTGAAATGTTATCAGTAGAAGGGTTAAAATTTGTAAGAATGGGCTAAAAAATAAAAGAAATGGATAGATTGTTTATAGTTTTAACGATTGTGCCTTATGCTTTTTTGCTTAAGGTGATCTCCATCGTGGAAACCATTCTAGATTTGTTCTCGCCCTCGCGTGGTGGCATCTCAGCAGTACCTATTGCAATTTTGCTCACTTTGAGATCTTTAACAAAACGGTTTCTTGCAATTTCAGCTACGTCAACAGCTGTAGTGATTGCTTGACCTCGTGCTTTCAAAGTGATTTCTTTGAGGTTGCCTGAAGAGAGGCTTGTTATAATGGCTAGAACATAGCTCATTGGAGGTTTATTTCCGACGAAGATTACGTCTGCGTTTTCAGTCATAATGTTTTACTCCTTATGTTGCTTTGTGTAACGCTACTGTCTTACGCTCTGGTGCGCGACAGAACGATACCACACTATTAATTCATTAACTTCCTTATAAATTAACTGAAAAGAACTAACAAAAGAAAGAGATTTTACCTTGAAAATAAGTGCTAAGAATATCTTTTGCGAAAGGCTTTTTATTACAGCAAGGGTAATTGGCAATAGTCATCAACGGATTTGAAGGACTAGAAGTGTTAACTAAACTCAAAAAAAGAATTCAAGAAATGTTAGGTGCTGAAGCAAACATTGCGCATAGATTAGGGTTAACGCCAAATAAAATCAGCATCATAGGTTTCATCCTGTCTTTAGCAGCCGCAGTTGCATATGCCGTGGCATCAACATGGCCTGTTCTGTTTTTGGTTTTAGCAGTAGTGTTAATGTTAGCATCAGGTTTCTGTGACACCCTAGATGGCATAGTGGCTAGAACGTTTAATCAATCCTCTATGTTTGGAGCTTTTTTTGATTCATTACTGGACAGATATGCAGATATAGCCATTTACGCAGGGATAATCATCAGCGGTTTATGTAATACTACATGGGGGCTTGTGGCATTGTCAGGTTCAGTGCTTGTAAGCTATACACGTGCACGTGCAGAAGGGATAGGAATAAAAATGGAATCCGTAGGATTTGCAGAGCGTGCAGAGCGTATGTTAATTTTGGGCATTTTTACAATTGGTGCCGTGTTTTATCTGCCAGTTTTAAACGTTGGTATAATGGTTTTGGCAGTGCTTACAAATGTCACAGTAATACAAAGAGTTTATCATGTGTTTAAAACGTTAAAAAAGTAAAGAGAAATATTTGAAAAATTTGAAGCTTATCTTCTGTAACCCTTGGAGTGTCTCTCGGCTTCAGCTCTTACTTTGACGATACCACGATGTACTGCACATGAAATACAATAATATTTAGTATCAACCCAAGAGGCTAAGAATGTGCCCTTTTGTCTAAGTTCCTTTGCTAACTGTGGTTCAACAAAAGATACTCGTCGTGTTGATCGTTTTGCTTTGTCACGCGGCACCATGGCCCCACAATTTACGCATTGAACAAGACTGCTGCTTCCTTTGCTTCCTTTTGCCCTTCCTCGGCTTTTTCGTTTAACTGGCATTACTTTTACCTCTTACTTTATTCCAATTATAAATGTAACTGTCTTATATATCTGCTCGTAATTTTAACAAAGAAGCAAGATTTGCTTTTGAATTTATCTGAGGGATAAATTTACCTTTTGTAGAAGTCATCAATGTTGTAACGCCTGGACCATGTCCAGCTGTCACACAGTTAGCGTGAACCACCACACCAATAGATACAGCGTCTTTTCGATAAATTCTACCATACGAGTGATCAGCATCCAATATAGCCACAATATCGCCAAGGCGTAAATTTTCAAGCCCAAACTGTTTAACTACGGAATCATCAAACAGTTGAATATCATAATCACCACTATTAACATGATTAGCACCTAAACCAGAACCCATAATGTTAGCAGGTATAACATGAGTAACCGGAACCACAAGCGCCTCACCATCATCATCATTGGTCTGTAGATTCATTGTCTCTAGCAGGTAAGGATCCATGTTAACTATTTTTATTTCAGGAAAATCAAGCAATTTTAGGCCTGTGCCATAAGCTCTTATTTGGATTTTATCGCCGATTAAAAGTTTGTCAAGAATGTCAGGTTTAAAATCAATTAACACGTGTTCTATGCCACCGTGTTTACCTGTTACAGTACCTATTTCGCCTTTAGCGTCTCCACTAGCAACAATGGCCTTGTTTCCGATGCAGGAGAGAACATTGTAAGCAGTATTTGCCGCGTTACCTGAACGTGCATCATTTTCTTTGTTAGTAGTGCTAACACATGGCTCAACATGATCTGCTTCCCAGCCGCATGCAAAATCGCCAACACGCAAATTATAAGCTATTCCGCCTACACCTGGAAGTACACAGGGAATTCCAGTGGCTGAAATGTTGTAAACGTTTTTTATTGTTGGACTTGCTATCTCGCCTATAACAGAAAGTTTGACTAGTTTTTCCCGGTTTGTTCTTAGCATTAAATCAGCTCAGACCTAAGTTAAAAAGATGAGCGCATGATATAAAACTTGCAGGAGCTCTACAACAGTTTTTGTAAGCATCGTGTAGGCAACTCTTAAATTACGCTTTTCTTACTTGGACTATAGAGTTTCAATTATATAGTGATGTATAATGGCAGAATTTGAGTTAAAAACAAAAATGCTAGTAAAAGATGTAATGAATAGTCCTGTAGTAACCGTTAACGAGAATGAGACAACAAATAACATCGCTGTTATAATGGATAAAGGAAAAATAGGGGCAGTAATTATTACCAATAAAGAAGAAAAATCTATTGGAATTATTACAGAACGTGACCTTGTAGTCAGAGTTATTGCAAAAAATAGAAAACCAGACGAAATTAAAGCAAAAGAAATCATGACTACCCCCCTTATGACCATTGCCCCCGATGCCACTATAAGTGACGCAGCAAGAATAATGAACCGTAAAAACATAAGACGCCTAGGAGTTTTCTATAAAGGCAAATTAACAGGCATCGTTTCAAACAAAGACTTACTAGGTGTTATGCCAGAACTTATAGAAATAACACAAGAACACACACGCATTGAGAACGCAAACATTACAGAAGAACTTGAAGACCCCCCACAGTCAGGTTATTGTGACAACTGTGAAGTTTACTCTGAGAACCTAAAAGTACGCAACGGACAAAACATCTGCGATGAATGCCGCATAGAACTTGAAGAAGAAGAGTAATAAATTTTTTCAAGCCCAATTGGGCACAACACCTTTTAATTATACATCACATCATCATCATATCATATATCAGGTGGTTTCCTTGATTGCTGATTTAGTCTTAAATAATGCTAAAGCGTACATTAAAGGCGAAATTCTCGAATGTAACATAGCTATTGAAGAGGGAAAGTTTATCAAAATTGGTAGACAGCCTCAAATGCCTAATGCTGACCAAAAAATTAACCTGCAAGGTATGCTAACTTTGCCAGGATTAATAGATGCCCATGTGCATTTAAGAGATGAAAAAAAATCATACAAAGAAGATTTCATCTCAGGCACCTCAGCCGCTGCTGCCGGAGGTTTTACCACTGTGCTAGATATGCCAAATAATCAGCCTCTAACTAACAGTGTTGAAACTCTAAAAAACCGTTTAGAAATAGTAAAAAAAAGAGCAATAGTCAACGTAGGCTTGTTTTCAGAGTTTCCAGAAAAATTGTCAGAACTACCGCAAATTAGCAGTGAAAACCCAATAGGGTTTAAATTGTTCATGGGCAACCAAGTGGGAGGCTTAAACATTGACGATGATCAAGCCTTAAAAGAGGGCTTTCAAACTGTAGGAAACATTAACACCGTTATTGCCATTCACGCCGAAGACAAGAACCAAATTATGCTAAACGAACAAAAACTCAAGCAAGGCAAACATGACAGTATAAAAGATTTTCTTTTAGTCCATACTGAACAAGCAGAAGTACAAGCTATAAAAAGGGTGCTTAAAGCCAGTAAAGACACAAATGCACAGTTACATTTTTGTCATGTTACAAGTCAACAAGGATTAGAAGCTATTAAAGAAGAAAAAAAAATAGGTAAAAAAATCACCTGCGAAGTTACTCCCAATCATTTGATGCTATCAGCAGCAGATGTTACACATTATGGCATGATGGCAATTATGTTACCACCTCTACGAGATAGAAACCATCAAGAAGCGTTAATAAGAGGAGTAAATCAAGGCGACATAGACATTATTGGCTCAGATCATGCACCACATACCATTGAAGAAAAATCCGCAAACAGCGTATGGGAAGTTAAAGCAGGGGTACCAGGATTAGAAACCACTTTACCTCTTATGTTAACACTTGTCAAAAAAAAATGGTTACCTTTTCAGCGCCTTGTAGAGTTACTCGCGGAAAAACCTGCAGAAATCTATGGATTAACTAGCAAAGGCAAGCTGGAACAAGGCAAAGATGCAGACATAACAGTTATAGACTATAATCAACAATGGAAAATCGCAGCTTCAAAATTCAAATCCAAAGCCAAATTTTCACTCTTCGACAATTGGGAAGTAATAGGTAAACCCACAAAAACTTTTGTAAACGGCAACTTGGTTATGGATAACAATGAAATTGTTGCCAACCCTGGCAGTGGAAAAATTATACGCAAAGAAGTGACTTTTAAAGAGTAACCACGTAGGGGAACAAAACAAGTAACCTTTTTTTAAAAAATGAAAGTAAAGTGAGAAGGTTATAGTAACCATTTTAGGGGTATGTCTTGGAAAGCTCCGTTGGGTAATGTGCGGCGCACAGTTATAGGTAAAATGGATATGTCCATCTCTTTTAATGCGATGTCTATGGGGTTAGAAACAGTTTCGTCGGCGTCGACTAGAATTGGTGCGCCCATGCTAATTTGTAGAGCTCGGGCTCCAACTATTCGTGCTTTTTCAAAACGTGTTACTTTTGGTGGTCCTACAGTTACTTTATTTTCAGACATTTTAATATTCTCCAGCGCCTGGATATCCGCCCATGCCACCCATTCCATCAGGCATTCCTCCGGGTGGTGTTTGAGGCATTTTACTTTTGCCTGAGGCGATTACATCATCGATTTTTAGTATCAGAGATGCTGCTTCATATGCTGATTTAATGATTTGACGTTTAACTGCTACGGGTTCATACACATCCATTTTGGTCATGTCCTGAACTTTGCCGCTGTTAACGTCTATACCAGCCCATGTTTCTCTTTTTTCGTGTTTAGCCCGCAATTCAGACAATATGTCAATTGGGTCTAAACCTGCATTTTCTGATAATGTTACCGCAATAGTCTCTAAGGCTTCAGCAAAAGCTAGTATTGCAAGTTGTTCTCTGCCTGATATGGTTTGTGCATACTTTTTAAGACTAGTTGCCATTTCCATTTCAGACGCGCTGCCACCAGCAACTATTTTTGGTTCCTGAATAAGATCACGTATGACACAGAGAGCATCATGTATTGAACGTTCAGCCTCGTTGTTTAAACGCTCAGTTCCACCACGGATAAGAATTGTAACAGCTTTAGGATTCTTACATCCTTCTATAAAGGTCATTTTGTCATCACCGATTTTGCGCTCCTCAACTAGGGCAGCGTAACCTAAATCTTTAGAAGAAATATCATCAAGATTTGAAATTATTTTTCCACCTATAGCGCGCGCAAGTTTTTCCATATCAGATTTTTTAGCGCGCCTAATTGCAGCTATACCTTTTTGAACTAGGAAATGCTGCACCATATCATCTATGCCTTTTTGGCAGATAACAACATTAGCGCCTGTAGCCACAATTTTATCAACCATATCACGGAGCATGTTTTCTTCTTGTTTAAGAAATGCCGCAATATGTAGTGGATTCTCAATGTTTATTTTTGAATCGAATTCTGGTTTGTCATTTTCTAGAGAGGCATCGATAAGAATTATTTTTGCGTTTGTAACATGTTTAGGCATACCTGAGTGAACTATTTCTTTATCAACCACTATACCACTAACAAGTTTTGTGTCGCCAAGTGATTCGCCAGTTTTCTTTTCCACTTTAACGTCATCAACATCAACTTTGTATGTGCCATCAGACTGTTTTTCCATAACATCAAACATTGCTTTGATAACTAGATCACTAAGATACTCTTTATAATCCGCTACAAGTTTACCTGATAAAGAGGTTACAGCGGTTTTCTTTAGAAACTCTTTAGATTGAGATAAATCAAAGGGTAAAGCGATTTTTTCAAGAGTTTCAAGAGCTTTCTCTAAAGCTTTCTTGTAGCCGTCAATTATAACTGTTGGATGAATGCCTTTTTCAATAAGGCTCTCAGCACGCCCTAAAAGATCACCTGTAATAATAACAGCAGAGGTTGTTCCATCACCAGCCTCGTTGTCCTGAGTTTTAGCGACTTCCACAAGCATTTTTGCTGCTGGATGCTGAATATCCATCTCATCAAGAATAGTGCGACCGTCACTTGTAACGATTATATCTCCAAAATTGTCAACAAGCAGTTTATCCATACCTTTTGGGCCAAAAGCACTTTTAATACTTTCCGCAACAACCTTAGCCGCGGTGATATTATTATGTTGAGCTTCTCTGCCACGAGAACGACTTGCACCTTCTTTTAAGACAAGAACTGGCACGCCACCAGATTGTGTAGATAATGTTGACAAATCAATAAACCTCTTTAATGCGAACAACAACAAGATACCATTAACAATATAAATTTTTCTAGCAATAACAGAACATAAAACGATCCATAAAAATTTATCACACACAACGGTAAAAACAGCCTTAAAAGAGTACCGCCTCAAACATTCGCCTTACAGCTTCTTTAAAACATTAGTATATATTAAGGCTCTTGATAAAAATGTGGTCTCGGTTAATTCGTTTTGCGTTGGAAAATAAATTTTAGTGTAAAGATCAGTTCAAAAATAACTTATAAATAAGGTTGAACACTACAATATTTTCATCGAAGGATTTTCACGATAAAAAAATGAAGAGTGCTAAATATGCGAAAAATCTTAGTTCTGTCTGTTCGAAAGTCAGACATTGTTAATGATCCAATAGTATTTAGACTAGCTATGGCAATTCTTTCAGGCATGGTATTCGCCGCCATAATAATAGGTTTACAAAAGTATTTGTAGGACCACTACCGAACCATATTCATGTGCCTCTTGCTATTGTTTGTGGCGTTATTGGAGCCGTTATCGGAGACATCATCATAAAAACGTTACAAGAAAACCAACAATTAAAGAACAAAGCGTCTTCTGCGCAAATTAATTAGACCTACCAACAGTCATCATCACCACCCTCAAACCTACTCACACCCAAAAGACCCACACCTTTACCACAATTAGTATTACAGTTGTAAATATTTATAAGTTGCTGTGTTGTTATATGTTAGACACCGTTTTGCTGTTGGTATCTGGTAATAATATTAAATTATGAAATAGAAACAGCATTTAAAGAACTAATAAACCAAATAGAAAACGCATTCACAAACAAAAAAAACCGCATCACAACAAAAAAACACCCAACAAACCTCCTAAACCAAACAAAACACA
>Ga0209755_10003171_pt1 | contig 21023 bp, 13 predicted proteins | sample TergutCo191P1_FD_187301 | JGI IMG/M metagenome (GOLD analysis project Ga0209755, IMG submission 187301) | Cornitermes sp. P1 segment gut microbial communities from Petit-Saut dam, French Guiana - Co191P1 (SPAdes) (version 2) | ecosystem: Host-associated > Arthropoda: Insects > Digestive system...
CCCCGCCCCTTGGGGCGGTTAAAAGGTATTAAACCCCGAATGCAATTCCACGGGAGAACGAACGATACCCCGCTGCTTGCGGCGGGGTTCGTTCATTGGCAGGCAGCCGATCAATGCGTTTCGCGGAGGGGCTTTTGGCGAACGGCCGGCGCTAAATGACCATCACCAGCGGGGTGTATTCCGCCAAAATCGAGTCGCCGGTGATGAGGCGCATGGGGCAGGTAATGGCCTGCGCCAGCAGCATGTGGTCAAACGGGTCGCGGTGCAGCGCCGGCAGCTCGCGGTAGGCTTTCATGTAGTCGCCGGTTATGGGCAGTTCGGCAAAATCGTACTCGCTAACAAAGGCCTCCAACTGCGGAACGCTTATTTGCAGCTTGCCGGCGCGAACCTTAATCGCTATTTCCCACCAAGAAATCACGCTGATATGCGCCTTTGCGCCGGGCTCGGAAAAAAGCCCTCTGACAGGGTCCATTCTGGGGGAGCCTTGGAAAAACCAGATAAGGGCATTGGTGTCCAGCAGCCAGCGGTTCATTTTATCTCAAACTCCTCCAGCCCTTGCATGCTGTAAAACAAATCGATGATGTCATCCGGCAGGGGATCGTCCCAGCCGTCGGGAAGGTCCAGCTTTCCTTTCATGCACCCAAAGGCTTCAGCCGCAGGCTTTTTCTTTGGCAGCGAGCTAACCGAAACAATAGCCGCTTCTTCCCTGCCGTATGCGCCGATGTAAATCGTCTCCCCGGCTGCGGCGCGCTTGACCAGCCTGGAGAGGCTGGACTTTGCCTGGTGGATGGGGATGATGGTTCTTTCGGGATGGGCGGAATATTCCGCCTGATCTTCCATGGCAAATTGGCCCGCTGCATGCTTCATGGCATTAGCTTAGCCCAGATCTGGCTAATCTGTCAAGGCCTTTTTTGGCTGGCTTTTGCGCCGAAGCATTGCGAAACAGCCCTGCGCGCAGGGGCAAATGGCGCGCGCCGCGGCGCAAAGCGGCACGAAAGGCGGCCTTTGGCGCCATGCTCGGAAGGGTTGGCGCTTTCGCGCGCAATACGAACTTTATCGTACATTGCAAAACATATACCCGGCTTTTTGGGAATGAGCGCTGTATAGTGCGGAATATCTCATATTCTGGAAAAATGGGTTTTAGAGAAAACTTGAAGTCCCAGCTAGAGTACTCGGGCATGCTGGTCAAAGAGCTTGCCGCCCGCTCTGGGGTAAAAAAGAAAACCCTCGACAGTTATTTGGGCGCGCGCAGCTACACGCCCTCGGCAGAGGCCGCGGTCAGCATTGCAAAAGCCCTGGGCGTTACCGTTGAGTATCTGGTAATTGGCGCGGACGGCAGAAAAGACCGGCCCATCTCCTCGTTCCACAACGATATCCAGGAAATAGTGATTGCCTCCGAGCGCCTGAGCTGCAGGGATCGCAACATTGTCCTGGGGATTGCGCGCATGCTTCGGGAAAGGTAGCGCCGGAAGCGCGGCGCAAAGCGCTGGCAGAGTGTCGGGCAACGCGCTGCGGAAAGCGCAGCCGGCGCGGCGGCTGCCGGCGTGTTGCTTTTTCGCGCATGTTCGTCTATCCTCATGCAGCAGGGGGCAAAAGGCAAAATGAAAAAAAACTGTTCCAAGCGCCGCTCATCCGCTGCATTTGCGCCGGCGCTGGCGGCTGCCTTGCTGGCAATGGCGCTGGGCTCCTGCGCCACCGGCCATCGCTGCGCGCAGGGCAGCGATCTGGACGGGCCTTTTTACCACAGCTCCAGAATCAGCCTGGACTGGTGGGGCGACTATGAAGGCACCGTGCCTTCGGCCAGCGGGTCCGGCATTGAGGTGCGGCTGACCCTAAACCGCGACTACACTTTTGAGCTGCGCTACGAGTACCTCGGCAGGGAAGACGGCGCGTTTGCCGCCAGCGGAACCTTCCGGTGGAACGACGCCGGCACCAGCATCGCGCTGGAAGGCCATGGCGGCGCGCCCCTCCGCTACCCGCCTTTTTACCAGGTAGGCGAGGCGGCTCTATTTCAGTTGGACATGGACGGGAACCGCATAACTGGAGCGCTGGGGGAATATTACATCCTGCGAAAAGCGCCGCAGGAGGCGCACTGATCAGCGCGGCGCTGATTGGCAGCGCGGCGCTAATCAGCGCGGCGGCGATTGGCGCGGGGCTTCGGGGGCGGCCTCGGCGATGAAAAGCAAATCTGAAATCGAAATCTACCAGACCGAGGACGGCGCAACCAAGGTTGACGTGCGCCTGGAAGACGAAACTGTCTGGCTGACGCAAGCACAGATGGTTGAGCTTTTTCAATCAAGCAAAGCCAACGTCAGCGAGCATATCAGCCACGTCTTTGAAGAGGGCGAGCTTCTCGAAGGAGCAGTTGTTCGGAATTTCCGAACAAGTGGGGCCGACGGCAAAAACTACAACACCAAGCACTATAACCTCGACGTGATAATCTCGGTGGGCTACCGCGTGAAATCCTTGCGCGGCACCCAGTTCCGGCAGTGGGCAACCAAGCGGCTGAACGAGTATATCCGCAAGGGCTTTAAGCGACGTGGGTGTTGCAAAGAACTACCTGACCGAAAAGGAGCTGCTGGTGCTGAACCTGCTAGTTTCGCAGTTTCTGGATTTCGCCGAGTTACAGGCCTTGGAAGAACGCGCCATGACCATGGCGGACTGGATAGCCGAACTTGACCGCCAGCTTCTGGGCAACCGCCGCGAGCTGCTTGCGGGCAAGGGGCGCATTTCGCACAGGCAAGCTGTCGAAAAGGCCGAAAAGGAATTCGAAATCTACCGCACGCGGGAAATGCGGCAGCTTGAAAGCGATTTCGACCGAGCCATAAAAGCGCTGGCGACAGGGAAGGCGGGAGATTAGCGCGGGGCTTAGGGGGCGGCAGTGCCCCCCCCCCCCTGGCGGCTACAAAAAGTCCGAAGAGTCTGTGTAGGACGGCTTTTCGGGCTTGGCGCATGCGGCGGCGGAATCCAAAAAGTATTTGCGCCGCGATTCCACCAGGGATTGCAGCTCTTTCAGCATGGACTTGTTGACGAGTTCCGCGATGGGGAAAATGTAGCGCTCGGTCTCGTCGGCGTAGCGCTTGACGAAATCCATGTTGTTCACGAAGCCGAGGCTGACCATGTTGGAAATTCGATCCGCCACTTTCAGCACTTTTGCGTTGAACGATCCGGTGTCCAGGACGCGGGCGAGGAAATCCGGCTTGCTTTCGCCGGGGTTTTTTGTCACTTGCATTACAAGCTCGTAGACGGAGTGGCTTTCGTAGTCGATGCGCAGCAGCGTGTTGTGGTTGAAGTCGGGGATGTCTTCGAGGATGTCGTGGACGATGGCGGCCTTTAGCAGGATGGCGTCGATGTAGCCGTAGTCGATGAGCACGGCCATGGTGTCGATTTGGTGGCGGAACATGTTGCCGCCGCCGTATCGGTTTTTGCCAATGAGTATGGTGGCAAGCTGAATGTACGGGGCCAGGTTGATGCCGTTCAGCCGCAGCATTTGCTCGGTTGTCATTGCATTGTCGCGCACTACATACCACTCAAATAGGATTCCAGTTTGCCAATCCGCGCAAGCGAATTTTCCAGCTTTGCCTTCTCGCCGGCCACCAGCTCAGGCGGCGCATTCTTCGCAAACTGCTCGTTTGCCAGCTTTGCACGAAGGCCGTTTGTGAAGGCCGTGTCGCGCTCAAGCTCTTTCGCGAACTTTTTCTTCAGCGCCGCGATGTCCACGGCCTCCGCGATAAAGACAAAAATCTCAAAGCCCGAGCCCGCCAGGCCAATCGCGCCTTCCGGCCGCCCGGCGCTTCCGGATTCCGCGCCGCCGACATCGGCGCCGCCGGTTCCGGCGCCGCCAGCCTCGGTTCCGGCGCCCCCCCCCCCGGCCTTTATTTCCAGCTCGCCAATTCCGGCAAGGAGCCTGGCCAGCGCCTCGTTTTGCCTAAGCAGCGCCTCGCGCTCGCCGCCCAGCCTCGCCTCCACGCGCAGCTTTTTGTCCGGCGCTATCGCGCACTCGCTGCGCAGGGTGCGAACCATTCTCACAAAGTCCTGCAAAAAGGCGAAGCGCCGCTCCTCTTCCGGATCGCTGCGCCGCTCGCTGAAGCGCGGATACGGGGCGCCGATTAAAAGGCCTTCGGTGTTTGGCAGCTTGCCGTAGATTTCCTCGGTGACGAAGGGCAGCAGGGGGTGAAGCAGCCGCAGCGACTCGGCCAGCACGTCCAGCAAAACCGTCGCGGCGCGGTCTTTCTCTACGGCGCCGCCTGTGCCATCCGCGCCGGCGCTGTTAGCGCCATTGCCGCTTGCGCCGGAGATGTTCGCAGCGCCGCTGGCGCCGCTTTTCAGCGAGAGCTTGGTCGCCTCGACGTACCAGTCGCAGAAATCGTTCCAGAAATACTCGTACGCGGCCTGCGCCGCGTCGTTGAAGCGGTAGGAAAGGAGCGCTTCCTCCACGGCTTTCGCGGCGCCGCTCAGACGCGAGTAAATCCACCTGTCAACGGGGAGCAGCGCGGGGCTTTGCGCCAGCTCGCGGCCGTCCAGGTTCATCAGGATGTAGCGGCTGGCGTTCCAGACTTTGTTCGCGAACTTGGAGCCCATTTTGAAAGACTCCTTGTCAATCAGCACGTCCTGCCCCTGCGCGCACATGAACGCCAGCGTGAACTTTAGCGCGTCCGCGCCGAACTCGTCGACCAGCTCCAGCGGGTCGAGGCCGTTGCCCAGGGTTTTGCTCATCTTGCGGCCCTGCCTGTCGCGCACCAGGCCGTGGATGTGTATGTCGCGGAACGGCGCCTTGCCGGTGAACTCAAGCCCGGCCATTATCATTCGCGCCACCCAGAAAAAGATTATGTCGTAGGCGGTGATTAGCGCCGTGGTGGGGTAAAATGCGCGGAAGTCCGGCGCGGCGCAGTCGGCGCTTTCCCAGCCGAGCGCGCTGAACGGCCACAGCCAGCTTGAAAACCAAGTGTCCAGCACGTCCGGATCCTGCGCGATGCTTGCCGAGCCGCAGCGCGGGCAGGCGGAAAGGTCGCTGCGCGAGACGGCGGTTTCGCCGCAGTCCTTGCAGTCCCAGGCCGGGATGCGATGCCCCCACCAGAGCTGGCGGCTGATGCACCAGTCGCGGATGTTTTCCAGCCAGTGCCGGTAAGTGTGCTCCCATTTTTTCGGGTAAAAAACGACCTCGCCGCGCTGCCATGCCGCCAGCGCCTTCTCCGCGAGGGGCTTCATCCTCACGAACCACTGCTCGGACAGGAAGGGCTCTATCACCGTGGCGCAGCGGTAGCAGTGCCCCACCGCGTGGCTGATGCCTTCCTCGGCCGCGTGCCAGCCGCCGGCTTTCAGGTCTTCCAGCACGGCGGCGCGGGCCTGCTTCACCTTCATGCCGCGGTATTTTTCGGGAACCTCGCCGTTGAGCGTCCCGTCGGCGCTGAGAATGTTTATGACGGGAAGGCCGTGGCGCTTGGCCACCTCCCAGTCGCTGGGGTCGTGCGCCGGGGTGATTTTCACGACGCCCGTGCCGAAATCCCTGTCAACGTAACTGTCAAAAACAACCGGAATGTCGCGCCCCGCCAGCGGCAGCCTAACCGACCTGCCCTTCAGCCGCGCGTAGCGCTCGTCCTCCGGGTGAACCGCGACCGCGGTGTCGCCCAGCAGCGTTTCCGGCCGGGTCGTCGCGATCTCCACCCAAGCGCCGCCAGCCGCAGCGCCCTTGCCGGCGCCGTTCGCGTCGGCGGCGCCATCCGCATTGCCGGCGCTATCCGAATTTGCGGCGCCGTCCGCCGCATTTCGAGCGGCGCCTTGCGCGGCGGCGCAGGCAGCGTCGCCGTCCGCGTCGGCGAAATAGTAGCGCAGGCGGTACATTATTCCCTGCGTGTCCTTGTGCTCGACCTCGTCGTCGGCCAGCGCCGTGCCGCAGGAAGCGCACCAGTTTACCAGGTAGTTTCCCTTATACAGCAAGCCGCGCTCGTACAGCGTGACGAACACCTCGCGGACGGCGCGGGCAAGCCCCTCATCCAGCGTGAAGCGCTCGCGATCCCAGTCGACGCTGGCGCCGATCCGCGCGAGCTGCTCGGAAATGACGGCGTGATGCTCGCGCTTGACCTTCCAGGTTTCCTCGAGGAATTTCTCCCTGCCAATCTCGCGGCGGCTTTTGCCCTGCTCGCGCAGCCTGCGCTCCACCACGTTCTGCGTCGCGATTCCCGCGTGATCCGTGCCCGGCACCCAAAGCGCAGGCCCCCCGCGCATTCGGTGGAAGCGCACGACTATGTCTTGCAGGGCGCTGTTGAGCCCGTGCCCCAGGTGCAGCACGCCGGTGACATTTGGCGGCGGAATCGCCACCGTGAAAGCGCTGCCAGGGCTTTTGGCGCTGCCGGCGTCTCCGGCGCTGCTGCCGGCGGCCTCGGGCTTGAACAAGCCCTGCTCCCTCCAGCAGGCGTAGATTCTGCCTTCAAACGTCTTGGGGTCGTATGCCTTTTCCAGCTCTATTGCCTTCAATCGTAATGAAAATCTCCTCCGGCTAGCCGCGCTTCTGCGTATACCATTAAGATCGCCCGAAAAGGCGCGCTTCTAAACACATTTCGCTAAAAAAATATCACGAATGCGCCGCCTTTTGCAAGCGAATCGGCGCGGCGCAGGCCTTCGCAGGCTCGCGCCGGCCCGCAAAAACCGGCGCGGGCCGGCGAAAAGCGGCGCCGAATCGCGAAAACCCGGACCGCCGGCGCAAACTCGCGCGGGTTTGCGCCGGGTTTTGCCTGTTTTTCGGGCAAATGCCCCTGTTTTGCCGCATCTCCATTGACATATGGCCCGCAAAATCATATATTATTTCGTATGAACATATCCACATACACGGTCAAGCCGAAGCTGCCGGCTCCTTTAAAACCTTTGGGCGAAATCGCGCGCAATCTCTGGCTTTCCTGGAATTACGATGCCGTTCAGCTTTTTGTCAGGCTGGATTACGACGTATGGATGCAGTCCCAGCAGAGCCCGATACGGACTCTGGGCATGGTTAGCCAAAAGCGGCTCGAGCAGGTGGCGAAGGACGACTCCTACCTGGCGGCGCTAAAGGAGGTCTACGACCACTTCCAGGGCTACAAAAAAGGCGAGACGTGGTACAAGGGCAGCCACAGGGACGTTGTGGCGTATTTCTCGATGGAATACGGCATGGATTCGTCGCTGCCCATCTACTCGGGCGGCCTGGGCATACTTTCCGGCGATCACATGAAGACGGCCTCCGACATGGGGCTCCCGCTGGTGGGCATTGGGCTTTTGTATCGGCAGGGGTATTTCAAGCAAATGCTAAACGCCGACGGCTTTCAGCAGGAAAGCTACCCGGAAAACGACTGGTACAACATGCCGGTTGAGCGCAAAGAGGGCAAGGACGGCCTGCCGCTCAAAATCGCGGTGGACATGGCCGGCCAGCAGGTCGCGGCGCAGATTTGGGAGGTCAAGGTCGGGCGCTCCTCGCTTTTCCTGCTTGACACCAACATCGAGGAGAACGCGCCGCACATCCGCAACATCACCGCCTCGCTTTACGGCGGCGACAAGGAAACGCGCATTCAGCAGGAAATCCTCCTCGGCATAGGCGGCATCCGGGCGCTGCGCGCCCTGGGGGTTAATCCCGTGGTCACGCACATGAACGAGGGCCACGCGGCCTTTCTGGGGCTTGAGCGCATCCGCGAGATTATGCAGGAAAAGGGCTTTACCTACGAAGAGGCAAAGGAATCGGTTTGGCCCACCAACATTTTCACGACGCACACGCCGGTGCCGGCGGGCAACGAGCGCTTCGACATTGGCCTGGTGGAAAAGTACTTCCGCGCGTGGCCGCAGGTTTTGGGCATCTCCTGGAAGGACTTCCTCGGCCTGGGCCGGGTGAACGTCGACGACGACAAGGAAACCTTCTGCCTCACGGTGCTGGCCATCAAGCTCGCGGCCTACGCGAACGGCGTTGCCAAGCTGCACGGCATTGTCTCGCGCGACATGTGGAAGGGCATTTGGCCGGGGCTGCCGATAAACGAGATTCCCATCGGCCACGTCACAAACGGCGTGCACACGCGCACCTGGATTTCGTCCGGCATGCTGGAGCTTCTCGACCGCTACTTCGGCCCGCACTTCGAGGACAAGCCGACCGAGCTTGAAATATGGAAGCGCATGGAGCGCATAAGCGACGAGGAGCTGTGGCGCACCCACGAGCGCCGGCGCGAGCGGCTGGTTGCCTTTGTCCGCGAGCGCATCCGCGAGCAGTACAAGCGCACCGGCTCCGTCGAGCGCCGCATTCGCCAGGCGGAGGACGCGCTTTCGCCGTATGCGCTGACCCTGTGCTTCGCGCGGCGCTTCGCCACCTACAAGCGCGGCAACCTGCTCCTTCGCGACCCGGAAAGGCTGCTGCGGCTGGTCAAAAACAACGACCACCCCGTCCAGCTCATTTTCGCCGGAAAGGCGCATCCCCACGACATGCCGGGCAAGGAGCTCATCCGCGAGATCGTCCACTTCGCGGAAAAGCACGACGTGAGCAGCCGCATCGTCTTCGTCGAAAACTACGACATGACGGTCGGCAAGTACCTGACCTCCGGCGCCGACGTGTGGCTCAACACCCCAAGGCGCCCGATGGAGGCCTCCGGCACCAGCGGAATGAAGGCCGCGATGAACGGCGTCCTCAACTGCTCCATCATGGACGGCTGGTGGGACGAGGCTTACAATCCCGAAGTTGGATGGGCGATCGGTCACGGCGAGCAGTACAACGACGAGTGGCTCCAGGACGACGTCGAAAGCAAGGCGCTGTACGACCTCCTCGAGCGCGACATAATCCCCCTGTTCTACCAGCGCGGCCGCGACGGCCTGCCCCGCGAGTGGATAAAGCGGATGAAGGACTGCATGAGCCAAATCGGCCAGTCCATGTCCAGCCACCGGATGCTTTTGGACTACTCCGAGCAGTTCTATTTCCCGGCGCTGAAGAACTACCGCCGGCAGCTCAAAAGCGACTACGCCGAGACAAAAGCGCTGGCCGCCTATTTCGAGAAGCTGCGCGAGTCGTGGGGCAGCATCAAGATCGCGAAGGTCGAGGCCAACACAAAGCCCGTCATGCAGCGCGGCGACTCGCTTCACGTCACGGCGCTGATCGACCTGGGGCAGATGGCGCCGGAAGACCTCCTGGTCGAGCTTTACCACGGCAAAATGTCGAACCAGAACAACGAGATCGTCGACGCCCGCAGGGCCGAGATGAAGTGGGAGGGAACCCGCGACGGGCTCAACGTGTTCCACGTAAAGGTTGAGTGCGTTGACACCGGCTTCCAGGGCCACACCGTGAGAATTCTGCCCAAGCACGAGGCGCTGGTCCACCCGTACCAGCCCGGGCTTATCAAGTGGGCATAAAAGGCGCAGGGGTTTCGTTTCGTTACTTTGACATAGCGATGGCGGCGTTCGTCGTCGTCCTTGTCTTGAGCAACATAGCCTCGTCGGCAAAGTTTGTCGACCTGGGGGTGTCCCTTTTCGGGGCAGTCCCCCTGTACTTCGACGGCGGAACCCTGCTCTTTCCCTTCGCCTACATTCTGAGCGACGTCATCACCGAGGTCTACGGCTTCAAGGCCTCGCGCAAGGCCATCTGGACGGGCTTCGCCATACTGGCGTTTTCCGCGCTGTTTTTCTTCGCCCTCCGGATTCTTCCCAGCTACGCCGGCTGGGAGGCCTGGGCCGGCTATTCATACGGAACCTGGAGCGGCAGCGACTCGTTCGATGCAATGTTCGGCGGAATGCTGGGCCTCGTCCTGGCCAGCCTTTCCGGCTACCTGGTCGGCGGCTTCAGCAACTCCATCCTGATCTCGCGAATCAAAGTGCTGATGAAAGGCCGGATGTTCTGGGCCAGGGCGCTGGCTTCCACCCTGGTGGGCCAGCTTCTGGACAGCCTGGTTTTCGTGGCGATCGCGACCATCCTGGGCGTGTTCCGCTGGGAATCGTTTCTCAGCCTCGTCCTAACCAACTACTTCCTCAAGTGCATCATCGAAGCCGCAGCGCTGCCCAGCACGTCAGCGCTGGCGCGCCTGCTCAAAAAGCACGAGGGCGTGGACGCATACGACGAAGGCGTAAAGTACAGGCCCTTCGGCTAAGCGCCGGCGCTGGGCAGCCGAGCGAAAAGCGCCGTGTCGGTTCGCGCGCCTTTCGCCCCGAGGCTTTTGATGGCTGGCGCTCGAGCTCGCGGAATTCGGCGGTCGCGGTGATTTTCTCGTAGGCGCTTATGGCTTGCTCCATGACGGGTACCTCCAGTGCTTTGATTTTCGCCAAGTCTTCCTCATACCGTAACCGCCATCTGGACGGGCAACGCGGTGCTGCAAGGCGCGGGCGCGCATGCCATAACCCCCGCCGACGCGGGAAGGGTTAGCGCGAGGAACTTTGTGGGGAGCGCGATAGGCACTACGCGAGCCATCGCCCCAACCCACGCGATAGGCGCCGACGGCGTGCTGCGAGAGAACTAGGCGCGCCGCAATGACCGCGGCCCGCCTCCGCGGCCATTGCGGCTTAGCCCCGTTGGCGCTATAGTGGCAGTCGTGGCTAAGGTTCTTTTTGCGCTTGCCCGAAAGTTTCCCCGCCGCCTGGCTGCTGCCGGCGCTTTGCCGGCGGCGCTGGCGCTTGCTTTTGCCTTTTCTTTGAGGGGGCCGCTGTTCGACGTTTCCTACTCGCCGGCGCTTTACGACCGGGAGGGGCGGCTCTTGGGGGCGCAGGTCGCGGCGGACGGGCAGTGGCGATTTCCGGGCGCAGGGCAGCCCAACGAAAGGTTCGTCGCGGCGCTTATCGAGGCGGAGGATCGCCGGTTTCGGCGGCATCTGGGGGTTGACCCGCTGGCGGTGGCCAGGGCGGCGCGGCAGAACGTTCGCGGCCGCAGGGTTGTTTCCGGCGCCTCGACCATCACAATGCAAACCATCCGCCTTTCGCGCGCGCCGCGCCGGCGCTCCATGCCGGAAAAAATGATAGAGGCCGTCCTGGCGCTGCGGCTGGAGCTAAGCGCCTCAAAGGACGAGATTCTCAGGCTTTACGCGACGCACGCCCCCTTCGGGGCAAACGTGGTCGGCATCGAGGCCGCGGCCTGGCGCTGGTTCGGGCGAAGCCCCGAGGAGCTTTCCTGGGCTGAGGCGGCGACGCTGGCCGTTCTGCCAAACAGCCCCGGCCTCATCCACCCCGGCCGCAACCGGGATGCGCTGAAGGCCAGGCGCGACGGCCTTCTTGAAAGGCTTCACGCCCGCGGCCACTTCGACGCGGAAACGCTTGGCCTTGCGCTTGCCGAGCCCCTTCCCGGGGAGCCCCTTCCCCTGCCGCGCCTTGCGCCGCATCTTTTGAGCCGGCTTGTGATTGAGGCGGGGGGGACGGCCGCGTTCAGGGGCGAGCGCCCCGCGGCGATGGTTGCTACCATTGACAGGGACATTCAAGAGCGCGCGACTGCGATTATGAACCGCGCGGCCGCGCGCTTCGCCATTCACGGCATTCACAACGCGGCGGCGCTGATCATCTGCACCCGCACCGGCGAGGCGCTGGCCTACGTGGGCAACGCAAACTCCGCCCGCGCCGGCGACGTGGACATCGTGACGTCGTGGCGCAGCTCCGGCAGCCTGCTAAAGCCGTTTCTTTACGCGGCCATGCTGGATACCGGGGACATTCTTCCGGCCTCGCTAATCAGCGACATTCCAACGCGGGTGGGCAGCTTCAGCCCGCAGAACATGAGCCGCACGTACCTTGGCGTGGTGCCGGCCGACGAGGCGCTTACCCGCTCGCTCAACGTTCCTGCGGCGCGGGCGCTGCGGGCCTACGGGGTTGACCGATTTGCGCGGCTGCTGCGGGCGCTGGGCCTTACCACGCTGTTCCGCCACGGCGACGACTACGGCCTTCCGCTGGTTCTCGGCGGCGCGGAGGTTACGCTTTGGGAGATAACGGGCCTTTACGCCGGGCTTGGAAGGGCGGCCCTCTCCCCCCCCGGGGGAGGGGGGGGTGATGCGTTTTTCCCGCCGACCGTTTTTCCGCGGGAGATTCCGGCGCAAGGCGCGGCAGCGGCTCGGCGGGGGGCAATGCGAGGCGGCGGCGCTGCGAGGCTTATCTCCCCCGGCGCCGCGTGGATAACGCTGGAAACGCTGGTCGCCACCGCCCGCCCCGGCGACGAGGCGCGCTGGCAGGAGTTTGCCAGCGCCATGAACATCGCCTGGAAAACCGGCACCAGCTTTGGCTTTCGCGACGCGTGGGCCGTCGGCGTCACGCCGGAATGGACCGTGGGCGTGTGGATCGGGAACGCGACCGGCGAGGGGCGGCCGGAGCTGCGCAGCTCGGTTACATCGGCGCCGGTGATGTTCGAGCTTTTCTCAGCGCTTGACGCGCTGGGCGGCAGCCGCGAGCCATGGTTCCCGCAGCCATGGCTGGGCCTTAGAACCGCGGAGACCTGCGCCGCCTCCGGCTTTCTGGTCAGCGCGCATTGCGCGGAAATCAGGACGGCGCATCTGCCGCGCTACTCGCCTGCCCCCGGCGCCTGCCCCTTCTGCCGCACCGTTGTCCTAAACCTTGCCCAGGATCGCCGAGTGACGCTGGGCCGCGGCGCCGCGGAAGGCACCGTCGAGAGAAGCTGGTTCGTCCTGCCGCCGGCGGAGGAGTGGCACTTCCGCCGCTGGAACCGCGACTACAGGCCCCTCCCGCCGGAAGAGGCCCTTGGCGAGCCCGGCCTTGCCCGCGGCGCTGCGCCCGCTGGCGGCGCCGGAGGGATCCTGGCGCTGTTCAACCCGGAGCCCGGCTCCCAGGTCTACGTCCCGCGCGAGCTGGACGGCCGCGAGGGCCGCATCGTTTTTTCCGCCGCCCACCGCGACGACGCGCAGATTATCCACTGGCACCTTGGCGGGGCTTTTCTGGGCTCCACCATGACCTTCCACGAAATCGAGGCCCGCCCGCCGCCCGGCGCTCAAACCCTGACCCTGGTTGACGGCGCCGGCAACACCCTCACCCGCAGCTTCACCGTTTTGCAGAACGTGGATTAGCGCCGCCGCGGTATTCGGCGCTGCCGGCAAAAAAAAGCGCCGCTGCCTGGAGCGGCAGCGGCGCTTTGCAAAAGCGGCGGCTTGGCTTACAGCGCGATGATGTTTACGGCTTTGTACAGCGGCACGCCGTGCTTCAAGGAGCGCACGTTGTCAAAGGCGAGGGTGAACTTTGCCTGCTGCCCTTCTGCCAGATCTTCCGGCGCTTTGTTCATGACGGCCAGAAAGCTAAAATGGTAGTCGTTCCAGTAGGCGTCGTCATACTTCTGCTCGCTTTCGATGAAGCCAAATCCGCGAGCCGGAAACATTTTTGTGATGCGGGCGATGCGCTCCATTGACTGCTGCGCCAGCGTCAATTCCTGGGGCAGCGGGCCGGCGCCCGCGAGCGGAGCGGCGCCCATGGGGGCGGCGCCCATTGGGCCGGGGCCAGCGGCCGGCGCCAGAAAGCTCCTCCGCAATGGCGCCGCAGGTTCCGCGCTCATAGGAGCGGCACCCGCTGCCGGCTGCGAAAAGCCGAATGGCGCCAGGCCTGAATTCTGCTGCGGCCCGGCGCGAAGCCTTACTTGCAGGGCCTGTTTTTCGTTGTAGCTGGTTTCAAACGCGGGGTTGCCGATAAGAAACTCGCTGAGGCTGACGCCCTTTTCCTTCAGCCTCAGCGGGCTTATCAAGGGATGCTCGCCAAGCTGCGCGTTCAGCACCCACCCGTTCTCGGTCTGCTGGCATTCGGGTATCGCCCTTTGAAGCAGGCCGCAAAGCTCCTGTGGGCCGGGCGCTGGGCCCGGGTTCGCCGGCCATATGCGCTGGGAAGGCAGGCCGGGCGGCTTTCTGGGACTGGGCGCCCCCCCCCCCCCCCCCGCCATTGCGGAGGCGCATCATGATGCGCGTTGGCTCCGGCCACTCTGCCTCGAACACATCCGGGTACTGCTGAACAAGATCCTTGAGCTTCACGCCGTTTTTCACCAGAGAGAACCCTTTCGCGGCCTTCATGCGGCTCCCGATGTCTTTGCCTTCTACCCAGCCGTTTTCGTCGGTCTGGCATTCGCGCAGCGATTCCTGAACCAGCCTGCATACCTCATCCGGCGAAGCCGCCGGGCGAGCGCGCAGGGCGGCATAGCTGCTCAGCGGCTGGGCAGCGCCGGCGCCGAATTGGGGCATTCTGGGCCGATAGTCCTGGGCAGCGCCGGCCGGCTTGGCAATTGGGCCGGCGCCATCTGGGGAGCGCCAGGCCGACAGCGGCCTTTGCGGCTCGGCCGGGCGAGGCGCAAAAGGCGCTCCTCCTCCTCCATGCGGCGGGGCGGGGCGGGGCGCAAAAGGAACGCGCGCATGGGGAGGGGGATTGGGCCTTGCCGGCGGCGCTCCGCTCGGAAATTCCCTTTTTTTCAGCAGGCCGTGAAGCAGCGGGTTTTTGCTGGTTTTGGACTGAATAATTTGGTGGATGTCAAAAGTTTCGGTAACGCTGTCTATCAGAAGCTGCGCCACCCCCAGGCCGGCCTCGTCGTTGCGCCAGCAGCACAGAAAAATATCCGGGGGGCTCTTGTACTTTCTTACGGTCTCCACAAAAGGCACAAAATCCTGATCCCCCGCCACCAGCACAAGAATTTCGCACTCCCCTTTGTCGATGGCCGTCCTGGCGCTGTTCTGCAAGGCATCGTCCACGCGCTTTTCCTCGAAGTCGCCATCATCTGTTTTGATCAGGAGATACGGGAGGTACTTGATGTTGTTCCGCATAATCATGTCGCGGAATCTCGTGTTGCCGGCTTGCCCGGGCGGCAGGCCGATGTGCAGCTCCGCCACGTTTATGGGATAGTTTTCGGGGTGCGATCCGTAAATCGACGACACCTCGTACTGCACAAAGCTCAGCAGGTTTGTAAGGTCAAGCTCTAGGCCCTGCCTTTCGTAGTGCTGGCATATCATCTCGAAATTTCGCCCGTCAAAAAACATGCCGATGCGCTTGACGGCTTTTTTTCGCGTCTTCATAGTGCGTCTCCTCCTAAATTATTGAGACGGAAAACCGGAAATATCCCCGGCGCCGCGCCGCCGACTGCGGCGGAGCGCCGGGGAATTGACTGTTTGCTTACACGGCGGCGACGTTTACGGCTCTGTAAATCGGCACTTCGAACCTGTCGGAGCGCTTGTCGTCGTAGGCAAGGCGGAATCTCACCTCCAGGCCCTCAACAAGCTCTTCCGGGGCTTTGTTCTGCACCGTCCAAAGCGAGAAATGGTGGTTGTTCCATGCCCAGTTGCCGAATTTCCACTCGCTTTCGATAAAGCCGTAGCCGCGATCCGGATACGCCTTGATGATGCGGGCTCGGCGCTCCTCTTCCATCTGCTCCTGCGTCAGCGGAAGCGGCGCCGGGTCAGAGCCCTCTGCCTCCGGAACTAGCGCCGCCACCGGCGCCGCCTCTGGCGCTGCCTCTGGAGCCGGCGCCAGCGAAAGCATTGGCAGCGCTGGCGCTTCCGGCTCCGGCGCTGCGCCGAAAGCCGGCAGGCCCGAGCCCGGCTGCGGAGCGGCGCTGAGCCTTACCATCATCAGGCTGTCTCCGCTGAGCTTTGTTTCAAATGCGGGGTCGCTGGCGGCGAATTCGGCAAGGCGAATGCCTTTTTCCTCCAGCCCGAAGGCTTTTACCGAGGAATGCTCGTTTAGCCGAGCGATCAGCGCCCAGTCTTCCCCGAGCTGCCGGCATTGGGGTATCGCCTTTTCAAGCAGGCTGCGCAAAGCCAGGGATACAGGCTCGGGTTCCCCGCTGCCGCGAAGCCGCAGCATGACGGCCGCCGCTCCCCGGTCGTCCACATCGAACACGCTGGGATACTGGCTGGCAAGGAATTTTAGCCGCACGTTGTTTCGGCGGAGGTTATATCCCTTCTCCGACATGCGAGTCCCGATGTGGACGCCGTTAACCCATCCATCCGCATCCGCATACGGCGCGCATTCTCGCAGCGCTTCCTCGATCATCCTGCACACCTCAATCGGGATGTGCTCGCCGATCCGCAGGGCTCTTTGGGGAACTGGGCAGGAAGCGCTGCCGCCCGAAACATGCAGGGCAGCCGGCAGGACCCGCGGCGCGATCGCCTTAGGCGCAAACACCTGAGACGCTAGCGCCTGAGACCCAAACGCCCGAGGCGCAAACACCTGAGGCGCTAGCGCCTGAGACCCAAACGCCTGAGGCGCAGGCGCCGTAGGTCGCTGCGTCTTGTGCGCAGCGGCGAACGTTTTCCTAAGCAGGCCTGAAAGAAAGGGGTTCTTGCTCGTTTGGGACAGAATGATCTGATACATGTCGAAAACTTCGGTGACGCTGTCTACCAGGCGCCGCGCCACTCCCACCTTGGCCTCGTTGTTGCGCCAGCAGAAAAGAAAAACATCCGGGGGCTTGGGGTACTTTCTTATGGTCTCCACGACAGGCACAAAATCCTTGTCGCCGGCAATCAGCGCAATGACTTCGCATTCCTTCCTGTCGAGAGCTGTCCTGATGCTGTTTTGCAGCTCATCGTCGACCATCTTTTCTTCAAAGCCGCCGCCCTCTTTTCTGAACAGGGGCTTTTCAATTTTTCTGATGCCGACATCCAGGAGCCTGTCCCGAAACCTTGCGTCGTCAGCAAGCCCGGGCATCACGCCGATGTGCAGCTCTTTTACGGCGATGGGGTAGTTTTCGAAATTGTAGCCGTAGTGCTTTGCCACTTCGTGCTGCGCGAACTTCATAAAACTGCCAAGGTCAAGATCCTGACCCTGCTCTTTGTAGTGTTTGCACACTAGCTGGAAGCTTCTTCCGTCGAAAAACATTCCGATGCGCTTGACTGAGTTTTTCCTCGAACTCATAATCTCCTCCTAAATACAGGTAAAGTTTGCGGCAAATCGCCGCTCGCTTACTAAGTAAGCGATTTCCTTGCAAAATCTGCCCAATGCCTGACATAGCAGCACGAGCCGGCAGATTGTCCTTCTCTTGACTAAGCAAGATGCAAAATTCGAGCCGCCGCATAACCTCCCCAAAAGCGAATCGAAAAAAAAGGGTTGCATCGCTGCCTGCTTATTTGATAGTAAGCGCAGCAAAACCATGCGCAGAATCTGCCGAATGCCTTGAAATCGCATCAAGCCGGCAGATTGACCTTTACTTCCCTGTGTGTGTCAAAGAACCCTTCCCCCGGCGCCGGGGAAACTAAGCTTCCCGCGCCAGGTTACAAAAGGAATCGTAGCGCGCGGCAAGGCCTGCGTCAAGCGCTTTCGGCAAAAAAAGCGCAAAAAAAGCGGCTTGCGCCGCCGGCGCTCCCGAGCTTGCCCTGCGCCCATTTTCAGGGTAAAATGAGGCTCCATGAGCAAATTTGTCCACCTGCACGTTCACTCAGACTTCTCGCTGCTGGACGCGTCCGCCTCGGTGAAGGGGCTGGCGGAAAAGGCTCAGGCGCTGGGGATGTCGCACATTGCGCTGACCGACCACGGCAACATGTTTGGCGCCATGGACTTCATTGCCGCCTGCGGGAAAACCTCGGTAAAGCCGATTGTCGGCTGCGAGGTGTACGTCTCGCCGGGCTCCAGGCACGACAAAAAAGGAACGGAGCAGGAAAACAAGTACTACCACATGGTGCTGCTGGCGACCGGGCGGGAGGGCTACTTCAACCTGGCCAAGCTCTGCACCTGCGCTTACCTCGAGGGCTTTTACTACCGCCCGCGCGTTGACGACGAGCTTTTGGCAAAGCACCGCGGCGGGCTCATAGCGCTTTCCGGCTGCGTCTCCGGCGAAGTGTCCATGCACATTCGCGCCGGGAAGCCTGACGAGGCGCAAAAGAGCGCCGAGCGCTACCGCGACCTTTTTGGCAGGGACGCGCAGGGCAACCCGAACTTCTACCTCGAGATGCAGGATCACGGCATTACCGCCGAGGCGCTGAAGGGCGCGCTTTCCCAGCGCGATATCAACAAGGAGCTTGCGGCCATTTCGCGCAGCGCCGGCATTCCGCTTGTCGCGACGAACGACGCGCACTATCTTGAGCGCGACGACCATGTGGCGCACGACATACTTCTGTGCATCGGCACGGCGAAATTCAGGGCCGACGAAAAGCGAAAAAAATATTTCGGCAGCGAGTTCTACCTGAAAAGCGCCGAGGAAATGGCGGCGCTCTTCCCCGGCCATCCCGAGGCAATCGAAAACACCGTTCGCATCGCCGAGCGCTGCGTTGCCGACGTTCCTAAAATCACGACAAAGGAGCTGCCGCAGTACCTGCCGGACAGCGACATTCCCCCGAGCTTTGGCAGCGCCGACGACTACCTGCGGCACATCGCGGCGCAGGGCCTCGCCGAGCGCTACCCGGAGCAAAAAGCGCAGGACGGAAGGGAGTGGGCGGAGATTCGCCGGCGCCTGGACTTCGAGCTTGACACAATCATTCAGATGGGATTTACCGGCTATTTTCTGATCGTCGAGGATTTCATCCGCTGGGCAAGGAAGCAGGGCATTCCCGTCGGCCCCGGCCGCGGCTCCGGCGCCGGCTCGGTCGCCGCCTACGTGCTGCGCATCACCGACATAGACCCATTCAGGTACGGCCTGCTTTTCGAGCGCTTCCTAAACCCGGAGCGCATTTCGATGCCGGACTTTGACATTGACTTTGCAAACTACGGCCGCGACGATGTCATCAAGTACGTTACGGAAAAATACGGCAAGGAGCGCGTCGGCCAGATTATCACTTTCGGAACGCTCGGCGCAAAGGCCGTTATCAAGGACGTGGCGCGCACATTGGGCATACCCATCGCCGAATCCGAAATGATTGCAAAGCTGATTCCAAAAGACCCGAAAATCACGCTGGAAAAGGCCTTCAAGGGCGAGCCGAGGCTGCGCGAGCTGGAAAAAGACCCCAAATACACGGAGCTTTTTTCGCTGGCGCGCAAGCTGGAGGGGCTCAACCGCCAGTCCGGTCTTCACGCTTCCGGCGTGGTCATCGGCAAGACGGCGCTGCACGAGCTTGTGCCGATGTACAAGGATTCCAAAACCGAGGCGGTGGCCACCCAGTACAGCATGGGCTTTCTCGAAAGCTGCGGCCTTGTCAAAATGGATTTTCTGGGGCTGAAAACGCTGGACGTGATCAAGCACACCGAAGACCTCATCCGCAGCAGGGGGGGGGGGTATGCCGGCTTCAGCGTGGAGGCCGCCCCCGAGGACGACGAGGCGACTTTCAAAATGCTCGGCGAGGGAAACAGCTTTGAGATTTTCCAGTTTGAGTCCGACGGAATGCGCGACATACTGAAGCGCGCAAAGCCCAGCAAAATCGAAGACCTAATCGCCCTGAACGCGCTGTACCGGCCCGGCCCCATGGACAACATTCCCCAGTTCGTCGATTCAAAAAACGGCAGGCGCGCCATCACGTACCCCGACCCCAGCCTGGAAGAAGTCCTCAAGGAAACCTACGGCGTCATCGTGTACCAGGAGCAGGTAATGCAGGTGGCGCGGATCATTGCCGGCTTTACCCTTGGCCACGCGGACGAGCTGCGCAGGGCCATGGGGAAAAAAATCATGGAAAAAATGGTCAAGGAAAAGGTGAAGTTCATCGACGGGGCCAAGGGGCGGGGGTACAGCGGAAAAAAGGCCGACGACATTTTCGAGCTTCTGGTTCCCTTTGCCGGCTACGGCTTCAACAAAAGCCACGCGGCGGGCTATGCCGTCGTGGCCTACCGCACCGCATACCTCAAGGCGCATTTCCCCGCCGAATTCATGGCGGCAAACCTCACAAACGAGATTAGCAGCGCAAACAAGGACAAGCTGTCCGAGTGCATAGAAGAAGCGCGAAAGATGGGCATCTCAATCGACCCGCCCGACGTGAACCGCTCGGAAAAGCTTTTTTCCATTGTCAACGGGCGCATAGTCTACGGCCTTTTGGGAATCAAGGGCATCGGCGAGGTTCCTTCCGACGAGGTTGTGCGGGGCAGGCAGGAGCCGCCGCAGGGGGAGGGGCCCTACAAGAGCTTCATGGATTTTCTTGGCAAGGTTGACATAAAGCTGGTGGGAAAGGCCGTGATAGAAAGGCTCATCAACACCGGCGCCTTTGATCTTTTTGGCGAAAGGCGCGAAAACCTTTTGGGCAACCTGGAGCGCGCGGCGGAGTTCGCCCAAAAGCAAAAGGACGACAGGCAGTTCGGCCAGACCAGCCTTTTCGGCGACACGGACGAAAAGGAATTTTCGGATTTTGCCTTCGAGAATTTTCCCGAGCTGGGCAAAAACGACAAGCTAAAGCTCGAGAAGCAGCTTATCGGCTTTTACCTGTCCGGCCATCCCCTGGACGAGCGCCGCGATTTGTGGGAGCGGGCGGTAAAGGTCAATCTGGGAAGCCACGAAACGCTGGAGCCCAGCAGCCAAATCCTCATGGGCATCGTCAAGGACTGCAAGATCGTCAATTCCAAAAGCGGGAAAATGGCCTACGTCACCCTTGCGGACTACAACGGCGAAATCGAGATGATTTTTTTCTCAAAGGTGTGGGAGAAATGCCAGAGCAGGGTGGAAAAGGACGAGCTGGGCATTTTCCGCGGCAAAATCGATTTCCAGAGGGACAAGGACAAGTTCAGCTTTGTTGTCGACGGCGCTGTCAATTTTTCCGAGGCCGAGGACGCGATTGCCGAGGAGGACATTCTGGCAAAAAAGCGCGAAAAATTCCGCGCGGCCTGGCTTTACATGGCGGACTTAAAGGCCTCGATGGTTGCGACGGCTGAGAAGGGCAGCTACACGGTGGTGGGGCAGCTTGCGTCACTGCGCGAGAAGCAGGACAGAAACGGCAACGACATGGCTTTTGGCACCCTGAAGGACTTTGAGGGCGACATTGACCTTTTGTTTTTCTCGAAGGCCTGGGGCGAAAACCGCGACCTTCTGAGCCTGAATGAGTTCGTGGCGCTTAAAGGCAGCATAGACCCGGCAAACGGCAATGACCGGCAAAAGCCCAGCTTTATTGTCAGCAGCGTCAGGGACATCGTTTCCCTTTGCCGCTCCGCGGCGTCGCAGGCCGCCGCAGGCAAGGAGCCAAAAGCCCCGCCTGCGGAAAGCCGCGCCGCATGGGCAGCGCCGGCCGGCGGCGGGCAGGGGC
>Ga0209755_10003172_pt1 | contig 21023 bp, 9 predicted proteins | sample TergutCo191P1_FD_187301 | JGI IMG/M metagenome (GOLD analysis project Ga0209755, IMG submission 187301) | Cornitermes sp. P1 segment gut microbial communities from Petit-Saut dam, French Guiana - Co191P1 (SPAdes) (version 2) | ecosystem: Host-associated > Arthropoda: Insects > Digestive system >...
CCAAAGGTAAGATCGCTACATTGGCTTCAAATGTTGTGAACTCATTACTCATTGAGAAATCATCACATCCCAGAAATGCCAGGACACTGCGGGTACAGAAGCCACAGAACTCGGCAATAAAAGTTATTCATATATAGCTAGTGCCGATGATCCTCTACCTTTCTTTTCAGTGTCATGTAGGACCCGTGTGTTCAAACTCTTTCCACAAAATGGTAAAAATATATGTCTGCATTTTAAGTGGAAACACAAGAACGTTCATTTATCAGTTCATGAGTGAAGAATTTTTTTTTTTTATTGTTCATAGGATACTGTGATAAGGGCAAGAATGGAAATGATGTTTCACAGAAAGATTTTCAAAATTTAGACTTCACGGTTATTAATTGCGTATTGATCTAGGACTGTATGGTCTACTTTATTGCCAAATTGCAATGTTGTACTTTGCTGCTGTATTCACTGGCATTATTAGGCACAAATGCAGTTGTCTGAGCACAACAGTACTGGGAAATTTTTCTACAATAGGCCCTGTACTGGGCAGGAAGAAGACATGAATGTGACAAGTTTCGATCTTTATTGATCAAAACTTGTCACATTCATATTCAGAGCTAGGTACTTAGGGAACTTTCTTGTTCCGTAAGTACTTAGCACATCATCTTAGACATACTGTTATGTATTATTATTATCATCATCATCATCATATTATTATTATTATTATTATTATTATTATTATTATTATTATTGTAGCATTATAATGAATTATATATTTTAGTCATTTTAACACTGTAAATTACTCATATGCAACATGTATTATGTTCTCAATAGGGATTGAGATCTCAGTCTATTAACATGTAAGTTACACATGCAGCTCTAATTTATTTTGTGTAAAACAGTGGCCTGAGGATAACCAAAATGTGGGTTGAAACATGTTGCCATATACTTTAATGATTAATACCAGTATTAATAAACATTTGTGCTGGCGAAAGTTACCTGCTGATTTGTAATGTAGCTTTCCTTAGCTTTGTATTGTGACTGAAGCTGTACTGTGACTGAAGCTGTAAAGCAAGAAGGCATTGTTGCACAACCTGCATGGTTTTTATGTGTGACAGCATACATAAATGACTGTTGTAACACCCCTAAATTTATATTTAAATAGGGAGTGGAACTTGAGTGTATGTTCATGGACAAAGAAGGTAACGTGTTCTTTTGAGTGCCCTTCTCAAGTAGCTGACGGAAAGAAAAACACGCTTTCAAGCATGTGTCACTCTTGTAGTTGCAGTTGTTTGCAACTGCTGTCTTTTAGGCTGAGTTTTGACCTAATTAATGAGCTGAGTTGTAAACTAGTGTTTCTGGAATTTTGTGGCTGCATAAATTACATAATACTGTATTGTGACTTCAAATTTCACTGTCTGCAGGTCAAGTCAGATGTACTACATGTTTGGATTTCTGTTCCTTGTGTTCATCATACTTGTCATCACTTGCTCGGAAACAACGATCTTGCTGTGCTACTTCCATTTGTGTGCAGAGGTAAAATAACTTCTAGCTGATTTCCTTTCTGTAAATGAGGGGAGTATAGTCTTAAGGTCATTGTAGGGGATGTGATACTGATGGTGTTTAGAGTTGTCTTTCTTTTTCTTTTCTCCCTGTTCTCTTCTTCCTCCTCCTCCTCCTCCTCCCCTTCTCCTTCTCTTCCTCCTCCTCCTTGGCCAACAAATGGCATTACAAAGGATGCACCAAATGGTAACAGGCTTTCCCTGATTTTGATCTGCTTTTAATTTCTTAAAGAATGCAACTCATTTGTTAGTGTTATTTGTTAGTGTTATTCCCACCAAGTTTTGAAAAAAAGTGAGAATAAACCATGTACAGGAATAATCATGACAGTCTCCTTCTGAGATCAACAGTCAGTTGTCTTGTACTGGGGTAAATGTATTGAGTAGAGTTATGTTGACATGCTGATTTTCTTATCTGAGGTACACTCTCCTGTAAATAGGATATTGAAATTCATCTTCATATTAATCTATTGAACAACACTATAAAAATACAACATTTACTATATTTGAAGAAGCTTGGTAGGTTTTGATGCCTTGTTGGTTAATCCCCAGGTGCATATATAATACAAATATGCAAGCTGTTGAAAGTTATTATGGTACTATACATAAGAAAGTGGTTAAAATGGGTGTTGTTGTGATGTTACAACCCTTGTATGGAGACACATTTGTTATATTCTTATAGATAAGTAACTCATACACATGTTCTTTGAATGGGCCATTGTTCCTTTTGACTGAAACCAAATCATAAAAATTAATTTTTAAATAAATGTGATAAATAGGTTTCAGGTATTTGAGGTATATGCACCTTAAATTCAAATAATCTTGCAGCAATTTTCTTCCATATTTTTCACCAGGAATCTAGTATAGGACAACAGCTATTTGAATAAACAGTTTCTATGTGTACATACACAGCTCTGACTAAAAACTTACATTCAGGCCTGTCATGGGTAATGAACAATTCATGATGTTTGAATTTCCAATATGGCATAAACCAGGCCTGTTGAACCTTTTATGTGGTGTGGGCAGCTTTGGCAAAATTTGGTCTGCGTGGAGTCTGTACGAATTTCACTACACAGAATGAATGCATTAGTATACATGTAATTATGTATATAATTATGTTGTGTATTTTAATGTACACCATGTGAAACAACATATATACAGCTACTAATGGGAAAAAATTTATAAGAAATGCAATTCACAGTATAGGCTTGGGTGTTTCTTTTGTGGTACATTTTCACAAAATGAATTGGTAGTGTATGTCTCCATGAATAAACAGCTCATAAGTTTTCAGAATTGCTTCGGCATTCCTTCTTGGCTTTGACTGGGAAAGAGTTGAGAGATGTTTTCTCATTTAAAATGTCTTCATGGACAGCATAAGATTGTTGTAGGCAACCTGTTGGCAGCAAGCTCCAGGTTGAGCAGGCCTTGTGTAAATGAATCAACCATTTATATCATCAGAAAAAGGAAAACAGGTTTAGAGGAAGCATTAAAGCAATTGTTATGCTGATTGAAAAATTTCATGTGTAATTTGTACTGTGACCCTTTCATTAAAACGTGGAAAGAGCCTGATGTGTATGCCTGGAAAATGAGGCAGTATTGCACTAGTGACAGAGAAGGCCGTGGGGTTGTACAGCCACTGCACGGAGTCTGGAGGTGAGGAGAAAGGCAGCTTCCATGCCAGTAAAGAATGGCTTGAAAAACTACAGAAGTGGATGAGCCTGCATGTTGTGAAGAGAATAGGAGAATAAGCATCTGTTGATCACGTGGCATTTCAGAAACAATCAGTGTGAAGCATTACTTACCACAGAAGATCTTTAACCTTGATAAGACAGCCTGAAATTTAAGAATGACATGGAGGCTGTCACGGTGTTGCACAAGGAAGTGTGTGTAAATACATGCAGAGGATGGTGTAGTAATGGGAGATTACCTTTTTTGTTCATGAAGTCTTTATTCTCCCCCTTTGCCATGCACTGCATCATTTGGTCATTTGGAAATTATGATGATCGTCACATAAATGCCAACACACATTTTCATATTTTGTACCAGTATCGTGTCTTTTGTTTGCATAACCCCATTTTTTCCATAAAGTCGTCACACTTGATTTTACCGTTTGCGGGATTTTTCAGAAGGCAAGGGTTTTGTTTGTTGTATTTTTATGCTGTTGCTTAATAAATTAATTGATACAATAAATATTAGGATGAATAATCTGAAAGTAGCATGTTTATACTCTTGGCTATTTTTATATGCAATTTCAAGTAGAAAAAACCATTTTGGAATGCTGTATTTTTTATGGATGTATAGTCTGTTTCATCTCTTGTCATTATAACTAGTACATTATACCTAGTTCATATTTGGATATTACAAAATTGAAGCCTTTCATCTGTCCTTACGCTTTTCTGATGATTGGTTTCCTTGGAGTTAAAATTGTATGAATTTTTTTTTGTCCATATAAGTGGCTAAAATTTAAAGGTAAAAAATGTATATGCATAGAGCTGTTGGTACCTGCTGTTAGTGTAAGTGTTTTTTCTAGGATTACCATTGGTGGTGGCGTAGTTTTCTCACGAGCGGATTTACTGCCTTTTACTTGTTTGTGTACTGTATCCACTACTTTGTCACCAAGCTCAATATTGAAGATATTACCTCTACATTTCTTTATTTTGGATACACACTCATCATGGTTTTCCTCTTCTTTCTCTTAACAGGTAAGGTATTGTTTGTACAGTGTTGCATAAATCCTCTTATTTACGAAAGATGGCAATTTCTACACATAAACCAAATTACTCTAACATAATGCTCAGGTTTTTCATATGTCCAGATCTTTGAAAATCAAAATTTATGTTAGCTTTATTGTAAGAAATTAATTCACTTGTAGTCTTGTAAGTGTGTGAAATTCTTCTCCAAGAGGCATTTGATGTTACTAATCTTTAACGAACTGAATTTCTTGCATCCTTTTTGGGAACAAAAATGCATTTCAGCAGACCTGTGTGTTCAGGATGCAGCAGAAGTGTGTGGAATTTCACAGCCTAAGTTGGAAATGGCTGTACTAAGTTGCTGATGTGTGAATGTGTTAAGTGTGCAGTGTCAGATGAATAATTGTGCTGCTGCTGCTGCTGGTGATGCATATTTCTTGAGAAATTACAAGAATTTATTAAACCATGTAAATATTTACTGAATGATATGAAAAATAATTCAAAAGTTGTAGTACTTGTTCATGTGGATGTAAGTTGGTAAGATACTTTTCATTTTTTTTTTTTTTTTTTCCTTTCCCTCCCCATTTTCATTTACCACCATTTACACTGACATACTAAGGCTTTAATTTGCAACAGTTGGTATTTGAATGTGGTTGATTCAGCAGCTAATAAAGCAAGGGTGAAGTGATTTTTTTTAACCTGTGCTTTTATAGGAAAAAGTCTTGCCAGAAAAATTTCATTACAGCTGTGAAAGACTCCTTCAGATGCATGAATTGAATTACATTAGTTTGTTTATTTGTTAAGAAATTTTAAATTGAAGAGTGGTCCTTGCTTTTGGAGGTATTACCTAGATATTAACATGCCCTGTAATATACCCAAATGGACACTGTAAATTGGCTTTTGTTTCGTAGATTCTTATGTGTTGTTTTGTGTGGGTGTGCAAGTTGGTCTCTCACCCTAAGACAAGAACGTAATGCATGCTAGAGAAGAAAGGGCTGAGGAGAATACAGTATGTAATTTCATTGAGAGGATAGAGACAATTCTGTAACTAGATGCTACAGAGTTTATTTTGCCTAATATATTTAGGGTGACTAAATCAAGGAGAATGAGATGATTGGGACATATAGTACTTGTGGGGAAAATTGGAAGATCATGGAACATTTAAGTTATGAGGCCTAAAGGGAAGGTGCCATTTCTTGTAGATGTAGATAGTAGGATATTATTAAACTGGACTGTTTGCAATTAGGGTGTGGAGAAGGTATGGACTGGATTCAGCTGGTTCATGTTTGCTGGCTGGCTTATTTAAGCACTGTGATGAGTGAACCTTTGGGAGTCATAGAAACGGGAGAAGTCTTGAGGTCTTTGTTCTGCTGGGTTGTTACACAGTGTATGTTGGTAGTTTTTTTAACCAATATGTGGGGACAGTCTGTCGGTCCCATCTTCAGATAAGAAAAAAAATGAATAAATTCTTGGTGGAAGAATCTTTGGTATGCTTGACCCTTGAAGATGGTACTGATAGACATCAGTAGACAATTACCAACTTTCAGTGCATAACAACCCAGAAGAGTGAGACCACATCTGTGCTGTGGCAGAAGCCCGAGAATCTCACAGGAGCTAAGTAAGGCTTCAAGACATATGTTGACCCATGTAGTGCCTGGCTAGCTAGCTGGCTATGTGAAATTATTGCAACATTCTTCAGTGATGCTATATAATTTGAATTATTATTTTTTTCAGGGTCCATTGGCTTTTTTGCATGCTTCTGGTTTGTGAGGAAAATCTACAGTGTGGTGAAAGTGGATTAAGTGCATGATGAGATTGTGATAAAGAAAGTGTCTAGACATAAATTATTGAAGTACTGTATTCCTCATGATGTGGAACTGTGTGTACGGTATGAAAAGTTTGAAGATAACTGATAGTTTGCTAGCTGTGTTCTGTAATTAATTAATTGCAGAACACAGCTAGCTGTGATGGTGGTAATGCACAAAGCCATACACAAGCAGATGAGACAATAAATTGTGTATGATTGTCATACTGCAGAATCAGAACAGAAAGGGATGCATTTCATTGCATTAAATGTTTTTCCATTAAAAAGGTGATGATTTCATGTTTTATTTCTTCACAACACGAAAAACACACTGTTGCAGAAATCACAAAAATTTAACATTAAAGTCTAAGTTATCAGATAGTTGTACAGTAATGGCACAGAATAGTTATAGATTCAAATATAATTTAATGTTTCAGGTGTATTAGAGTGGTTGTTTTTGTGTTAATATGCTGTGAGCTTTTACTTGTTAAAAAGGATCTTCGCAGGCGTAATTTCATTATCAGACATTAAAAATTTCACAGTTCTGTAGTTAACAGTATTGGCTAATGTATAAAGTAAATTTGTAGGATAAAAAGAATATTCATAATATGATTATTGTGCGATATGAGGTGCCTACGTAGGTGTCACTGGCGGTGATTCAAGTCTTCTGGGTTATGCCATGTCAGCCGATAAATATTGACTGATGTTTTGAAGGGACTACAATCCTTTGAAGCGGCGATAACTGTGTACCAGTCAAAGTGGCATGACAACCCAGAAGATTTGAATAGTCAGCATCATTATAATTATTATGAACTGTCATATTGATTTGTTACTGTACATGAAGAGACTTGCGGTAATAGCACAGGTATATGTGGAACAGGTTTGCTGCACAAGAGGGTTTTTTTTATCTAATGTATGTCATATATCGTGCAGAATGTGCATTCTGAAATTGTGACGAAACAAATTATGTATTTAACTACAGTAGGTTGTCTGAATTGAGAACAGTGTTATCCTCTCCACCAATATGGATGGGACAGTTCAGCCAAGTGTGAGAATATGCTGTTTGTTACAGATGGAACTGTTCCTCCAAATATAGGAGGTACTGTAACAATCTTTCCTGTTTCAAGAAATTCCACAAAAGAATATGAAAAAAATATATACACATCATACATACACAGTGTACAACACCAATCTGCCCCCCCTCCCCCATTTTGTGCTCCACCATCTAAGTCCTTTCCTCATTTTGTGATAGTTTTGGTGGTCCTGAATCAATAATCCAAATGTTAAAATTCCTCAGTTGAAGATTTCTATTTTGTCAGTGTTCAGTAGCACTACTTCCTAGATGGGCTTTAAAAGGGAGTTTCACTTACAAGGAGATACAGTACGTATTACACAAATGTCTCAATTCTTGTATTTGGTTGCCTGGTGGCAGACACACAGTCAGTTGATATGCTTTCCCAGTAACTATAGAAGGGTAAAGTAATGAAAGGCAATCAAAGTGATTTACATATGAGTTTTACTAACATCCAGTAGACACTCATAACTCTTAAAATTATAATTGTATCAGTTCACAGGTTGCCTTATGGGATATGTGTAAATATGTTACATGTTTGTTAGTATACTGCCTAAAATGTAAGCAGTGAAAGAGTGAACTTACAGATCTGGAAATATAATGGTAGCCCCCAGCAATTGCTTGTGGTCAATAAAATTGTATAAAGATTGAACTACATAGTTTTCCACAGTACTTGTATATGTGGCCTTCACCATAAAACAGAATATTATGTTTTACTTCAATATTAAAATTTTCTTAAACAATTTTTGTCACTTAAATAATAAACAATTAGTTTTCAAACATATTTTAGAACTGTATTTTAAAAATCAATCATGCACAATATATAATATGAAATAATAGAGGCTACATGTTTCAGCTAATTTAAGCCCTCAGGTCTTATTAGAAACATTAAAAAGATATTAACATTGCAGTGGGTGTGAGATCTCCACCTTTAAAATTTTAAAAATACACTGGAAATGTATCCAAAGGTGTTTTATTGTGGGGTTTTTTTTTTTTTTTTACACAAGAAGCCCAGTTGATGAACAGTACAATATAAATAATATTGTCCTATTTGTCACTAAGTTTTATGTTCTTCAGCACCGAGTGTCCAGTTTTAGCTGCATCATGTGATGTAGCAGTTTGAATGTTTCAACACAGATTGCAGTCACAACCCATAAAGGCAAGGTTAGATGTCAGACACATGTGTAAACCTAAGGGGATAAATAAGTTTCCATAAATTAATTATAAATCTTGTAACTGCTGTTGCTACTGCTATACTACTACTAGTACTACTATAATGACTACCACCACTACTATCATCATGGTACAAGAGTCTTAAGATGAAGTTGAGTGTATGTGCAAGAATCCAAATTGTCATGAATATGCTCCAGCCATTGCCCACAGTAGCACAATGATAGTACATGACATTTGTGGTTACAGTGTGCAAAATGTAGTGTCTTAATTCATGAGACTGTGTTTTGTTCGATAGTTTGTAGAGAACAAGCTTTATTCTCAGATTAAAGGAATTGCTTAGGAATGGAAATATTCTATGACTGCTTTGGATTTTTGAACTCAAAAATTCATTAATGTGCCAAAAGCAGACATTTAACATGATGGTTAAATCTAAAGAAATGGGGCCAAATGTGGTTTCTTCTCAGTTTCCCAGTCATTTTGTTGTTGAGTTTTTTTCTTGTTAAGAAAAAGCGTGCATTGAGAAATTTTCAAAATTCTTATGAATTATAGTTGTTTGGATGTGATATTCAAGATATATACTTTTCCCATTTTCTTGTTTTGCTTCTGGGTAATAATGGCCAGTGTTGAAATGTCATTCAGAAAACTGACAGTAATTAAAACAGTACAAAGGAAGTTCGTTATACCAAATGAGGCAAAATGATGTTACCATTCTGGCTTTGGAACACAAAGAGCATCCAAAATGGACATTAGAGTACAGTGATACCTCAGCTAACGAAGATAATTCATTCCGGAATCACATTCGTTAGCTGAAGCATGATTTCCCGTAGGTTTCTATAGAAAATCGTTTAATTCATTCTGGATGCTGCCCACTATTTAAAGATAAGTTTTGTAAAATAGTAAAAAGCACACTATAAAAGGGTAAAAACTCACCAAAGGCTGAGATGAACAGCTACCCAATTGGATGAAGGGAGAATGGAAAGTAGAATGAAATACTGAAAATATATTATGCATTTTATACTATTAAACTGAAAATATGTACACAATTTACTATTCTTCTTCCAAATTTTCAAAGTTTATTCAAGGTAAGTCTCCTGTTCTTCAGTAGCTGGCCTCTGTCTCTTTGCTAAAGGAGAAGTAAAAAATCTGCCCAAAGTTGATTGAACTTCTCTTCTGGAATGACCCGAACGTTCATGTTTGCTGCTTTATGTTAGTGTGTGCATCCACTAAAACATTCGTTAGCCAAATCCATATTCGTTAGCAGTGTCACTCGTTAGCTGAGGTATCACTGTATTTAAAAATTATTTTGCCAATGCAAAGGCCATCATGAAGTTTTACTAATCAGAGGGTGTTTGAGGGTTTTATTTTTGGAATGATGTTCTTTTAATATTCACAGACCATGTCTTTTTGGGGTTAGGGACTTCTCTTGTAATGGAGATATTTTTTAATATCTTGCTGGTGTCTTACCGCAGGGGTTGGCAGCAGTCACATATCATCTAGTCCATAGTTAAATCAATACGACAGACACTTTTTAAATTAAAGCAGTAGATTGTGTTGTGAAATAAATACTAATTTGGCCATTTTAAATACCCTCAACAAGAGGCTGGTGCCATTGGTTGTGTGTGGAGTGGCTGTAAACAGTTACCAGTGTAAAAAGCATTACTATGGCAATAGCAGTATCTGAACATTAAGTAAATGAGGGTAATTTCTTGTAATGCAATGCTTTGTCTTTTATGCGAGGATTTTCCAAATGGAAAGATCACATTCAGCCTATAGAAAGCACGTTGTTTTCTGAAAGCTTACTGGCAATATGGCGAGCACCAATGTTGCTTTCAAATAAACTGTCCTAGCACTGTGGCCAGCTGCCTGGTCTACATCCCTATCAGTAATGCCACTGTACAGTTACACCGTGAAATAGGATTAAACTGATATGTGTCACAGTCTTGAACATGACCGAAGACCATCTTTCGCCACACATCATGATCATATTGCACAATGCATTAAATTGAGTGCTCTTCTCATGATAGGAGGCTGTATACAACAGAGAAGGAAGTGAATGCCATACTAGTACCAACAGTGTTTTGTGGAAACATTGGTAAGAACAGATGTCCATTTTGGAGTAAAGAGTGGTTCATGGAGGTAAATATACACTTATATACACCTTCACAAATTGGTATCAACAAAAGATGACTATGAGAAGCACTTAATAGACAATAAAATTTTAATATCTCTCATACAAAAGCCATCTCTCTGACAGTTCCAAAGCATGACATCAGATTCTCACTAGTATTAACATTTGCAGTTAAAATGGTGGCACAATAGGTCAATTCTCCATGGTGTTCTGCATTACAGTGACCGAGTGAGCAGATCAGCTTCATCACGACAATGTGCCTGCCCATTCTGCAGCTGTCGTGCAAGTTTTTCTGGGCAAAGTATCACATCACCCAGGTCTGTCACTCCCCCCTACAGCCCAGAATTGGCTCCCTGCAACTTCTGGCTTTTCCCAAAACTAAAATTGCCGTTGAAAGGGAGGAGATTCGTCAATGTTATGGTAACGCAGTACACAAGCTCAGTCAACAGTGTCTCACTGCTGACTGACTAGCCCCACAGCAGAATGACTGTTCATGGATGCATAGTAAGGTCTCCTCTGACTGGCTGCCAAGTTACATTATGGCCACATGACTGGTTCTGGAGATATTCAAAATGGCTGGACACTTTCTGGACAGCCCTCGTACTCTAATGCTCCTCTCCATAATGTTTCAGTATTGGATTTGTGAAACCCCCAAAACAACAGCAAGCATTGCTTTTATCACTGTTGGTGTCATTCTGAAGTTTTTTTTGATTGGCAGTTTTAGAGGTTTCCAATCTGTACTGTGGCATTTTGTCTTCCAGTTTGTCATAGCGGATTGTTTCATCCCCAGTAATGATGCATAAAAAAAGGTCATCGACTGTGGTTCAGGATGCACTGGCAGATACTCCAGCATTTGCATCTATGCTCTTTTGAGTTGCTTGGGAACCAATCTTCTATGAGGTTTTGTGAAAGTCTGGTCTCTTTTAGATTACTTCATGGGTAGAATCATGACTGATTTGTTACTTCATCAACAGTAGACATGGATGGCTGCCCTGATCATTCTGCCACCAGCTACACTTATGATACAGTATTTGAACTTGTCAATATATTCAACACACTTCCTTGTGGTAAAGCACTGTGCACAAAGTGTGCTAAAGTCTTTGGTAGATTTCTGCTGCAGGTGCACTTTCAGCCCACAAAAGTTCATTCGATGCATACTGCTCTTCTTTGGTGCACACAGAAAGTAGAGTGGCCATATTAACACTGCTACAATAACACAATTAACTGATCATTCAAGGCCAAAACCATAAGGTGAATGACTGTGTCTACACTTACAGTTGTGAACACAAGTAGCAGCACTGCCTGTAAAATAAATATGTAAATCAAACATCACAGATACTGACTCACCCATGCAATTTCCCTGAACAGCACTGACTGACTGGTCGTTACAGTGAACAGCGAGGTTTTTTTTTTGGTGAGCTAGGAACCAAACTTTTATATATAATTTAGATAGAGCTTTTATACGTAATGTAGATAAATGTCGGTCATCAGAGTTTCAAGGCACATAGATACACACACACACACACACACACACAACTGCTGGTTACTGCAGAGTAACTTTATAAAGCATGAACCACATGTAAGTGATTCCTTCTTGTTACAGGAACAAACAATGTCTGCAAAGTTTGTTGTCCTTTCATTATTTCTTATAACTAACAGAATGCCAATTTCAGCTATTACATAAAAACACTGTTAAGACACATTCTTGGTTACTGAAATCTTCCTATTACAAACCTTGTTCCTTAATACAATATACTACGAATAATTTCCCTACAACGTTGAAATGGAGTTAATTCCTGCCAGATGTAGGGACTTCTTCCTCACACTGGAATTAACCTAGTCTCCTAGCCAGTAAGTGGCTCTTTCTTCTAGTGCAAATTGTCAAGTGCAGTTATGTCAAGAATACGTGAACTTTTGACATCACTCCTGTACAAAAAGTTGACCATGGACAGTATGTCAGAACACCACATACCAAAATATTAAAATGTTACCTTTGATGTTCTCCCTAAACTGCACTGCTGTTATTCCATCAGCTCTTCCTCTTACCTTACAATGCCTCAACACACTTCAGATCCCACCATATATGCAGTGAAGGAGGGACCTCTTCTTGTCACAGTACTATTATATATAAATCCTTCTGTTTGTTAAAAAACTGTTGGAAGTCTGCTTAACTACAAGAGATTTCTGTAGCAACACTCATTTGTGTTATATTTACACTGTTACAACTACCAGACCTGGCTTCAAAGTGTCTTCTCAGGCAGTTGTGAAGTGCTAAAAATCATCAAATTCAACAGTACCAGAGACCTCATATCTGATACTGCAAAAGGAAGAATACATCAGGATATGTGAACATAGTGTAACAATTCTGGTGCATTCACATCTTTTAATTACATCACAAACCATAAGATTTACAGACAGTACACTGGACATAAAGATGTTTTATTCTTTTATGCAACTTCTTTTTCACATACTCGTTGCTCTGGAATATATATACAAGTGTTCAGCTAAGTGTAATGTGGAATCTCACACAAATCTCTTCAATAGGTCACTGCATGCTGACAGGATGAACTGCCATGGAGGAGATACCAGGATGACTTTGGCAACTTTCCCTTCTAAATGTGGCAGAAGATTTGGATTTTCTTGGCAAAAGGTCACCAGGATAGCCCAGTTGGTACAGTGACCAGACTACTACCATGAAAAAAAATTTTAGTCCCTTGCAGTTCTGTAATATGCATGTTTCACTGATCAGTAATAAGTCCTGTCACCTTCCAGGTAGCCTCCACTGTTTAACAGTGCTGGAACTCCCCTGACTTTAAGAAACTCAAAGTGAAGAATAACTGTATGGTCACAACTGTGGATAAATATTATAAGTAATGCTTATGTTTTCCACTGTATGCTTTTGCATTTCATTTTTGGATCACATTTAAAGCATCAAAATTCATCACCCATAATAAATTATCCAAAAAGATGTTTCTCATGGCCAACTAAGGACAGAGATCAGAACTAATACCACACTGTACCTGGTTCCTGACATCAGACACAACTGGTGGCATGATCTTGGCTGAAACTTTCATCATGCCCAAATCTTCAGCCAATATCTACCTCACAGTTTTTCCATCCACATTTAGGTCCTCAGCCATAATTTTTTTCACCTAATAGTCTGTTAGCAAAAACCAATTTCCATACTCTTTCCACATTCTCAGATGTCCAAGGAGATGATGAACATCCAGCTGCATTAGCCCACGTATCCTGACATTTGATTCCGGTAGAACCTTTGCATATCCTGCCTTTGAAATGGTAATGGTTACTTATATTTTGGAGAAACGTACTGTCATGATTTTTGGAATAAAAATGAAACATCAGTAATCATCCATTTTAATGTGCCGATGGACCCAGAATTCTGTACAATAATCCAGGACACTCCCATGAGGAGTACTTGACTGCAAGCAAGAAGTTTCTTAAATTCATTTCATTGCACAAAACTACTTGGAGTCTGTGCATTTAAGGTGAGTGTCCTTTTATGTGGTAAATACATTGTCACAGGGTCACATGGAATTAATAAGTGAATGGTTAATGCACTTGCAACAACTAATATGAAACACACAGATTTACAGTTTGAAAGTCTGACATAACTGTTAATCTCTTGTTGGCAGCCCTGGAGTAACATCACTGAAGGGAATGCTGACCACTGTGATGAAGGATATCATTTCTGAGTACAAAAAAGCCCACGCAGTATCTGTTCAAGTTTTCAACTGTGCACCTTCTACAAGCAGGCCCAGTATAAAATGCGATGTCAGTTACCATCACCGCAGCAAGGCTCCATATTCAATCTTGTAGACAGCTGGGTCAGGATAGGTGTCTTAGTATGTTTGGGCTGAGTTGCACCACATGGTACAGAAAACAGGCTGTGGGCCTCAGCAGTGGCCTTACAGCCTCCTGCATATAGTACATTTGCTGGCAGTGGGGGGTGGGGAGAGGCAGGGAGGCAGCATAATTTTACAAAGGAGTCTGGGTTAGCTGATCCAATAAGTATGATTCATATGGGTTATTAGGCAGATGGATAATAAGTGGCCCCTGATACTTGATTAGAAGTGCTCACTGGTGTTGCTAGGTAGTGTGGGGAAAAAGGGGTTTGAGCTGTAGACTGATCTTGGCAACATTTTCCCTGTCAAGTTTGCCTGCAAGCTGTAACCATAGTATTTCCTTAGGTATTATCAGAGTTGTAATATTTAGCATGGTTTTTACTGGGGGTGTTTATTCTTTAAGTTTCCTTGTTTGACAAGTAGTGGATTGTTTCTGCATGAAGTGTTACTGTCAGACAATGAATTAGTAACACAAACCGATATTTGAAACTTTTTGTTATTTGTATTCTGTTGAAATGGGTCCCATACTTTGGTTGACAGATGTCTTCATAGATAAACTGAAAAGTGACTTTCTACTAGACATCAATCCATGGGATGGAACCAAGCAATAAGAATCATGACATGGCAAATATGAATGTTAGAAAGAGCACCAATCCGGCCACTTGTGGCTTAGTTGAGGCCAAAGAAATGCATACAGACTTTTGGTGCAGAATTCTGGGAAGGAGATGAAGATGGAAGTACACTTAAGGTGGAACTACTTCAGTATCACATTCAGTGGCATGCTGTAGTACTAATAAAGCTGTATGTAATGAGACAGAGTTATCTGACATTTATACACATCTGTTCATTCTAGGTTACCAAATTGCAAATGCAAGTATTTAGCACATCATTTTATTACTGTATAAGCAGATATTAAATAAAATTAATTTGACATAAGCACCTTTTTTACACTTTGAGGGCTATCATAAATCCAGGGTCTTGTTTACAGTGAAGCAACAGGAATGTAAGAGTATGGGTATATTTTCAGGATTTGAAGTACACAGTGCTACATATGAGCGTTATTACTGCATAATTTCCCTGGCATATTCCTTCTGTGTTGGGATCTTGGACAATTCTTCATTGAGTAAGGGAAGTTCATATATTTACTGTCACATCCTGGTTATGCTTCACCTTATATCCATCACAATTTAGTAACTCAGTGGCATTTGTACAGACAACATTCATGGAATACATATAGTTTTAGAACAAACAGCAACCATTTCTGTACAACTTCACTATTTCATCAGAGGCAGGGGCAGCATTTTACATGTTATGCAGATGACCTACACTTATTTAAGCACACTCAGTGTGTAGACTATTACAAGTAGAAATATGCAGTCCTCAAATATTTGACAAAATTTTTTACTGCATATTTGTTGAATTGTTTTTGTCATAATCTATGATTTAAATTTTCTTTGTTTAAATAAAATAACAAATTACATTCTAAAATCTATTAAGTACAGTCAGAGGTCAACAACAAAAATACATAGCACAAAATACCAAGGAAATCACTAGGCATTCTAATATATACACATATTACTTAACTTCTGGAATGTTTAAACACACATGTGATTCATATACCTGAAAACAGAGATTCCTGGGTGTAAGGTAGTGCGTGAACACCTACTTAATTCTCAGAGTCCCCCTTTGTTTGTTCATGTTCGTAAGCATAAGTGATATGTAAGAGGTAAGGAGGTCATCCATCTTGTAACCCAGTGAGGTCTCACAGAGAAGTTTGGAGCCTCGCACCAAATTACCAATCGTCATGTGGAAGTATGTGTTGCCTGATGACCAGTTCGAAATTCGTGTGAATGGATGAGTCACCAGAATGTCCTGCACAAAAATTTGCATACATCAGCCTTTCAATATATCTTCAATCCTGCAAACTAAAGATATTTCATAACTGTCACATCCTACCAACGGGGAATATTAGGTAATAATGTATTGTCTATAACGTTAATTTTTGCTGGTTAGTTCAAGGCCAGCATGAAGACCATTGGTATATGGATGGAAAATGGTTAAAAATGAACTTCATGAAAATTATCTACTGCCAGTAGTGTGTAATGTTCTGGAAAGACAACTACTTTTACAAAAAATGATAAACTTTAAAGACTCTGTACACATTATGCTCTTACTTTGTTATAACAAAACCATCTACATGCACTAATTTCTCAATTTTATTTTTGGAATAAAACTCTGTATGTTTCAGACAGTTCCTCTTTCCATCATCAGGAGTTTTTCACTGTACACACAGCAATGGTATATGTCATACAGGTTTGCTGACAGCTTGTGAGCAGGATCAGGATGGAATGCAGTTCCGTCCTGATCTTACTCGCAAGCTGTCAGCAAACCTGTATGACATATACCATTGCTGTGTGTACAGTGAAAAACTCATGATGATGGAAAGATGAACTGTCTGAAACATGTAGCATTTTATTCCAAAAATAAATTTGAGAAATTAGTGGATCTAGTTGGTTTTATTATAAGAATTTATCACAATGCACTATCACCTGAATGTCAAAATGCTCTTTCTTGTAAGCTTTTGCTACTTTACCCTATGTAGGTGCTGTGCTAACCTGTGTGTATGGGAGATTCAGTATTTAAAACTCAGGTGTTTACATGCTGCAGGAGGAATTTACACTTGGTCTTTCAACTTAACCATGCAAAACAACATTTTCTCATTTTTCAACTGATTTTGATGAAGCTTGTACCAAGACAATCTTACAAATTAATGTTAAGGACATCCTAAAAATTACATTACCCTTACATTAAGGTTCATTACTGTGTTCATAATAGTGAAACACTTGCCCTTATCCTGAGCCAAAACAATCCAGTCCACACCCTCCCTTTCTATTTCTTTAAGATCTGTTACAACATTACCCTGCCACCTATGCCTAGGACTTCCAAGCAGTCTCTTTCTTTGGGTTTTCCAATCAAAATCCTTCATATATTACTGTCCTCCCTTATGCATACACATATTCCACCTGATTTGATTGCCCAAATACTACACGATGATAAAAAACCATTATGCTCTTCATTAAGCCGTTTTCTCCAGCACTTCTTTCCTCTTGGGTCCCAATATCTTCTCAAGTACCCTGTACTTGAACAACCTCGGCCTGTGTACCACCCTTAATATGAAGCTCAAGTTTCATAACCACATAAAATAAAAGACAAAATTACATTTCTGCATACTTTAATCTTTATAGATTGACATAGAAAACTGGAACTGAATGGAATGGTTGCACACATTCTCTGAATTTAATCTGCTCTTTTAATTTCTTCATGCTTTCACCTTTAATTTGTTCCTGCTCTCCCAGATACTTTCACTTTGTCACATATCTCTGCTGTGAATTCAATTAATTATGTTCCAAAATTGCACTAATCATGATGTCCACTTTAATCCCATTAGTGGATCTAACAAGCAGACCCAATATGAAAGATATAACATGGAAAACAATGGGGTTAATTCACCATTAACATTATCTGGCTTGGCATCTCACTGACTGGCAAGAGTCAAAGAATCCATGATAATCTAATCAGATCAGTCCTGTTACAGGCAAGTGGCTCACTAGGTAAATCTTCTTGGGAAGTTAAATATGGCTAATCTCAAAGTACAATCCAAACGAAATGTGTACTTAAATGGGCATGGCTAGGGTGGTATTTTTTTAAAAGTATAAACCGAAGTAGGTTTTGCACAATTCCTATCACTATCAAGGAGCCTAAGGTACCAAAAACTTCATCTGCAATGAGAAGTGTCCATTCTCTCACCCTAGATCTAATGGGAAACATAACTTTTGACCTCATACATGAATCAACAAAGAACTTTGTTGAAATGATAATCAATTTTACAAGTCAGGGTGTTAGAAAAACCTGAAATCAATGACAGCTTCGTAGACACATTTAGTTACATTCTTTGGTGCAGGTATGTTTCCAAATACTGTCCTTATCTTCACTGCCCACATAATCTGTAGTGTCTTCTGTATAAATGACAAATTTTGAAGTGCAATTATGCAATTAGAATCAATAAATCCAGTTGATACATATACTAAACAGAGGCAGTTTTTTGGAAATCATCAAAGCAGAAACTGTGAAGCTCAAATATTAAATGTGACATGGCAGTGCAATGGTGAAGATGCTGTCTACAGCAGCACATTATACACGTACATTGCACTGCAGTCCACACTGATCAGTTGAACTGTACTGCGCAGTTCACGAGAAAGTACAGGGTAATTATGAATAAAACCTATAACAGATGTGGGAAAAAGTGGTAGGTGTCTATCTTAAATGAAGTACCAAATGATATACAAGTATGGTTTACATAACTTATTCACATACATTCAGTCTCATGGCTGGAAATTCTTGATACTGAGTATGTATCACAACTGGTAGAAGACTTCCACAAAATAACATGACAGTGAAGAAGTTAAGTAGCATCTTCCGATCAAATTCAGAATGTCAGAATTAAGGTTCAAAACTGTACCACAGTTGTGCTTATTAAGCAGTGCCAGATTGCACATGGCATTTTGCTAGGCATACACATACTTCACTGCACCATATCCATTAAAACCACACAAGTATGCATATATTTATTATAGCAGTTACTACTACCACAACCACCACAATGACTACTTCTCTAATAACATTTTGTTGGTATCACTACCATTTGGGACACATATCCACCTAAAGCATTGATATGGTTTCTTCATTAAAACAGAATGTTGCCACAGTAGCATGCAGCATCTGAGAAATTGATTCCTAATGGTATTAGTAAATACTTACTTTAGAGTGCGGATGGATGAGACTCACTCCATGTTTGTTGATTGCAATGAGCAACATTTCTGGATAGTTTGGCTCTGTTGTCTGTTTTACCTCAAAAAAGGCTGAACCAAATGTTGGCCATCGGTAGATTATTTTCAAGAAGGTTATCTTTGCTTCTTCTGGACTCATGCCTTAATCAAGAATAATAATAATAATAATAATAATAATAATAGTAATAATCCAAATAATAATCAGAATAATGATAAATTGCATTACACCAATAATAAAAACAAATTTTAGTACTCTATTGTCAGAGAAGTCAAATTTAGACACCATCTTTGTTGTCATTAAATTAAGTCACATTTTACAATTCATTTTATACACAAACACAATTTAAGAAATTTCTATGCTGTTCCAATTTTTTTTGTTTCCTGACACTTCTGAACTAGCTAATTGAAATGCCCTGTATACACTACACTGTAGCATGTTAAACTGTGGTGCTACAGAGTTTCTACACTGTTCAAAGATTTTGTATTATGCACTACTTTGGTAAAATTTACCGCTACATAAATAAATCAGAGACACCATTATAGAGATATAACTGTGAAATAAAGAAACTGTTAAGTCTTAAATTCTTTGGTAACTAAAATGATGACACATGAAGGTAAATGAAGAAATAAAGTAAGAATAAAAAATGTAGAAAACTTTTAATACTTAGGAATAGACTGAAAATGATAAGTGACAAAGGCAATGTAGTTCAAGCCCACATGTGAAGTAAAAACATGGACATGGGACCAAAGCAGATACTGGTAGATTAATGGCAACCAAGGTGAGATTTTTAAGCACAGAAGGAAAATCAAGAACAAAGTGAATAAGAGGGGAGTAACTTAAAACTTAAAAATAAATACCTCTGAAGACAAATTAATAAATAACATAACATGATGACAAGGGCATATTTTGAAAGTAAAAGATGACAGAATTTGAATGAGGGTGTTGAATATGAAACTACAACCACATGTTGCAAAAGATATCGCACAGAATGAATGCAGCACATAAGAGAGAACCGAAAATAGGGAGTTTTGGGAAAACCAAGCAGAAGCAGAAGCAGAAGCTTGGTAGTTAAGACAGCTCACATAAAAAAGAAAACATTGGAGGATGAACAAATGTGGTCAGAGGATATTTAATCTTTCTGAATTTACTGTGCAAGCTGCAACAAATAGTTGCAGTGAGTTTTTTTTTGAACCATGAGGAACAGTTCTACAGTGATGAATGTAGGGAATTCTGACACAAATCTGTCAAAAGAACATCTGAAGGAGTAATTTGCATGCAACACAGGGCTCGGTCTCATCTGCAAGAACTCAAAACTATTGTTCCACAGTGTCTGGAATATCTACATTTATCTAACTCACAGTAATTAGGTGTCACACATGTACAGCACAGTCTGTTATTGCAGTGTACTGTCCTGCTGTAACTTAGATATTTCATGCCTTTAACCCTTACCCTGCTAACGTGGAGAATATGATGAGCTCCTAATAATGCCAGCGAATGGCAGATGGGATTTAACTCGGTGTTTAAAGGGTTAAAATCCTATACTTGCATTTTTTGACCAATACAAGGAACAAAAAATAACTAATTTTCTAAGCTTCCCATCATGATGACCTCCATTTCCCCATTCATGACAATGATGTTCAATAAAAAAACTTCAGTGGTAGCTTAGCTACCAGGGGGGAAAAATTACTAAGACTGATAAGACAGGCTTGTACAAACACCACTTCAAGTACAAACTGTTAACTGCTCACATACATTTTTCTTTTAATAGCAAATGTAACAGAAAATATGTAAACAATTATCATTCATTTTTGTGCACTACCTTCTCCTAACAGCCATGTTCCATATTTTGGAACTGGAGATCTCACCAACTCAGCATTACAGGAATGATAAATCTGTGTTGC
>Ga0209755_10003174_pt1 | contig 21011 bp, 15 predicted proteins | sample TergutCo191P1_FD_187301 | JGI IMG/M metagenome (GOLD analysis project Ga0209755, IMG submission 187301) | Cornitermes sp. P1 segment gut microbial communities from Petit-Saut dam, French Guiana - Co191P1 (SPAdes) (version 2) | ecosystem: Host-associated > Arthropoda: Insects > Digestive system...
TCCTTCACGAACAAGCGCGAAGCAGCCTGATTACATTTGCTCCCTAACTTGTCGAGATATAGACGAATGAGTGAGAGCGTGCAGCATGCGGGCAGTGCCCGTCACTCCACGCTGAAGGGTTAAACAAGCCATGGCCAATTTAATTAAATTATAAGCAATTCTGTAATATTTTATGTTCAATCTGTGTATCACAGACATAACAGTGGGTAGAACACTGCTTGTCAAATAACTGCAAAGATTTATACACCAGACCTATATATTTTAACTTAAAGGTAATAGTGGGAACATGAATAAAAAACAAACATGATGCTAAATTAAATGTACATTTACCAAATGAAATGTGTTCAAGCCATAAAATTTTATCAACCTAATTTTACACTATGCACATATTAAAAAAATGTTTAAAAAATCTTCTAATCTTTGAGTGGGTATTCTGCTATTCCTTATGAACTTGAAAGCTGACAGTCAATCAGGAGAGACCAAGAAATACGTGTTTGTGAAGCATGTAATATCATTACATAGCTTACTTAGGAAAGTGATTTTACCCTGGTATCATTTATTTCTTGATATAGTGGAAGATCATGGCCCACCACATTCAGAACTGCATTACAACATGCATGACGTACTACAAAATGATGCATACACTGCTCATCTGGCTACATACCATGAAGAATGTCTAAGACACGTTTTTCTAACCTCCCTAGAGTTTCTTTATTCTCATGTAAGATGTAATATTTTTACCACCATGATCCTGTTCCAACAGTCTTGTTTTCTAAGGGCATTAAAACAGGCAACACTTGACATTATATGCTCTGCCTTGTCACACAAATATTCACTTATCTATTCTTGATTTATTTCACAACTTTTTAAAAAATGTGACATGACATCAAATGGTACAGTAGGATAAATGGTCAGTAATGATGTGGAAGGAAGCAGTTATGTCCTAATTTCAGGCACTACTGTGGCGTTTGTGGAAGGAACGAGGAAGCCTCGAAAGGGCTCAGGGTGGATAACTGGTCTCTGGGCCAATATACTGCATGAATGTAGAAGCTCCAAAATACTATGCAGAATTGCAGTTCACTGAACTTAATTTTGAGTCACACCCAAAGATCACAGCGAGCCTCCAATGATATAGCAGTTTATCTACAAAAAGCAACTAGTACTTTACTTTTGTTAATGGAATTCAGACCATACTGTACAGAACAAACAGTGTTAAGGATGAAAGTGATGTAGTTTGAAAGCAATGAGTACTTGTAACTTCCTGTACAGCCAGGAGCTTGAGATGGGAGGAACGTGTAAAGTGTACTGGGGAATACAAATCATACCACCAAAGTTTTGGCTGAGAATCTCATGGAAAGACCACCTCACAGACTGAATAGTCAACACATGAATAACACTGTAACAAGCCTTACATAAATGGGTTCTTTGGGTGTGAAATAGATGGAACTGCTTCAGTACACAGTACAAGGGCAAGGTTTAGCAGAAATGGTAACCAACCTTTGGATTTCTTATCAAATGGTCAGAAGAAGCCTCCTATCTGAATTTCATGTATTACTTTTCTAGAATGGAATTCCTGTTCTCATATATTTACATTTTGTGTACTGGAGTGCCACAGTTGGTTTGGCTCCCACCATGGGTCAGGTTCCTCTTGTTCCTGGCTAGGTGCATTTCCCATACTTCAGTGATGTCCTCTCTAATAGTTGTGCCACTGTCAAACTGCAAGACAAAATAACAGATAAAACCTATTTCCTGGATCATCTAGCTACATAAATCCATGCAGATGGGTCTTTCTTGAGAAACCTGCATGCACTCAGTCAATCAAGACCAGTTTTTGACATTTATACAATATGAAGATTCCTTACCATGTTGACAAGGGCCTGCAGTGTACCCCATGCTGAACACAATGAGTCGAGTTCTCATGCGCCATTTTCTGCACAAACCTGTTACTTCCACTTTCAGACACCCTGAACCCACATTTCTTTCTTACATAGAAGACCATGCTGCACATCCATATAAAGCAATGGGTGAGATTGTACATATTTTTGCACATTTCAGTCTTTATGTTTTTACAAACTAAGATGTGAAAATGGTAATTTCTGAGCTGAATTGTAGCAGAAATTTATGGTATTTCTTGCCTTGTTCTTGCCTTGTAAATATAACTCTCATTTTTTATTGTTGTTTCAAAATATATGAGTTTTGCCACATGTTTTTACAAATTATTAGCATGTGTATGAGTAACTTGTTTGAATTCATCAAATATTGGAAATATTAATTTTCCTGCTTACTGCTGACAAGCAATGAATATGTGCCTTAAATTTGGCCATGCATTTCAAAAGTAACAAAAGACAGTCTGTAAGAGAAAGCAGAAACTATTACTACAGTGACTCTACTGTCCTTTAGCTGATGAATAAGTTACAAAGTGTTCACAAGAACATGCTGCAGTATTGTGACAAGTTATGCAAACAATCACCTTACATCCTCTGAGATTTTTTCTGTATTACATTATGGAAAGATCTGAACAAAAATGAGGAAGCCAGGATAACATAGTCAGTATAACAACTTGCTATGGGCTGAGTGATCAAGGTTTCGAATCCTGGTGGAGGCAAAATCTTCTTCGCCCAACCAGACCAGCCTCAAGGCCTGTCCAGCCTCCTATGCAAAGGGTTCCAGGTCTTACCGTGGGAGAAAGCAGCCGGGGTATGGTGCTGACCACCTATCCCCTTCTAGCAACGAGTTTGGGTTGGAGCTATACCTCTTTATCCTGTCTGTGCCTGCACAGGCATGTCATGATGTGACCTTCACAGTTACTGTACAAGGAAATACTCAACTCACAACTTTGAAATGATTAAAAAACAAAATTAGAACATGTTACAGAAGAAATTACTGGTAATTTGCAGATGGTTGCAATGAATGGGGTTGCATAGATTCATAAACTTTTTTGCATTTATGTTATAGTTCTTACAAAAAAGTAAGGACTGATTTTTTAAATGCATGTAATAAACCTGTGGGTTCCAAACAGTGCAGGTTCCTCTTGACTGTCTGAGAATCTATTAGCTTCTCAAGAAGGATTCTTCTGCATGGAGGGAGTTTGTTAATTATTTAGTTAGGAAGATCAGTAAAAATTAATTTCTTACAATAATAAGTTAGTATATATGTAGTACAGACAGATTAATTGTAAAATCGTGACATATGTGCTACTAGTATACGACATATAAATGGCAAACAAAAATGTTAAACATTCATTTGATGAAAAATGTAAAACATTCATTTGATGCCATTGTTGTGATAATTTGAAATTATCTGGTAACTCTCTATACACATAACTATTGCAATTTTATTCTTGCCCATTGTGCTCTAATAATGAGCCTGGACTCACAAGTACATTGGGAGATAAAACAGCCACCCAACAAATTTGACTCCACCTCTTCAAGAATTCTTAGCCCTAAGGTAGTTTAAATATGACTGTCACACCCTACAGTGTGCCATTCAAATTAGAATACTTATCAATACACAACTTGCACTTCATTTTTGTGAAAACAAAAGAAGACACTGTAGTTGTGGTGTAGCATTAAGTTGATTCTAAAAATCTGCACTCCAATTCAGATATTAATTATTTTGTTGGATACGTAATAAAAATATGTTTTAATAATGCACATGATAAGGTATGTTAACTGGCAACACACATGTTCTCTCTTCATTACCAAGCCTTTCTAACATGTATGTCACGCAAAATGCTGTTGTCAGGTATTAATTGGCAGACCAAATGAAGGTGACCATTGGAATATGTGCCAAAAGCAACACATACAATAATTTTAGTTGTGCATGTCACAAGAAATAAAAACAATTTGAGGATGTCTTTTAAACAACATACACCAGTAATATATTTTAGCACTGGAAATTATTTCATAACATGTATGTATTCTATGTACATACATATCATGGGCCTATGCATTTTAAAATGACAGTAGGATGCAGAAGAAGTCATAAACATGCAAAATATATAGAACTAGTACCATACAAAATACCAGACAGACTTCATATAAAGTGTTAAAATAATTTTAAAATATCAGAAATTCTTCAACAGTGTAAAAGGAACGTGTATTTTAGTATCTCCTAAATGCTGCTTTAAATTTTGCTTTTCACTCTCAAAAAACAAGAGATTAAATGGCAAACTTCTGAAAACTGTGATGCCATAAACAATTCCTTAAACTTCCTTCTAATATCAAAGATTTTCTCCTGTCACTTAACTGTCCTCCCTCTCCTAAATAAAATCCCTTCCAGTACCAGAACATCCCATTTTCAATTTCCTCATAGGGTAACTGCTTACAATTTTGGAGTTGTCCTATAATTTTAGATTTGTTTACCATTTTATACATAATATCTTTCTTCACGAGTCCCTTTGCAGCTATGTTTGAGCTCTCAGTTTGTCTGTCTTTACACATGAAGCAACTCTATAATGGCTACACAGATAATTATTTAAAACATATCAGCAAAACCCAGATTTGATCAAAGCTGAACACTGCACTAGCAATGACTATTGGGCCTTCGGCTACCAGTGCACATAAAGAAACAACAACACTTTTTAAACCCAACTCATCAAACATCTCAGACCAAATTTCTTTACGTTATGTATGACATACTCAAATGTCATCAATACTTCTATTAATGGAGGTTCATTATTTAGGCTACTTTGTGCCATAACCCACCTAAAACATTAGCTGAAATATTACCATAGTTTTGGTATGCTGACATTATAGACATTCATATATACATCTATATAATATAGATAATATGATGAGTCACTGGCTGAACATATTTCTAATTCAAAATATTCTGTATCCCAAAATGCAGAATGCAAGTCGTGTGTAGTGTTATCTTTGTAATCATGCCATCTTGTCAATGCAGAAGCACCCCAGTTGAGGGTAAAGTTTATTGGTGTGAGGAGGGGTAAGTTAAGGAAGGAGGCCTCGAATAGCAAGTTCAGAAGGCATGGCACTTTCAGCAAGGACCATGCCTCTCAGCAACACATGAGGCAAAATGCCAGATGACAGACAGAGATCTTTCACTTTCCCTATTACCACTGAAGTTGATGACAAGGTTTAGTGAATAATATAATCTTTGTTATTTTATCTAATTCTGAGATAAAATCAGCACATGTGAAAGTAGGTGAACTGGTGTTTATTCTTTCATTTAATATGTTTCAATGTTTTGTGTTGATAACACTGTAAGCATATGAGTACATATAGACTCAAAATGAGCTGCATATGAGGAGGGCCATATTTAATTAATATAATGTTGATGTTGAAGTGTAAGAAGAAAAGTGACAAAGTAGACTGGTCATATAAACCACACAGGACATGATTAATGGTTTATGTAAGCACCAAAAATAATATTTTAACAAGGAATGGTGTTCTAGGGCTGCTTTATTGTGTGGATGCCTTATGACAAACTCTTTATTTTGTTTTTGTAGCATACTGTTGGAAGGACAAAAGCAGCAGGAATAAAGAAGGTGTGACTAACATCTCTCACTAATGATATGAATGGAACAAGAAAGGCAAAGTATATGTAACACGACATGTTGGTGTTTTTATGTAACCATTGTCATGAGAAGACCAAAAATGCATCTTTTAGGTACTGTTGTTGAAGCAGAGAATATTCTGTATTGCTCATACATTGTCAGCTGTCCGAAAGGCCCAATACCTTTTGGCTCAATTAGATTATGTGGTGATTTCAGGTTGCTGTGAACAATATAAACACATCTAGGTCTAGGACTGTCATAGTATACAAAGATTCAGTTTGTGCCTCACAGGAACCGAGTGTGCATTAAGTGTACTCTGTGAGGTATAAAATCAGACTTTACACACAAGATTGGCAATGTTACAAATGTAATAAATACCGAAAATGTTCCCATGGAAATGCAATCATGTATTCATTTTGCATTGTTCCACTAAATGCCACTGCAAGCAGTGCTGTTATGTCACCAGCCACAACAAAACATACCTAGGCATTCATGTAAAACACACAACATTTTTATATGATTTAACAAAATCTTGATTTTCACAACAGATTCTTATGTAGGTCCCCAGTATCAAATGTCAAGAAAATTATTCCAGTGTAAGCCAAGCTGATACATACAGCAGGACAGACAGATTGACATAACAAAGAGAACAGGCACTTTTCACAAGTATGTGAGTGCCTAAGAATAACAAAAAACTCCATACTAACAATGCAACACATTTAGCTATGTTAGGCAGACTGAACACTGGTACCAAATAGTATACCACACTCCAAGCCATCGGTAAAGCATCACAATTTAAAGACAAATGGAAACAGACACATGCTCTCACGAAAGAGTAACTTTACTATACTGTCAGAAAAATCAAGATGTAACACTTACTTCATTTATTTATTTGTTTATTTATGTTTTATTTTATGCCACTGTAGTGAATCGGAATATGCAGCAGTAAACCATAGGAAGGTTAGGGATAAAAAATTGAAATCATGCGGAAGTTTTCATGACCTGAATTAAGATTTCATCTCAGAATTTGCTTAGACATATTGAGATTCACAAAATTGTCAATCAGGTTAGCCAGTGTCAGACCTGAGACTCAAAGGAGACATTTCCAAAATTATGAGTGTTGCTGTTCAAATCACATTGCTCAGTGAATGGCATAGTAATGGTTTGAAAATATTTGTTATAACATCACTGTCATTCTGGGATCACTAATACCTGCACTTCATAACATTAAAACACATTACATTTTGGAAATCTTATTTTACCCTGTTTTGTAGAAGTACCCCCACCAGAAAAAAATATGCACAAGCCACCACTGGCTTTTATATGACACAGTGCCTATGTAAAAAGTTAAGTCTGACTGGACTACCAGAACAGACACACTTTGTCTTTGATGGGCATTGTACCCTTCAGCAGCTTGTTTCCACTGAATAAACCAAATTCACACAACTTCACAACAAAAACATTTATTACAATGACAAAAAGAAAATAAAATCATAAGTTACAATGTCATTGTCAGCTGTGTTAAGAATAATTTGAGCTGTTACAGGATACTCTTATAGGACTAAATGTTATATCAACAATGTATTTTCTCCAAAAATCTTTGTATTACTCTATTTCAGAAAGACAAAATAAAATTAGCAATTCATCCACTTTTATAAGGTGTACTTACAAGGAGCAATACAGTGGCCAGTTGCCGTGTATTCCTCTCTCCAGTCAGTTTGCTTCTGGTTCCTGTTGATGGCAGAATTTCAAGAAACCAACGTGATCTTCTACGTCACAGCACAGTCCGGAACTTCTTAGTGCAGTTTTTAACACAATGTCATAAATAAGCACGCTCACCTCACTGCTCCTAGACAATGGATTTATAAATAGAATCAGATGCACTGAACTTCCCAGTGATGCCACTGCTCTGGAATAAAGAACTGCAATATGAGTTTATTGGCTGCATTAAAACATACTGCAGCAAATGGTTTATAAAATCAGAATTTAATGATCTGTATATTTCTAAATTAAAACGCACACTCCTTACAAAAAGCAATTTTAGATGAACTGAAGCATTTTCTTTGTAAAGAGTGATCTATTGTTTTGTAGAAAATTTTCTCATTGATAGTAGAGATATTTAAACATGTAGAAGTAAATTAATCCTTAGAAGGATCAATAAATGTCAACAGTTTTAAAACAAGTTCTGACTGTCACCATTTTGTTTCAAAGTGACCCAAAGCCAGTTTGTCTCACCAACACAAATAAACACATCCACCTTCAAATCAAACAGCAGACATCAGAAACATATGCAGGACTCTTTCATTATTAAGAACATTCTTAAAATAAATTAAGTCTTCCCTAACAGGTAGAGTATAAGAAAAGAAAAGTGTGTGGACAGAAAGACATACAGAGGACAATTTTAAATTCAAAACACAGTGGTGCATGGTACTGAATCAAAGTTGCCATTTTGTACTGTGAAGTCAGATGAGAATTGTACAGAAAAATATTGTCTGCAATAGATACATTATCTGTTTTTTTGTTCAATTTAAACAGCATATTCTTGCTGATAAAAGTATCAAATACTTGATCGTGATTAATTTTTTCAGTTTACCTGAACACAGTTAACATACTGGGATTAATAAATTTCACTATTTTCTTATTTTTTATACACAATGTCAAAAATATTGTTGCAGTTTGTGAAGACCATCCACGTTCCCTTCAAACATATCCTTACAAATACTGTTACATATCACGTTCTAGAATATTATTTTAACTGAAGCCAAGTACCTTAAATTAAAATTCACCTAAATACACAACATAATCTTTGATAAAAGTTCACAAAAAGTCAAAAAGTACAACATGACTGAAGGACTTTAATCAAAAACTGATGATTACACCACTATTAAAGCATCTTACACAATCTATTGTCCACGTGCTTAAACGAAAAGTCAAATTTGGTTTGTTAACTTAGAAACTCAACTGTTCAATTTCAAATTCTTTTCAATGAACAAGTACGACTGAAACGGTTTAAATGGAGAAGTGCGGTATTTCTGCATCTAGTTGACATGTGAACAATCATATCATCTTGTATATGACGCTAGATAGTCTACTAGATATATTCCGACATTTCAGAGTAACCTGTTTCTACCAGACTACACGGCGTCACACCCCAGAAGACAGTATTGTTCAGTCACTGTCAGAACCTAAAATCTTTCTTATACTGTATTACATAGGCAGAGTCTAAATAGCAGCATTTGGTTACTTGTTTGTTTTATATTCATACCTTGAAACAAATTACTTCATTGACATAAGTAATGACATTACCTTCACATTAGTATGTCTCCTTCTTTCTTCCATTGTTTAACCATAACATGAGAAATACCTAAAAGCATACAACAACACAAATTGTATTATTCTAAAATTAATGGTTTTATTTTTACCAAAAGCTTAATTTTCCTGTTGCTCTTTATATTATAAATACTAATGGTCTAGTCTACTTAAAGTATTAAACAAAGATACATAATTTCAATCTGCAAATCATTACAGCACGCAGGATAAGAACATTCTGTTTGACTCTACACTATACAGTCTGCTGTTGCTATTTTGGGCAGCTCTCAACCAAACAACAGGCAGGCTAAGAATAGACTTCAGACTGGCTCCAGGACAGGGGCAACAGGGAAGCTGGGGACACTTAAATATCTATACACAGGGCAAGTTCATGTGACTGGAAACTGTCACTGTTAAACTGCCACATTTTCTATAAGGATGACTGAAAGAAGGGAATAAATACACCCTGACCTTCACAGCTTGTACAGCTTACAAACAACCTCTCAAATAGAAGCTCTGACTGCACAAAAAGTGAGTGACCTATTGTGATTAAATTTAGCAGGTAGAAAAGAAAACCTGTACAGTGACTGTATATATTAAGCACATTTTTGGATTAACCCTTTAAACGCCGAATTGAATCCCATCTGTCATTAGCTGGCATTATTAGGAGCTCACCATATTCTCCACGTTAGCAGGATAAGGGTTAACAGATGACAAAGTTCTGCCTTCAAAAGTGGATTTCTGCTGTGGCTGTTACTTAAAGCAGAGATCTCTGGTAATGTGTGATTATTTTCTATGTATGCCTTCCACATGTTAGACTCTTATTTCAGAATGTGACTGTGTTTCAAATAACAAAAGAAATGGAAACAGCAAAAACTCCATAGACTGAAACATGACCATATAGAAGATGGCACCTTCTGAAATTTCACAACTGTTTTATATGTAGAATATCAGTGAACCAAATACTGAAGGTTTTATAAAGTGGCACTTTCTTACTTCATGTGGCTAAGAAAAAGGAAATTAGGATACAAGTTAAATGGATGAAATAAAGAACCCATACAAATGGGTTTCAAAATTTGTTTAATCTGAATCTTGTTCACACATAACATTAAAATTGATCTTAGGAATGATCTATTTCATGGCAGCATCCCAGTATTTACCTGGAGGAACTGACACAAACCAATCAGGATATCCAGTAGCCTGGCCAAGATTAAAACTGGGTACCTTCCAATAAAAGCCAAGAGTATTACTGCTGCACCAACCAGCTCAGTCAGACCTATTGAAACAGCCATGTGTGTTGTGAATTACTGAAGTAGAACAAAGAAATTAACTCTTACATTTTTTTATAATTTTTATAAACCACTTCGGTGTTCTCAGCTCTGATGCAGGCTTTACAAATCTGTACAACTCTGTTACAAACTGACCACTTCCACAGTGGGTTTCCCCAAAGAGACCACCTTACATTTCTTAGAAACTGACTGTTATAGAAGAAATACATTTATTTAATAAACACTTATTCCATGTACAAAAATACTGACAGCAAAGACTGTCATGTGTTTATAGTATGAAACCAGTGAATGACATTCCCACCCAACTAAATATTATCAATCAGTATACTCAAGTACCTATGTGGGAAGTGCACCATAATACAGGAAAATAACACAGAGCAAACCAACAGCAACAGAAAGGAACACAGTTCTCCCAGTCTCTCAAACATGTATGTTTTATGTCATTTGCTTTACTTAAATAAATAAGAAAAATTATTATATACAAAATGCTCAAAAGTTACTAAAAATTAAAACCAATACAAGGTCTCAGTTTTCCTAGTATACAGACTATACAACTGGGAGCCAACTATTCTTGGCTATCATGTTATGTTTATACATGCAGTGCGCAGTTGGTAGGCATGCAAGGTCCTTCACAGGATAAAGACATTACAATAAGAAAACTGTGTTACATATTTTTATCTTGTGACCAGACACGTCACAACAAAACTGTCTGGCAAAAAACAGTAAAATATCAAGGTAAAAAAGGCTTCTGCTAATCCAGGAAAAGAAATGTGGCATTATTCAGTACTGCCAGTGATACTCAAATGTTCTAGCCTTATCAGTCTAATTTTCCTTGATTTGATCACTATATTTCCTTAACATGAAAAATTAAAAAGTATCTCACTGTGTAATCTTCTCAATTCTCCTGTTATTTCCTTTTTCTTGTGTCTATGTATTCTTCACAGCTCCCTCTACTCAGACACCTTCAATCTGTGTTCTTCCATTATGGTAAGAAGAAAAATCTTACATGCATGATTGCAGGTTTCTGCTGTGGTGTAAATGAGATCTTGAAGGTGGGACCGAATGTCGGTACCCAGTCAGCAAAGTTTTTTGGCCTCTCTTTCCAATTCATAATTTTGCTTTCATTAACTTCTCTTTCTACACAATTCCACTATCTGTCTTTTCATCATCCTCTTAGTCAACTTCCTGAGGATTATTGTTAAATAATTGACTTATTTTTCTATTACTACTCATTCAATTAACATGACAAATCCAATTCAGCTGACTTATTCTGACAAATGAAAGTATATCTAAATCTCCAAACAGCTGCATTAATTCTTTATTATAGCACTTTCTCCAATTTACATTTACTTTAATTCCCCCCAAACATTCTTCCTAAAACTTTTCTTTCAAAAGCAGCTAGCTGTTTAGCAATATCTTTATTCAATGTCCAAGATTCTGCTCTGTATATTGCCACTGGTCTTATTTATGTCTTACAGATTTTTAATTTCCCAGCTGCAAGTACTGATTGGCTCTTCATTAGAGGTGGAAGTGCATAATATGCTCTATTTGGATTCATAACTCTTTTTTCAATCTCTGGTCTTAATTCATTTTTGTTAGAATTGTACCAAGATATGTATAGTCTTTGACTATTTAAAAATTATATGCACCAAGCTGTACATGTACATTTTATTGTAAGGCTTTCCTGATACTATCATCAATTTTGTTTTTTTTTTCCATTTATTTCTAATCACATCTAATTTGTAAGTTTGACCAGTGATGTAAATACTCCTTCAGCTCCTCTTGTAATCTTCTTCCCATAAAACCACATCATCAGCATGTGCCATAATTTGACTACATTTTTTAAATATGGTTCCCTGAGTTCCTACTTTAGAGCTTCTAATTGCAGTTTCCAACATTATATTAAACAACAAAGCAGCAATCACATTTCCTTGACTCAAACATTTCTTAACTTTAAATTTAGAGGGTAAATGTTAACCAATTTTAACCTTAGCATGTATTTCATTATTTTAAATTCTGCACAATTTAACTAATGTTTTTGGGAAACCTAGTTTATTCATTGCACTCCATACTTCCTTCCTCCATATAGTGTGATATGCTGCTTGAAAATCAATAAATAGTTCATGTACATCTATATTCTGTTCCCTACATTTTTCTAGTATTTGTCTCATAGTAAAAATTTTATGAACAGTTGATCTTCCGCTTCAAACCTCCTTGGTATTCCCTTATTATTTCCTCAGCATATGGTACTAATTTTACACATACAATACTCGCCAGAATTATATATGATGTACTAAGCAGTGTGACTGCTCTGTACTTTTCACACATCATCATGCATGGACCCCCCCCCATCTTCTTAGGAATTGGAAATATCATGCCATAATTCCACTCCTGTGTTATGACATCTTCCCATATTTTCGAAATAAGTTCATAAATGACCTTCTTGAGCTCTTTTCCTCCTTCTTTAATCAATTTAGCCATAATTTGATCACACAGTTGCTTTTTCATTTTTCAATTTACTTATTGCCTTCTCCATATCTACATCATTTGGTTTAACATATGTTTCTGTGGTTTGTGCGCACATTGTTCACTCTTCTCTACTGTCACTGTCTATTCCATCTTGCAGTTCAAAGTGCTTCTTATAATTTTCAGAACACCTTTGCACAACTTTCTCTTTGTTGCTTCTTATGTTACCTTCCTTATCTCTAATCAGTTTGAATCCTTTTATTATACTATTCACTTCTTGATAAAATTTATTTGCCTCATTTTTATTAGCTATTTCTATTTGTTCCAGTTTTGATTTACACAGTAATTTTTTTTTTTTTGGTCTACATATTTTATGTGTTTCTTTTCTTTTATTCTTGTTCATTTCGTCTGGTGTTTTTGTTAATCGTTTTGTCGCAAGCTCTCTTTTTTTATTTTCTAATATTATTTGACATTCTTCATCAAACTAGCTCTTTCTTTGTGATCTTTCTTCTTTTAATATTATTTTTCCAGCTGCTTCATTTATTTCTTTTTTTATTTTGTTCCATATTTCATTTGTATCTTCCACTTCTTCTAATTGGGTATATTGTACATTTACTGTTACCTCCTTGATGAATTCTCCTTTTACTCCTTTCTAATTAAGTTTACCAATATCCCATTTCTTTTGTTCACTTTGCTTTGTCTTCTCACTTCTCTTAATTTTCAGTCTAATTTTGGCCCTCACTAAAAAGGCCTGATTCTGTTTCAGCACCTTTTCTGCCAACCAATTTGTGTTTTATCTGGTTACATACTTTGTTGTCAGGTGATCTCCAGGTGACCTTGTGAATGTCCTAATAGTGATACCATGTTCCTGTCACAGCTAAATCTCTTCCCAGAGCAAAATTTACAACTTCATTATCATTTGTTTTGCTGTGAAGGCTGTGCCCTCCACATGTTGAATGTAAATAGAACTTGGTTTCTAACATCAGCATTGAAGTCCCTAGTACTGTTTCATGTAACTGGGAACTGCATCACATACCTTCTCCAAAGAACTATACAATTCTTCTTTGGCTACTTCATCTTTTTCTTCATTTGAGGTATGTGTTCATATCAAAGTCAAATAGTAATATTTAAGTTTAACCCTAATTTTACAAATTCTTTCATTTACAGGTTAAAAATAAAATAAATTATCCATAATATGTCTACTAATATAAAATCCTGTTCCAAATTCATGTTTGTCACTTTTATTTCTACTATATACAATGATATAATTCTTTCTTCTAATTTCTTGTAGAGCACATACATCTACTTCGTAATTATCCACTCCTTTCACCAGTTCAATCATTGCTCCTGCTCTGTACAATGTGCGTACATTCAAAGTTGCTGTCCATATCTCATTAACCATTTTCCACTGCCTAGGTCAATTCCACACAGTCTGACTGTTCTGAGGTCACAATTTGGGTTTCTAAACAGTTGGCTTTTTTACAGTGACAAGTTGTTGGCCTGTCACCCAATCCCCAACCTGCAGGGCCAAAACACCATATTTATAAACCACAGCGCAGTGTGGCCCAGCTATACCCCCAGGCACTGGGTACCCATTTTGGTTGCCTTTTACATCCTGCCTGGGCTGCAGTGGGATTATTATATTCCCTGGTCACCACACAGGGAACAGGATATCAGAAAACAATAAATCACTGAATGTCAGCAAGTATTTGCAGAATTTTACCTTCTCTTCATTATATTGTGAATTTAATTTTGATTTGTGCTGCAATTTCCAAACACATTTTCAAAGACTTTACACTCTATATGTATATTATAATTTTGTTCTGCTATCTATAATAAAACATGAAGAAAAATATATTTATGATATTCATTTAAACACTTCATAGTCAGTCATGAAAAAGATGTTAAATTCAGATATGTGCAGAATACATTAAATTGATAATTTTCGTAAAACCGTAATTTCTTTTCACATAAAAGTGCTGCAAAGTATTGTATGTGTAGAGACAGACAAATGGACATAAAAGTAGCCTGAGTATCTTCAGGTCCATCTGATTGGAAGTTTACGTTGCTGTCTTCACAGGCAAAGAGGATCACAAGTCATTGTGACACTTATTCCTCTTTATTCTCATTTCTGCTGCTAAGTGAGAAACATATCATAGATTTGTCCACAGGAACACACTCACTTTATGAAATTCAATTTCAAAACTGTTCTGATCATGATATTCTGCATAGCGCAATAATGGTATAACTTCACAAACAAAAATTTATCACAGTTAAGTACTTTAAGAAATATAAAAGGTTGCATACCATAAACATGTATTACGTGAAGAAAACGCTCTTCTAGAATGTGATGTCACACACATGCATACTGACATTTCAGAGCAATCTGCTGCCTCCAACATAAGGGTTACCTGATACTGAGTCCAAATTCTTCTGGAATATGCCAGTGCATCAATGGGTGAACCCTTGAAGATAAGACAACTATTCTGTCTTGAAACATCGAGCATCAGCTATCCAATGAGCCGGTGGCACATCTCACGAATACACAGGCCGTAACTACACCACTGCCACTAGCCTAAAATCTTGTACACCCTGATAGTGTTGGTAGCCTCAACACCAAAATGTTTCACCCTTGGTAGGTGAGTGATTAGAATGACTGAAGTTGACCTGACACACAAAAACTGCTTGTAATGATGTCCACTGATATCCCATGCTGCAAAAATTGCCACTCATGATGCATGGGCACATGCCCATTTCAGCTATGAATTGTGAAAAAGTTCAAGTTACTGACAATTAAAGTTTTTCATGGTATACAAGATTCTCAGTGATAAAATTTATAGTGGAGTCTTCTGGATTTTGATGCTCTGTACTTTGGCTGGTGAGTTGCAAACATTTTGCAGTAACAAAGTACTTCAAATCTTAAAGGCAGAGGGTGCTAACCTGAACACTGTGAAAGCATGCTTCTCCAAAACATTTGTACCACCTACATGACTACATGGTGTCATATCCATTCCAACCACAAAAAAGTTATTTTTTTTGATTTCCATGTTCTACAGAAAATGATATAGCTATTTGCCATATTACTCACATCCATAAAATCCATATTTTTATCATAATTTTCAATGCACAAAGGTTTGGTGCATTTCCTTCTTCACTGTAAATGATGGTAATAAGACACACTTTCTTGTCTTTAAAGCAATCAGGACTTGTGCCTCTATTCATCTACATTAGGTCCCTTTCCTCAGTTCCAAGGTATGTGGCCTGAAGTATTATTAGAATGCCCCTTCTACTGTAAAAAACTGTGCTATAGTTGTTTATCATCATCTACAAAGAGAAGAAGCAATAAAAAATAACTGTCCTGGAACAGTTTGTGTCTGATGCCCTTAACTCTTCTTGGTAGCTGGAACAGTGATTTTGTACAGGGGTGGTAACTGGTCACATAAATGGTCATAGCACATGGATTTCCCTTGCAACTGCAAAATTTGTACAGTTTTATTTCATATTCTTTTTGCTTTCTTGGGATGCACTCCCTTGAACTTCACAATTATTTAATTAGTAATAAAATTTTGTACCAGTGGCACATGTCAAATAGATATTACTGACATGTTCTTTCACAACCTGTCACAATATTGACTTCTTCTGCTTATTTCTAAAGTGACAAAATCTCAGTAAATGTAGAAACCAGTCAGATTTTGACATCTGAATAGGGTGGACTACTCATATAATTAGCTTGTTATTTGACCAATAATTCTTCAATGTGTCCTAATCATCTTAAACCAGTCAGAAATGTAAGTGCTACAAAATGGCATATTTCACCAATCACAATATCTGGCTGCCAAGTATTGTTCTTGTTTCTTTGAATTTGTAGTCTGTACAAACTGAGACTGTATTTCATGACACTTTATCAACTACAATAGTTACCCACTATCAAATATATGGTGTCCAGGAAACGATACAGTGGAAAGGCTGTGGGGAGAGACAGTTGTGTCCTTTGTTATGGTACTATCAAAGCATTTGCCCTAAATAGCAAATAGAAGCCACAAAAACCTCAGCCAGTACAGTCTCAAGGCCCAAACTTTTAATTCCTGGATTTTCCCAATACAAAGTAGGTGTAAAAACTACTTTAAAATATTGTTCATCCATAAGTATTAATTAAGAGCATTCAAATTATTCAGAAACCGCACTGATATGACAAACAAGATTCTTCAATCCAGAAATGAAAACAATGAAACAAAGAACTGTAGCCCTGTTGTTACTTATTTCATCCTGCCACACTTGATCCTCTGGTATGCTGTCATTCTTGAAAATCAAAATTTAAAAAAAAAAAAAAACTCCTCAATCATGTTTCCAGTGATACTGTGCAAACGTTTTGATAAGGTGATACATGCAAAACAGCGACTCGCTACAGGCAGGATAGTCCTCGGATCAAATCCTGGTGGGGGTGTGATTTTCTGCACCTGTTCAGACAAGCCCTGGGGCCCATTCAACCTCCTATACAATAGGTACCGGATCATTCCCGGGGGTAAAGCGGCCAAGATGTGGAATTGACCACCCGCCCCTATCTGGTGCCAAGTTTAAAGAAAAAGTAAAACTATCTTCTACTCCCCGTCTCAGCCTTCATGGCCTGTTCCGGGGTGAACTTTACCTTTATTTTTACTTTACCTTATACATGCAAAACTGCCAATTTTTAAAGGCACTGCTGAACTGGAGTCAATAGGGTCCAAAATATGCAAGGAACATTATTCGTTCAAATAATTCAGTTAAGTCCAAAACACAAAGTTTATATCATCAGTTCAAGCAATAATGTGGATAAAGTTTGTGTGCAACAAAACATGTGACCCTTACGCAAAAAGAAACACTACCAGTTACAAAAGCACTTACCAGTAAGAAGAGGGATTCATATGTATTTAAAGAACTTCTGAAAGAAATTTCTTATGGAATAATTGACCAAGTCTGGTAACAGAGGCATACAATTTCTCCATAAATTCTGTAAATGTGTTAATAATATCACACTAAATATAATTGATACAAGATCACACACGCCATCAATATCAAAGTTGTCTTTACACATTTGACAGTACATAATGCATAACACAGTAACAACACAAACAAAATTATACAGTGAACTTAAGAATGCCATTATACCAAAACTACAAGATACACAGGTAACATGTAGCAGATTATCCTTGTGATCACTGTTAGTTGGTTAATAAATCACAGAAAAATGTTTCTATTTACCTAACACTAATATTACTCAGTTCAGTTTCTTAAACAACAATAACTTGTTGGAATGAATCACAGCCTGTTTACTCAAAAATGTTTCTATTTACCTAACACAAATATTACTCAGTTCAGTTTCTTTAACAACAATAACTTGTTGGAATGAATCACAGCCTGTTTACTAAAAAAAATTATCAGGAATATTAAAATTTCTGAATCTGTGAACAGTCTCTTCCTCAGAACCTAAAAGAAAAAAATAAACTATTACACAAATGTACATGAGGCAATAGTGAAACATCACAGTATACAAGCCACAAATAATAATGACGATTTCTGTCCAATAACACGTCACTTACCATATAATGACAGACTTCAGAGTTTCCACTTCAATAACTAATGCAAATGGATTCTCAGGAACTAAGGAGTCAAGATACGCTGGTCAACATTTGTGATCACTTTCTCACTGACAGGTTCTGCACAGCGATCAGGAAACTCTAGTCTCTCTGTTTCTTTCTCAGTAAGTTCACCCAGTCTTTGTTCTGAGTTACCAACCACACAAACTGGTTCTACTTCATTAGATGGTGATTCAGAACTAAAGTTCAATGAATTATTTGCGGCTACACAATGGTCACTGACAGGAACACCTTCCTGTCTGCAAGACATAACAGCTATGAAAGACTGCACTGCCTGCTTCACAGACTCCATCTGGAACAAAATTGCTACTTCATTTCAACTTTCAACTCACACCCTGTGAACGGTGATAACACTTGACTCACTGGAATGACTGAATGAATGAGACACTCAATCAATTATTCACTCACTCTACAGAGTACAGTCCTTTAGAATCTAACAGTTCTGGAGCTAGTCAAGAAATTCCTGGAGTTTTAAGATAGAAAGTTAGTACACTAACTACTAGAGTAATGGGGCAATGTTCAATGTAGTATTCATACAATGAATTGAAACATGTTACATATCGTCAATGAATGAGCAGAATCGTCAATGAATGAGCAGAAGAGTGTACAGGTTGTCCACCTACCAGTCTGTCTGTCCTTTTTTTTTAAGTGTGACAGCACTGTTCACCAGGCCAAAAAGTTAACCAACCAGCATTATTACCAGATTTCTCAGCTTGTGACAGAGCAAGGCCACCAAAAACGGCCAGAATGATGGTAGAACCGCGTCTGATATATTCATCATAAGGTGCCAATGCCCACTGCTTGGCCTGTGCTGTAATTTTTGACTCTTAAAAACATCCTACCCTCCTTATTTCTCATTTAGTCCTCTGTGATTTGGTCTTGTTCCAGGGAATGAAATCACAGCTACAAGGGTGCCATTTATAGCATGTTCTTGATATTCAAGAACAGTCACTAACCAACAGACATTGGATTCCAAAAAGCCAGTTCAAACAGTGTTTCCAGTAGTGGCAGAAACACAGGGCCCATTGCACAAACCCAGAAAGGGACTATTTTGAAAGGGACAACATGGACCAACATCAAAGGTAAGTTAAAACACTTCACTAGTGACTTTGTCCAAGAACTTTCAGAAATGCCACTGTATACAGCATCTGTATAAAAATGAACTGAAGTGCATAAAAATGTGTGACAAAAATCTATGTGCACTGTTGGATATTTGCTTCAGTCACATCTGAACAAACATACACAAAACTGGGAATAATAAAGAACTAGCACTAAATTTATGACCAGGAAACAGAGGAGAGTTCAGCTGTGTTGTACAGTACAACAGGAATTGGTGAAATCAGAGATTCAGTCACCAATGACTACTCACTACAATGTAAGATACCTTTGACTCAAATACATTAATGATCCATAAATGTCATTAGCTACTGTAAAAATATCCACAACAAAGTTAAGGTTTTTAATGTAAAACAAAAATGTAAATAAATCAAGGACCACAATTAAAAAAAGAAAAGAAAAATAAAATACCTTCCTAGCAAAGTTGCTACATGTCTTAGATGCTGAGTCAAGACACACTAGTAGTTCATGTAACACTTGTGCTTGACAATCAATTAAAGAATTCAGGACGGGATCCTTGTGACATATTTCTGCAACATTCTGATGAGGGTGCCCCTCTGTTACATTTGTTTGTGTTTCAGTGTTCAGAACTCGTTTCACCAACATCTGCACACAACATGTTACCAAAAAACATTATAATCTTATCAGAAAAGCCACAATATGAGCAGTAAACTATATTTACAATACACTGATTAGAGTCATCACGTACCACGGGAAAGCCAAAGGAGGTATAAAAATTATGGTTCACTGACGCAACAAGTCACAAACAGCTTCACTTCAAAACTTGTATATATTTTACTGGACTTCCCTGGACTGATTTCAGATTCACATTTAATACTTACTAGAAGTGACTTACTAGTCTGGATGCCAGTAAAGTTTTCTCAAAGCCAAAAGAGTTCAGCAGCAAAAGATGTTTAGAAGAAACCATTTTATTTAAACTGTAACTTGCCTCAGTTCCTTGGCCATCAATGACTCGAACAACACCCTTATGTGATAATGCAAAACACAAATCACTGACAAACATTTGGTAAGCCATCATCTTCTGTTCAGACTGACGTGCTACAAGCTTCAGACTTTTCTGAGCCAACTGACTCACTTCCAAGTCATTCTCCAGGTCATGAATACGATCCTCCAGGTCATGAATGAATTCTGCTGATGACTTCACCTTCAGAAAAATTAATATATCAGTAATTAACTGTAAATCAGTCATTCACTAAGTGTTTAACCTTGCACTGCACTTTTGCAAATGCATATGCAGTTAAGATGGGGACCAAGCCTACAAGCGTACTAAACATCTTGCTTTGAGTATCAACACATTCATCACTGGCCACCTACAGGATCATGCTTGTTGTAGCAATATACCATATGTTCAGCCAAGAAAAAAACAAACTGCATGGCATGTGCAATGTTATTCTATATTTCCACATTTCCAGAAATTTACATAGTATACATACAAATAAAAAGTACTTCGTTTCATTCCAGGAATCTATACTTGTTGGACACAATGACTTTTATCCTCAGCTCGTTCATTTAAAAAAAAGGGGGGGGGGGGGGGGAGGAGAAAAAAGTACTCAGTATTTAATATAAGAAGCTCTACTCACTCAGTGAAGCCACAAAGTAATTAAGAACAGATATTTTCAGACCCAACTGACTACGGAGAGATCCAATTTCTGCAACAGT